>Ga0102851_10002836_pt1 | contig 10617 bp, 9 predicted proteins | sample Mud3Dept3metaG_FD_79558 | JGI IMG/M metagenome (GOLD analysis project Ga0102851, IMG submission 79558) | Freshwater wetland microbial communities from Ohio, USA, analyzing the effect of biotic and abiotic controls - Mud 3 Core 4 Depth 3... | ecosystem: Environmental > Aquatic > Freshwater >...
CTTGGTGGTGCGACGTGTTCTTCGGACTGGGCCCAATGCTGGCGACGGAGGACTGTCATGTCTAGGCCGCGCTATCCCTCGCTCTACCAGATCAACACCCGCGTCCGGCTGACGGAGTTGTCCCAGGCCCTGGGCCGGCGGGCCGGGCTGGATGACATTCCAGACGCTGAATTGGACTGCTGGGCCGAAATGGGGTTTGACTGGATCTGGCCCCTGAGCGTGTGGCGGACGGGGCCCGCCGCGCAGCGAGTGTCGCGCGCCAACCCCGAGTGGCGCCGGGAATTCGAGGAGACGCTGCCGGACCTTTGCGAGGAGGATATCGCCGGCTCCGGATTTGCGATCACCGGGTACACGGTGCACCCCGCTCTGGGTGGGGACGCGGCGCTTGCACGATTCCGTGAGCGTCTCCGAGCGCGCGGCCTGCGATTGTTGCTCGACTTCGTCCCCAACCACACAGGCCTGGATCACCCCTGGGTGGAGGCCCACCCCGAATACTACATCCCCGGCACCGAGGAGCAGCTCGAACGCGAGCCGCAGAACTACCGTCGCCTCGATCTGCCTGGGGGGTCGCGCGTGCTGGCCTACGGACGCGACCCCTACTTCTCCGGCTGGCCGGATACGCTCCAGCTCGACTACAGCAATCCGGCCCTGCAGGAGGCCATGATCGGGGAGCTGACGCGCATCGCCGGACAGTGCGACGGGGTCCGGTGCGACATGGCAATGCTCGTCCTGCCGGAGGTCTTCGAGCGGACCTGGGGTCGCCGGGCCCCCCTGTTCTGGCCGGGAGCGACCCAGCGCGTGCGGGAGCGGGTGCCTGGCTTTTGCTTCATGGCCGAGGTGTACTGGGACCTGGAATGGACGATGCAGCAGCAGGGATTCGATTACGCCTACGACAAGAGGCTCTACGACCGGCTGCGCGAGGGGCACGCCCGCCCGGTCCGCGAGCACCTTTACGCCGGGCTCGACTACCAGACCAAGCTCGCCCGCTTTCTCGAGAACCACGACGAGCCCCGGGCCGCGGCCACCTTCCCGCCCGGCCGACACGAGGCTGCAGCCATCATCACGTACCTGGTGCCCGGGCTGCGGTTCTTCCACCAGGGGCAGTTCGAGGGGCGGAAGAAACGCATCTCCCCACACCTGGTCCGCGCGCCGCTCGAGCCGGTGGACACGATGCTGCAGCAGTTCTACGACGGCCTCCTGGCGGTGCTCCGGCAGCCGACCGTTCGCGACGGCCAGTGGCAGCTGCTTGAATGCCGGCCGGCCTGGGATGGGAACTGGACGTGGGATGGGTTCATCGCCTTCGCCTGGCGCGGAGTGGAGAATCGGTGCATCCTCGTCGTGGTGAACTACGCCGGGAACCAGGGGCAATGCCACGTCCCGCTCCCGTTCGACGACCTGATCGGACGCCCCGTCCGGCTGCAGGATCGGATGAGTTCCGCCGTGTATGATCGGAATGGCGACGACCTGGTGCTGCCCGGCCTCTACCTCGACATGCCGTCCTGGGGCTATCACGTCTTCGAGGTGCACGGGACTACTTGATGGGCGTCACGGATGCCATCTTCCGCGGGCCGAATGTGACAGATACAGAAAGACGATGACGATGGAAGACTCAGGGCGTTCTTGGAAGCAATAGGGCCTTGCCGCGGATAGATGCTGCACCTACAACAACCCCTGTCCCAGTAGAGCGCGTCATACGGTATGACATCCCAGGCGCCGAGGTGGACTGCCGGGCCGGAACGGGGCTTGACTGGATCGGTACAAAATGGGTACATGGCTAACACATCAGGCCGGGAGCACGGGTGACAGCGCGAGTAGAGTCGTTGGCCGACACGAGGTTGGCCAAGGCCGTCGATGGAAACGTCACCCGTGTTGCCGGTTTGTTCGGACACCCATGCTCGCGGTTGCACAACGGCTGTACACGTGAAAGAGAGGAGAGGCGAGATGCGCAGCAACCGGAACACCCGTTGGACTGGCTGGAATACCGTCGGAAGGTTGGCGCTCTTTTTCTTCGTAGCGGTGCTCGCGCAGCCACTGCTACCCCCTGCTGCCGTCCACGCCGCCACTGCGGCCGAGTTGCGCCGGGACGCCGCGGCGGCCCTGAAGAAGCTCTATGCCGGGACCCCGAAGGCCAAGGAGTTGGCGGACAAGGCCAAGGGGGTCCTGGTCTTTCCGAGCATTGTCAAGGCGGGGTTCCTGGTCGGCGGCCTCTACGGCGATGGGGTGCTCTTCAAGGACGGCAAGGCGGTGGCGTATTACAACACCGTCGCCGTCTCCTACGGGTACCAGGCCGGCGCGCAGAAATTCGGGTACGTCATGCTCTTCATGAACGACGGGGCGCTCCAGTACCTCGACAAGAGCGACGGGTGGGAGCTCGGCACCGGCCCCAGCATCGTGGTCGTGGACCAGGGCGCCGCCGGCGGGCTCTCGACCAGCACGGCCCGCGACGACGTCTACGCCTTCATCTTCAGCCAGAAGGGCCTGATGGCGGGCCTCGGCCTGCAGGGCACGAAAATCACGAGGATCGAGAAATGACCCCGACGGGGAATATGGCGATTTGGCAATTGGGCAATCAGGCGACTGGGGAAGTGGGAGGCGTAGGCGTTGGAGCGGCGAGGGTCAGCTCGGGCCATGATGCCCCGCCCCGCAACCTCCCTGGAAAGGAGACAACGAAATGTCCCACGTGGGCAGGGGCCTCATGGTAGTGGCAATCCTGGGAGCGATCATGGTGGCGGGCGAACCCGCCATCGCGCAGGAGAAGCCGGCGGACACCATGGAGATCGTCCTGGAGAAGATCCGGGCCGACAAGAAACTCCTGGTGGCGGAGAACCTGCAATTGACCGAGGGCGAGGCGAAGGGCTTCTGGCCGGTCTACAGCCGGTATCAGGATGAACTGTTCCTGCTGCGCGCCCGCACCGCAAAATTGATCACGGATTACGCGGCGGGCTACGAGCAGATGAGCAACGAGACGGCGAAGAAGTTGCTCGACGAGTACATGACGATCGAAGCGCTGGGCCTGAAGCTGCGGCAGGCCTACCTCCCCAAGTTCCGGGCCGTGCTGCCGGAGGTCAAGGTGGTGCGGTACTACCAGATCGAGAACAAGATCTATGCGGCGCTGGTCTATGAAATCGCCGCCAAGATTCCACTCGTGAAGGCGGCGAAGTAACGATAAATACTGTGCGGTGCGTAAAAGAGGTGACACGCGCACGCGGCCGCACAGGCCAGCGGAGAACCCCACGAGTGGTGGTGGATGAAGCGTCTGCCGGCGGCGTCTCGACCAGCACGGCCGCGACGCCGCCTACGCCTTCATCTTCGACTAGCCCTAAAGCGAAATTCCTTGACCGCCATGACGCCACCGGGGGTCGCCAAGGGAAGATCTGATTGGGAGACGGGGTGATCGGGAGAGTGGGGGAAAGAAGCCGCGACACTGTGTCGCTCCTGTCTCCCCCTTCCGTTGTCACCGACTCCCCCGATCATTTTTTGCATGGCAAACTTGCCGCCTGGCGGTTCAAGAATTTCGCTTTGGGGTTCATAGATAAGTATGGTGTCCCCGGAATTCGACGCAGAGGCGGCGGTAAGAAGAAGAGGAATGGTATTCACAAAAACGTCGACAAGATTACCGGAATGGATGATACTCCATAATAGTGTAACCATAAAGGAGTATTGTCCATGATACAGACGATATCCAGATTGCTGAAGATCAAGCTGCCGAAAGGACAGTCCGCCTTCTTGTGGGGACCGAGGAAGACAGGCAAGACCACGTTCCTTAGGGCGGCCTTCCCGGTCAGCCGGAGCTATGACTTGCTTCAGACCGATCTTTTCTTTGAATTCGTCAAGCGTCCCTCCCTGTTGCGTGAGCAGCTCCTAGCGGCAGACCCGAAGCATCTGAAGGAGCCGGTCATTATCGACGAGGTGCAGAAGGTGCCTCAGCTGCTCGATGAAATCCACTGGCTTATTGAGAACAAGGGTCTGCGTTTTATCCTGTGCGGCTCCAGCGCACGGAAACTGAAACGGGGGAAGGCGAATCTGCTCGGAGGCCGCGCCTGGCGTTACGAGATGCACCCGCTTGTCTCGGCAGAGGTGGCTGATTTGGATCTGCTTAGAGCGCTCAACCGGGGAATGATACCCATGCACTACATGCAGGAGGAATATCGAAAGTCGCTGCAGGCTTACGTTCGGGATTATCTCAAGGAGGAAGTGTTCGATGAAGGATTGACACGGAATATCCCTGCCTTTTCGCGGTTCTTCGATGCCATGGGATACTCGCACGGAGAGTTGACGAACTATGCGAACATCGCCAGGGACTGCGGCATAGACGCGAAGACCGTTAAGGAGTATTACCAGATCCTTGTCGATACGCTGCTTGGTACGATGCTCGAGCCGTACAAGAAACGGCAGGACCGTAATGTGATAATCAGGGCCGGCAAGTTCTATCTGTTCGATGTGGGCGTTGCCGGGGCCATTACCCACCGTCAGATTCCTCAGGAGAAAGGTGAACAGTTCGGGCGGGCGCTCGAACATTTTATCCTGATGGAAATTCTTGCCCATCGCGCGTACAGGGAGCTGGACTACGCCGTGAATTTCTGGCGAACGAAGTCGGGATTGGAAGTTGATTTTATTTTAGGTCATGGGGAAGTGGCCATCGAGGTAAAAGGGGCGAGCCGGATCGATAACGCAGACATGCGTCCAATCAAGGCGTTTATCCAGGAGTATCGTCCCGCAAACGCGTTTGTTGTCTGCAACGAACGCGCTCCACGGGTGCATGAGGATATTCGTATTGTGCCGTGGCGTGAGTTTCTGAAAATGTTGTGGAATGGAGAAGTGATATCGTGAAGGGGAAAGGTGAAAAGAAAGGGTTCGAGGGGAGAAATGATCGGCGGCACTGTCACGCTCCACTACGAGTCCGGCACCTCGGTCAGCCCCGACTACACCGCACACGGCAGCAAGTTCAACGGAAAGATCAACCGGGTGCAGATCGACCTGGGCAAGGACGCCAAGGACGCCGATCACTACATCGACAAGGACGAGCGGCTGTGCGTGATCATGGCGGGGCAATAAACGCAACGTGAAAGCATGAAACGCAGTGTGCCTGATGAAAGGCTGAGTCAACACAACGGGCCGCACCCGCCCTCCCGGTGGGTGTGGACCCACGCAACCCCACACCGACAGGTCGCTACGATGAAAACCACTTGAGCGCGGAACCTCCGTGCTACCACACTCGCTGCTGTGGATAACTGCCAACCCGCAGCCGATCCATCTGGTCTGGGTCTTCGAGACGCCGGAGACCCTCGGGACCTTCGTGAACTCCGGCTGGGAGCTGGGTGGCCAGACGAGCGTGGCCGCCAAGGCCGGCGAGACGGGTGCCGCGCTCCAGGGCGCTCTGGCCGTCGCGCCCGGCGCCTGGCTCTACCAGCTCACCGAGACCGGCGTGGCCTTGGAGCTGACGGCCAAGGGGACGAAGTACTATAAGGACGACGATCTGAACTGAACCCAAACATTGCAGTATCACCACCAAGGCACCAAGGCACTACAAGAACGACGGAAGAGGTCCATGCTTTCTTGGCACAGAGGGCGGATGAAGCGGAGGGCACAGTTTCTCCCGCCGGGCGTCCCCGCGAAACTGTTGCCCTTCAAGGTCTGATTGTGCCTTGGTGCCTTGGTGGTGAGAAATTCAGACTTATCAGACGTCAAGATGGCCTGAAAAGCGGTCGGATGGAATGAGGATTACGCGCAGCACGATCATGACGGGGGTGGCGGCCCTGGTCCTCTTGGCTGCGGTCCCATCGGCGATCCGGGACACCTTCGACAGCGGGCGGATCTACCTGTTCTCTTGGGAGTTCCTGGCGGACCTCCCGGCGCGTGTGGTAGGCCCGGGGCGCCTCCGGTTCATTCTTCAGCCGATCATGGCTATCCTTCTCGGGCTTCGGGGGGGCCTCGCCGACGCCCGGGCGGGGCGCTCGCCGTACGTAATGGGCCTTCTCCTGGACCCGCTACACCGCTGGGAGTACATTCGAACAGGCGTGGCGACGATCCGGGACATTGTCGCCATCGGCATCATCCTGGATGTGGTGGCGCAGTTTCTCATCTTCGGGCGGGTCTACCCAGGCGCGGCGCTCTTGATCGGGCCCGTCCTCATCACGGCGCCCTACGCAATCGCCAGGGGGCTGACGAACCGCGTGAGCCGAATGGTGAAATGACCAATGACCGGTGGCCGAATGTCCAATGACCGGTGGCAAAATGTCCAATGACCAATGTCCGATGACCAATCGAAACAGGGAACTCCAACACCCTGTTGCCGTCTATTCCCGAAGTTGCCTCCGCCATTGGTCATTTGTCATTGGAAATTGGTCATTCCAGCAGGAATCGCGCGTGATGTTTGCGATGATGCAAATCAAGAGGAGATTCCCGAATGTCACTACCGGACCACAAGACTAAAATTGTTGCCACCATCGGCCCGGCCTCGGAGTCGCCGGAGATGCTCGAACGCCTGATCCGCGCGGGGATGAACGTCGCGCGGCTCAATTTCTCGCACGGCGATTTCCGCGGGCATGCCGATCGGATCGCGCGCATTCGCGCTGCCGCCACGGCCACGGGACAGCGCGTCGCCATCATGGCGGACCTCCCCGGCCCGAAGATGCGCATCGGGAAGCTCGACCCTGAGCCCATTGGGCTGCTCCCCGGCGATCGGTTCGTGCTTACCACCGAGGACATCGTCGGTAACGCACGGCGGGTTTCCGTGAGCTTCGAGCGCCTCCCTCAGGTCGTCAAGCCAGGCGACCGGCTGTTTCTGAACGACGGCCTGGTGCAGTTGATGGTCGAGCGAGCGACGGGGACGGATGTGGAGTGCGTCGTGGCGGTGGGCGGCGAGCTGCGCTCCCGGAAAGGCCTCAACATCCCGGGAATCGACCTGGGTATCAGGGCGTTCACGGAGCACGACCGCAACTGCCTCGAATTCGCCCTGCAGCACCGCGTTGACGCCGTGAGCCAGTCGTTCGTCGAGACGGCGGCGGACCTCACGGCGGTGCGGGAGGCCGCCGCCAAGAGCGGAAGGCAGCCGTTCCTCATCGCCAAGATCGAGCGGTCCGGAGCATTGCAGCACCTCGACGAGATCCTGAGTGCATCCGATGGCATCATGGTGGCGCGCGGCGATCTCGGGGTGGAGGTGCCGATCCAGGAAATGGCCCTCATCCAGAAACAGCTCATCGCGCGGGCCAACCTGGCGGGCAAGCCGGTCATCACTGCGACGCAGATGCTCGAGTCCATGGTCGCCAGCCGACTGCCGACGCGGGCCGAGGCGACCGATGTGGCCAACGCCATCCTCGACGGCACCGACTGCATCATGCTGTCCGGCGAGTCGGCCATGGGGAAGTACCCCGAGGAAGCGGTGGCCATGCTGGCCAGCATCGCGGCGGCCACCGAGGCGAGGCGGCCACCAGCACGGTTGCGCGACCTGCGCGAGCTTTGTCGGGACCACGCGCCCAGCACGGCGGCCGAAGCTATCGCGGCGGTCGTGGAACACGCGTTGGACACCGTGCCCTGCGCGGCGGTGTTCGTGCCGACCCACACCGGGACCACAGCGCGGATGATCTCGCGTTTCAAGCCGGGGGCCTGGATCACCTCGCTCAGCCGGGATCCGGTCGTCGGCCAAGGTCTGGCCTTCTCCTATGGCGTGCATCCGGTGGACCTTGTGGACGAACCGGACAGCTGGTGCGACTTCGCTCGGACCTGGTTGCGCGAGCAGCAGGTCTCCGGCACAGTCGCGATGCTCGTGGCCGGCCCGTCCAAGCGCAATCCGGACGCGAATCACCGCATAGAGTTCATGCGGATGGGCGACCGGCCGAATCGAACGTGAGGCCCGACAAGGCTGACCGCAACCCGAAATTCTTTCACCACCAAGTCACCAAGGCACCAAGAAGCGCCAACGGATAGTCTGACTGGGGGAGGGGGAGATCGGGAGAGTGGGGGACGGGGCTAACAAGGGGCAGCCGCCTCTCTCCCGCCCCCGATCTCCCGATCACCGCGTCTCCCCCTCACGTATTCCCTTGATGGTGGCGATGGCGTTCGGACTGGGGCGAGTATGATGTCAGATGTCGCACGCGGTCACAGCTTCCCGCTGGGCGCCACCGTCTGCGGCGGCGGCGTGAACCTCAGCCTGTTCTCCCGCTCCGCCACGCGCGTGGAATTGCTGTTCTTCAACCGGGCGGACGACGCGCGGCCCAGCCGGACGATCGGTCTCGATCCGCGCGACCATCGGACGTACCACTACTGGCATGCCTTCGTGCCGGGTGCGGTGGCGGGGCAACTCTATGGTTATCGCGTGCACGGCCCGTTCGATCCGGCGCAAGGGATGCGGTTCGATCCGACCAAGGTCCTGCTGGATCCATACGGCCGCGGTGTGATGGTCCCGGCGCGTTACAGCCGCGAGGCGGCCCGGCAACCGGGCGACAACGCCGCGACGGCGATGAAGAGCGTGGTGGCGGATCCGAGCGCCTACGACTGGGAAGGGGACGCGCCACTGAGGCGGCCGTCGGCGCGGACCATCATCTACGAAATGCACGTGCGCGGCTTCACCCGCCACCCGAGTTCCGGGGTCGCCGAGGCCAAACGCGGCACATACGCCGGCCTGATTGAGAAAATCCCTTATCTCCGGGACCTGGGCATCACCGCCGTCGAACTCCTCCCCGTGTTTCAGTTTGACGCCCAAGATTGCCCGCCGGGCCGGGTGAACTACTGGGGCTACGCGCCGGTGTCCTTCTTTGCGCCGCACCAGGCGTACAGCTCGCGCCAGGACGCGCTGGGGCCGCTGGACGAATTCCGCGATATGGTCAAGGCGCTCCACCGGGCCGGCCTCGAGATCATTCTCGACGTCGTGTTCAATCACACCGCGGAGGGGGACGAAAACGGGCCGACGGTGTGTTTTCGTGGGCTGGAAAACCGCGCCTACTACATCTTGGAACCGGACCGCGCCCGCTACGCGAACTACAGCGGGACGGGGAACACGCTCAACGCCAATCACCCCCTCGTGCGCCGCCTGATTCTGGACAGCCTCCGCTACTGGGTGGCGCAGATGCACGTGGACGGCTTCCGGTTCGACCTGGCCTCGATCCTGGCGCGGGACCCCTGGGGTCGGCCTTTGTCCAACCCGCCGATCCTGTGGGACATCGAATCCGATCCGGTGCTCGCCGGCACCAAGATCATCGCCGAGGCGTGGGACGCGGCGGGCCTGTACCAGGTGGGCAGCTTCATCGGGGACAGCTGGAAGGAATGGAACGGCCGGTTCCGGGACGACGTGCGCGATTTCTTCCGCGGCCAGGACGGTACGGTGGGGCGGCTCGCCGACCGCCTGCTCGGCAGCCCGGACATCTACGGGCACGAGCACCGGGAGGCGGAGCAGAGCGTCAACTTCGTGACCTGCCACGACGGATTCACCCTCAACGACCTGGTGTCGTACAACGGGAAGCGCAACGCGGCGAACGGCGAGGACAATCGCGACGGCGCCGACGACAACCGCAGCTGGAACTGCGGCGTCGAAGGCCCGACCAGCGATCCCGCTGTCGAGCGCCTGCGCAGCCGGCAGGTCAAGAACCTGCTTACCGCCACGCTGCTGTCGCTGGGGATCCCGATGCTGCTCATGGGCGACGAGGTGCGGCGGACCCAACGCGGCAACAACAACGCGTATTGTCAGGACAGCGACGTCAGCTGGTTCGACTGGACGCAACTCGAAACGCACGCCGACGTCCACCGGTTCGTGATGCTCCTAGCGGGGCGCCGCGTACAGCGGGATGTGGAGCCCGAGCTCACGCGCATGAGCCTTACCCAATTGCTGGAACAGGCGAACATCGTGTGGCACGGCGTGAAGCTCGGTCAACCCGACTGGAGCCACCACTCGCACAGCCTGGCGGTCACCGCCGAGACTCGCGAAGAGGGGCTGGTGTTCCACATGATGCTGAATGCGTACTGGGAGGCGCTCGATTTCGAGCTGCCCCCCGCCGGGGCCGATCCTGGGCGACAGTGGCGCCGATGGATCGACACCGCCCTGGAGACCCCGAACGACATCGTGGCCTGGCGCGAGGCACCGTTCGTTTCCGGACCGACCTACCGGGTTGAGTCCAGGTCGGTGGCTGTCGTGTTCGCTCATGGGCACCGAGGTTATCCACAGATTACGCAGATTGCGCAGATTGTTCCGGAGAAGCCCCGTGAAATAGGCCAGTCTGCGTAATCTGTGGATGAATGCTGAAAGGAGTCTGGCCATGTCATCTCCCAAAACACCCGCGCGTCCGACGTCTGCGGACCTGTCTCCCGGCGCCGGTGTACGCACCGGCCTGAGTGTCGCAGACCTCAAGCAGTCGTTCCTCGACCACCTCTTCTGCGGCCTGGGCCGCGTGCCGGCCGTCGCGACGCGGAACGACGCCTACACGGCGCTGGCGTTCACCGTCCGCGACCGCGTGCTCAAGCAGGGTGTCCGAACGCTCGAACGGTATGCAAGGGATGACGCGCGCGTGGTCGCTTATCTGTCCGCCGAATTTCTGCCCGGCCCGCACCTGGCCAACAACCTTCTCAATCTCGGCATCACCGAGCAGGTCCGGCAGGCGCTGTCGGAGCTGGGCGTGAGCCTGGACA
>Ga0102851_10002840_pt1 | contig 10613 bp, 10 predicted proteins | sample Mud3Dept3metaG_FD_79558 | JGI IMG/M metagenome (GOLD analysis project Ga0102851, IMG submission 79558) | Freshwater wetland microbial communities from Ohio, USA, analyzing the effect of biotic and abiotic controls - Mud 3 Core 4 Depth 3... | ecosystem: Environmental > Aquatic > Freshwater >...
CGGCCGCGAGATCGAGCGCGACCGGGGCCGCGGGCTTAGAGAAGTCCACGCGAACCTCGAACGCTGTGCCGTCGAGCTCTACCGACTGAGTGACGACGCCGCGTTGGACGGGCCAAGGCCTGACCAGCGGGCGACCGTTCAGTTCGATGCGCCGCCCATCGATCACGATCCGATCTCCGGGAAGTGCAATCACACGCTTAACGAACGCGGTCGAGGGCTCACGCGGATACCGGAACACCACCACCTCCCCGCGCCGTGGCAACGTCGACCCGGCTAGGGCCGCGCCCGACAGCGGCCAACGCAGCCCATAGGCGAGGCGGTCGACCCAGAGGCGATCGCCAGGCTGCAGCGCAGGGATCATCGACTCGGTCGGAACGTGAACGACATCGACCACGAACGCGCGAGTGATGAGCACTCCGAGGACGAGCGGAAAGCTGGCGCGCAACGCGAAGCTGAAGGAACCCGCCTGATAGTTGCTGCCGAGCCTCGCGGCGTGCAGGCGCCGCCGTGGCTGAACAAACAGCACGTCGACCACGAGCGCCCAGAGCTGGCCGAAGCACAGAGCCCACACCGCGCTCATCGGGCGCGGTTCCGTCGACTGAAGATCGCTCGAGCGAGCTGCAGGCCTGCGGCACCGACCAGAAGCAGTGCGACGGTGTTGAAGGCGAAGGCGCCAAGCTGGGGCGTGAGGGCCTCGGCCGAGTCATCGAGGCGCAGCGTGGCGGCGACCGACATCCCGAGGATCCAGAAGATGGCGAGCCCGAGGATGAGGCCGAGCGTGGGCGGTGACGGATAACGACCATGGCGGCGCAGCAGGCCGTAGCCAACGGCCGCGGACATGACGAGCCAGATGAAGAACCGAGTGGCCGGGTGCAGGTCGATCGAGGCCGCGGCGAGCGCGAGCGAGACGATGACGGTGGTCGCGATGTACAGGCTGAACAACGCGAGACTGCTCCGCAGCACGTTGACGGAGGGCGGGTCTGCGGGCTCACGGGGTACAGGGGCTGAGGTCATGGCGGGGTCCTCGGGCGGCGCAGACGAACAAGGAGTCGCAGTTCACGGACGACCATGACGAGCGCTATGCCGACCGGGAACCCGAGGGTCACCAGCAGCCAGAGCGGACCGTTGTCGTCGAACATGCACTGCCCTCCTTCTTCAAGCATACGAAGAGGGGCCATGGGGCCTGCGCCGGAAGGATGGCTCGCGGCGCCGCAGCGCCTGCTGCGCGGCGACCGAAACCGGCGGTGAGGAGGGTGCGAACCGGCGAGGTCAGGCGCAGCGGGATACTCTCGTGCATTACAATCACACGAACAAAGTCATTCCACGAGTGGACAGCGTGTCGGCGGGGCAAGACAGCGATACCTACCACCTGGTCGCGGGGGACGCGGCTGGGTCGCATGCCGATGAGGTGCTGTTGCAGCTCAGCAAGGCGATCACCGAGCACAGCAACGCGGTCAACGACCAGGCGCGGATCCTCGTTGCGCCGCTCGCGCGAGAGGAGAGCTTGTGGATGGTCGACATGTACGAGCACGTCGCGGCGTACTTGGTGATGCCCTTGAGCGATTTCCTGTGCGGATCGGAAAGCGCGTTGCTGGAGAAGCTCGCAGTCCGGCTGAGCGTGGTGCCGCTCGAGCGAGTCGACTACGACATCGTGTGGGGCAAGAAGCGAACTCTCGCGCTCTACGTTTCGGCCAAGCTGGCCACCTGAAACGAGAATCGCTCGGCCAGCTGAGCCACGGCCGAGTCAAGCAGCTGCTGGAATTGATCGACTGAGGCGGGCACCGCAGCAGGGGCAAGCGGCAGCACACGTACGCGCGCGCCAGGAAAAGCGACGCACACGATCGCGAGTGCGTCGCGCAGTTTTGCGGTCACGAAACTTCGCACGTCCGGGTAGCCGGCGATGCGGGCGGCAATCTGCGCGGATGGCGTGACCGTCGCCGTCAGTGCGTCGGCGGGGATGCGAATGGCGCGCAGCACGTGGTCGATCTCCACCTCCACGACGCCCGGGCGGTGCTGCCTGGAGAGCGTGAACGCTGCGAACGGGTTGGTGATGCGAAGGGCGGTGCCTGCTGCGCCCGGTGCGGATGAGGCGGGCTTCAGTTCCCAGGCCGCGTAGACGGCCCCCTCGAGCCCGTCGTTGCACAGGAGCGTCACGCGCTCGCCACTGCGCAACCGCGCGATGCGCCCGCCGCAAGCGACGACCGCGAGCTTGCCTCGCTCGCGCGCGAGGCGGGCGGCGTGTGAAGTGCGACCGCCGGACTGGGTGACCAGGGCGCCGACGCCGGCGAGCGCGATGTCCCAGTCCGGATTGGTAAGCCGTGTCACGAGTACGTGCTGCGGGCCGCAGTGTGCGGCCTGCTCCAGCGAGTCGGTGCGGCGCACGATGCCGGTGAAGTGACCGTGGCCGACGGCGAGCCCGGTAACGAGCGGACCTGCGCCGTTCGACTGCAGGGAGGTTTGTGCGTGCGGCGACCGTGCCGGCATCGGGCGGGCTTGCAGTACGAAGAGGCGACCGTCGGGCGCCCTCCCCCACTCGACCTCCAGAGGCGCGGCGAACTCGTGCTCGAGTGCGACGAGAAGACGGGCCAGGGGCACGACCGAGCGCTCGTCGAACGCGAATCCATGCTGGGCGGTGGCGGTGCCAGCCGTGCAGTGCACCAGCGCGGCTCGTCCGGCGAGCAGGTTGGGGCGATGCACGAGGTACTCCTCCGGACAGGTGACTCCGGCGGTGACGCCGTCGAGATCGGGCGTGGCGGCGATGAGCATGAGATCGGGCGTGTCGAGGTCTGGCGAGCTCGAGTGGGCGACGCCACCGCACCACCCTGCCCCGCTCAGCATGTGCTGGACGATGATGGACATGCGCGGCTCGATCGCAACGCGTGCCGCGTTCAGGTAGCGAATGGTGCGCTCGGCGAACAGGCTCGCGTAGACGGTGCGCACCGCCCTGGCGAGCATGGGCAGGCCCGTGACGTCGGGAACCGACGCGAAGATGCCGGCGCAACTCAACCCGGCGCGGTCTTCGGCGTGGAATGAGGAACGAACGACCACGGCCGGTGAGCCGGTTCTCGCGACGAGCGCCTGATAGGCGAGCTGCAGGGAGGCGGCGAGGTCGTCGGGCAGATCGACCCGGGCGGTGCGACGCTGCCAAGCGCGGGCGCGCGGGAGGTCGCAACGCTCGACCAAGCCGGCATACATGTCGAAGGCCGCCGAGGGCTCGACTCCGAGCGGCCGCCACATGTCGTCGAGAAGATGCGGCGAGAGGACGAATCCGGCAGGGACCGTGAAACCGAGCCGCTCGGCGAGCATGGAGAGACGCGCACTGTTGCAGGCCTTGAGCCCGAAGTCGTCCGACGGCACGGCCCGGGCCGGCAGCTCAACCACGCGGTGGCGTGCGGTGTCCATGCCTGTGAGTGTACGAAGAGGCGGACCGGAAACTGCGGGCGCCGCGTGGCGCCGGGCCGATCGGAAGCGCGCCAGTTGCCGTAGGCATGGGGTCGCGTCAATTCGGGCACTCGCCGCGAAAACGGTGCTCAGGATCGGCGACAAGTTCGCAGGCTCTCCGACTTGCGCCGAGGCGCCGGCGCTCATCCGTGATCGCGGCGAGAGCGTCGCGCACGGCGACGATGGAGTGGGAGTGAGGGGCGCTGCGCTTCGCGGGCTCACCATAAGGCCCGTTCCGCGAATAAGGATCGGCCGGGATTGCCGGTTTGAATTTCCTCTCCGCCCGCTAAGGCGAGATACTCGGTTGATAGCATAGGTGCTATCATTTCATCCCATGGGTCCACCCCGAATCGTCCTGGATACCAACGTTCTGGCCTCGGCCTTCACGAGTGGTCGTGGGGCATCGCGGGAAGTCCTGCGGCGCGTCCTGCGAAAAGAGGCGCAGGCGCTGATCTCGGTGTCGCTGTTTACGGAATATGAGGACGTACTGGCGCGTCCGCAGGTACAGAGGCGGTGCAGTCTGAACTCGCAGGAGCAGCAGGTGCTGTTTGACGCATTCCTCGCCTGCACTGAGCTGGTGGAGGTCTACTACCGCTGGAGGCCGAACTTGCCGGACGAGTCTGACAATCATGTCCTGGAACTGGCCGTGGCGGCCGGAAGTGCAACGATTCTGACGTTCAACCGCAGGGATTTCGCGCACGGCGAGCTGCGGTTTCCGGATGTTGCCATCAAATCGCCTGCCCGCTGGCTGAAAGAGACCTGAAGGAGAAGACATGTCGACTCTCACGATCCGACTGCCCGACACGAAGCACGAGCGGCTGAAGGCATTTGCCCGAACGCGTGGTGTCAGCGTCAATAAGCTGGTCGAGGAGCTGGCCACGGTCGCACTTGCCCAAGCGGATGCCGAGAATCGCTACCTGCTGCGCAAGGCTCGCGGCAAGCCCGCGGTGGGCCTGCAGCTGCTCGACAAGCTTGATCGAAAGGCCAAGTAGCGTCGGCAGTGGTTGGCCCTGGTTCGGCGTCGATGTCTTTCGTGTTCTATCGACACATCGCGACATCAAGCGGAATTATTCGTCGGTCAGCCTGACAGTAGAATCACGCTGCCCTCACGAGAATTCCAGCAGCGGCGGCAACTTGCGGGGCTCGAAGACTATCGAGAGGCGGTCACATCCCGGCGACGCTTGTCGCGGTTCGTGGGTTGGCAGACTGAGGCTCATCTGTTGACCCTCGTATCCTGCTAGCGGGTAGCCTTATTCCGGGCTCGGCTACCGAGCAGCACGTTCTGTAAGCGCTCGATAACGCACGTCGTGGCGCGTCCGTGACCTGCCTGTCCACACGCCGCAGCATCGGTTCGTGGTTGATGAGGAACGTGCGCAACGCGTTCGCTGCGGAGAAGCTCGGCGATGACGCGGCGCTGCTGGCGTTGATTGAAAACTCATTGACGCTCCAGAAATCGCTCGCCCACGCCGAGCGCGAGACTCAGCGGCGCTCGCTGGAAATGCAGCAACACCTGGCCGGGCCGATCAGACGCGGCAGCAGGGTATTCGTAGGGTTCTAGCGCCGCCCTCCCCTCCCCCGCCGCGCCTCACGCGCGGTAGCCCAGACGCTCGAGCACGCCTTGCAGAATCTCCAGGTCGCCGTAGTAGGCAATCTCGGCGACGCCGCGTTTTGCATCGACGTGGAACCGGCAGCCGAGCAGTTCGGTCATGTGAGACTCGAGGTGGCGCAGGTCGAGGTCTGGGTCGGGCGCGTTCGTCGGTTCAGGTTGCGACATCGAGGGTGCGGCAGCGCGCGTCTCTCGCACGCGCTGCTCTGCCTGACGAACGCTGAGTCGCTGAACAATGAATTGCTGCGCGAGGCGACGCTGCAGCGCCGAATCGCGCAACGTCACCAGCGGTCGCAGATGGCCTGGCGTGAGCTCGCCGCGCTCGAGCAAGACTTGGAGATCGTCGGGGAGATCGAGCAACCGCAGTGCGTGCGCAACGTACGCACGAGAGCGGCCCGCTTCCACGGCGACCTCGGTGATGGAGCCGCGGCGCGTGGGTCCGCCGTGCAGCTCCAGGGCGGCCTGGAAGCGGCGCGCTTCCTCGAGCGGCGAGGAGTCCTCGGCGCCGTACTGCTGGCGCACGACCGCGGCGGCCTGTTCGGGGCTCAGGTCGGTGCGGATCAGGACCGGTACCTCGTGGCGCCCTGCCCTGCCGGTCGCCACCCAGACCTCGGGGTTGCTCAGAATCTCATAGCGGCCCGTGGCGCCCTCGGGCCGAACCACCACGGGATCGATCGGACCGTAGCGCCGGATGCGCTCGACGAGCGCGCCAGACACCCGGGGAACAAATCCGGGCGGTCGGGCGTCGCTCAGGTGCAGCAGGTCGATCGGCAGCCGCTCAATCACCGTCCCGATACCCCGTTGCGTGTCACGTGACACGCTTCTCCGAATTGTGGCGCATTTTGCGGGCCTTGGAAACGGGCATCGTCCCGGTTCGGGCGGTCTGCGCCTTCGCAGGGTCGATCCTCCCCTGCCCCACGCCGCCGTGCTCCGGACCGACGGCTGCACAGCGGACGGCGGTGCCCGCCTCCGCTGCGGGGTCTGGTTTCGGGGTGCTTTGTGATCACGCACGGCCGCAGGCCTTGGTTCTTTCTTTCAAACAAGGGTCCGAAATAAGATCTTCTATTCGTTATGCAGCGCTGCACACCTCGGGCCGCGCCAGCGCGCGCTGCCAGTTCGGCGGCATACGGTTGGGGCGGGTCCACTTGCCCTCTCGCACCAGTTTCAGGGCGATGTTGAGGGCGTGCGCGGGCTCGTACTGGCGCAGCGTGCCCTCCTCCACGGCCCATACGATCTCGCGCAAGGCCTCGCCCGCACGAGCGATCGGCAGCAGCTCGAGCAGCCGGCGGCGGGTGCGGGCCAGGTCGAGCTGGCCAAGGATCCGCAGCGTGGGATGGGCGGTCGGCTTCGTGGGCTGGGGTGCGGCTGGGGTTGGGCGCCTGGCCGCGGCGTTGGCGAGCACAGCGAGCACGGCGGCGCGCTCCTCGGGAGTGAGACGGGTGTTCTGGTCGAACTCGACGTGCGCGCGGTAGTCGCGGTTTGCCTGGTAGCAGCGGGTGCGCTCGTTGGGGCTGAGACGGTCCATGGCCCGCTGGTGCAGCTCGCGATCGTACCGTGTGGCGGCGGCTGGAGAATCACGGTCGGTGGCAGGCGCGGTGATCGTCGGGCTCGGCGGCGCTGCGGCCGTCGTGGGCCGCGCGGGAGCCGCCGGGGGCGCCTTGGGTGGGGGCCGGCGGGAAGGTGCGCGAGCGAGCTCGACGAGGAGCTCGCGGGGGACCAGAACCTCAGTGACCGCAGTGGCCTGCTGGAACGGGTTGGCTTCGTCGCGGCCCGGATCCTGGCGACGAATGAGGCCCTTGGCTTTGAGCAGATGATAGGCGCGGGTGACGGTGGAGACATCGACGCGGCAGCGTTGGGCGACGCGCTTGATCGGGATCTGGGAGGACCAGTCGCCGGAGCGCATGCCTTCGCGCCAGTGCAGCCAGAACACCCGTTCGGCGGCCTGTGGGAGGCCCTGATCCCAGAGCCAGTCGTCCAGGGGGTCGGGCCGTTGCGTGTAGTAGTGCTCGTTGACCAGGCGCCAGCGCGGATCGCGATCTGTGCGGTTCGACGTTTCGATGGACATGACTTACCCCTCGCCAAGTTGAGACGATTTGCGAAAAAGCGGGAATCGAGGGGCTTTGGCCTTGACCGCCGGGTTGGCGGTCATTAACCTTCAAAGTGCGAGTTCGAGAGGTTAGTGGCTTCGGCTACTCAATCCCTGGAATCGAGAAGGCCCCGCAAGGGGCCTTTTCTTTAGGGCGACATGGTCGGCCCTCCCTGCGAATTTGGGGCCCCCAAAACGACCGAGGGCCGGATGAACCGGCCCTCGTGATCGTGGGAAGCGGGGGGGTCTGGTGGCGCCCCGGCCCGAATTATTAGCGCGCTAATAATGCCGTCGGGGGAGCGCGGATGGTCCGTTATTAGCGCGCTAATAAATGACGGCCGGACGGTGCAAGGCAGGGCTCGGGAGCGGGCGAGAAGGGTGCTCACGAGGTGCGCCCCTTGAGGAACGCCTCGGCCACGTCCTTGAGCTTATCGGCCAGTTCCTTGACTGCGGATGGGTCGATCGACCGCGCAAACTTGATGGCGACTCGACCGTCGCGTCGAGCGATCCGGAAGGCGACCTTGCCCTTAATCTTGACCGACTCCTCGTGGCTGGCCGACGAGGACTTCTTGGCGGTCGTCTTTGGAGCGGTCAGTCGCTTGAAGACCTCATCGGCCGTCGGTGGCGGGCGGAGGGCGGCGATTTCGCCGGCGAGCAACAGTACTCGGGCCTTGTCTTCCTTCAGCGCGTGCGCGAGCGGCTGCCACCAACGCATCGCGATTTGACGGGGGTCGCCGAAGGCCTGGATCAACGCCTCGGGGTAGTTGGCGATGGCCACGTACGCCGAGACGGTGGGCTGCGCAAGGCCGACGGTCCGCGCGAGCTCTGATTGGCTGGCAAACACCTTGCCGCTGAGCCACGACTGGAACATGCGGCCGTACTCGTACGGGCTCAAGTCAGCGCGCTCGGCGTTCTCGCGGTACATCTTGAGAACGAGGTCGCGGGTGTCGGCGGCGGCGGCGTCCAGCCGGGCCAGGATCGGGAAGCCGCCTTCTTGCTCGGCATCCAGTTCAAGGCAGGCAGCGTGGCGCCGGTGACCCTCGACGAGTTCGTAGGGCAGGGCGCCGACCGCGCCCGCCGGTCTGACCCGGACCGGGGTGTCCTGGCCGTGTTGCTTAATACTCGCCTTGAGTTGCCTGAAGTCGGGATCATCACTGGACAGCGACAGATCGTGGCGGTTGGCGAATTCCGTGCGCCCAATCTGCTTGGGGTCGAGGCGCAGCAGCACCATGCCGCCTTCGCGCTCAGCCTTCAGGCGCTGGTTCTCGCCGAGCAAACCGTCCTTGATGACGTCGCCCATCTGCGCGACGTAGGGACGAGAGCCGGGCGGGCGCTCGCGGGGCGGGGACGCCGGATCCGGCGGCGAAGGGGCCTGTTGCCGTTGTTCAACCGCTCTTCGGATGTCGTCGAGCTTGGCCATGGTTACCCCGCGGTCCCGGTGTCGGCGGGCGGAGCGGCTTCTTCACTGATGCGCCTGGCCCAGACCGCCTGGATCATCCGGTCAATCTCGCCGTTGACCGCGTTCATCGACTCCAGGGCTCGATCGAACGCGCGGCGGTCACCCTCGTACTTGGTGGCATCGTCGACCGGGTCGGTCTCATAGAGCGTCAGCATCTTCGTGCCGAGCTTCTCGAGCACCACGGTCTGCACCATCGGATTGGTGAAGGTGTCGGAGAGGTAGGTGCGAATCCACGAGGCGATGGTTTGGTGGTTCGAGTCGCTCGGGCGCATCTTGGTGAGCAGCACGGCACCGAACTCATAGGACTTTTCGAGACCTTGAATCTCGTAGACGGTCTGCAATACCGACTCGATCAGCTCGTAGAAGAGCGCCGCGGACTGCGTGTCGAGCGGGGCAGGGGGCAGGGTGATGAGCAGTGCGTCAGCCGCAAACAGGGCGTTGCTGTTGACGAACGACAACGAGGGCGCCGTGTCGAGCAGCACCACGTCATAGTTGTCCTTCACCGTGGCGAGGGCTTCGCGGAGCACTTCGTAGAACACGAAGGTCTCCTTCCGCTGCGCTGCGGCCGTGATCCGGCTCGCGAGCGAGAACTCTGCGCCGTAGAGGCTGAGGTTAGAGGCAATCAGATCGAGGCCATGCCAGTGCGTCGCCTGGATGGCGGTGGCCAGCGTGCCGGTCCACTCCGGGCTCGGGCCGCCGGTTCTCGTGTCGGTTGGGCCATCGAAGTAGGGCTTGCATGTGCGCTCGACCGGAACCTCTGAGTGGGGCAGGATGCCAAACATCTGAGTCAAACTGCCCTGTGCATCAAGGTCGATGAGCAGTACCCGGTAGCCATTCAGGGTGAGATACTGTGCCAGGTGGGCTGTGGTGGTCGTTTTTGCAACGCCACCCTTGAAGTTGCACACCGACAGCACCAGGGGAGGTTGGCCGACGGGGCGGCGGGGCGTGATCCCGAACGCGCGCTGCAGCGCGTGGATCTCCTCAAGGGAAAACACGCGGCGGCGCGCGCTGAGTTGCGTGCCTTGAGGAAGCTCCGAATCCTTCTTGAGCCTCCGGTAAAGTGTGTCGATGGAGATGTTGCCGAGGTAGCGGCAGATCTCGGTGGCGGGGAAGCTGCGCAGAACCTTGGTTCGGTTGGGCTCCAACGCCGCATTGCGGACGGCCTCGATGAGGCCCTGAGCGCTGTCGACTCGCTCGCGCAGCTCACGCAAGCCCATCCTCCGAAAAGGTTGGGTGGGGATTTCCGCTTCAGCTACCATTCCGTCTCCGCGCGTGCTCGGGTAGTCGCATCGGGACTATTTGTTGCGCGAATTAAACAATGGGTGCGTCATCCTGTCAAGGCGCGGCTTCTGTTTGGCCTTTCGGCCAATTTATGCCGCAGGCGAGCCGCCATAACGTACGCGGGTGGGCACGCGGGCCTTCGGGTCTGCGGGGCTCGGCCTGGCCGCCACCGCCCATCGGCCGACGAACTGAATTTCCCCGACAGGACAGTTTTCCCTGATTTCAAACGGAGTCGCGTGCGGGACGGAACCATCCGCATCGATGAGTCCGCCCTCTTGTTCTAAAGCATTGATTTGGAAATCTTTTCCTCTCGTTTTGTAGGTGTGCTGGGGGTGCGGCCCGCACCGAGCGCTACGCGGGTGAAGGACCGCTGAAGCGCCTCAGTGCCACGATTTTGAGACCGGTGCCAGGCGATTCGAGCTGCTACAACAAAGAAAAATGGCTTATCCACAGGGCGGGGCCCCGCCGTCGGAACCGTTCGCATCGGGGGACGGCCGTTCGCATCAGGGGATGGAACGGACCGGCTCGGGTAACGGAACCGTGCGCATCGGGCGACGGAACTGTCCGCATCAGCTCCGGCGCTTGGGACGGTAGATAAGTCCATGAGCTGCCTATCTTTATCCTCCCGCCTGCAGCCAGGGGAGCGGGGGGGTAGTCATTCTGAAGTCCTCTCCTAATCCCTATTTGTAGTCCTGCTGAAGTCGTGCGGACGATCGATAGCGATCGCCGAGAACGAACCC
>Ga0102851_10002841_pt1 | contig 10613 bp, 11 predicted proteins | sample Mud3Dept3metaG_FD_79558 | JGI IMG/M metagenome (GOLD analysis project Ga0102851, IMG submission 79558) | Freshwater wetland microbial communities from Ohio, USA, analyzing the effect of biotic and abiotic controls - Mud 3 Core 4 Depth 3... | ecosystem: Environmental > Aquatic > Freshwater >...
CCAGCCCGAGCCGCCGCCCGGGCCCGAGGCGGGCTCTGAGGCGCCGAAACGGCGGCGTCGCCGCCGCCGCCGCAATCCGGGCGGCGCCGGGCCGGCTCCGGCCACCGAGACCGCCTGAGCCGCGGCCGGCTCACGGCTCGGACCACTGCGGCATGATGCTGCGGACCTTCTCGTAGCCGAGCACGAGGGAGCGCGCCCCGGCCACCACGAGACGGCCTCGCAGTTGCCGGCCGTTGCGGCCGAACACCAGGACCTCCTCGCCCGCGAGCACGACGACCTCCTCGCCGGCGGTCGCCACGGCCCGGACCGGGCGCTCGGTCGCCGTGCTGAAGCGTTCGACGACCGGCTGCTTCTTGCCCGGGTCGACGCGCAGTCCGACGAGCGCGCCGGTCGCCCCGGTCTCGATTCCGGCCAGCAGCAGCCCGCCGTCGTCGGCGGCCGCGACCGCGCGGACCGGCCCGGCCAACGTGACCGCGCCGCCGAACGCCTCGGCGCCGAACGCCACCACGCCGACGCCGCCGGCCGCCAGCCCGACGGCCGCCCACTGCCCGGCCGGCGCCACCGCCACCGAGGTCGCCTCGCCCTGCAGCGGCAGCACGCTCACGGATCGCAGGCCGCCGGTCATCGCCAGCACGAGACTGCCGGGCGCCGGCTCGGGGACGATCGCGGCAACCACCCGGCCGTCACGCGAGGACGCCGCCCGCCGGGCGCCGACCAGCGCGGAGACCGGCGTGCGCCCGAGCAGCAGCCGCTCCGGGTACGACAGCGTCGCGATCAGGCCCGGCAACACCGTGTGCAGGCGGTCGGGCTCGTCGAAGAACAGCGGGAACAGTCGCCCCTTCCAGCGCTCCACCGCGCCGCCCGGAGCGACCACGACGGTCTCGTCGCTCGACTCGAGCGGCACCAGCCAGCGGCCGTCCGGGGCGGCGAACACGGCGACGCCGTGGGCCGGCAGCGGCACCGTGCGCGGCGCGTGGGCACCGCTCGTTTCGACCAGGACAAGCTCACCGCTGCCGAGCACGGCCGCCACGACGGCGAGAACGGTGATCGCGTTCACGCGGTCAGGATAGAACAGGTCCGCCGCTACACTGGCGCGGTGACCGCCCGACTCACCGCCGACCTGCTCGCCCACGCCCGGGAGGTGCTCGGCATCCACCTCGCCGGGGTGGCCGAGGCGCGCCCGCTCCCCGGGGCGGAGCGACTGCGCGCCTGGCTGAGCGAGGGCGCCCACGGCGACATGGGCTACATGGCGGAAAGCGCCGGCGTGCGCGCCGACCCCGCCCGCTTTCTTCCCGGCGCCCGCTCGGTGGTCTGCGTCGCCCTGAGCTACCACGACGCCCACGAGCCGGCCGAGCCCGGCGGCCCGGGCGACCGGGCCGTCGTCGCCCGCTACGCGCGGCGGCGCGACTACCACCGCGTCGTCAAGCGCCGTCTCGTCGCGCTCGGCCGGCACCTCGCCGAGCTGGTCCCGGGCGCGCGGTGGCGGCCCGCCGTCGACAGCGCTCCGCTGCTCGAGCGGGAGCTCGCGTGGCGGTCGGGGCTCGGCTGGATCGGCCGCAACACCTGCCTGGTCGACCGCCGCCTCGGCAGCGAGCTGTTCCTCGGCGAGCTCGTCACCGACGTCGAGCTCGAGCCGGGGACGCCGGGAGCCGATCACTGCGGCACCTGCCGCGCGTGCCTCGACGCCTGCCCGACCGGCGCCCTGACGGCGCCGGGGGTGCTCGACGCGCGGCGCTGCATCGCCTACCTGACGATCGAGCACCGCAGCGCGTTCCCGCCTGCCCTCGCCGGGGCGCTCGCGCCCCACCTGTTCGGTTGCGACATCTGCCAGGCGGTGTGCCCGTGGAACCGGCGCGCCGCGCCGTCGTGCGACCCCGGCCTGGCGGCCCGGCCCCGGCTCGCCGGCCTGACGACCCCGACGCTGGCGGCGCTCGACGAGCCGGGTTGGCAGTCGCTGGCTGCCGGCACGCCCCTGCGGCGCCTGAGCTTCGGGCGGCTCCGCCGCAACCTCGCGGCGCTCGGGCCGCCGGCGACCGAGGGGGCGACATGACCGGGGCCGACCCCTCCTGGCTGCGGCTCGCGGCGGTCGCCGAGATCCCGCCGCGCGGCCTGGTGTTCACCTACCGCGACGGCCCGTTCGACTCGACCGGGATCCTCGTGCGGACCCCCGACGGGGCGCGCGCCTGGCGCAACGAGTGCCGCCACCTTGCCGTCCGCCTCGACCGCGATACGCCCGGCGACCTGTTCGACCGCGGCGGCGACTTCCTGGTGTGCCAGTTTCACGGCGCCCGGTATCGCCCCGCCGACGGGCTTTGCGTGGCCGGGCCGTGCGTCGGCAGCCGGCTGCGCGAACTCCCGGTCGCCGTGCTCGACGGCGAGGTCTGGCTGCGCGCAGACCGGATCCGCTCGTCCTTGTTCGACGCTTGACTTTTCCCGGGCTCTGGGCTATACGAAGGTCCCCAGGGGGGCAGAACAGGCTCCCGTGGAGGTGCAAGCCCCGATCGTGACCAAGCGGAGAACGACAAACCAGGCTCCCACCGTGCCAAGGGCAGCCGGTGATCCCCTGGTGAGGCTTGTGGAAGGCTTGCAACTCACGCGACGTGAACTTATACTCGCGAACCGTCAATAGCGTTCGCGAATCCTCTGACCGAGGAAAGGAGAAGACGAGATGCGGAAGAATCACGTTTATGTTGGTCTGGCCCTGTTGGTCGTGACGGTGCTGGCCGTCGGCTGCGCCAAGCCGCCGCAGGCCGAGATCGACGGGCTCAAGGCCGCCCTGGCCGCCGCCGAGCAGGCCGAGGCCGGCAAGTACGCCGCCGACGCCCTCGACGCCGCCAATCAGGCGATGAACGCGGTGAACGCCGAACTGCAGGCGCAGGAGGCCAAGTTCGCCCTGTTCCGCTCCTACACCAAGACCAAGCAGCTGATCGGCGACGCCCTGAAGGCCGCCGAGAACGCGAAGCAGGCTGCGATCGAGGGCAAGGAGAAGGCCAAGAACGAGGCGCAGGCGGCGATCGACGCGGTCAAGGCCGCGGTGACCAACGCCACCGACACGATGGCGGCTCTGGCCAAGTGCCCGCGCAAGCCGAAGGACTTCAAGAAGGACATGGAGATGATGAAGGGGAACCTCGACACCTACACCGCTCAGGTGACGGAGATCGAGGGCGCCTTCGGCCGCGAGGACTACCTCGGCGCCAAGGCCTCGGCTGACACCCTCAAGGGCCAGCTCGAGACGATGGTCAACGACATGATGGCCGCCAAGGCCAAGATGCGGTGCTGACGTCGAAGCTGACGATTCTCACTGGGCCGGCGGGGGTGAACCCTCGCCGGCTTTTTCTTTCCGCCCTGGGGGCGCTCGGAACCTCCCTCGCCGTCCTGCTGGTCGTGGCGACCGCGCTGTCGCCGGCCTGTGCCGATCGCCGCGAGCCGGACGTCGACGGCGCCCGCCAGGCCGCGCGCCGGGCGGTCCGGCTGCTGCGGCCGACCGCACCCAACCAGGCCAAGTACATCGAGCGCCTGGTCGCCGACGCCGAGATGGTCACCGTGGTCGAGCGCTACGCCCCGGGCTGGCGCGCCACGCCCGGGCGCGTCGAGGCCGCCTGGCTGCGCGTCGCGGTCGCGTCCGGTGACGCCGTCAAGGCGGTGCGCCGCCAGCGCGGCCAGGCCCGGAACCGCTACCTCGGGCTGCTCGCGAGCACCCGGGAGGAGATGCTGCGCGCCCGCGCCGAGATGCGCGAGGCCGGCATGGGACGGCGGGAGGCGGCGGCGATGGCCCGCGCGACGACCTCGATGAAGATCGCCGAGAAGCTCGCCGCCGCCGGCGAGTGGGCGCGGGCGAGCGAGAAGCTCGAGGTCGCCAGGAAGATGACCGACGTCGTTCACAAGTCCTGGGCCGGCCTGCACGCGCGCTTCTCCGACCCGCGGCTGCGCCGCGAGTGGCAACAGGACGCCGACGAGACAATCGCGCTGTCACGGCAGACCGGCAGCCCGGTCGTGATCGTCGACAAGCTGCGCCGGCGACTCCACGTCTACGTCGCCGGCGAGCGGGTCGCCAGCTTCCCCGCCGAGCTCGGCGCCAACGGGTTGCAACGCAAGCAGCACGCCGGCGACGCCGCGACGCCCGAGGGCCGCTACCGCGTCGACGTGGTCAAAGTCGGGCGCCAGACCAAGTACTACAAGGCGCTGCTCGTCAACTACCCGAACGACGAGGACCAGCAACGCTTCTGGCTGGGCAAGAAGCGGGGTACAATTCCGGCCCGTGCCAGCATCGGCGGGCTCATCGAGATCCACGGCAACGGCGGCGACGGCCGCGACTGGACCGACGGCTGCGTCGCCCTCACGGATCAGGACATGGACCGGCTGTTCGCCTGGACACGGGTCGGGACGCCGGTGACGATCGTCGGCACCTATGAGCGTTGAGCCCGACCGGCGGGAGCTGTTTTCCGCGCTGCCGGCTCCCAGGGCGCGCCGGCGCGGTCTGGTCGTCGTGCTTTCCCTGTTCGGCCTGTTCGGGCTCGCCCTCGGTGCGGCACTGCTGGTCGCGCGCTCCGGCCGGCCGCAGCACGGCGCGCCGTTCGTGACCGAGACCGCGCTCACCCCCGACGAGGAGGACCCGGTCCGGGTCGCCAAGCGCGCGGCGCAGGCGACAACCGCGCTCGACCGCGTGCGGCCGCGCGGCAACTACCTGGTCGTCGACAGCTACCGCAACCGGCTGCGGCTGTACGAGGACGGCGCGCTCAAGCACGAGGCGGTGTGCTCGACCGGCACCGGGACGATCCTGCGCGACCCGCGCAACGGCCGCGAGTGGATCTTCGACACGCCGATCGGCGAGCGCGTCATCGAGCGCAAGGTCAAGAACCCGGTGTGGGCCAAGCCGGACTGGGCGTTCATCGAGGAGGGCTACCTGCCGCCGTCCAACCCCGAGGAGCGGTTCGACCCGTACTCGCTGGGTGACTACGCCCTCTACCTCGGCAACGGCTATATCATCCACGGCACGTTGTTCCAGACGCTGCTCGGCCGCCGCGTCACCCACGGCTGCATCCGGCTCGGCGACAAGGACCTGGAGTTGATCTACCGCAATGTCAGGATCGGCACGCGCGTCTATCTTTACTAGCCTGCTCGCGGCGACGGCCGCGTTCGCCGGCGAAACAACCCCGGACCCGGGGCGGGTGGCGACGCTCCGCCTCGAGGCCGGCATCGCCCAGACGCCCAGTGTCTACCTGGTCCTCGACCCGCCCAGGCGGGTGCTCGAGATCAAGGCGCGCGGCACCGTGCTCGACACCATCGACCTGCGCGGCATCGAGGTCGTCACCCGGCAGCCGCTGCTCGCCGAGCGGCCGACCCGGCCGGTGACGGTGCCGGCGGTGTGGCGGATCGTCGGCGAGCCGGCGGACGACCACCGCGAACTGATCGCGCCGGTCGAGCTCCGACCGATGCCGAAAGAAGAAGAGGACGAGGAGTCCGACGGCGCCGGGACAACGACCCCCGCGCCGGCCGGCCCGACTCCGACCCCGACCCCGGCGCCCGAGCCCGAAGCGACCTACCGCGCGCACCTCGACGGCGGCTGGGACCTGCTGATCTGCGAGCAGTTGCCGCCACGCGGGGTCGTCGAGCGGTTCGCCGCGGCGGTCCGCGACGGCTGGCAGCGCTTGCGCGGCGAGGGCGGCGACGACCCGCCGGCGATCGCCCTGGCGATGGCGGCCGAGGACGGCCGCCGGCTCCACCACCTCCTGCGCAGCGGCACCAGCATCCTGGTCGCCGCCGGCGCTCCCTGAGCCACGCGCACAGCGCTTGTCCGCGCCGTCCCGGCTCGCTACCATGGCCGCGCACGCAGGAGGCACGAGATGGCGCGAGTGAAGGTCGGCGTGGTTCTCTCCGGTTGCGGCGTGTTCGACGGTGCCGAACTCCACGAGACGGTCATCACGCTGCTCGCCATCGACCGGGCGGGCGCCGAGGCCGTCTGCATGGCGCCCGACGTCGAGCAGCTCCACGTCATCGACCACCTGCGCGGCGACGTCGCGCGGGGCGAGCGGCGCAACGTCCTGGTCGAGTCGGCGCGGGTCGCGCGCGGCAACGTCGCGGACATCGCCGCGGTCGACCCCGGCGGCCTCGACGCGCTGGTGCTGCCGGGCGGTTTCGGCGCCGCCAAGAACCTCTGTGACTTCGCGGTCAAGGGCGCCGAGTGCTCGGTTCACCCCGAGGTCGCGCGGGTCGTCGGCGCCGTCCACGCCGCCGGCAAGCCGATCGGCGCGATCTGCATCGCGCCGGCGCTGATCGCCAGATTGCTCGGCGCCGAAGGCCCCCGCCTGACGATCGGCAACGACGCCGGCACCGCGGCTGCGCTCGAAGCGATGGGCGCGCGACACGAGGCCTGTGGCACTTGCGAGACGGTCGTCGACCGCGAGCGGCGCCTCGTCACCACCCCGGCCTACATGACCGCCACGTCGATCGGCGAGGCAGCCGACGGCATCGAGAAGCTGGTCGGCGAGCTGCTGGCGATGGTCCGCGAAGGCGCGCAGCGCTAGCCGGGCCGTCCGCGGCCTTGCCGCGGCTCCCCGCCCGCGCACACCCTAGTTGGTTTGCAGCCGCGAGACGCGGTCGACCACGTCGCGGAAACCCGGCGAGACGGTCAGCACTTCGACGTAGCTGGCGAGGGCCGCCTGGCTGTTGCCGGCCGCCTCGTGGGCCCGACCGAGCTCGTAGCGCAGCCCCATCTTGGCCTCGGGCATCAGGTCCGGGGCCTCGAGCGCCCGCTGGTACCACTGCGCCGCCTGTTCCGGAAGGCCCTTCTCGGTGTAGCACGACGCGATCATGCTCGCCGCGTCGATGAACATCTCGGGCGAGCGCAGGGCGAGCTGGAACTCGCCGATCGCCTCGTCGAGCAACCCCATCTCGCGGTATGCGACGCCCAGGTTGAAGTGGGTGTCGTAGTCCTCGTCCTTGACCTGCTCGGCGACACCGCGCTGGAACTCGCGGAACAGGTCCTCGATCGAGACGTCGCCGACCGGCTCGGTGCCGCGCGCGGCCTGGACGATGTCCTCCTCGGCCAGCTCCTTCTCAAGCTCCGCCGCCAGGTCGAAGAACTGCTCCTCCTCGCTGAACAGCTGCGCCGCCGAGCCCTCGGCCGGGCGCGCCGGGACCTTCTCGTCCCAGCCCCGCGCCTTGAGCATGGCGAGCCGGTTGAGCACGTCGGGGTGCGCGCCGTGGGTTTCGTGCAGCTTGGCGAGCTGCTGCGCCGCCTCGTCGAGCAGCCCCTGCTGGATGAAAAAGTCGACCTCCTTGAGGACGTCGAAGTTCGGCCCCTCGAGCACGCCGGTGATCTCGAACATGTCGCCTTCGTCGGGACCACCCGGCTGCACCAGGGCTGCCGCTTCCGAGGCGAGTGCCTGGCCCCGGCCGAGCGGCGCGGGCGCCGGCTCGGCGACGCCGGGTTCCGCAGGCGGCAGCTCCGCGGCACCGGCTGCCGCCGGCTCGCTGGCCAGCTCGAAGTCGAGGTCGCGACCGGTCAGTGCGCCGGTCGTCGCCGCCCGGTCGCCGGCGACCACACCGGCGCCGGTGTCCGACAGCCCGACCGCGGCGCCGATCGTACCGAGCGGGACCGCCGCGACGGAGGCCTTCGACTCGACCGCCGCCGGGCCGGCCGCGGGCGCGGCCTGCTCGCTCGCGGCGGCGGGCGCCGCGAAGCTCACCACCGGAGCGTGCGCGCGCGACAGGTTGTCGAAAAGCTCGCGCGCCCGCGCATGGTCGGGGTCGAGTTGCAGCAGCCGCTGGAGGTGGGAGAAGGCCTTGTCGACGAGGCCGTACTTGGCGAACACCGAGGCCTCGGTGAACAGCTCGTCGACCGACGCATCCGAGACCGTCTCGGCCGGCGGTGTCACCGGTACCGGCACGGGCCGCGCCGGCGCGGGCGCGACCGGTGGCGCGACTTCGAGCGGCGGCAAGCCGCCCTCGGCCTCGGCCGGCGGTTCGGCCACGGGCTCGAAAGCCTCTGGAGGGGCGCCCGAGAGCGGCGAGTCGACCGCCTCCGGCAGCGCCTCCTCGAGCGGCTCGAACGCCTCCGGCACCGACGAGAGCAGCGACGGGATCGCCTCGGACGACGTGTCGACCGCCGGGCCCTTTCCCTGCAGCTCGAACGTCAGCGGCGCTTCACCGCCGAGCGCGGCCGGGCTCGCCGGCAGGTCGCCGGCCGGGGACGCGTCGAGGTCGATGTCGACGATCTCCACGTCGGGCTCGCCGAATCCGGGCTCGGGCCCGGCCGCCGCGGTCTCAGACTCGACGAACCCCGGCTCGGGCTCGGCGTCCGCGCGGGACGCCCCGGCCGACTCGGCTGCCGGCTTCTCCTCCGTCACCGGCGGCCGCGCCGGGGCCTCGACCGCCGGCCGCGCCGGCGCCGCCGCGCCGCCGAGCTTCTGCAGGCGCTTGCGGATCACCTCGTCGTGCGGGTCGCGCTTGATCAGCTCGTTGTAGAGCTCTGCGGCCTCCTTGCTGCGGCCGCAGCGGTAGTAGGCCTCGGCGAGCGCCTTCTCGGTCTCGAGCACCAGCTCGGGGTCGTCGTCGCGGCGGAACACCTTGACCGCCCGCTCGAGCACCTCGAGCTCGCCGGCGTGGCTGCGCAGCAGCGGCTTGAGCAGCGCGCCGGCGCGGCCGCGATCATCGGCCCCGACCAGCACGTCGACCACCGGCAGCGCCCGCGCCGGCTCGAGGTCGACGTCGCCGATCTGGGCGATCGCGTCGGCGTACAGCTCCGCCGCCTGCAGGCCGAAGCCGGAGCCGGCGACCAGCGTCTCGAGCACTTCCCGCGCACGGGCCGGCTCACCGGCCGTGACGAATGCGCGCGCGGCGGAACGCTGCAGCGCCGGCCCGGGGTGACCGAGCGCGAGCGCCCTCTCGGCGAGATCGGCGGCCTCGCCGCCCCGCTGCGCGCCGACCAGCGCGTCGAGGCCGGGCGCGACGAAATCGGCGTTGGCGGGCTTGAGCGCGAGCGCGCGCAGGAAGAACTTCAGCGCCTCGTCGAGCCGGCCCTGCGCGACCAGGCTCTGCCCGAGCGCCTCGATCTCGCGCACCACGCCGTCGACGTCGCCGAGCTGGACCAGCAGGTCGACGAGCTTGCCGCGCGCCGGCAGGTAGGTCGGCTCGTAGTCGATCATGGCGCGGAACACCCGCACCGCCTCCTTCGGCTGGCGACCCCTGATGAAGTGGTCGGCGACGGTGTTCAGGTAGAGCCGGCCCTCGACGGAGAGCCCGTGCTTGTAGGAGAACTCGGCGAGCTTCTCGTAGATGTCGAGGCGCTGCGGATCGAGCTTGTTGGCCTTCTTGTAGCAGGCGATCGCCTTGAGGTAGAAGCCGTCACGGCCGAAGTGCTCGGCGACCTTGAGGAACATCTCGAGCGCCTCGACCTTCTGGTTGACCTTCTCGTGGAGGTCGCCGAGGCGGTTCATCAGGTTGACGTCGCCGGGTGACACGCGGAGTGCCTTCTGGTACTCGCGGATAGCGGCGTCGAGCTTGCCCTTCTTCTCGAGCTTTTCCGCCTCCGCGAGGATGACACTTCGCTGCGTTGCCGACATTCTAAGCGACACCTCTCCCGCGCATCATGCTAACACGGACTGGCGCGAAACTCACGCGGTGACAGGGTGATGGACCGATTTCGCGGAGCGCGGCGAGGTGCTCGGCCGTGCCGTATCCCTTGTTCCGCTGCCACCCGTATCCCGGGTGGGCGGAGGCCAGCTCGACCATCCGCGCGTCACGCTCGACCTTGGCGACGATCGACGCCGCGGCGACGCACAGATAGCGCTCGTCGGCGTGGTTCTCGGCGACGACCGGGTACGGCAGCCCCACGAGGCGTACGGCGTCGACGATCGCACAGCCAGGGCCCGGTCGCAGGGCGAGCAGGGCCTCGCGCATCGCATCCCGGGTCGCCTCGAGCACGTTGACTTCGTCGATGCGGGCCGGCGGCCGATGCACGACCGCCCACGCCAGCGCGTGCCGCCGCACCTCGTCGGCGAGCCGCTCCCGCGCCGCCGCCGTCAGGCGCTTCGAGTCGTCGAGCCCGGGGATCGCCCGCGCCGGATCGAGGATCACGGCGGCGACCGTCAGCGGCCCCGCCAGTGCCCCCCTGCCGACCTCGTCCACCCCGGCGAGGAGCCCGTACCGTCGCTGCAGCTCGCGGTCGGGCGACCCGTCAGGACGGGTGCGCCTCACTTGCCTTCGAACTGCTCCTCGAGGCGGGCGGCCTTGCCGCGCAGCGCGCGCAGATAGTAGAGCTTGGCGCGACGGACCTTGGCGCGCCGAACGACGTCGATCTTGGCGACGCCCGGCGAGTGGACCGGGAACACGCGCTCGACGCCGACGCCGTACGACACCTTGCGGACCGTGAACGTCTCACGCACGCCGCCGCCGCGGCGACCGATGACCACACCCTCGAACACCTGGATGCGCTCCTTCTCGCCCTCGCGCACCTTGACGTGGACCTTGACCGTGTCACCCGGACCGAAGTCAGGCAGGTTCTCGCGCAGCTGCTCTTTCTCGAGCTCTGCCAGGTTCATGGCGCTCCTCCGCTCGCAGACCACCGCTTGCGCCGCGCTGCGAGTGGCGGAGTATACAAGAAAAGTGCCGGG
>Ga0102851_10002842_pt1 | contig 10610 bp, 1 predicted proteins | sample Mud3Dept3metaG_FD_79558 | JGI IMG/M metagenome (GOLD analysis project Ga0102851, IMG submission 79558) | Freshwater wetland microbial communities from Ohio, USA, analyzing the effect of biotic and abiotic controls - Mud 3 Core 4 Depth 3... | ecosystem: Environmental > Aquatic > Freshwater >...
ACAACAAGCGGACAGGCCAGTACAACAACTTATTCTGTAACCATAACAACCGGTGTAAGAGACATTGCAGGCAATGCAATGTCAGCAAATTCATCATTCTCATACACAACTGTCGATACAGCAGCGCCTGCATCTTCAGTAAGCACTCCTGCAAATGGAGCCGTGATCAACAGCGCAGCAGCCAATCCGTTTACGGTCAGCGGTACAGCAACTGATAATGTGGCAGTATCGAGCATACAGGTATCAACCAATGGCGGGACGACATGGAATGCGGCAACCTGCACCGGATGTCCGGGTGCAAACGTGACATGGAGTTATTCATGGACACTGCCAGCAGACGGAAGCTATACGATCAGGAGCAGGGCAACCGATTCATCAAGCAATGTGGAGACCCCGGCTGCCGGCAATACAGTTACCGTTAACAGGACAGCCCCGACAGTAAGTTCAACTATTCCTGCCAATGGATCGACAGGGGTGGCATTAAATAGTACCGTGACAATCAACTGGTCAGAGACTGTGGACTGTACCACAGTAACGACAACGTCAGTGACAATAAGCCCTGCAGCAGGATGGACAAGAACATCATGCAGCGGAAGCCAGGCAATATTTACACCTTCAGGCCAGGCAGGAACAACCGCATACACAGTTACCGTAGGAACTGGGGTAAAAGACACTGCCGGTAATTCAATGGGAGCAAATTATTCATTCTCATATACTACGGCTGACGCAGGCATTCCCACTTCAACGATTACAAACCCTGCCAATGGAGCTGCACTGAACAGTGCATCAGCCAATCCGTTTACAATCAGCGGTTCAGCAACAGACAACGTTGCGGTGTCAAGCATACAGGTATCAACGAATGGCGGCACAACATGGAACGCGGCAACGTGTACGGGCTGTCCGGGTACGAACGTGACATGGACATTTTCGTGGACACTTCCTGCAGACGGAAACTACACGATAAGGAGCAGGGCTACGGATTCGTCGAGCAACGTTGAGACACCGGGTGCAGGTAATACGGTAACAGTTGACAGGACAGCGCCGACGGTAAGCTCCACTGTACCTGTAAACGGTGCGACAGGAGTAGCATTAAACGGTATAGTGACGATCAACTGGTCTGAAAACGTAAACTGCACTACCGTTAATACGACGAACATAACCATTAACAATGGAAGCGGCTGGACACTTTCATCATGCAATACTAATCAGGCTATATTTACGACATCTTCCCAGACAGGAACAACAACGTATACGGTGACTGTCACAACAGCTGTAAGAGACGCGAACAACAATCCGATAGCAGCCAATTATTCATTCTCGTTTACAACTGCCGACGTGACAAAACCTTCATCGATAGTATCAACCCCGGCCAACGGAGCTACGTTAAACAGCGCGTCAGCCAATCCGTTTACGATAAGCGGTACTGCATCTGACAATGTCGCGGTGTCGAGCATTGAGGTGTCAACGAACGGAGGAGCAACATGGAATAATGTGACGTGCACGGGGTGTCCTGGAGCAAACGTTACATGGACATATTCGTGGACATTACCTGCTGACGGAAGCTACAACATAAAGAGCCGTGCAACGGATTCATCGAGTAATGTTGAGACCCTGGGTGCTGGCAATACAATATTGATTGATCGCACGGCACCTTCAGTAAGCAACACAAGTCCGGCGAACGGCGCGACCGGGGTAGCATTAAACAGCAATGTAACAATTACCTGGAGCGAGAACGTAAACTGCTCAACAGTCAACGCAACCAACATTACGTCAACCAGTCCGGGCTGGACATTCTCAACGTGTTCGACGAATCAGGCGGTATTTACGACAAGCGGACAGGCCGGATCAACATTATACTCTGTTAGTGTTACAACCGGTGTAAGAGACGCCAATAATAATGCAATGTCCGCAAATTATACATTCTCATATACAACCGGTGATATCGGCATTCCTGTATCAACTGTCACCACCCCGGCAAACGGGTCGGTCATCAACAGCGCCTCGGCGAATCCTTTCACAATCAGCGGTTCTGCAACCGACAACATTGCGGTATCAAGCATACAGGTATCAACCAACGGCGGAACAACATGGAATGCGGCAACCTGCACAGGATGTCCGGGAGCAAATGTAACATGGACATATTCATGGACGCTGCCGGCAGACGGCAACTACGTCATCAGAAGCCGTGCAACCGACTCAACGAGCAATGTAGAGATACCGGGAGCAGGCAACAGCGTAACGGTTGACAGGACAGCGCCTGCAGTAAGTTCAACAATACCTGTAAACGGAGCAACAGGAGTAGCATTAAACAGCAATGTAACCATCAACTGGTCTGAGAACGTTGACTGCACGACAGTGACAACAGCAACAGTAACGATCAGTCCGGCAGTAGGATGGACAAGGGCTTCATGCAGCGCTAATCAGGCGGTATTCACGCCAAGCGGACAGGCAAGTGTAACAGTATATACAGTAACAGCGACCACAGGAGTGAGGGATTCCAACAACAACCCGATGTCAGCGAATTCTTCATTCTCATACACAACAGCGGACACAACGGTGCCCGTCGTAACGTCATTTACAGCAACATCGCCATCAACGAGCCTTAACATTCCGATAACCTCATTTACGGCGAGTGATAATGTGGCAGTAACAGGGTACATAATAACAACATCTGCGACACCGCCTTCAGCAGGGGCAGCCGGCTGGACAGGCACAGCGCCAGCAACATACACAGTTGCATCAAGCGGGACTTATACGCTGTATCCGTGGGTGAAAGACGCGATCGGAAATGTGTCGGCAGTGTTTGCAACCCCAAGGACAGTAATAGTAGACACCGTCGCTCCGACCGTGACCAGCACCATACCGGCAAACGGGGCTACGGGGATCGCGCCGAACAGTGCGGTAACGGTCAACTGGTCTGAGAACATTGACTGCGCGACAGTGACAACAGCAACAGTGACGATCAGTCCTGCAGTAGGATGGACACGGACCTCATGCGCCACAAATCAGGCGGTCTTCACACCGAGCGCACAAGCCGGATTAACATTATATTCATTGACGGTAACCACAGGCGTAAGGGATGCCAACGGCAATGCAATGGCAGCCAATTACTCATTCTCATATACGACCGGTGATGTCAGCATTCCCGTATCAACCATTACCACCCCGGCAAACGGAGCGGTCATCAACAGCGCCTCGGCGAACCCTTTCACAATAAGCGGTTCTGCAACCGACAACATTGCAGTATCGAGCATACAGGTATCAACCAACGGCGGGACAACGTGGAATGCGGCAACCTGCACAGGATGTCCGGGAGCAAATGTAACGTGGACTTATTTATGGACGCTGCCGGCAGACGGGAATTACAACATAAGGAGCCGTGCAACCGACTCGTCAAGCAATGTAGAGACACCGGCAGCAGGCAACACAGTATCAATAGACAGGACAGCTCCTGCAGTAAGTTCAACAGTACCGGTAAATGGAGCAACCGCAATAACCTTAAACAGCAATGTAACCATCAACTGGTCTGAAAATGTTGACTGCACGACAGTGACAACAACAACAGTGACAATAAGCCCTGCAGCAGGATGGACCAGGACCTCATGCAGCGCTAATCAGGCGGTATTCACGCCGAGCGGACAGGCGAGTGTAACGGTATATACGGTAACAGCGACCACAGGGGTCAGGGATGCAAACAGCAACCCGATGACAGCGAACTCTTCATTCTCATATACAACAGCTGACGCGACAATACCATCAGTGACGGCCTTTACAGCAACATCGCCTTCAACAAGCCTTAATATTCCGATAACATTATTTACGGCAACGGATAACTTGGCGGTCACAGGATACAAGATAACGACATCAGCAACACCGCCTCTTGCAGGAGATACAGGCTGGACAGCAACAACGCCTGCGACCTACACGGTGGCATCAAGCGGAACATATACGCTTTATCCGTGGGCCAAAGATGCGGCAGGCAACGTATCGGCAGTGTTTGCCACACCGAGGACGGTAATAGTTGATACAGTGCCTCCGACGGTGACCAGCACAGTGCCTGCCAACGGGGCCACCGGGATTACGCTGAACAGCGCGGTGACGATCACCTGGAGCGAGAACATAAACTGCGCAACAGTCAATACAACGAACATAACATCAACAAGCCCCGGCTGGACATTTTCAACATGCTCAACCAATCAGGCGGTATTCACAACAAGCGGACAGGCAGGGTCAACATCATATTCGGTAACAGCGACCACAGGTGTAAGGGACGCAAACGGCAATGCAATGACAGCCAATTACTCATTCTCATACACAACCGGTGATGTGGGCATTCCTGTATCAACCATCACCACCCCTGCAAACGGGGCGGTCATCAACAGCGCATCAGCGAATCCGTTTACGATAAGCGGTTCAGCGACTGACAACATCGCGGTTTCAAGCATTGAGGTATCGACAAACGGAGGTACGACATGGAGCGCCGCTACGTGTACAGGATGTCCGGGGGCCAACGTGACATGGAGTTACAGCTGGACACTGCCCACTGATGGAAGTTACACGATCAGGAGCAGGGCCTTAGACACATCAAGCAATGTAGAGACACCGGGAGCAGGCAACACCGTGACAGTGGACAGGACTGCCCCGTCAGTAAGCTCAACAGTGCCGGTAACTGGTGCTACAAATGTAGTTTTGAACAGCAATGTGACGATTAACTGGAATGAGACAGTTGACTGTACGACGGTAACGACAACAACAGTGACAATAAGCCCGGCAGTTACCTGGACAAGGACGTCATGCAGCGGGAGTCAGGCTGTATTTACCACGGCAGGACAGGCCGGCTTAACAAGTTATACGGTGACAGCAGGGACCGGCGTGAGAGACGCCAGAGGAAATGCAATGGCGGCAAACTACTCATTCTCATACACAACAGCAGACGTGACACCTCCGTCATCAGTGATATCCGTACCGGCAAATGGAGCAGTGATCAACTTAGCATCAGCCAATCCGTTTACCGTCAGCGGCACGGCATCTGATAATGTGGCGGTATCAAGCATACAGGTATCCACTAATGGCGGGACAACCTGGAATGCAGCGACCTGCACTGGATGTCCGGGGACAAATGTAACGTGGAGCTACAGTTGGACGCTGCCGGTAAATGGAAGCTACAATATAAAGAGCCGTGCAACCGATTCCTCAGCTAACACAGAGACGCCGGGAGCAGGCAACACGGTAACCATTGACAGGACGGCCCCGTCAGTAAGCTCAACGGTTCCGGTCAATACAGCCACAAATATAGCGTTGAACAGCAATCTAACGATCACATGGTCGGAGAATGTTAACTGCACAACCGTCAATACGACCAATATAACAATAAGCGGAGGTGGCCTGGCATTATCAAGCTGCACGAACAATCAGGCAGTATTTACGACGAGCGGACAAGCGGGTTCAACAACATACAATGTAACCGTAACAACCGGAGTAAGGGACACCGCCGGCAATGCAATGGCTGCGAACTACTCATTCTCATACGCGACAGCGGACACAAGCGCTCCGACAACTGTAATTATAACACCTGCAAACGGGGCCGTGATCAATACCGCATCGGCAAATCCGTACATAATCAGCGGTTCAGCGACTGACAACATTGCGGTATCAGGCATTGAGATATCAATGAACGGCGGGACGACATGGAATGTTGCGACATGCAGCGGATGTCCGGGAGCAAATGTGACATGGAACTACAATTGGACCCTGCCAGCTGACGGCAGCTACAACATAAAGAGCCGGGCTACCGACTCAACAAGCAATGTAGAGACCCCGGGGGCAGGCAACACGGTAACAGTGGACAGGACAGCGCGGACAGTAAGTTCCACAGTGCCAGTAAATGGAGCAACCTCAATAACCTTAAACAGCAATGTAACCATCAACTGGGCTGAGAACGTTGACTGCACAACCGTTAACACAACGAACATAACAATAAGCGGCGGCGGACTTGCATTATCGAGCTGCACAAACAGTCAAGCTGTGTTCACAACAAGCGGACAGAGTGGCTCTACAATTTATACAGTAACCGTTGGGACCGGCGTGAAAGACGCCAGAGGCAATGCAATGGCGGTGAACTATTCATTCTCATACACAACAGCAGATGTGACGCCCCCTGCATCAGTGATAACCGTGCCTGCTAACGGAGCGGTGATCAACTTAGCATCAGCAAACCCTTTTACCATCAGCGGTTCAGCAACTGATAACGTGACTGTATCCAGCATACAGGTATCAACCAACGGCGGTACGACATGGAACGCAGCGACCTGCACAGGCTGTCCGGGGACGAATGTAACGTGGAGCTATAGTTGGACGCTCCCGGCAAATGGAAGCTACAATATAAAGAGCCGCGCAACCGATTCTTCAGCTAACGCAGAAACGCCGGGAGCAGGCAACACGGTAACCATTGACAGGACAGCCCCGTCAGTAAGTTCAACAGTCCCGGTCAATGGAACGACAGGTATAGCGTTGAACAGCAATATAACGATCACCTGGTCAGAGAATGTAAACTGCACAACCGTCAATACAACCAACATAACAATAAGCGGAGGCGGACTGGTATTATCAAGCTGCGCAAATAATCAGGCCATATTTACGACAAGCGGACAAACAGGTTCAACAACATACACTGTGACCGTAACAACCGGGGTAAGGGACACTGCCGGCAATCCGATGGCCGCTAACTACGCATTCTCATACTCAACAACAGATGTGGTACCTCCATCCTCAGCAATAACGGCACCGGCAAACGGGGCACTTATCAACAGCGCCTCGGCAAATCCATTTACGATCAGCGGCACGGCTGCGGACAACCTGGCGGTAGCAAGCATCGAAGTTTCCACCAACGGCGGGACTACCTGGAATCCTGCTACATGCACAGGATGTCCGGGAACCAGTGTGACATGGACATACAGCTGGACTCTGCCGGCAGACGGAAGCTACAACATCAGAAGCCGCGCGAGAGACGCGTCAAGCAATTTGGAAACGCCTGCAGCGGGCACTACGGTAACGATAGACAGGACTGCTCCAACAGTAAGCACAACAACACCTGTGAACAGCGCATCGAATATCGTAGTAAACAGCAGTGTGACAATGACATGGAGTGAAAATGTAAACTGCACAACCGTCAATACAACCAATATAACCATAAGCAGCGGAGGCTGGACATTATTAAGCTGTTCAGCTAATCAGGCAGTATTTACAACAAGCAGTCAAGCGTATCTCACAACATACACCGTTACAGCTACAACCGGAGTGCGGGATATATCAGGCAATGCTATGACTGCCAACTATTCATTCTCATATACAACGGAAACTCCGCCAAATAGCGCCCCTTCAGCGCCAACAGGACTTGCACAATACAAATCTAATGAAACAACGGCGATCAGTCAGGGCAGATGGACAAATGAAACCACCGTTGTAATGAAAGGGACCATTACCGATCCTGATGGAAACCCTGTACAGTTGCAGGTTGAGCTCCAGCCCAGTGCGTCGGCATTTACAGGGACACCCAATTGCACGAGCGGCCCTGCCGTAGCCAGCAATAGCATCGCAAAGGCAACATGCAGCGGCCTTGTAAACGGCGGCCAATACAAATGGCAGGCGCGCGCTATAGACTCAGTTGGCGGAACAAGCAGCTGGATCCAATACGGCAGCACAGACCCTGATGTCAGCATTGACACAATCGCCCCGACATATACATGGAACACACCTGCCTCAGGAGCGTATTATAAAAACGGCGGTGTAATAAGCGTTGACGCAGTCATTACTGAATCTGGATCGGGCCTGCTGAACGCCACGGACTGCACCGCAAAGATTGACGGTGCTTCAACAAGCTTTACAGGCATCGTCATATATTATCCCGCAACCGGAAAATGCACCGGCACCCTGACCCTGAATAATCCGTCCGGTCTTATTAACGGAGCACATAATCTCACCATACAGGCGCCTGATATTGCGGGTAACAGCACCCAGAGCGCCGTGCGTGCTATCAATATTGACAATAATGTATCTGTATCAGCCATAACTGCGCCTGCAAACGGGGCCATCATAAACGGCGGCTCGCCAAACCCATATACCACCAGCGGCACTGCATCAGACAATACGGTGGTTTCAGGTATTGAGGTGTCAACCAATGGAGGCACAACCTGGAGCGTAGCAACCTGTACCGGATGTCCCGGAGCAAACGTAACCTGGACTTACAGTTGGACACTTCCTGCTAACGGAAGCTACAACATTAAGAGCCGGGCAATAGACAGCGCGAACAATATTGAGACCCCGGGGGCAGGAAACTCAGTAACGGTCGACAGAACGGCCCCTTCCGTAAGTGTGACCCAGCCGGTAAATGCGGCGACCGGGGCCGCATTGAACTGCAATGTTACCATTACATGGAACGAAAACATAAACTGCACAACCGTCACCACTGCAAACATCACAATCAGCAGCGGAGGATGGGCGGTGTCAAGCTGTTCAGGCAACCAGGCTGTATTCACAACAGGCAGTCAGGCATATTTAACAACATACACGGTAACTGTCAGGACCGCCGTGAGAGACCTGGCGGGTAATTCGATGTCAGCAAACTACACCTTTTCTTATACAACCACAGGAATGAATATACCGGTCCTGTCTTATCCGCCATCACCTTATGATAATGGACTCGACCCCGATACCGGCGACACAAGGACGACCTTTACCTTCAGGGTTTTTTATCGTGATTATGAGAATGACGCTCCGGCGGCCGGTTATCCAATGATCTATATCGGCGACAACGACGGATATTTCGGTTATACAATGACCGCTGAGACTCCATCAGATATTAATTATGCGGACGGCAAGACGTACTACTTCACAACCGGATTTGGAGCAGCTCAGGACTTAAGGTACTTCTTTGAAGCACGGGCCGCAACAGGAAATACAAACCTTGTCAATCTGCCGGCTACAGCTCCGGGGTATAACACCGGACCCGCCGTAAATCTGCTTGCCGGATACAACCTGGTAGGCGTGCCGAAAAATTTAAGCTGCAATTGCAATACATATACAAATGTTCTCGGTGATGACTCTGGTTATCAATACTGTCTGTCCTGGGATTCATTAGGTCCCGACCCTGCTGGCGGAAGCTGGCTGGACAATACATACGGGATGTTATACAGCGGGCGCGGTTACGACATATATTCCGACGGCGGACCGAGACGCCTCGACGAGCCTGCCGGCGCCTCTCCCATGGGAAATGATATGAGACCTTACGTTGACATAGTGCTTGACAGCAATGGAGGATGGTCGGTAATAAGTAATCCGTATAATGCTTTTATAGAGCTCAGGGATGTCATGGTCGTGCGCGGTGGAGTAGAATACAGTTATGTCCAGGCCGTTACAAACGGATGGATAGGCAATTCTATATATGAGTGGGAAGGAGATGGGCCCGGATATGCTTTCAAGGCATTCAATGGCTCCCGTCCGGCAGTGCTTGAGCCGTGGGTGGGATATTTTATTCATGTTTACAGCAGCACCCCGACAACACTGAGGATATATGCACCCTGATGAGAAGAGGATGAATGAGATGACGGAGAATATGTTCGACTGGAATGACCAGATTCATATATTATTCAAGCGTCTGATAACTGTCTCGCTGCTCATGATGTTATGCGTAATGCCTCGAGCTGCAGGCGCTGCTGACTGGGAGATAGCCATAAAGGTCCAATCGGGGACCGCCTACAACGATCTTGTTATCGGAGCTGACGCTACGGCCACGAATGCCTACGATGCAGTATGGGAAACGTACGCCCTTATGGGAGGAACGGTCGAGGCATATTTCCCGCATCCCGAATGGGGCCTGGTCCATCAGGAATTTCACAGAGAAATAAAGGCACATTATTCAAGCGCAGCAATTGAGTGGCCTCTCACGGTCAATTCTTCCCTGACTAACGCTAATTTCACTATCAGCTGGGACCTCACCGGTGTTCCACAAGACTATCCAGCTCTTCTTATTGATCAATCCACTGGACAGCAAACAGACATGCGCTCTGCAGGTTCCTACAACTTCACATATACAGGAATCCGGTCCTTCAGGATTCAGGTGACAGAGAGCTGTACCACCCTGCCTGTAAGGATTGCAGGTACATCTCCGGTTTATTATTCTACACTGCAGGACGCCTATAACGCCGCAGTAAGTGGTGATATCATCGAAAGCCACGCTGAGGTCCTTACAGGAAACCTCAACATAAATCTTAATAAATCAGTTACCCTTGCCGGCGGATATAATTGCAATTATTCATCCGTCTCCGGCAGCACAACCCTCAGCGGCACACTGTCCATCACTAACGGCAGCGCCTCCATTGAAAATATCATTGTTCAATAGCTTCAACTGCAAAAATAAAGTGTCAAAAACACAGAGGCACAAACTCATAAAGGGGTAATAGACCTTTTTCCTTTGTGCCTTTGCTAATCATCCCCAAAAAAGAGATAGGAGTTTGTCATTTCGAACGAAGTGAGAAATCTTGCAGGGTTACAATAAAGATTCCTCTCACCCTTTGGGTGTTCGGAATGACAGACATAACAACAGGTTAAATGTC
>Ga0102851_10002843_pt1 | contig 10610 bp, 17 predicted proteins | sample Mud3Dept3metaG_FD_79558 | JGI IMG/M metagenome (GOLD analysis project Ga0102851, IMG submission 79558) | Freshwater wetland microbial communities from Ohio, USA, analyzing the effect of biotic and abiotic controls - Mud 3 Core 4 Depth 3... | ecosystem: Environmental > Aquatic > Freshwater >...
CACGGAACGTTGCTCGTACTCGTTCTACGGATACAGATTCTTTGTCCTTCATACTGTCCTCCGTACTCTGGGTCGCGTACGATATGGTTTGGATGCGACCTGTATAGGCATAGCTTCGCCTGCTAATAGTATCCCACATCTTTTTGTACCAGACGAGTCAGTTTATAACGAGTTTTGGGCTGTGAACCATTAAGAACGAGTACGCATTGTACTCAAGGGGGCAGGTACCAGTCCTCAGTACGCGACAAGGCACATGTACCATGTGGGGTGCAGGTACCAGTTCTCAGTTCCTGGACAAAAGAAAAGCCCGCTGTACCAGATAGCGGGCTAAACTTTTTATACCAATAAACTTTACCGATAAATAAACTTTATCCTGCACCTAAACTTTATATATCAATAATGGTAACAGCTAAACTTTAGAAACTGGTAAACAAAGTTTATATCTTATATCACGCATACATTATAACGTATGATATGTAGGCTATATTTTAGCCATTTATAAACTCTTGAATATTTCTTTATTTATCTATTTTTATTCTTTATTATCGTCTAAAACTCTTTATTATGCTAAATTTTGAAAAGAATCTAAAGTTTATTTAGGGGTTTGTGTAACAGCTAAAATTTAGAAACTGGCGATAAGAAATTTTGGAAATTATAGATTCTAATTTGAGTTTGTAGTATACATTTATAGTATATGATACACTACTATAATACTTAGTATACCTATCCATATAGCTAATACTATTACTACATTCTCTACTCTACCTATTTTATCCATTATCTCTTTTATACTATAAGGATTATTCATATTATTTATCCTCTTTCTTGTTCGTATTCTATATCATCAAGTGTTTCATCAATAACTTGTACAGTATCAATCCTATCATAATATACTGTTTCCATAGTCTTTTGATAATAAAGTGTTACGTCTTTCTTATTCACTATTATTCTACGTACTTTTCTAAATGCAAATACTTTACCCATTTCATCATGTCTATTTTGAAAGGCAGTAATATATATATTATACATTTTATCCACCTAATATTGAATATCTTTTATCATCCAATAATTCTTTATATACATTATTCTTATCTTCTTCTTCCTTCTTTATTTTACGTTTATTATATAATTCTTCTTCTTCAGCAAGTAATCTATTGATAATTTCTAATTCTTTTTTAGGATTCATTTTTGTATATCCTTATTCTGGTAATATATTTAGGATAAATGGGTTGATTAATCTCTAATTCAGAAGATTGTACAAATATCATTGTATTATGTTTATTTATAAATACTAGGTTATCAGGTTTACCCTGATAACCTAGCCATTCAACATTATTCATAGTTTCGTAGGATTTAATACTTGCTAATTGTTCTGTATTATAATGCCAATGTGGAACTTTATTCATATCCATTATACTATACTCTTGTAAACTTATACTTTAGATAATCTAATTCTTCAAAGGCATATGCAATAATATCTTTTAGATTATCTAATACAAGTTTATTGAATGGTAAACTACGATATTCAAATCCATAATTCTTTACTTCGTAGAATCCTGGCATACGATACTTTAGGGGAATTCCTTCAATATTGAATTTAGATAGAATATTCTTATCAAAGTTTCTAATGATTTGTTTGATAGTTTGTACATTCAGTAATGAATAGATAATAGTATCTGCTAAAACTAATTTACTTTCACCTTTTACATAAGTATCATTAGGTAATTTTATGTAATTAGTTTCAGCATGTTCTTCTGTTACAATTACATCTGATGAAAAGTGTATATGTAATCCAGTAGAAATATAATGTCCAATAATCTTTCCATTATCTACAATTTCATCAGTTAACTTTAGTATATCTGTTCCATAAACATTCTTTACAGGGGAAATTTCTTTACTTCCCATTGTCTTTAATACTTTAGAATATAATTCTGGAGTAATTATATCATAACCTTTATCAATATCTAAATGTAGTTTATCTTTCTTTAGATTATCTTCATACATATAATATGATTTCATAAAGTTGAATAAAGTATCAGGAATATCTTTTCCTGGCTCTGCTCTTATTTCACCTAATATTACAAAATCATCATGACCATAATCATATGTAGATGGAATAATTAATTCATCCTTTTTATTACGGATTAATACTTCACATTCTATACCAACTTTGTTTTCAATTCTTTTTCTTAACATTGTATATCTCCTTAGCAGCCTATTTTATTTATGAAGTAAACAATTAGATAGATTATTGTTCCCCAAAATGCTATACAGAAAGTTGTAATAAGAAACCAGATAAAACAATTGAAACATCCTAATACATAATCATTCTTATTCATAATTATTTACTCCATTCTGGAAATATAGTAATGTATCTTATATCTTTTTTATCTAAGATTATACTCTCAGAGTTAGGGATAGATTGTGAATGAATTATAGTTAACTGTATTTGTACATAAGTTATCTCTTTAATTTGTACATCAATTACATTTTTATATGTTTCTGTATCATCTGTTTTAGATATATATACTGTAAACATATTATTTATCTTTCTTTATTTTGAATACAACATGTAATTGTTTATCTTTAGGCAAGGGTTTTTCTACAACTTTTTCTACATTATTATCTTTAGCAGGAATATGATAAACATAACCATTATTATAAGTAGTTGATGAAGAAGTACTTGTTCCAGAATCTACTGTCCAGTAATAAGTTGCTACATTATTGTTAGGCATTTTTGTCCTCCATTTTTTATTTTAACTCCCCATATATTTCTATATGGGGAGTTATTTATAAACTTTACCGCCGACCATACTTATCTAGGAATAGAAACCACAATGCTTTCCTAATATCCCTACCAAAGTTTTTATTTATTAATTTAGTAAAGGCAATCTTCCTACCAGTATATTTATCAAACTTATCTTCATATTCAATAATTTTACCACTATAATTTAATTGTAAATGTTTACATTTAGCTAAACTATCATCCACAAATTCCCAAACATAATCTTCTGGATTTTCTGGATTAACAATTTTTCGTGAAAGTTTAGCATAAACATGTTTCTGTTCATTTATAGGTAAATGTTTATCAGGAAAACTAAATGTGATTTGATATATATTATTTACTGCATCTTCATAATTAATCATGTTTATCTCCTTAATATCCTGGGTAAAATATGGTGGATTCTATCTTTTTATATGGATTGTATAAATCTTCTGCTATGATATACATCTCTATAAATGAATCCCATTCAGTAAAATCTTTATAGTTTGTTCTTTTATTTTTGCATGGAAATAATTGTTGCTCATTCATTTTAATAAATGCTTCTTTTTCCCAATAATTATAAGTAGTAGTTAATTCTAATCCTATAATCTTTTTACCATCTTTACTATATTGTATAATTAGGCAGGGTAAGTTTTTGTCTTCCATAATTTTGTACACCTTTCTATATAATCAAAGTCTGATAAAATGTAATTATCAATAAAGGTTACAATACTGTTTTTGTTCTTATCATAATAACAGATTGTCCACCTATTATTTACTAAAATTAACCACTCACTAACTCTATTACTCTTTTTCTTTATAAACATACATGGAATAGAATTATCTAAACCTTGAATATTATTGTTTAGTTTCTTTAAAGTTTTCTTATCAATTGTAATATTAAACCTTTCCTCTAATCTTTTATTAGTGTGTTTCATAAATTCCTCCGATAATTAATTTTATATTAGTGTTTATATGGCTAACTTACCTCAAGATTCATTGTATTTTAACAATAGTGAAATAACCATTTTATAACATCTATTGCAAAAGGAAATTCATAAATCATTTCTGGATGAAATTGTACTGCTCTTGTTTTATCATCAATAGACATATAAGATTCTGTTATTCCAGTATTTGGCTCATAAGCTATACGAATTAAATTATCACCTAATTCTTTTACAGCTTGATGATGTGTAGAATTTACTCTAGATAAATTAGGAATATTTTTTCGTAGAGAATTTTCAGGAAATACAGTATCACATAATTTTATATTATGATAATAATTATGTCCTTTTTTATAGTCATCAAGATTTTGATATAATGTTCCCCCATACATTACATTCAAAAATTGGCTACCTCTACATATTCCTATATATTTTACTGGTTTAGTAAGATAGTCTACAAATAGTTTCATCTCATATCCATCTCTAGCAAAATCATTATAAGTAGTTTTATGTTTATCTTCATTATATAATTCTGGTGAAACATCACTACCACCATCAAATAATATAAAATCATAATCATGTTTATTAGTATCAATTACTTCTACTTCTATTTTTTCACCAAAATCTATAAGTTTATTTAATAGATATTCATAAAAGTTAACAGAGTTTAATCCTAGTTTACTTAAACCTAAAGTTTTCATAACATTTCCTCCACCATTATTCTACGAGTAGTTTGTGATATAAAGTTAAAACATTCTGTTTGCATGGGATAACCATATTTACCATGTTTATTGAAAGTATTATCAAAATACTTTTGATAATTTTCTTTGAATACAACTCCATTTTCAGAGAATGTTTTACCAATTGTATTTACAAAATTCTTTACAAATATATTTTTAAACTTATCATTCATACCAGAATTACTATAAAATGCACTAGCTAAACTATCATTTATATCATGTCCATTACTACCACCAGTAATTATACTATACATATAAATAAAATCATAAAGAGTTTTAGATTTTAGATAGTTTTCATTATTCCTAACATAATATCTAAATTTAGGAAAGTATTCTTTATCTAAACCTCTCATTATAACAAATAATACTAAGGTTAGAGAATAATCTAAAGTCTTTTCTAACTTTATTTTATTTTCAAAAGTTATTAATCTAGTATTTCTATATCCAGTATTATGAACATTCATATCATAAACTCCAGATACTAATTTCTTTATATCATCTAATACGCTATTATAATCTATCCATTTATTATCTATAGCATCTAATTTTTCTCCTCTGTTATATGGTAATCTTAGAAAATAATTAGATGATTTTTCTTTATAATCCATATGATTATATAATCTGGCAAAACAAATTTCTTTTATGGGTTTACCAGTATCAAAACTATAGTATATAGAATATCCTCCACTATCATTATAACCATCAGGTGATATACTATTTCTAATATAAGATTTATTCTCTTTTATATAATCATTAAATATTTCTACAGACATTTTCTACACCTTCCATATCAGTATAATAATTATCAACAGCCCATGTTAAACTATCTACTAAAATATTTTCAGATAATTTTTTATCATGAAGAGTTAATGCACTCCAAACTTCATCAACTCTATCTTGAAAATTATTGAAAAACTTTTTAGAGCCACCTTTTTCTACAATATTAGATGCTATATCTACTGCATAAAGAATAGAATTACAATTATATGCGTTATTAATCCATTGATTACTTGGAGGTCTATATTCTAATCCATTAACTTTATCAGAATACTTTTGTATTCTTACTCTACCAGGTCTACCATAATACTTTAGTCTAGCTTTTTCTTGATTCAAAATACTTTCTTCTCTTTCAAATAAAATATTCCTTGTTCCAACAATAAAATCAAATAATATAGAAGCATATTCTAGATTCTCTACATATATATCAGGATACTTTGACATATTTTGTGTATGAATATGTCCTCCAGCATATCTATATTCATGTTTACTGGCATCTACAATTTTACAAGTTTCATTTTCAAATCCTAATATTAAATATAAATTAGGAAATTTATCCTCATCACAACCAAATCTAATACAATCAAGAAAACTTGCATCTCTTCCTTCACTAAAATCTTTTAGACTAAAATATCCTAAAACACTTTCAGCATAAATTAATGAAGTATCAATTCCCTGTAAAAAGGTTTTCAATACTCTTTTTGCAGCTATATTTACTCTATTTAATTCACCAGGATTATTATGTGGTTTTTTATAATTTAATTCTAATGCAGCACCATCTTCAATCCAATTATAATCAGGATTATCAATCAGAATTCTTTTATTATTTTTGGAAAAAGTATATTGTACACCTAAATCTGTAATTAAACTAGCAGGTGGAATTACGTTAACTAATTCTCCATATTCAGTTTTTACAGTTTTTCTATCAGTAATAAAATATTCGGGGTCACTACCAAAGTTTCTTTGTAACATATTTCACCTCACTATTTTGGGGATATAACATCTATACTATCTAATGGACTAGTTATAATATATTTATCATCATTATAGGGATTATATTCTTTGAATTTCTTAAGTTCAGATTTATGAATAATCTTAGGTGGAATTACTAATACAATTTTACCATCTATAACTTCTTCTTTCTTATGTCTTACTGCAACAATTATGAATTCAGTAATTTTATCTAACTTTTGACTAATTTGACTTCTTACATATAAATCTTGAGACTCAATCTTTTTATTACAACTAGGACATTTAAATCCTACAATATTTATATTCTCAAAATATCCTAAAGAACATAATACTAAATTTAATGAATTAGTTAAAACATTTACAGAATAATCTGCTGGAATGTTTTCTATATTTATTTCTACACTAACTTTACACCCACAATTTCCACAGAATAACATATTAACCTCCCGCTTCTAATAATATAACTTTATCATCATCTTTTGGATTCTCAAATGTTATCTCAGAATCTAATCTAAAGATTGTATATAAATAATCTTGGAATTTTCTCTTTAGTTTAACTTCTTCTGGAGTTTCTTTATCTGTTCTAGTATGAGCCTGTAATGATATATATAATTTACTTCCATAATATCCCATAAATAATATATCATTTACATCTATTTCTGATATATTACTTTCAGGAACTAATATTAAAGGAACATCATCAAAATCATCATCCCACATATCATATCTAAAACCACCATGTATATTAACTTCATATGAAAGAAATAATTGGGTAAAATCTTTCCAACCCATTATTCCAGATTCTCCTATTTCAAATATACTTTTATAATAATCTGGAATAAAAAAATTATCCACATCTTTATCATCATCTTTATCTAATCTATTTTTTATCCTATCAATAGCTTTTTCTTTCTTAGTAATAACATCTACTAATCTATTTATATTTATTCCCACCATATTTTCTTCTACCCACCAAACTTTATCAGGAACATGTGGTAATAAATTCATTTTACTCATTGTATCAAAACCATATTTTATAGTTTCTTTATTAGTATCAGGAATATTAAGTATAGATGATAGATGATAAAAAGTTAATAGAAAACCTTCTTTAGATATAATCCTTCTTTCTTCTAATCTTTTCTCATCTAATACCATAAATCTATCTTCCACATAAATTTTTACTAAAAGATAGATTAAAGAATGAATTGTATAATAATCAAATAACTTTAAACTATCTGGAAATGCCCACACACAATAATGTTCTTTATCTTTTATTATATCATCTAGAATAGCATAAGAATTACCAACACAAATTTCAATAGCTTTTTTATTAGCAACTTTATCCGTTAATTTATAAGGAATATACTCTGATATTTTAGTAGAATATCCTACTATATCATAATCTTGGTCTAATAATATTCCAATAACTTTAGAGTCTAAAGTTTCAACCTCTTTGCAAAGATTATTTACAATATTATATATCCTACGTGGATTAATATCTTCTTCTGAAAACTTTGCACTTTGGTCAATATCTACTTTATATTCCATAGTATTATCTGTTTTCTTTTCAATCGCAATATATATAGTTAATATAACTTTAGGTAAAAAGTATGCTGTCATCTTTTCCCTATCAGTTCTATCTTCATAAAAGTATCCAGTAAGTTTCTTTAATTTATATCCTAATTTATTAATTATAATAGTTGTATTTGCTATTGTTTGTGTTATTACCATTTTATAAACTTCCTCCCTCTGGAGTTTATTTGTATATGTCCTTTATCTAAAAGAAATGGCTCTATTTCATTGACAATAGTATTTTTGTCAATCTTTAACATTCTACTAATACTATCTAAACTCAGAGTAGAAAGTTTCTTCAAAGTTTGTAGGTATAGTATATCTAAATCAGTATATCCACCATCATATATTCCAATATCTTTTAATGCTGATGTTATACCTTTATTATCTAACTTATAATATCCTCTATAGATTATGAATAAAACTCTGTCAAATAAACTTTTCACTATTCTAGGATTTTTCCTAGAATATTTAGCAAATAAATCTGCTAGAGTTTGTTCAAGATAAATATTCCTAGTTTTAGCATATTCAAATACTATTGTGGAAATTTCATCTAAACTATAATCAGAAAAAGAATATACAAAACATCTACTAAGTAATGCTTCTGGTAATTCTCCATATTCATTACTAGCAAAAACAAATATATATTCTCTACTATCCATAAGAGGATATAAAACTTCTACATGCTTTAAACTATGTATTTCATCTATAAAATGAAATTTATATTTACTAACATTTTCATTCCAAACTAATTCATATTGTGATGTATTGTTAGGTAATTGAAATATATAATCACCTAAACTTGATAAAAAAGATTTAGCCAATAAAGTTTTACCACATCCTGCTTGTCCTCTTAATAAAATGTTTACATTTTCAAAACTGTTGTTAACTTTATTGGATATAGATTCCAATTCTAAAACTATTTTTCTCTGTCCTATAAAGTTATTGAACATTTATTATCTCTCTTAATACTTTGGCATAAACTTCAGAAGTTAATTTGTTTAGTCCAGGAGCAGTATTAACTTCCCATATAGTATATCTTTTATTACTATTAGTATATGCTATATCTACTCTGCCAAAGTTTAGGTTAAGTTTCTCAAATAAATTTTCACATAACTCTTGTGCTACTCTAAAATTATTCTCTAAATCATTAATTAACTTAAAGTGATAACCTCTTTTAGCATTTCTTATAAATCCAGAAGTTTCATCTATAGGAACTTTTTTGAATAATTTTACTACTTTACCATTTACTAAATGTATTCCTAATTCAAAATCAGTATCAATATATGGAACATAATATCTATCAAAAGTATTTTCGGGAACATCTTCAGATTTATTTACTAAAATAATATCATCACCTTGTTTATGATATTTTTTTCTTAGTAAGAATGGAAGTTCATATTCTTTTACAGCATCAAATTTTTCAAAAATTGGTGAATTAAACCCATTATCTAAACACCATTGAGAAAATTTTATACTATCACTACATAATTTAATTACATCTGGAGAATTTATATTGGTATCATTATCAAAGTTTCCAAATGAATTACCATATCTTATAACTATTTTTCCATCTTTTATTTTATCTGGATTATTTATTGGTTTTAATCCCAATAAAGTAGCAAGTAATCTAGCGGAAATAAAACTACCTTTATTGTACAATAGGTAATTCATCTTGTTTTTCCTTTGAAATAGTATGTAGTAAACTTTTTAATTCATCTTTAGTATTCAGAAAATATGGATATTGAATACCATATTTAGTATATAATTTAGTTATTCCTCCAGCTTTCTTTTTACAAATTTCTTTCCATAATTGTGCTCTACCATTATGAGTTTCAAAAGATAATTTTGATAAATCATCTTTGAAAGTTTTCAATTCAGCAGTATCTAATGTAAATAAGGATTTATTATATAATAATTCACACATTACAACTAAATCGCTATACAATAAATCACATTTATACATTAAGTCTACAATTTTTTCATAAATTGTTTCTTCCTCTTTTTCTGCCCAATAACCTTGACGATAACTTTGAGAAAAATTTTGGTTGTAAGTTTTACTCACCTCATTAATTTGGTATGGTGAATCTTGTAAAATTTGTCCAACTTCTTCTAATTTATAAGATTTTAATTCTAATTTATAAGTTGTATTTTCTTTCAATTCTTCTAGTTTATAATCATATCCATAAGATAAAAGAAATTCTCCCATTAATACTAAAGACATTGTAGTAGTATTTACTACTATTCCTACTGGAATATCATTTTCAATAATTTGCATACTAAATAATGTTCTATCTTTTCCTCTACATAACCAAACATTATTATCTTTTTTACCTTTAATTGCTAAACAAAATGCTCCTCCAAATAAGTTTAAAGCATACTTTATATTATCAAATGTTACTTTACCAGTATCACAAATTTTAGATAAAACTATGCTAAATTTTTGTGTATCAGTCAAATCACCCATAATATCTTTTGCATAATTATCTGAATCAAGATGACTATGCCTAAAATTAAAACAACCATTATGTACTACAACAATATCATTATAAATAAATGGATGAGATTTTTCATCACCAATTACTGGTTGATTAGTTATAGCAATATATGTGCTACTTTTTCTTACATGATAAATTCCATTATAATCTTTTATATCCATAAATTCTGGATACTGTTCACGCCAAAAGATTAGAGCTTCCTCTTTTGTTTTATAAAATTTATCATTGAAAAGATAATATCCAAAACCATCAGTATTTCCTAATAAAGAATTAACTGAAGTTATTGTTCTTATATCTTGGGCATTAAAAATATTTGGTTTAGTATCTATTACTGTTATATTAC
>Ga0102851_10002844_pt1 | contig 10607 bp, 10 predicted proteins | sample Mud3Dept3metaG_FD_79558 | JGI IMG/M metagenome (GOLD analysis project Ga0102851, IMG submission 79558) | Freshwater wetland microbial communities from Ohio, USA, analyzing the effect of biotic and abiotic controls - Mud 3 Core 4 Depth 3... | ecosystem: Environmental > Aquatic > Freshwater >...
ATTTTATCAATGGAAAATCCTCCCATTGGATGTACATAAACATTCATCGCTGTTGCCTGCATCAGCAGATTTGCCACAGCCATTCCCGTATCATGAAATGCATATCTGTTCGGTTTGCCGTTATACGAATAATTCATACGTGCGATACTGATTATCAGCGCATAAACATGCTGTGCCCAGACTCTGTTCTTCTCTGTCAGGAATCCCAGGAAATCATTGAATTTTTCACTGTTTTGCCTGGTCGTGTAAATGAATAACCATGGTTGCTCATTATTCGATGACGGGGCCATACCAGCTGCTGTCAGCATAGCGTTAATTTTATATTCCTCAACTTTTGCTGATGAGAATGAAAGGGGACTCCATCTGGCTTTAATAACCTCAAGAATTATATCCTTCTCCATAATATTCACCTAATAAATATGTTTATCATTTTATATCATTCCTGATTACTGATCGTATAAACATCATAAATTTAATTATTCTGAAATAGTATATAAGACTAAGTTTAATAATTTATAATTTCGCACCATATGAGAAATTATAAGGGTAAGCTGGTTGGTATTCTTGGAACTGTAATAGTTCATCTTATTGCAGGTATAATATTTATGTCATTCAGGATCCACTCCCTGAATAAAGATTTTTCAGAAGAATTTGTAGTTGAAATTGCTCCTGCTGACGAACCTGAAACAGACCAAAAACTTATCGAGTTACCCCTTTCAACCATTGAAAAAATCCTCCAGGGAGATGAAGAGATGCTAAATATTGCGCGCAATCTGGCAAACAGATCTGATGTAACAATAGATCCAATGGATTATATCGATAAAGTTAAGGAGGAGTTAATAGAGAGCGGGAAGCTTGGTCCGGATAATTATATCGACGAGCAGAAAAGATTAAATGAAATGAGTGCCGAGGAGAGGCTGGCTTATGAAAACAGTGCCGCGGAAGATCCTGAGTCGGACAAGCCGAAGGAATCGCAGGAGATGGCCGCAAACTACCAGGGCCCGACACGTATTTATTATGATCTCTCAGGCCGAAATCATACGTATCTGCCAATACCAATATATAAATGCCAGGGATCCGGAAAGATCACATTATCCATAGAGGTAAACCAGAAAGGCATTGTCGAAGCTGCCAGGATTATTGCCAATGAAAGCACAACCTCAGACATGTGCCTGGTTGAGACAGCTGTCACTTCAGCGCTTATTTCCCGTTTCAATCAGGACATAAACTCACCTAAAATTCAGACAGGTACATTAACATATCATTTTGTTGCGCAATAGAATTAACGGCACAATGGCGTTACGGTTCAGGGGTGCAATGGTGCAAAGGTCTGAAAGTGAGATTGTATAATATTGCCAGGATGATTTGGTAAACAGGTTGAGGTTCTGGTTAAAAAAGCAGGTTTCCCGTATTATAATCAAATTGACGGATCACTTCCGGAGTGTTTCTGTCAGCGGTTCTGTCGTTGACGAGAGGGCTGACAGTATATGCATTGAGTACATTCTCAGGGCATGGCCTGAGCAGGCTGAGTGCCTCGGATTTATCAGTAGTAAGGTTCAGCCATCTTTTCTCTTCGGATACATCAAGTATTGCCGGCATTCTTTTCTTCGAGTTATGTACTACAGCCATAAGCTCGTTTGCTTCTGTTGTAATTATAGAGAATGTACTAATTATTTCCTGGGTGCCGGGATCAGTCCAGTCACTATATAAACCGGCAATTGACATTATCCCGTTATCAATACGATAAATGTACCACGGGATCTTTTCTTTTCCAGCATGCTGCCATTCAAAAAATCCCTTGACCGGGATTACGCACCTTTTTGATTTAAAGGAACCTGAAAAGGAAGGTTTGGTATCAATACTTTCAGATCGTGCATTGAATGTTTTAAACCGTATTGCCTCACCATCTTCAGGATTTCTGACCCAGGAAGGTATTAATCCCCATTTCAGAATCCTTATCCGATCAGGATGCCCTGAACATATTGCCGGGATCTCCGGTAAACTGAATGCATGATAGTAATAACTTGGCTGGTACCGGTATTTATCAGGAAAGCTGATGCCATATCTCTCCTCAATTTCTTCCTTTACAAGGTTGACATTGACTGAAAAGCACATTTAAATCAGTATGTTAAGTCTACTAAATTAATTTTGAGCGGAACAGGAAGGGAACGATCGAACAGGTCATATTCCGGCCAGTTTTTTATCTGGTATATTACCCTGTACATCATGTTATTGATGTATGAATATATTTCAGGGCCATTCCAGGCGCTGGAATTGAAAAGGACAACCCAGGCAATTCCATCCGATTGACGTTTTATCATACCTGCACTTCCGGGAAATGATCCTGTTCTCCACCATGTTCCGTTATAAATGGTGGTTTTCCATCCAACCGGGGCATAACCATTATCATTATCAGTCATATATCTTATGCTCTGGTCAGAAAGTATATGCTGCCGTGTCCTGAAGCCATCAACAGCGAGAAGCAGGCGTAAAAGGTCGGGAGCTGTTGCCAGCCAGGCACCTGCTCCGCCCAGTGCTTCAATATCATTTCCTCCATAAGCCGGTGAAACCAATTCTCCGGTGCCATATATTGAAGGTTTCGGAATGACATCGGGGGGTTCGTAATATGTGACCTCAAATGGTGCTTTCCGGGACAGAAGATTCCGCGCAAGCGTCATGTCGTAAATTCCAAGGGGTTCAAGAACAGCTTTTTTACAATATTCATCATATGGCATTCCCGATACCTTTTCAATAACAAGCCCAAGAATGCCATAACCAAGATTAGAATATGCTTTTCCTGTACCGGGTGTGAAGTGAAGACTTTTGTCAAGTGCAAATCTGACTATTTTTCTGGTATCCGGAGGCGGCTTTACGTCCATATTATCAGCAACCACAAGGGGCATAAACATCTGGTCGCCCCATCTTTGTGTCCAGCCGCCTTCATGACTCAGAAGGTGTGCAACTGTAATATTATAAACCCTTTTATCTCTTGGATTGCTGAAAAAAGGTTCATTCAATATTCCATCATCTCCAAAAACCCGTTCATCAAGATCCAGTTTCCCTTCCTCCCGGAGTTTCATAATCGCAACAGCTGTGACCAGTTTAGAGATACTGGCAATACGAAATTTGTAGTACGGCTGTACTTCTTCCCGTGCTGTAGTATCAGAGAATCCGAATCCTTTCGCATAAACGAGCCTGCCATCGACTGATATAGCAATGGAAGCACCAGCTATTGACCATTTATGCATGAAAGAGGTGATAGTCCTTTCAGCAGAAATAAAGTCTTTTCCGGCAGCATAACTATTTGTAAGCCTCACATTTCCTGGAACAAGCTTATCGAGGATAATATTGCTCTCCTCAACTGCCCCGGGATTATAGCTGACAATGGAAACCAGAAAAGTGGCTATTAATATTTTTCTTAACCTGGACAAGATATATACCCAATTCAGTAAACAAAAATAAAAGTAATCTGCTCAACTTAGCAAAGGAAAAAGAAAAAAATACTTTAATGATGGATTTAAATATCAACAGGAAAGAAAAACTTTTTAATCATCTTTTAAAAAATTCCTAAAAAGAATCAAAAAAATTAACTTTGTATAATATGCCAAAGAGAGTATCATTCATCCGTATAGTATTTTTTACAGCATTAATAAGTATCCCTGTCAGGTCACTTTCTCAGGAAACAATTATTAAGATCGACACTTCGGATTACATTCCTATTTTCTTTGAAGGAGGTCTGGAATACAATCTTATTGTTGCCGCATCAAAGGGTTATAGCTCAGAAATTGAACGTATGATACATCAGGGAGCTGACGTAGACACTGAAACAGAACAAGGTGTCACACCTCTCATTTTTGCTGTCGCCAATAATCGTTTAAGTGCTGTAAATACACTTTTGAATTATGGGGCTGATGTTAACAGAATAACTTCAGGATTTGAAACGCCTCTTTTTATCGCCGTAAGGAACCAGAACCTTGAGATTACGGAAGCCCTGTTAAGAAACGGCGCTGATATTAATTTTCAGGACACCTATGGTACAACACCGCTGCACCATTCTTCAATTGAAGGGTCTTTCTATATCACTGATCTTCTTCTCTATTATGAAGCAGAAATTGACAAGAAAGATTTTGATGGCACAACACCACTTATGGCAGCAATCTGGGCCGGCTATACAGACGTTGCAGACCTGCTGATTCAGAATGGCGCCAATATGGAAGCAAGAGATAACGACGGCTTCACACCTTTTTTAATTGCAGCCCAGAACGGCGATACGCTTTTAATGAATATACTCTTTAAGAAAGGTGTTGATATTTATGAAAAGAACAATTTTAACTGGGATGCATTAACATTATCAATTAAATCAAACCAGCCGGCAGCTGCTGAATTCCTGCTTAAGAAAGGTGATAAATGGTTTGCGCAGAACAGGAAAGCTATTGATCCTTATGATGTTGCAATAAAATACCGCAGAAAAGATTTCATTGATCTTCTTGAGAAATACGGTATATCACAAAAAGACAAAACGGGATTTGACCAGATGGCGTTATCCCTCAGTTCAAGATTGAATCTTAAAGATTTCTTTTCCGGTGTAGCCGTTGCATTCAAGCAACCATTTCTTAATGCAGGTTTTATTGCGGGTTTTGATACAAAAATATGGTACACAAAAGTTCTGATAAAACAAAGTGAAACCCTGTTCTATCAATATATGGATAAAAGTTCGGTCGTGTACGCAGGATTATTCAAAGACTTTGCACTGACAGATAACCTCCTCAGAAGCAACTTTTTCTTTTATGCTTCATTATCAGCAGCTTATAATTTTGGGAATAAATTTAAGGGTACAGAAATAGCTCCGGAAAGCAAACTCAGGGTATTACCTGAAATCGGACTCAAATGGACTAAAGAAAATCTTACCATATTCTCAGGTATCAATTACATGAATACTGATTTTTATAAACCAGTTCCATTCTGGGCCAGAATTGGATTATCATATAATTTCTTTTTTGATTACGTCAGAGCTCCAGGGAAAATTATTAAATGGTACTGAATATCATTATGAAAACCTTAAAAATGATATTGCTGTTTCTTATTCTGATTTTTATATTCTCCTGTGAAAAATGGGGAGGTCTTGTTATTAATTGTGTTGACTGCCAGACGGAAGAACCTGAAAAAGCTAAACTGGAGATAAAGCTGAGCAACACTTCAAGCAATTACCCTGTTGAAATAAGAATATACGAAGGGAATCTCCAAGACAGCATTCTGTATGATGTATTTCAATCAACACCCATAAAAACCTCGCATTGGGTTTTATTAAACAAAAAATATACTCTTACAGCCAGATATATTATCCCCGATGACACCATAATAGTTGTAAATTCAGTTACTCCACATGTTAAATATAATGAAACACAATGTGATGAACCGTGCTATTATGTTTATAATAAGGTAGTTAATCTGCGGTTAAAATATTTTAATTAAAAAACAGGTTATACAATCGGGTAAACTAGAGCTAAACACCCTCGTATCTGAACAGTGGATTTACTTCGGCCCCCTTCTTTTTAATCGACTCTATTTCTGATTTTTTCAATGGCTTCAGTTTGTCTGAAACACTCAGGGCAATCCTGAACAGTTCATCCTCACCCGGAGGAACTGCTGCAGTAACCGGATGGGATAATGTAAAACGAAGGCCCATAGTAATATCCTCAGTCGAAACCAGAGGTTCATACCAGCATTTAGGATATTTTGAACGTTCTGCTCCCTGCGGCCATGGACCTTTCGCCATTGCTTTAAGGGCCAGGATGCCCATTTTCTTTTCCTGAGCACGAGCTAAAACCTGAGGACCAAAATTACCTGCATGCCAGGTTGCAAAATTTACCGGGAACAGAATTGTATCAAAATCGAAACGGTCCATCATCGCTACAGCTGCTTCAACTGAGTGAGCTGAAAATCCTATGAATCTGATCTTACCCTCGTTTTTTGCCTCCTTAAAGGTTTCCATTGCACCACCATCACCAAAAATAGTGTCAACATCTTTAAGCGTTGTAACTGCATGAAACTGGTACAGATCGAAGTGATCGGTACGAAGATTCTTCAGTGACTGTTCAAGCTCTGTACGTGCTTCATTACGTGTCCTTTTCTGCGTTTTGCAGGCAAGAAAAATACCTTTCCTATAGGGTTCAAGTGCCGGTCCGAGTTTGATTTCCGCATCACCATAAGAAGGTGCTACATCAAAATAGTTAATTCCCGAATCAATCGCCAGCTTTACACGTTCAGAGGCTTCTGCAGGGGTGGCATCTCTTACCACTATACCTCCGAATCCTATCATGGAAAGCATCTCTCCTGTTCTTCCAAGTGATCTTTTTTCTATTTTTCCTTTTACCTGTTTTCTGGCAATTGCTGAAAGGTCAGCAGGGAATATGCCTATCAGGGGGATTGCAATTGCAGTTGTTCTGATAAAATCACGTCGCTTCATATTATTTCAGGTTTGTAATTAAATTTAACTCAAAAGGTAAAAAATTTAATGTATTCTTCCAAATTCAGTTTTTCCGCTGATCGCCATGATATATGCAGATTAACGAAATCCTTCTGCGTTAATCTGCGAAATCTGCGGGAAAAAATTAAATGTTAATTACAGGTTTTGTCTCATATACAATATCTTCTTTCCTGTAATAAACTTTCTCAAGAAACAATCCGCTTGGAGGTGCTGTTGACCTGGCAGGTATTTCTGATCTCTTCACCAGGAATGATTTTACATCGTCAGCTGTTAATTTTCCCCGACCGGCTTCAATAATCACACCTGCCATCCGTCTGACCTGTTTCCACAGAAAGTGTGAGCCAACAATATGAAAAATAATCAGATCACCAAATTCAGCAACTCTTGCGTATTTAATCTCGACCTTTGTTGAGCCCTGCTCCTGTTCTTCATCAGTAAAGCTCCTGAAATCTTTCAATCCGATGAAATGCCTTGCTGCTGCATTCATCTGGTCAATATCCAGCGGATCTTTTATCCAGCACACAAACTTCTTCCCAAAGGCAGTACGCCGTTTACTTATCTGGTAAATATAACTGCGGGCAACAGCATTGCGACGTGCGTGAAATTCACCAGAAACAGGTTCTACATCAAGTATACATATATCAGGAGGCAGTCTGTCATTTATCCCATATTTAATCCTTAGCGCCGGAAGGTCAGTATCGACGTCCAGGTGGGCAACCTGTCCGGTTGCATGCACCCCGCTGTCAGTACGACCTGCACCAAACAGGTCTATAGCTTTGTTCCCGAAAAGGTCTTTGCAGGCATCTAAAATTTCCCCCTGGATGGTTTTGCCTCCTTTCTGCATCTGCCATCCGGAATAACGGGTTCCTTCATATTCGATTGTAAGCTTGAATCTCGACATCAGGTCTGTAAAATTTAAAAAAGTAAAATTACGATAATTTATATTGCCAGATGCCGGCTGTTGGGTCCTGCTTGGGGGACGAAAATCCGGAGGTGCGGCTAACCGTGACTGGTTGCCGGTGCACGTTGCCGGGTATAGCTTATAACCGCATGATATTAATCCGATACCAATGACCGGATCCAAGCCTCGAGGATATAAAAAATATGCTCAGAAATTGCTGTTTTAAAAAATATTTGTAAATTGCTATATCGATATAGCAATTTATGAATTTCAGTAAAACCACTTCATATTCATTGAATGTTCTGAGCTATATGCAAAGCATGAGGATCAAAGAATGTCAGCCAGCCTTCTTCATGACAAGCTACAAATCCCCTACTCCTATCTGAGGTATATACTTCTCAAACTATCGAAAAATGGCATCATCCATGGTACTTCAGGCAGAAACGGAGGATTCTTGTTCAGTAAAGAAATTAAAGAGATTTACCTGGCTGATATTATTGAAGTGACTGAAGGGCTTGAAAGTTTTAAAAGATGTGTCATGGGTTTTTCAGAGTGCCCTTTCAACGAAAAATGCTCAATGCATAAAATCTGGGAAAAAACAAGGACAAGGATTCTTAAAGTACTCATGAAAACATCACTGGCAGATTTAACTAAAAAAAGACAATAACTTATAATAACTAAAAAATAATCTTATGGTTGATAGTAAAATGGTTCTTACCGGGCAGACAATAGCTTATACATTTTATTGCCTGGTGATTATTCTTCTGGTAGCCTGGTTTGCAATTAAGGTTACCGGAAAAGGGAAAAACACGGCTGTCAAACCTGTGTTATTTTACACCTTTGTCGGGTTCCTGACAGTTATCGGAGTATCTCTGCATATTATAACATATAATACCATTCCATGGGCAGAGATGGATCTTAACAGGTCAGGTATTACACCTGATAAGACCTTTGCAATAACTGTAAAAGATCATCAGTTTATCCTGCCATCTGAAAAACTGGTTATCAATGTGGATGACATTGTTCTTTTTAATGTCACATCGGAGGATCTGACATACGGATTTGGATTATTCAGGAGTGACAACAGCATGCTTTTTCAGATGCAGGTTGTTCCGGGGCATAAGAACGATCTGTTATGGCAATTCACCAGGGAGGGTACTTATTCAATCCGTTCAACAGAGTATTCAGGGCCAAAAGGAGTATTTATGATCGAAAAAGATGCTGTACATGTTGTTCCGTCCAACACAACAAATTAATAATAATCTATTTACAAATTTCAAACATCTAATGATATGAGTTTCACCAAAACCCTTGTAAATGGAGAGCAGGGACTTTTCAAGTCAGATACGCTTACTCCCATGCAGAAACTTACGCTCCGGTTTGTTGTTGTAGGACTTATTTACTTTGGATTTGTAGTGATTGAAGGAATACTTATGCGTTTATATGAGGTCAAACCTCTGCCGTTCATAACAGAACCGCAGTTCTTTGCAATTCTGACTGCACATCCGCTGGTAGGAATTTTCGGTTCAACATATTCAATTGTTTGTGGAGCTTTTCTATTCCTGGTACCCTTTCTTATGAAGAAGCCATTATGGAGCATTAAGCTTGGGAACTGGACCTTCCTTCTCATCACAACCGGAACATTTATATTCTGGTTTTCCGGTTTTGTAAGCCATTATGCTCCGCTTTATACTTTATACTGGCCGCTTCCAGCCGACTTTTCCCAGTTCAGTGTCTGGGGGGGTACATTCTTTATTATTGGGATTGCCCTGGTAATGGTCGGGACAGCTTTTTTCATAATTAATATCTTTAAAACCATTGTTTACACTCCGGAGGGTATGGAAAAACAACCTGCATGTGCACTTCTTTCTTCTGCCCTCGGGATTACAGGGTTCAATAATCTTTTCAGGAAAAACAAGAAAGAGCATCTCGTTCCATTGCCTGTCGCAGCAATTGCACGCGGAAGTGTTGATATGGCACTTAATACCATAACTATACTGTTTACCGGAGTGCTGATCCTTATATATATGATCGGGGCAATCCTTGGATTCGACCTGAAGGAAACAGCTATTGACGCACTTCTCTATAAAAACTGGTTCTGGTGGGGTCTTGACCTGATTGCTGACGGACTTGTTCTGATCTTTGTTGCAGGAACATGGTACCTTCTGGCTACGATGATAAGCGGCAAACCTCTTTTCATGCAGAATATTGCCAGAGCAGCATTGCTTGTTGAACTGGTTGTCTCATGGACTGTCTGGTCACATCATCTCCTCTCCGATCAGGCACAACCTAATACTCTTAAAGTTATTTCAGGTGAAATGGTAACTGCATTTGAACTGATCACACAGGGGCTTGCATTTTTTATAACCCTGGCTACCTTATGGAGTGCGCGTCCCCTTAAAATGACAAATCCGCTTAAATTTCTTCTTGGCGGACTACTTGGATTTGCGCTTGCAGTGCCGGCAGGGATCATGCAGGCTGATGTCGGTCTTAACAGAATATTGCACAATACACAGTGGGTTGTGGGTCCGCATGTACATGTTGCAGTACTCGTTGGTCTGACCATGACACTCTATTCAGCAATCTATCTTCTTTTGCCTGTTCTGACCAATGGTGCCAGGCTATACAGTCAGAAGCTGGCGAATATCCATTTCTGGTGTCATCTGGCCGGCGGAATCGGGATGGGTGCTTTTATGGGTATGGCAGGATTAAACGGGATGCTCAGGAGATCATTGTATATTAACGGTGAATTCAGTATATTTATGATCCTGGCAGCATTGTCAGGTACTCTGCTTTTAACCGGATTCCTTGTATTCTTTTTTAATATCGTGATGAGTGTCGGACTAAAGGGCGTTTTAGGCATTTTTACACCTTCAAAGATCAAAACCAAAGATCTGATTCCGTCCGGTCAATAGTTGATTGACGAGATTATTTCTTATAAAATAAATCCACCCCTGGCCTCCCGCTGTTGCGGGACAGGCTCTCCCGGGAGGGGATCCTGGCAGTATGGCCCCTCCCAGGAGGGGAACTTTACTAATCTTCACCTTTGCGCCTTTGTGCCTTTGTGCCCTTTATATAAACCCACCCATGGCCCCTCCCAGGAGGGGATTTACATTAATCTACACCTTTGCGCCTTTGTGCCTTTGTGCCTTTGCGCCTTTGTGCCTTTTCGCCATTGTGCCATTGTGCCATTGCGCCTTATTCTTATCTTTGTCTTCA
>Ga0102851_10002845_pt1 | contig 10606 bp, 8 predicted proteins | sample Mud3Dept3metaG_FD_79558 | JGI IMG/M metagenome (GOLD analysis project Ga0102851, IMG submission 79558) | Freshwater wetland microbial communities from Ohio, USA, analyzing the effect of biotic and abiotic controls - Mud 3 Core 4 Depth 3... | ecosystem: Environmental > Aquatic > Freshwater >...
GGACCTGCATAAATGTGCATATTCTTGAATATTGCCTTTCCAAGCCTGTTTTTCGGGAGCATACCGCGGACTGCAGAAACAAGAATGCGTTCAGGGTTTTTTCCCATTATGTCTTTGGCAACTTCCTTTTTAATCCCGCCGGGATAACCGGAATGATGATAGTATGTCTTTTGTTCAAGTTTATTGCCGGTAAAGCGTACCTTGCCTGCATTAACGATAATGACAAAATCTCCGGTATCAGTATTAGGCGTAAAAATCGGTTTGTTTTTACCTCTCAATACCTTTGCGACCTGCGAGGCCAGCCTTCCTACAACCAATCCATCAGCATCTATAATATGCCATTTCTGTTCGACATCTGTTTTCTTGGTAAATATAGTTTTCATATGTCCTCTCTATACATGAGTTACGAAATATTTTGAACATATCATGATAATGGAAAATGATTTTAATTGTCAATACTTGGAGTGGACAAAAGATAGAGAAAGGGCGCATGCTTTGTTTGAACTTTCTATGCCCTGTCACATGAACGTTGTGACAATTGCTGCCAAAAGGTGGCGTCCATTTCATTTATGTATTCTTCGATTGGGTATTTCCTGCTGCACTCCATGCAGCGTAGAGAGACACTTTTTCAGCCGATTTTCAGGGTCAACTGCCCTTTACATTCTCTGCACACGATTTTCGATTCAAGACTCATATGGTTCCCCTTTTATAATATTAATGCAATTGTCTGTGTATAATACGATAGTCACAACTTAAAAGTGAACCATATTAAATATCATGCAGACATTAATTATAAACAAAACTACACAACGTGTCATTTTTCCCTTGATTTCAGGAAGTAAATTGTCAATAATAAATACGCTGTAGTTTATTTTACATTTCAAGGTGCTTCTTATCAAAGTTTTTACTGCTGTCAAAAGTGAAAAGGACATGTGATGATATGTTTCTTTTCCCTAAGGGAACGACTGAAAATAAAACAGTTCCCTATTACAGACGTCATGTTATAAAAGTACAATATTTCTCAGATGATATTATATATATGGGTTTATTGTGACACCAGGAAATAAGACAGCAATTATCAGCGGAGCTTCGAGAGGGATAGGCCGGGCCATAGCGCTTGAACTTGCCCGTGAAGGATTTAATATAAGTTTTAATTTTCTTAAAAGCAGCGGGGAAGCTCTTGCTCTTGAGAAAGAGATCAGTGATTCAGGCGCTAAAGCCAAAGCATTTCAGGCAGACATTAAAGATTATGTTGCTGTTAAGTCGTGGGTAGATGCGTCTAAAGAATTATTTGGCGGATTGGATATTGTTGTTAATAACGCCGGTGTGATTAAAGATAAGGCCCTTGCTCTTATGGCGCCGGAGGACTGGCATGAAGTCATAAATACCAATTTGGAGGGGACATTTAATCTCAGCAGGGCTGCCATAGTTGGACTCATAAAACAGAAGAGTGGTGTAATTATTAATATTACCTCCGTAAGCGGAATGATAGGTATAGCCAGGCAAACTAATTATTCAGCATCAAAGGCAGGAATCATCGGTTTTACAAAATCTCTTTCCAGGGAAGTTGCTCCATACAACATCAGAGTCAATGCCGTTGCTCCCGGTTTTATTGAGACAGATATTCTTAATGATTTAAAAGATGAATATAAGGGTCAAATAATAAAACAGATCCCGTTAAACAGATTGGGCAGGGTTGAAGAAGTAGCGAGACTTGTTAAATTTTTAGTCAGTGACGATGCCGGTTATATAACTGGTCAGACTTTTGTAATTGACGGCGGATTGAGTACCGTTTAATCCATGAAAGAAAAACGAAGAATCGTAATTACCGGCCTGGGAGTAATAGCACCTAACGGGATAGGCAAGCAAGAGTTCTGGCAAGCCTTGAAAGAAGGACGAAGCGGCATTAAAGCAATTAAACGGTTTGATACCAATGAATTTAAGTGCAAGCAGGCAGGTGAAATTCAGGGTTTTAAACCTGATGCTTTTCTGGGAACGAAAGGATTGAGAGACCTTGAAAGGACATCAAGGCTATTATGTACTGCCGCTAAACTTGCGATAGATGATGCGGGCCTGAACATAGATGATAATAATACTGATGATATCGGAGTAAGTACGGGAACTACATTATCGTCTATCTGGAATGTTGCTGAATTTGATAAAGGGGCCATACATGACGGTCCCCGCTTTACCGACGCAGCTTTGTTTCCGGGGATGGTGATGAATGCCGCTTCAAGTCAGGTTTCCATACGGTTCAATATTCAGGGATTTAATACAACTATTTCCACGGGGTATAGTTCGAGCATAGATGCATTAAAATATGCGATAGATTTCATCAAACTGAGGCGGATCAAAGCAGTTTTAGTCGGAGGAGTAGAAAGTCTTTCGCTCGTTAACTACAGCGGTTTTTATCGTTTGGGTTTCTTTGCCGGTATTAAGGGGGAGGAGATATCCTGTCCCTTTGATAAAAGAAGAAACGGTATTATATTAGGAGAAGGCGCAGCCGTAGTCATGATAGAGGATGTGGAGCATGCGCTGGAAAGAGGAGCAACTATTTACGCTCACGTAAACGGCATCGGTAATTGCTTTGATGCATACAGGATGGGGAAATATCATCCAGAGGTCACAGGGTTGAAAAACAGTATAAAAGAGGCGATGAGCAATTCTGAGTTAGGCGTGTCTGATATAGACTACATCAGCGCATCCGCTAATTCCGTACCCGAGCAGGACAGATTGGAGACAAAAGCGATAAAGGATGTTTACGGCAGCTATGCCTATAATATTCCTGTCAGTTCGATAAAGTCGATGATTGGCGAGACGTTTAGCGCAGGCGGTCTTTTTCAGATCGCCGCTTCTATAGGAAGTATGTATAAAGGTTTTATTCCCCCGACGATGAACTACGAGATGAGAGATGATGAATGTGACCTTGATTATGTGCCGAACAAGTCACGTATTACCCGTATTAATAATGTCCTGATAAATAACTATGGACCCGGGGGAAACAACGCGGCATTTATCTTGTCCAAATGGAATTAAGGAGGATCGAGCATGAGCAATGGTATCGAGTATGAAATCAGGGAAATGGTCTCAAACATTCTGGAGGTCCCGGTTGAAAAACTCACTCCGGAAGTAGATTTTTTCAAGGACTTAAACGTTGATTCACTAAAAGCAATTGAAATTGTGGCTGCCTTTGAAAAGAAGTACCGGATTATTGTTCCCGAAGATGACATCCCGAAGATCAGAAATCTCGGACAGTTAATCGAATATACGAAGAACGTAACCAGCTGATACATGATCTGGAATCAAGAAAAGATCAGATCTGTTTTGCCGCACAGAAAGCCATTTCTTTTCCTTGATGAAGTCATTGAAATCGATGGTACACAAAAAATCGTAGCGGTCAAACATATCGCCAAAGATGAAGATTACTTTCAGGGACACTTTCCTGGCAATCCCATAATGCCGGGCGTTCTCATCACAGAGGCAATGGCACAGGCTTCAATAATTCTCTATTCCCTTGCCAAACCGGAGATAGCCGCTATGCATCCCCATTACTATTTAGGGAAAATCAAGTCAGAGTTTTTCTCTCCTGTTTATCCGGGGGACAAACTGGTCATAGAAACAGCCAAAGTGAAGTTTTCAGATTATGCCGGGATAACCGATGCTGTAACGACGGTAAATGACAAGATCGTGGCAAAGGCCAATATAGTTTTCAGTGTGAGGAAGAATGAATAGAAGACGCGTTGTGGTGACAGGATTAGGAGTCATTTCATCTGTCGGGATAGGTAAAGACAGGTTTTGGGAGTCCATGATCAACGGCAGGTCCGGGATCAGTAAAGTCTCGTCATTCGACACTCGTGAATATAGATGCCATAATGCGGGTGAGATAAAGAATTTCAATCCTGAAGATTTCATTCCGAAGAGGAAAATACCTTTTTTCGGACGTACGTCGCAGTTGTCCATAGCAGCGACAGCCCTTGCATTACAGGATGCCAAATTTTCAAGTAATAAAATAAATGGGGACAGAACAGGTATCTTTATCGGAACTACCATGGGGGAAAAGCCGCTGGAAGAGTCTATAGATTCCTGGGTAAGGGAAGGGACTGAACATATGAGCAGGAAAATGATATTGCAGTCTTCTGCTAATAATATTCCTGCGAATATAGGACTTTTCTTTAAACTTGTCGGACCAAACTACTTGATTCCGACAGCCTGCGCTGCCGGCAACTATGCCATTGGCTATGGATTTGATTTTATAAAAAGAGGGGACCTTGATTACGCAATAGTAGGAGGCGCGGACGCATTCTCAAGGCTTGCGTTTACCGGCTTTCAACGCATTTATGCGATGGCACAAGAGCAATGCATGCCTTTTGATAAGAACAGAAAAGGCATGCTTGTCGGCGAGGGGGCAGCCGTCCTTTTTCTTGAATCAATGGACTCTGCATTGCGTAGAGACGCATTTATATATGCTGAGGTACCAGGCTATGGCATTAGTTGTGACGCATATCATATGACAGCCTCCAAATCTGAGGGGATAGAGAAGGCGATGCTGAAAGCCTTGCGATATACACGTACCTTGAATGAAGAGGTTGATTATATCAATGCTCACGGGACCGGCACGCAGGGCAATGATAAAACTGAATGTTCCGCAATAAAACGGGTTTTTAAAGAACGATATAAATCAATTCCTGTCAGTTCAATTAAATCCATGCTCGGCCATCCCATGGGCGCTGCATCCGCGATTGAGGCATTGACCTGTTGTCTTATTGTTAAAGAAAATATTATCCCGCCAACAATAAATTTCGAGACGCCTGATCCGGCTTGCGATATAGATTGTGTTCCAAACAGGGCAAGAGTTAAGAGAGTGACTGTAGCATTGAATAATGGATTTGCTTTTGGCGGCAATAATTCGTGTCTTGTTATCAAAAAGTTTTTGGAAAATTGATAAGGAAATAATAAATTGGGAATTAAAAAAAGAGTAGTGGTAACGGGCATAGGACCTTTGGCATCAACAGGTATTGGAAAAGATGAGTTCTGGAAGGGCGTCATAGAGAAACGGGTTGGCCTGAGTTCAAGAGAATTTAACATGGATGGGGAGCTTTGGGAGAAGTTCCCTGTACACAGTGTAACTAATTTTGATTTCACAAAATTTCATGTTGATGATCTCGCTCTGGCATATATGAAAGATTGGAAAGAGGAAGAACCGCCTATAGATATCTATTATCTTATTGCAGCAATAGCCTTATCCTTGGAAGATAGCGGGATAAAATATGAATCCGAAAATAACGATATTGGTCTAGTTTTAACCCATGAAAATATCGGCCTTGTACCATTTCTTTTGAAATCCAGCCAGATATCATTCGATACTCTGATATCGGCAAGGCAGGGAAGTATTTCCCGAAAAGAATTTTATGAAAAATTATACAGGGACTGTCTGAAAAGCGCTTATGATTTACAGACTTTTATGACGCTCTTTCATGTTGCAAAGGCATTTAATATTACTAATTACTCCCTCTTTATTAATAATGCCTGTGCTTCAGGTTTATATGCTCTGGAGGCTGCGGTTCAAATGATTAAAAGCAATCAAAGCTCAGCAGTAGTTGTGGCCGCGTCTGATAGCATAGAAATATACAAATATATATGGTTCAAGGATATTGGACTTTACTCCGAGGATGGGATAATAAGGCCGTTTTGTAAAGACAGTAATGGCCTTGTATTTGGCGACGGCGGGGTGGGAATAGTTCTGGAAGATATGGAACATGCTGAGAAAAGAAATGCTCACATATACGCAGAGTACCTGGGGGGTGGGTTTCACCTTGAAGGGTGGAAAGTAACCACACCTCAAATCGGAAGTGATTCATATCAAAAGGCAATATTGAAAGCCATATTTCAAAGCAAAATCAATAAAGATGAAATTGAAATGCTGTGTCCTCATGGAGTGGGTTCCCAGTCTATAGATTATTACGAGTCAAAGGCGATAACCGATGTTTTTGGATTGAATCCTCAGCTACCTCTCATTAGTGCTTTTAAACCTTATATAGGACATAATCTGGGTGGCAGCGCGTTATTGGAGACTGCAATTCTTTTGCTGTCGCTCGAAAATGGAGTAGTATTGCCGACCCTGAATTGCGAGAATGTCAATCCTGGTTTAAATATATCGCTGGTTAATGAGAAGCTGGAAGCCAGGGTGACTACAGCGATGAAAATCTGTTGTGCATTTGCCGGATATAATGCAGCAGTTGTCTTTAAGAAGTTGGCCTGATATGTCGAATACATACAAATGTTATGTGGTTATTATCGGTATAATTCATAGAAGTGATACAGATACGAAAACAATAAATACATTAGGTTCTATACAAATTACAAGTACTAAAGAAATATCATTTATCAGGAAGTAAATTATTTATATCTGATAAATGTGGTGGGTTTTTAAATTGAAGAATGACTTGTAAAACGAATTAAACCGCATAGTTCATTATGAATATATTTTCGTTTTCTGGCTTATTGCTGGGAATTACCTGTCTGACATTAGCTGTCATGGTTCTCATGTATGGCAAGACAAAACTTCATCGAACATGGGCTCTTTTTAACATAGCGGTAGCAACGTGGGGATTCGGTTCTTACTTCATAGGCAATGCTACTTCTCCTGAATCAGCACTACTGAGGTGGAGAGTGGCTCATATAGGGGTAATATTTATTGCAGTTTTTTTCTACCATACTATATGCATATTCAGTAATCTTGAAGCGAAAAGAAGGAAGTATATAATCTTTGCTTATGTACAAGGTCTTTTTTTTCTGATTCTAAATTTAATTGATATATTTGCTGGTACAAATCATTATGTAAGAAGCGTAAGGTTTGTATTCGATTTTCTTTATTATCATCAATCTACCGGTTTAGTTTACCCTGTTTTTTTTGCTGTGTGGCTTAGCCTTGTACTATGGGGACATTACGAATTGATCTTATATTATCGAAAGAGTACTGGTGTTAAGAGACAGCAAACTATGTACTTTTTTCTAGGGATGGCAACAGGATTTCTAGGAGGAATTACCAATTTCATCCCTATGTTTGGAATCAATATGTATCCTATTGGTAATTTTACTATCCCTCTATATAGCTTAATTTCTACATACGCAATTCTTCGTTATCGCCTCATGGACATTAACTTTGTATTCAGGAAGAGTATGGCATATTCGATATCCGCTGGAATTCTGTCCAGCTTATTTGTAGTTCTTGTTCTCGTAATGACAAGACAATTGTCCGATATCACCGGAATTGGGTCTATCGGAATTAATTCAGTTGCAGCTCTTATCATCGCGATTCTTTTTAACCCGCTGAAAAACAAAATACAGTCACTTATCGACAAGAGGTTTTATAAAGGGAGTTACGAATATTATCCGACCATACGGAAGATAAGCCGTGATCTTGTTTCAATTTTTGATCTTGATGATTTATTCAAGTTTGTTGGGACTACAATTTTACAGACCCTCGACTTAAACAGCATTTATATCCTACAGGCGGTACCCGGCAGTGGTTATGAAATTGTATATCATCAGTCGCAGAAAAAGGAGCACGATAATACGAGGGGAGAAAATCTTAAACCAGCATGTGAAAGAGTACATATTGATATGAACTCAGAGATAATTAAATTTTACACTAAATCTGATGATATCCTCGTCAGGGAGGAGCTGCCGGGACTCGAAAAAAAGCTCGGACAGGAAATAATAGAACGCATAAAAAATGATTTGATGCCGTTTCATGGAGAAGTTGTGGTCCCGGTATTCAATGATAAGAAACTCACCCATTTGTTGCTTCTTGGAGAAAAGGTTTCAGGTGACATGTTTACGAATGAAGATATAAATCTGCTCAGTATCATCTCCAATCAGCTGGCCATCTCTATAAGAAATGCCCTGCTCTATAAAGATAAAATGCATTCCGAACGGCTTGCCTCCATTGGAATGATGTCTGCAACATTTGCGCATGAGGTAAGGAATCCACTCACGTCATTAAAAACGTTTGCGCAATTGATGCCGGAAAAATATAATGATGAGGAATTCAGGAATGTATTTTCAAAGATTGTCGTTGGCGAGATAGAAAAAATTGATGGACTCATCCGTGATCTCCTGGATTTTTCTACAGAAAAGAAATCATCCCGTTCCAATAATTTCAATCTTGTGTCACTTGTAGATGAAACAGTTGAGTATGTAAAGGGCAAACTCAACCTTGAAAAAATGAATATCACGATTGATAAAAATTACAACGGCAGTGTAATTGAGATGTCAGGTGATGAGACAAACCTGAAACAGGCATTTACCAATATCATCACGAACGGATGTCAGGCCATGAACGGTGCCGGTCTGCTGAAAGTCCATATAAATCCCAACAGGGAACACGTGGAGGTGGCAATAACCGACACGGGAGAGGGGATTCATCCGGAGGATATTTCAAAGATATTCGACCCGTTTGTCACGACAAAGGAGATGGGAATAGGTCTCGGCCTTGCTATATGCAAAAGGATTGTGGAAGACCATAAAGGCAGCATAAAAGTGAATAGCCAATTGTCAAAAGGCACAACATTTACCATATCACTGCCTGTACAGAATTGAATAATATATATATAATAATATAGTTTTTTTTATTAAAGTTTTTTTGCTGTTTATTAATTCAATTGTCCGGATGAAGATATAACGTATGGAACTTCTTGCCTTATTAAGTGACAGCGATGACGTGATTATTCCTCATGTCAAGAAAGCCCTCCATCAATTTACGGTTTATCCTCTCAAGACCCTGGAAGAGCTTGAGGATTTATACAGCAATATCCCGCTGAATCTTGTTCTTATTGACGGTGACTCACATAAGCTGCATACACTTGGAGACTTCCTGAACAAACTTGATGAAAACAAGGTAGTTCTTATCACCCCCGATAAGCCGGACAAATATGAAATGGACAATCTGCCGAACAGTGTATTTGAATGCGTTTATGCAGGAACATTAATGAATGACCTGCCGGTTGTGGTGAGACGTGCGCTTGAACGACAGAGATTTCAGAATGAGTTAAGGCTGATAAAACAGACACAGGACATAGTAAGGCCGGAACAGGTGCAGGTCATTAACAGGGGGGAGATAGAGAGTTCCCCTGCGCGATATGATTCCGGACCATCAGGGAAGTACATTCACGAAAAGGTGATCGTGAATTTTGCGAGGATGCTGACCGTGAGTTTTGATATGCGCAGGCTTCTGGACCATTTTATAGATTCTGTCATGGAAATTGCCCGCGTAAGCAAGATGTCCGTGATGCTCAAAGACAAGTCAGGGTTTCATGTAAGGGCGCAATACGGGCTCGATCCGTATATTGCTGATAATATAACGCTTGGTAAGGACAGTGCCCTTGCGTCTTGGCTGACAAAGACAGGGCGGATACTGCAAAAACCGGTGAGTTTTGTAAATACGTCTTCTGTAAGTATTGCCGGTGAAATGGAGGCATTGCAGTGTCTGATTTCATTTCCGATGATTTACAAGGGGAAGCTGATAGGAATTTTCAATATAGATAACAAAGTAACGGAAGAGCATTTTTACAGGGAAGAATTAGAGATTATTTATGTATTGTGCAACTACCTCGCGGCTGCGGTCAAGGATGTGGACCTCTATCACCAGATGTGGTATCAGAAGGAATTCACGAATAATATCCTGTCAAGCATGAGCAGTGGAATGATAGCTATAGACCGGGATGAAAAAATAACCATTTTTAATCAGCAGGCATCAGATATCCTGAATGTTGATCCTGCCCATATCATCGGCAGGGACCTGCGGGCGCTCCCGTCTCCCCTGGGGGACATCCTGTATGAAACAATGGTGACGGGGAAGATGTACAAACGTTTTGAAGTAGATCTGAACCCGACTAAACTCCCCTTGGGGATAAACAGCTACAGGCTCATTGATGAACAACGTAATCCCATTGGAGCGGGTATCGTATTTTCCGATCTTTCAGACTCCAGGAAGCTGGAGGAACAGCGGAATAAAGCTGAAAAACTCAGGGCTGTCAATGACCTGATGGCAAAAATAGCCCATGAAGTCAGGAATCCCCTTACCTCCATCCAGACGTTTACACAACTGCTGAATGAAAAATACGGGGATGATGACCTGAACAAATTCTACATTTCGACGGTAAGCCAGTCGATAAGAATGCTTGACAGTTTGATCGACAAGCTCGTGACCTTTTCAAGTTCCCAGAATTATAATTTTGAGAAAGTCGATATAAATGATTTTATAAACGAAGCAGCGGCCTTTATTTTAAAAAATATTCCCGAGACCCACAAGTTTTCCAAACAATTGACCGATAAAACCCTATATATCAACATTGACAGAAAAAATTTAATAAAGTCCGTCTATTATCTTGTTCTCAGCATTATCGACAGGACACCGGACGGCATAATTATAACAATGAGTGCAAGTGCGACAGTTCAGGAGGTCCCCTCTGTAGAGATGACCATATCATATGAAGGGGATGCACTGATCAGGGAGGGGAAACAGAATTTGCTGACACCTCTGCTGGACATAAAGCACCTCGGGACCGAACTGAATATTCCCATAAGCCACAAGATCATTGAAGGA
>Ga0102851_10002846_pt1 | contig 10605 bp, 8 predicted proteins | sample Mud3Dept3metaG_FD_79558 | JGI IMG/M metagenome (GOLD analysis project Ga0102851, IMG submission 79558) | Freshwater wetland microbial communities from Ohio, USA, analyzing the effect of biotic and abiotic controls - Mud 3 Core 4 Depth 3... | ecosystem: Environmental > Aquatic > Freshwater >...
CGGTGTCAGGTTTGCAAGATTGCAAGAAAGGCCCCCGCGAGGGGGCCTTTCCATTCGAATGAACGACCCCGGCCTGCCCCTCGCGGGCGATCGAAGCAAGGACGCGATTCGCGCCCACTGGTCGCTGGATCCGTCCGTGATCTTCCTGAACCACGGATCGTTCGGCGCCTGCCCGGTCCCGGTGCTGCAGCACCAGGCGGAGCTGCGGCAGCGCATGGAGCGCCAGCCGGTGCAGTTCTTCGTGCGGGACCTCGAGGGCCTGCTCGACCAGGCGCGCGCCGCGCTGGGCGATTTCCTCGGCGCACCCGCGAACGACCTCGCCTGGGTTCCCAACGCCACCACGGCGGTGAACGCCGTGCTCCGGTCGCTCAGCTTCGAGCCGGGTGACGAGCTGCTCACCACCGATCACGAGTACAACGCCTGCCGCAACGTGCTGGACTTCGTCGCCCAGCGTGCCGGAGCCCGGGTCGTGGTGGCGAGCCTGCCGTTCCCGATCGCCCGTGGCGACCAAGTGATTCGAGCGGTGATGGATCGCGTCACCGGGCGCACCCGCCTCGCGCTGCTCGATCACGTGACCAGCCAGACCGGACTCGTGCTGCCAATCGAAACGCTGGTCCGCGAGCTTCGGGCGCGGGGAGTGGAAACCCTCGTGGACGCGGCGCACGCGCCGGGCATGCTGCCCCTGGACGTGGCTTCGATCGGTGCTGCCTGGTACACCGGCAACTGCCACAAGTGGATGTGCGCGCCAAAGGGCGCTGCCTTCCTGTATACGCGGCCGGACATGCAGCCGCGAACCCGGCCCGCCGTGATCAGCCACGGCGCCAACTCGACGCGGACGGGCCGCTCCCGCTACCTCGTCGAGTTCGACTGGGTGGGAACCGACGATCCGACGGCGATCCTGTCGGTCCCCGAGGCCATCCGGTTCATGGGTGGACTGATGCCCGGCGGCTGGGCGGCGGTGCGCGAGACCAATCGACAACTCGCGCTGCGCGGCCGCGACGTGCTCTGCAGCACGCTGGGCATCGACCCGCCGTGCCCGGACGACATGATCGGCTCGCTGGCCTCGCTGCCGCTGCCCGACGGCGACGGTCGCGTCAGCGATTCACCGCTGTACGCGGATCCCCTGCAGGACCGCCTGCTGCAACAGTTCCACATCGAGGTGCCGGTGATTCCCTGGCCGGCGCCGCCGAAAAGGCTGATCCGGATCTCCGGCCAGGTCTACAACCGCGATGGCGACTACGAGAGCCTGGGCCGCGCGTTGCGGGCGCTGGCGATGTGAGTCGTTGCCAGGCTCGTGTCGTGGCGCGCGGTCTGGAAGCCGGGCCGCGCCGGTTCAGGGCAGCGTCATGCCGAGCTGGTCGAACAGGAAGGCGAGGTAGTCGGCCATCTGGTCGATCTGCACGCTGAGCGGGCTGCCCATGCCGTGCCCCGCCGCGTCGGTGGTCACGAGGAAGATCGGCAACCCCGAGGTCGTCGCGGCCTGCAGGCGCGCCGTCATCTTGCGCGAGTTCGCCGGGTTCACGCGGCCGTCGTTCTCGCCGGTGGACATGAACACCGCGGGGTACTTCACCCCGTCGCGCACGCGGTGGTAGGGCGAGTACCCGTGCAGCGCCCGGAACTGCTCCGGGTCCCTCACGGTCCCGAACTCGGTCACGTTGAACTCGCCGTTCGGGTCGAGCTCGACACGCAGCATGTCGAAGATCGCCACCTGCGCCACGACCGCGCGGAACAGGTCGGGCCGCTGCGTGAGCGCCGCGCCCACCAGCAGGCCGCCGTTGGAGCCGCCGCGGATCGCGAGCTTCGCGGGCCGCGTGTAGTTCTCCTTCACGAGCAGCTCGGCCGCCGCGATGAAATCGTCGAACACGTTCTGCTTGCGGGTGAGCATGCCCTGCCGGTGCCACTCCTCGCCGTACTCGCCGCCGCCGCGGATGTTGGCGATGGCGTAGACGCCCCCGGCGTCGAACCACACGCGGCGCGAGCCGCCGAGGAAGGCCGGGGTCTGGCTCGCGCCGTAGCCGCCGTAGCCGTAGAGCAGCGTCGGGTTGCTGCCGTCGAGCCGCGTGCCCTTGCGACGAACGATGTTCACCGGGACGCGGGCGCCGTCCTTCGAGATGGCGACGGCGCGCACGACCTCGACGTCGTCGAACTTCACCGGGCTCGTGACCGCGAGCGCGGTGGGGGTGCTGCGCCCGTCCGACAGCCGGTAGAAGCGATTCGGGGCGAGGTAGGTCTCGACGCTGTAGAGCAGGTCTCCGCCGAGCGCCTCCATCTCGTCGACCGCCGCGATGTCCGGAAGCGCCACTTCGCCCGCGGGCTTGCCGTCGAGCGTGAAGGCGCGCAGCCGCGAAGGGCCTCCCGCCAGGTAGTGCACGTACAGGCGGTCGCCGACGAAGCACAGCGGGTCCTCGCCGAAGAAGTCGATCGGAATCGCGTCCTCGCCCGCGGGAATCAGCACGCTGGCCCGGGCAAGGTCCGTCACGCCGGGCGCGAGCCGCAGCACCTGCCGCCGCGGCGCCTCGCGCTCGCTCACCAGGTAGAGGGCCCGGTCGGGACCAAAGGCCGCGAAATCCACCCCGTCCTTGAAGCGGGTGACCTGGGTCCAGCCCCCGGCCTCGTTGGAGACCCAGTGCGCGAACTCGCCGCCATCGCCGTCCTGGACGGAAATCAGCAATGCGCCAGCGTCGCGCGAGTAGTCGAGTTGGATCTCCGCCACCTTGGGCAGTCCGTCGCCGAACACCCGCCGGTCCCGGGCCGGGTCGCTGCCGAGCGCGTGGAAGTAGACCTGCACGTAGAAGTGGCGATCGGCCTCGGGGCGCTCCTCGCCCGGGTAGCGCGTGTACCAGAAGCCCTTGCCGTCGGCGCTCCACGCGAGGTCGCCGCCTGCGGTGGGGAAGTTCACGCGCGGGATCACCTCGCCGACCTGCTTGCCGGTGTCCGTTTCGAACAGGTGCAGGCTGCCGTCCTCGCTGCCCCCTTTCGACAGCGACACGGCGACCAGTCGGCCGTCCGGCGAGGGCACGTACCAGTCGATGGCGGTCGCCCCGCTCGCGTCGAACACGTTCGGGTCCAGCACCGTGCGGGCCTTCGCCGGGTCGAGTTCCGGGCCCAGCAGGCGCAGCGCGGGCTGCTGCAGCGCCGGGTCGAAGTACATCGCGAACACCCCGCCACCCGCGGCACGCAGGGTGTAATAGCGCGGCGAGGACTCGCTGATGTACTTCTCGAGCCGTTCGTGCAGCCTGGCGCGCACCGCAAGAGCGTCGAGGTAAGCGCGAGTGCGCGCCGATTGCTGGGCGGTCCACGCGCGCACCGCCGGGTCGGAGCCGTTCTCCAGCCAGCGGTAGGGATCGGGCACGCGGACGCCGTGGTAGGTGTCGGCGACCGAGTCCACGCGTGTCGGCGGCCCGGATTCGTCGCGCGCCAGCGACGGGCCGGCCACGGCCAGGGAAAGGAGCGTCAGCGGGAGCATGCGCATCACGGACATCCGGATCCCCTTCTCGATCGGTTCTTCTGCGGCCAGGCCGGCGGGTGGCGGGAGTCTGGGATCGGCGCCGCGGCGCGTCAATGTGCGCCGCTGCAGGATGCGCGCGGTTGGCGCAGCGTCCTGTTCCATGGGGCCCTGACGCGAACGAGCGCGCCGGGGCGCGCTCGTCCTTCACCCTCGCCGGGCTCACCCGATCAGGACAGTCGCACGATCGTGTCGTGCATGCTCTGGTCGATCCAGAGTTCCTCGCTCTTTTTCAGCATCTTCCCGTAATCGGGGTCCTTCAGCAGCGTCGCATCCAGCTTGGCCGAGTCATCCAGGCTCGGCAGGTCGTAGTACCAGTGAATCCTCGGCGATCCGAACAGCTCTACGCCGAACTTCATGTCCAGGTCGTAGCGCTTGTTCAGGTACGAGGTGACTTCGGTCGCGAACTGCACGGCAGCCGGCACTTCGGCCGCGTGCTTGACGGTGGCCGTACGCTCAAAGCGGAACATGGAAGCCCCCTGTTCTCGGTGCGGACGTTGATGAGCGGCGGTCGACGGTCGCCTTCGCGGCACTGCAGCGAACGACGATTCGCCATCCGCCGGCCACTGAACACTACACGCCTGTTTGCGAAGGATGACAATCCGTGGAAATAGGGACCAGCCACGAACCCCGACCCCGCGACCGGCAGTCGGAACGGGGATTTGATAATCGCGTCCTGTCCGGTACACGATGCGTCCCGCTGGGAGGACAAGCATGACGCATCCGATGAACACCACCGAGATCTTCCTGATCGCGATGGCGATCATTTTCTGCGTTCCGTTCGTCGTGTGGCGACTGGGCCGCACGGAGTACTTCGCGCCACTGGTGGTGGTGCAGATCGTCACCGGCATCCTGCTCGGGCCCGGCGTGCTCGGCGCGGTCTTTCCCGAGTACCACGCCTTCGTGTTCAACCCGCAGGTGATCACGGCGCTCAACGGGGTGGCGTGGTGGGGCGTGATGCTGTTCGTGTTCATCGCCGGCGTGGAACTCGATCTCCACGAGGCGTGGAAGAATCGCCGCGAGACCGGCGTCACCGCCGGGCTGGCGCTCGTCAGCCCGCTGCTGCTCGGGATGGCGGCGGCGGCCGTCCTGCTCGCCTGGCGCGACGGGTGGATAGGCGTCAAGGCGCAGCCGTGGCAGTTCGTGGCCGGCGTCGGCATGGCCTGCGCCGTGACCGCGCTGCCGATCCTGATCCTGTTCATGGAGAAGCTCGACATCCTGCGCCGGCCGCTGGGCCAGCGCGTGCTGCGCTACGCCAGCCTCGACGACATCGCGATCTGGGGCGTGCTCGCCCTGATCCTGCTCGACTGGACGCGGATCGGACGGCAAGGCGTGTTCCTGCTGAGTTTCGCGCTGTGCACGCTGGCCTTCCGCTGGCTGATGCGCCGCATCCCGGAACGCGACCGCTGGTACGTCAGCCTGGTCTGGCTCGCCGTGTCGGCCTTCGCCGCCGACTGGGCGGGGCTGCACTACATGGTGGGCGCGTTCCTCGCCGGGGTGGTGATCGACGGCCACTGGTTCGACCAGGCCAAGATGGACAACCTGCGCCACCACGTGCTGCTGGTGCTGATGCCGGTGTTCTTCCTCTCCACCGGACTGCGCACCAACTGGGAGATGGGCGGTGCGGCGGTGTTCCTCGCCGCAGGGCTGCTGCTGGTGGCATCGGTGGCAGGCAAGCTCGGCGGCGTGCGCCTCGCCGGGCGACTGCTCGGCTGGCCGAAGGGCGAGGCGACCGTGATCGGCTGGCTGCTGCAGACCAAGGCCCTGATCATGATCATCTTCGCCAACATCCTGCTCGACAAGCAGGTCATCACCAGCGAGACCTTCACCGCGCTGCTGCTGATGGCCGTGGCGAGCACCATGCTCACCATCCCGATGGTGACGCCGACACTGGTACGCCTCGGTCCCCGCAACTCATGAGCGACCACGACGTCTATTCGTACGGTGTCATCGCGTCCAGCACGCTCTATGCGATCAAGGGTGCGTTCCCGGCGCCCGAGGGTTACGCGGAGATCGAGAACGTCAGTCACATGATCGGCGGCGAGGCCGCGATTTCGTCGATCGTCTTGTCGCGCCTCGGGGCGCGGGTCAAGCTCGACGGCAACTGGCTCGGTGCGGACGACGCCGGGCGCCGCGTGAAGTCGCTGCTCGAGCAGTTCGGGATCGACACGTCGAGGCTACCGCTCAGGCAGGACTACCGCGGCGTGCGCGAGGTCGTGTTCACGGCGCAAGGCACCCGCACGATCTTCGGCACCTACTGTCGGCTCCAGGAGAATCAGGACTGGAACATGCCGGTGGAGGACGACGTCCGGCGGTCACGGGTCGTCTGCCTCGATCCGTTCTTCGGCAACGCGTCGAACCGCGTCGCGGAAATGGCCCATGACGCAGGCATCCCCGTCGTCACCGTCGACTGTCTGCCCCATGAGCCCCTGCTCGGTCACGCATCGGCGCTGGTGGTGTCGGGATCCTATCTGCGCGCGAAGTTCCCCGACCGGCCGATGGAGGGCGTGTTCCAGGAGTACCTGCAGGCAACGGGCGGCCTCGTGATATTCACCCTGGGCGAGAATGGCGGCTGGTACGGCCGGCCCGGAACGGAGCGGCGGACGTTCGACGCATATCCGGTCACGGCAGTGGACACGACCTGCGCCGGGGATTCGTTCCGCGCGGGCATCGTCTTTGGATTCCTGCAGGGCTGGGACGATGCGCGACTGGTCGATTTCGCCGCGGCAGTCGCCGGCCTCGTCTGCACGCGGACGCCCGGTGCCCTGAATGCACCGGGTTATGAAGAGACCCTGGAGTTCATGCGCTCGCGCTGCTCCCCTCACCGCTCCGCAGGGCAGTACTGCTTGACGTAGGCCTCGTGCCGCGGCAGCTGTGCCACTGTTGCGTCGACCTTGGCCTTGATGTTGTTGAGGAACCTCGCCAGTTCCTCGTCGCTCATGACGTTGACCACCGGGTGGTACTGTTGCGGGGTAATCCCCTGGCCGAGCATCACCTGGATCCATGAGTTCTCGGCGAACAGCTCATTCGGCACGCGGAACACGCGCCCGGTCTGCCGGAACAGGGCGATCCGGTGCGCCAGCGACGCCGGGATCTCCATGTTCCGGCAATAGCGCCAGAACGGCGTGTCCTCACGCTCGGTCACGTGATAGTGCAGCACGATGAAGTCGCGGATGTGCTCGATCTCGTAGCTCGTCTGCCGGTTGTATTCTTCGACGTCGGCCGGCGCGATCGCCGCGTGGGGGAACGTCTGCAGCAGGCGCATGATGCCGCGCTGGATCAGGTGGATGCTGGTGGACTCCAGCGGCTCGATGAATCCGCTCGCGAGCCCGAGGGCAACGCAGTTCTTGATCCACGTGCGGCGCCGCTGGCCGGGACGGAACTTGATCACGCGGGGTTCCGTGAGCAGCGCCCCCTCGACGTTGGCCAGCAAGGCCTCACGCGCCGCGGCATCGCTGATGTAGCGACTGCAATACACCATGCCGTTGCCGACGCGGTGCTGCAACGGGATGCGCCATTGCCAGCCGGCGTCGCGCGCGATCGAACGGGTATAGGGGATCGCCTCGCCGGTCGATTCGGTCTGCACCGCGACGGCGCTGTCGCTCGGCAGCCAATGCGACCAGTCCTCGTATCCGGCATGCAGCGTCTGCTCGATGAGCAGCCCCCGGAAGCCGGTGCAGTCGATGAACAGATCGCCCTCGATCTCGTCGCCGGAATCGAGGCGCAGTGACTGGATGAAGCCGGTGCTTCCGTCGGTCCTGACTTCGACGATCTTGCCCTCGAGGCGCCGGGCACCGTAGCCCTCGCTGAACTGCCGCAGGAACCGCGCGTATAACGTCGCATCGATGTGGAAGGCGTAATTGATCCCGATGTTCGGCAGGTGCGCGAACTTGCTCGCGAGCGCAGCCTTGAGCTCGAGACAGTAGTCGCCGAAGTCTCCGGCCAGGCCGCGTTCCCGCCCCTTGAGCCAGAAGTGCTGGAAGCCCGCCGCCCAGTGGTCGTGACCGGTGACACCGAACGAGTGGATGTAGTTCTGGCCCACGTTGCGCCAGTTCTCGAACCCGATCCCCAGCTTGAAGGTGCCCTGCACCGCGGACATGAACTTCTGCTCGTTGATGTCGAGCAGCCGGTGGAAAGTGACCAGCGGCGGTATGGTCGCCTCACCCACGCCGACGGTGCCGATCTCGTCGGACTCGATGAGCGTGATGTCGAGCACCTTGCCCAGCGTCTTCGACAGCGCCGCCGCCGCCATCCAGCCGGCAGTACCGCCGCCCCCGATCACGACCCGCTTCACACCGTTTCCGTCCACGCCGTCACCTCCTTCAACTCCTGCCTTCGCGATCGCCGGACCGGCCGGGTCCGTGTGGCGCCGTCAGCGGTTCAAACGATTCAGCAGAAACGCGCGCAGCTCGCGCGCCGCAGCGTCGTCGATCGGCGACAGTATCCCGCGGCTGGCCTCCGGGATGTGCACCGTCGTCGTCTCGTCCGCCTCGAACACGTAATGCCGGAAGATCCCCATCCATGCCTCCCGCTGCGCCGGCGGCAGGTCGCGTACGCTGAGCAGCGCGTGCATCAGCGCGTTCATGGGCGTGTCCATCCAGGCCGGCGACTGCCGCCACCAGTAGTTCACCAGCACGTTGAAGGCGTCGAGCGCCTCGACGTGGTGCCACCACAGGCTCGGGATGAACAGCGCATCCCCCGGCTCCAGCTCGGCGACGGAGGCATCTCGAAGCGCGTCCGCGAAGCGCGGGAACCGCTTGAGGTCGGGCGCGGCGAAGTCCACCAGGCTGATCGGTTGTCCCGCCGGCGTCAGGTGCAGCGGGCCGACGTAGAGATTGCGCAGCTCTCCGGGCGGGAACAACGTGAAGCGCCGTCGCCCGGCGACGACGCAGGCGACGTTGTCGGGCACGTCGTAATGCGCAGCGACGCGAGTGCGGTTGCCGATCCAGATGCTCGCAAGCGCCCGGCGGTCACCCAGATCGACGTCGTTGCGCTCGCGGAAACCGGGCAGGCAGGTGTCGATGGTGGTCGACCCGACGTAGATCGCCGGTGGCGTGGCGTCGTGCCGATGCTGCAGCAGGCGATCGAACACCATTCCCAGCTTGACCATCATCGGCTGGTAATTGAACCCGGTGAGATCGTCGTTGTAGAAGAAGCGCCCACCGATCTCCGGTCCGCCGATCCAGGCGCCCACGGTCGCGTCGCGATAGAAGCCACGCAGGTAGTCGATGCCGGCGTCGACGGACTGCAGTGCCGCACCCACGGCGGGCCAGTCCGCCGCCAGGCCCTTGAGCAGCAGCGGCTCGCCCGCCGCGACGATTTCCTCCCGCCGCGCCGGCCAGTCCGCGGCGGAAATCTCTCGAACCCTGCGCTCGATCTGCAGCATCGGCCTCGCGTCCGCGCGTCCGTCCGCCTCAGGCGCCAAGGCGCCTGTTCTTGCGCTCGATCAGCGCGCGGATGTTCGACAACGATGCAACCACCATGAACACCGGCAACAGGTGGCCTGCGCGGTTCAGCCGCTCGAGCTGGGCTCCGTCGAGTGCCGCGAGGCGCTCCTCGTTGATGGTGTAGAAGCCCGCCACCCTGTGATCCGTACCATCGGCAAGGCGCATGTCCAGCGCGAAAGACTCGAGCAGGTCGAGTTCCAGCAGCGCCGCCACGAACGGCGGCGTGCTCTCGATGCCGGCGTGGATCGCACCGAGCACCGAGTTGACCCGCTGCAGGTACTCGCTGACCCCTCCATACTCCAGGAACACCCGCTCTCCCTCGGTCTGGCTGATGCGCGGACTGTCGAGATCGACGAGCACCACCATCTGGCGTTCCGCCCCCGCACCGGCCGCTCCGGACTGGAAGCCGATCAGGAATGGCTGGCGCTCGACGGTCATTGGCAAGTAGGTCGCATCCCATCCCTGCTCGTCCAGGAACAGGTTCTCGCCGTCCCGAAACCCCAACATAGCGAAGGGCTGGAACTGGCCCGAATCCGCGGCCTTGCGGAAGAAGATCGGATAGTGGGCCTGGACGCTGCGGAACTCGGCCGGAAAGGTCAGCGCGCACATGACGTCGTCGCCGTATTGTGCCGCGCGCCGCGTGATCACGCGCAGGTCTTTGTGCTCGACGTTGTTCAGCAGTACGTGCTTGGTCATAGCCTCTCCGTAAGTCTCGCGATCGCGTCAGATCCTCTGCATCCCGTGCCGCCCGATCTGCTCGAGCAGTACCCGGTTCTCCGGGAGTCCCGCCAGCAGCCGCCGGGTCAATGCGGCACTCTCACGGAAGAACCCCTCAGCCCGCTCCGCGTCGCCCGGCAGCCGCGCGCAGACGCTCGATTGCGGCCGGAACCCCATGCCGTACAGCACGTACTGGTAGCTGGCCGAAGGGAAGATCTCGTCCACCCGCGGCAGGTCGTAACGGGACGGTGGGTGATGCCGCCAGTACACCAGCAGTTCGCGCAGCCGCTCCGGGATGGTCGCAGGCTCGCAGTTGTCGCGCCAGTAGTCCGAGCCCCGGCGGCAGGTCAAGACGTAATGCAGCTTCAGAAAGTCGACGATCCGTTCCCAGCGGTAGGCGAAGCTCTCGTTGAAGCGCCGGGCGACGAGGTCCACCTCGCCGCGGGTCGCGGGTAGCTGATCGCTGATCATCGCGGCGGACAGCTCGATGAGCGCCAGGGCGGAGGCCTCGAGCGGCTCGATGAAGCCCGCGGCAATCCCCACCGCCACGCAGTTGCGGTGCCAGAATTCCGCGCGATGGCCCGGCCTGAAACCGAGCTTGCGCGGCGAAATCGCCGCCGCGACCGAAGCGCCCGCCGTGCGCTCGAGGTAGCGCCGCAGCGACTGCTCGGCCTGCTCGTCCGTCACGTGGGCGCTCGAGTAGACGTGGCCGATGCCGCGCCGCGTGGGCAGGCCGATGTCCCAGATCCAGCCGCACTCCTGCGCGGTCCCGATCGTCTGCGACTCGATCGGGCTGCGCGCTTCGGCGTACGGCACCTGCACGGCGAGCGCCGAGTCGTTGAACAGCACGTCCTGGCGGCTGACGAACGGCACCTGGTAATGCCCGCCCAGGAGCAGGGACGCGAAGCCGGTGCAGTCCACGAACAGGTCGCCCTC
>Ga0102851_10002847_pt1 | contig 10603 bp, 12 predicted proteins | sample Mud3Dept3metaG_FD_79558 | JGI IMG/M metagenome (GOLD analysis project Ga0102851, IMG submission 79558) | Freshwater wetland microbial communities from Ohio, USA, analyzing the effect of biotic and abiotic controls - Mud 3 Core 4 Depth 3... | ecosystem: Environmental > Aquatic > Freshwater >...
AGGCCCCAGACGTCCTGGTCGACGAAGTCGTCCTGCACGATGTGCTGCTTCGCGAGCGTGCGCTCGACCGCACCGATCGAGTCGCGCAGCACGGCGGCGACCTCGAAGTCCTCGCGCTCGGCGCGGCTCGCCATGCGAGTCCGCAGGCGGGTCAACAGCTCGATGTTCTTGCCGCTGAGGAACATCTTCACGTCGTCGACCTGCTCCGCATAGGACGCGGGGGGGACGTCGACCGCGCACGGGCCCGAGCAGCGCTTGATCTGGTACTGGAGGCACGGTCGACCGCGCGACTCGAGGACGTGATCGGTGCACGTGCGCAGCTGGAAGTGCCGGTTCAGCGTGCGGAGGGTCTCGCGCGCGGAGGTCGCGGAGTGGTATGGGCCGAAGTAGTTCGCCGCGTCATCGCGGATGTTGCGGACGACCTCGACGCGCGGGAACAGGTCGCGCTTGGTGCCGGCGCCCTTGGGATCGACGAGCCGCAGCACGAGGTACTGCTTGTCATCGCGAAGCTTGACGTTAAACTTCGGCTGATGCTTCTTGATCAGGTGGTTCTCGAGGAGCAGGGCCTCCTTCGAGGACGTCACCACGATGGTCTCGACGTCGGTCACTGCCCGGCCGAGGAAGCCGGCCGCGACGAAGAACCGCTCGTCGCCTCCCTCCCGGAAGTACTGGCGGACGCGGACCCGCAGGTTCTTGGCCTTGCCCACATAGACCACGCCGCCGCGGGCATCCTTGAATAGATAGACCCCCGGGTCGGTCGGGATGCGGTCGAGGACCTCGGCGGCCAGCGCCATGACCCGCCGACCTTAGCAGCCGGAACCCCGTTGAATAGGGATCGCTGTCGCACGTCGATCGAGGACGATCGAAGCTATTCTCGATCAACGGCGCCAGATCGCCGGGAGGAACCATGCTGAAGCGTCTCTCGTTTCCGGCCGTATGCGCGTTCGCGCTCGTGGCAGCCCAGGGTCTCGCGGTCGCCGGTAACGGCGCCGACCTCATCAAGCAGGTTCCGGAGACCAGCCAGATGGTCCTGGTCATCGACATGGCGGAGGCGCGCGACTCGCCGCTCTTGCTCAAGTACTACCAGAAGCTTCTCGACGCACAGCCCGATGCCCAGGCGAAGCTCGCCTCGATCGGTCTCGATCCGATCAAGGACATCGACACCGTGTTTCTCGCCGGTGGGGGCACGACCGAGCTCGCGATGATGAAGGACTCGAAGGACATCGTCCTGATCATCGAGGGCCGCCTGCCCAAGGACAGGTTCCAGACCATTCCCGGGATGGTGAAGTCGAAGCATCAGGGCATCGAGATCTGGGCGAAGGACGACACCGAGGCCGCGTTCGTCGGCGGTCGGCTGTTCTTCGCAAAGAAGGGCAAGATGCCCGGCGCCATCGACGTCGCCCTCGGCAAGGGCGGAGGCCGGGGCAAGAACGCCGGCTCCTCGGCCAAGGCCAAGAAGCTGCGCGCCGCGATCGCCCAGACCAACACCAAGAGCGACGCGTGGATGGTCGTGCTGATTCCGGACAAGGACAAGACGACCATGAAGCAGAGCGGAATGGAGGTCGACAGCCTGACCATGGCGCTCAAGTTCACGGCGGACATCGCCGCGAGCCTGCGGCTCAACGCGAAGGACGACGCCACCGCGGCGAAGGCCGTGGGGATGATCCAGCCGCTGCTGCCGCAGCTCACGGGCGGCCTCAAGCAGATGGGGCTCGGCAAGGTCGCGACGTCGATCACGGTCGCGCAGGACAAGGCCGCGATCATGATGACGGGCGTGCTCACCGACGGCGAGCTCAACACGCTGATCGCCCTCGCAGGTGGCGGGTCGGTCGCACCCGCACCCGCACCGGCGCCGAAGCCGGCACCCGTGGTGCCCAAGACCGGTGGTCTCGGCGGCGGCGTCAAGACCTCTCCCACGCCCTGACCCGAGGCGGCCGGCTAGAAGCCGACCTCGCGCCACGCGAGGTAGTACGCGACGCGGAGCCGGATCTCCGCTTGCTGCTCGTCGTCGGACATCGTGCCGCCGGTCTGTGCGCGATGCGCTGCCGCACACAGGGCCGAGGCCTCGGTACTCTCGATGATCAGGTCGGCGCCGCGCTTGACCGTCAGGGTCCAGCTCGGGAAGTCGTGGAGTGGCTTCTGATCGGAGAACGCGACCGTGTACGTCTTCTTGCCGAACACGATCGATCCGGCGGCGTCGATGCTGCCCACGGGCTTGCCGTACTTGCGGATCTTGCCGTCCTTGACGTCGTAGATCGTCTTCCTCGACGTCACGACCTTGAGGCCGCCCTTCGCCTGGTCGTCCAGGTAGAGGGCCGCGACCCGCTTCTTCGCCTTGTTGGTGATCGTCCCCGAGTTGATGAGCCAGTTGATCTCGAAGGTCTTCTCGGTGTCGCGCATCTTCCAGAAGCCACACGCATCGGCTCCGCGTGCGCTGACCACGAGGAGATACGCGACCACGACGAGCCCCGCGATGCGATCGAGCATGTCGTGACGATAGCGCGGAGCGTCGCTACAGGCCAAACCTCATGCTGGCGCCGGCGACGAGCTTGCACGCTGCGTTGGAGAACCCCGACTCCCCGGCGCCGTTGAACGCGGTCATGCGGAAGCACGCGTTGTCACCGAGCCGGAGGCGGAAGTCGGTCCACGCGTCGTAGCCGATCGTCGGTTGCATCGCATCGAAGCCCGGTTGATCGATCATGATCTCGTCGACCATCGTCATGGTGGTGGCGTCCTCGGTCTCGCCGAGGAAGAGGCGATAGCCGAGTACATTGTCGGCCGGTGCATTCGGATCCCATGCCAGGCGGATCGAGGTGCCGATCGCGCAGGTCGCGCAGCCCACCTCGATTGCCACCGCAGCCGAGGCGGTCGAGCCGTCAGGGTTCGTGATCTCGTAGCGCACGTGATCGTCACCGAGGAACTCGCCGGCGGGCTGGTAGCGGAGCACGCCCTCCTCGTCGAGTGTCGCGGTCCCGTGCGCCGGCGGTTCGACGATCGCGAGCGTGCGAGCCTCGTCGACGCCGACGTCGTTGTCGGCGACCGCGAGCTCGGCGACGTGATCCATCTCGACGGGGAGCACGTCGTCGATCGCGGCGAGCTCGATCGGGGCGGTGGGGTCGTGATCGACGCACGCGCCGAACAACGACGTCAAGGAGATCAGTGCCACCGCGATGGAAGTCCGCATGCTCGGAGGTGGTGCAAGCTCGGCACCACTCTGCTCGCGTGCGAGATTTCGGTGAGTTCGAGGCGCGAGGACATCGAGGCCCCGGCAACTCGAGTTGCCGCTGGGGGCACGTGCCTACGGTTCGCGACCGGCTACGGTCCGGATCCCGGCGCCGCGAACGAGATCAGCTTGCCCGTCATCGACAGGTACTGCGCGTTGATCCAGTCGACGTCGCGGTAGCTCCGCGAGATCCGTACCTCGTCGACCATCCCCGCGAACGCGTCCGCGGTCGCGCCGAGCACCAGCTGGTTCGAGATCGCGTTCGTGCGGAGCCGCGTGGACATGTTCGACGAGCTGACATCCGCGAACGCGCCGTTGTTGTAGAGCCACAGCGCGCGACCATCGAACGTGTACGTCACGTAGATCCAGCTCTGCAGCGGAACGAACGACATGAACGAGGTCGGATTCGTGCCGCTCGCCTCGAAGAACAGATCGAACGTGAGCTCGAGGTGGGTCCGGACTGACGCCGCATACCTGTCGAGGTACGCAGCGTCGACCGACCGACCGTTGCCGAGCACCGAGACGGCGCCGGCGGGGAGGTTCGTCGGCGTGTAGTCGGCGTAGATCCAGAGCTCGAGCGTGAAGGCATCCCACCCGTCGAGGAGGGTCGCGCTGTTCGCGAACCGGACACGGCTCTCGCCGGTGCTGCTCATGCGCGGCGCGCCGGCGATGATCCCGTCGCCTCTCGAGACCCCGACAGAGGTCCCCCCGAAGTCGCCGACGGAGCTCGCCAGCCTCTCGGGGATGCCGTGGAATACGAACGCGGACGACGACCAGACCTCGGCGGGTCGCTCGGTCCCAGCCGCGTCGTCGCCGTAGAACATGAGGATGTGATCCGACGTCGAGCGCGCGTCGATCTGCGGTACCTCGACCCAGACGTCGGAGCGGCCCGTCGGGTCCCAGCGCTCGATCTCGAACGCGAGATCGGTGCTCGTCTCGGGGTCGAAGAACCGGAGCTGCGTCGCGGGATCGACGACCTCCTCGTAGCGGATCCGCGTCGCGTCGAGCGTGACGAGCACGGGGACGTCGACGAGGTCCTTGCCGCTCGCGCTGTTGTCGAACCGCAGGGTCCGAGGGTTCTCGTTCTGGAGCGTCGGCTCGTCGAGCCCCCACACGGCGTTGCAGCCGGCGAGCGCGACGGCGAGAGGGAGGCACGCGCGCGGGCGTGTCCGGCCCATGTCAGCGACCGCCCGCCTCGGCGTACGTCACGAACTTCCCCGTCATCGACAGGAACTGTGCGTTGACCCAGTCGGCGTCGCGATCGCTCCGCGACACGCGAACCTCGTCGATCAGGCCAGCCATCGCATCGCTCCTCGCGCCGAGCATGAGCTGTCCGGGTGCCTGGATCAGGCGCGTCGGCTGGTTGAAGGCCTCGACGTCAGCGAGCCCGCCGTTGCGGTAGATCCACAGGACCTGTCCGTCGAACGTGTAGACCGTGTAGACCCACGCCTGCCGCTGGATCGCCGGGTGCAGGTAACTGGTGGCTTCCTCGAATTGAACGTCGATCTGCGGGGTGAGGAGGGTGTCGATCCCAGCGTCCGACGTGCGCACCCTGCCGCCCCGCAGCGCGCCTTCGGTGGTGAGGTACTGTGGCTCGGTCGGAAGAGGGAGCCCTGGCGCGTAGTCGGGGTAGAGCCAGAGCTCGAGTGTGAACCGGTCCCAGCCGCTGAGCAGCCCCCCGGTGTTCTCGAACTCGATCGCGCTCCAGTCTCCTCCGGAGAACCGCGGCGCACTCGCGATCGTACCTTCGGCCGTTGCGACCCCCTCCGCCGTTCCCGGATGCGCACCGATCGAGCTGGCGAGCTTGTTGGGCATGCCGTGATAGACGAACTCGAACGACGACCACACGCCGCTCGGTTGCTCGATCCCCCCCGCCGCTGCGCCGAAGAACATGAGGATGTGATCCGTCGTCGATCGCGCATCGATCGTCGGCACCTTGACCCAGACGTCGGATCGCCCGGTCGGATCCCAGCGTTCGATCTCGAACGGGAGATCCTGCCCGGTGTCGGGATCGAAGAACCGGAGCCGCGTCGCCGGATCGACGATCTCGTCGTAGGGGATCTTCGCCGGGTCGAGCGCGACGAGGACCGGGAAGTCGACGAGATCCACCCGACTGGCGCTGTTGTCGAACACCAGCGTGCGGGCCCGGTCATCGACGAGCTCGACTGGGTCGAGCCCGAGGACCGAGTTGCAGCCGGCCACCAACCCGAGGAGGCCGAGGCAGGAGCACGGGGCGCGCACGCCCCCCAGTGTACCCGGTCGCCTGGGCATTTCGCGGCCCGGAACGATCAGCGAAACAGCAAGACGTACGCCTCTTCGACGTCGTGGGCGACACCGATGCCGATGACCGTCCGCGTCGGGTTCATGATCCGCTCGCACGTGCTGGCGTCTGCCGACCACACACCGAGCGCCCCGGCCGGCGTGATGCCGGCGCCGAACGCATGCACGAACGAGACGTAGTTCCCTGCGACCATCCGCTCGGGCCACGTGCGCCCGTTGCACACGTCACCGTTGGCGAGGCGGATGTTCTGGTGTGCGATCTCCCAGACCCACTCTCGCGCGTCGAGCGCGATCGCGAGGTCGAGGGTCAGCGGCGGCGCGGTGATCGCGAGGGTCTGGCCCGGGCACTGGAAACCGGCGGTGCGGCGATCGTTGATCAACGTCAGCACGGCGGCCTCCTCCGACGGCCACGTCCACGGCGCCGGCCCGCAGTCCGCGTAGCACGCCGCCGCTGCTTCGCCGGGGTCGCACGCGCCGTTGCCGCACACCGGCTGGCGGGTCGCGCAGTCCGCGGCACAGGTGCCACACAGCTCGCCGGCGTTGCCGAGGCAGTTCCCGTCGCCGCAGGTGGTGGTGCAGTCGGGATCCATCGTCATGCACAGCGCGGCGCACAGGCCGTCGCTGGCGCACGTCGGGATCGCGGCGTCGGGAGGCGCATCGACGAGTGCGTCCTGATCGAGTGCGGCGTCGATGCGGTCGGCGGACGCGCCGAACCCGATCCGTCCGCAGCCTGCGACGAGGACGAGGAGCATCAGGAGTCGTGGCCGCATCGATCGATCTCAGCGTAGCAGGCCACTGCGGCCGTCTGGCTGCGCGGTGCTCGCCTACTCGGGGATCTGCGCCCTGAGCCATCGCGCGGTGCTGTAGAGCCCCCACGGCGCGGTGGTGTCGGGAGAGATCCAGTTGGGCTCTGCGAACGGCGTCGCCGGATCCGCGCCGTGATCGTGCATGTAGTCGTGCACGGCGAGGCCCGTCGTCAGCTCGCTCGGCTGGACGAGCACCCAGCCGTCGCCCGTCGCGCCCCGGCAGTCCCATGAGGGAACCGCGCAGTGGCGCCCGGTGACCGTCTCGAGCGGGACCTGGTTACCGGCTGGCTCCACACCGGGGACGGAGAAGTAGCGGTCGTGCTCGCCGTTGACGATCAGCAGCCTGGACTTGTCGATCACGATCGTGTCCGCGGTCATGCACGCGTCGAGGTTGATCACCCGGATCCCGGCGAGGTAGCCCGCCGCCCCCACGCCCATCGGCGCGGCCGCGACCAGTTTCGGCATCGGCTCGTCCGCCGGCGGTGTGGCCGGCGTGAACCGGAACGTTTGCAGCGCGGTCATGCCGCCCTGGCTGTGTCCGAGGACCACCACGCCCTTGCTGCAATCGGCCTTGGCGCGGCCACATAGCTGCGCGATCGCGCTGCGGCGCTCGCCGTCCACGTAGTCGGCATCGTTGCGGACCATGCACTCCGCGTTGTCCTGGTACAGCGAGCAGTTCTGCGCGGCGCCGAACAAGGTGGAGTTCTCGTACTGGAGCGACGCCGCGACGAAGCCCTGCTTCGTCAGCGCGGGGAGCACGTGCTCGACGATGCCCGGCCCGTCGAAGATCCCGCTGGTCCCGACCAGAAAGATCGCGACCGGGTAGCGGCCCGGCTCCGCCGGCTCGCTGCCGACGATGTTCATGGCTCGATCGCACCGGTTCGTCAGCACGCGGTGGGCGGCGTACTGGCCTGCGAACGGCACCGGCGTGTACACCGGCGGCGCGGCGTCGGGCCCCGCGTCGACGAGCCCGGGCGCATCGGGGCCCATCGACGCATCGGGCGATCCCGACGACGCGGCGTCGCACGCGCAGGCGATCCACCCGGCCGCGACGATCCCGGTCCACCGGTGGCGCGCGATCACGCGGCCCTCTTGCGGGGGGAACGGTTCGGACGCGCCGGGCGCTCGGTGCCGGCGAGGCCACCGGCGCAGAACGCCAGGGTCGTCTCGAGCAGCGGGCGCGCACCCGGCGCCCGGTCGTTGCGGACGTAGTGGCGGCCGGCGGCGAGCGCGACGCCGATGATCAGGCTGGCGCGCAGCTCGGGCTGTGGGCCGTCGAGGAACGTCGCGATCACGGCCGCGATGTCGTCGACCAGCCAGCTCTCCACCGACGGGCCGTCGAGCAGGCACAGCCGCGCCAGCTCGGGGTGCTCGGTCAGGAACTCGATCGTGACGCGCACCATCGCCAGCACGCGCTCGGCGCGGGAGTCTCCGGCGCCTGCCGAGCGCTGCCAGCGCTGGTACAGGCTCGCGAGCGCGCGGCGGACCACGGCCTCGTAGAGCGAGCGCTTGTCGCGGAAGTGGAGGTACAGCGTCCCGGTCCCGAGGTCAGCGCGCTCGGTGACCTCGGCGAGCGTCAGCTCGTCGTAGCCGCGGGCCAGGAACACGGCGGTCGCCGCGTCGAGCAGGCGCGCCTGCGTGTGCTCGGTGCGCCGCTGCCGGCGCGACGGTGCCGCCGCTGATCGTTGCTCATCCATGCGGGCGCATCATACATGACGACTCCTCATATTCAAGCCCGACCTCGGGGCTGGGAGCGCTGTCCGGCGACCCCGCAACTCCTGCAGCTCCATGGTGGGGCCGTGCCGCTCCGCTGGCGGAAGCTGCGGGGATCTTCGGTTCCAGGGGTGGCACGCCCGATGCTGAAGATAGGCTTGGTCCGCAGGAGGCCTGCCATGAAGATCCTCATGACCGTCACGATCGTGGTGTGCAGCATCGCGGTCTGCTCGCGATCTGCCGCAGCCGAGGACCACCCGCTCGCGCGCCCCGAGGCCCTGGCGGCCTGGATCAGCGCTGACGGCTGCGAGGTCTGCTTCGATTCGCTTCGCAGGGGGGACGGCGATCTCTACGCCGCGGGCTGGCGACGCCTGGAGCCGTCGGGGACGAGCCGCTTGCCGACGAGCGCGACCACGATCGCGAGCGGGACGCCGTAGAGGACGATCGCCCACGGCCGGCCGGTGTCGGTGCCCGCGGCGAGCCCATGCACGGTCGCACCGACGAACGCGACGAACGAGAGGTAGTGGAGGCGGCGCCAGGTCCTGACCCCGATCCGCTTGCGGAGTGCGAAGCTCGCGTGCACGACGAGCGCGAGGTACGCCGCGACCACACCGAGCGCGACGGCCAGCGGGCGATAGGGCGCCGCGAACGGGACGAGCACGTCGAGCGCGTCGAACCGGATGTAGCCATCGGCGAGCAGCAGCGCGGCGTGGCTCGCGACGAGCCCGAGGGCGAGCGGGGACAACCAGCCGTGGAGCTCGACCGCCGCAGCGCGCCCGAGCACGCGATCTCCCACACGCGTCGAGAGCAGGAGGCCGACGATCGCGTCGAGTGCGAGCGCCGCGTAGGCGGCGAAGCCGAGGGCGCGGGACACCAACCACGGCCCGGTGCCGTCCGCGCGCGGCACCGCCAGGTCTGCGATCCCGAGCCGCGCGGCGAGCGCGCCGCCGATCGCGAGCAGGAGCACGCCGATCGCGATCCCGCGCAACGTGTCACGCATCGACGACCTCCACGGCGCCGACCACCTGCAGCGTGCCGTCGCGCGCTACCAGCACGCCGCCGACGTCGAGGTCCTCCGCGAGGAGCCGCGCACCGTCGCGCGCTCCACGCAGGAACGCGACCTTCGCGAGCACCTCTGCACGCTCTGCTGACCTGGCGACCACGGTCACCTGGGCGAGCGTCGAGCTCGCCGGCGTGCCGGTTCGCGGATCGATCAGGTGATGCGCGAAGCGCGAGCCCGTTCGCCAGCGGCGCCGGTTCGGGGCACTCGTCGCGACCGCGCGATCACGCAGGCGCAACGTGACGAGCACGTGGTCGGGGTCCGCTGGGTCCTCGACATCGACGAGCCAGCCGTCGCCTTCCGGGCCGTCGCCGCGCACCACCGCGTCGCCACCGGCGTCGATCATCGCGTCGCGCGGTGCGGCCGCAGCCGCGCGATCGACCGTGCGTCCCTTGAGGAACCCGCCGAGGTCGATGAGGAGCGCGAGCGGCCGCTGCACGCACGCGGTTGCGGCGTCGATCACGAGCTCGGTGAATCGCGCCGGCGGGGGCGGTGCGGACGCGTCGTCGCGATCGAGCGCGCCGGGGACGAACGAGCGATCGTAGCCGGCGGCGATCAGCGCCGCGCCGATCGCCGGATCGAACAGGCCGCCGGAGGCGTTGACGTGCTCGCGCGCCGCGCGCAGGACCTCGAGCATCTCCGCCGAGACCGCGACCGCGCCGCTCGCGCGGTTGAGTGCGGAGAGCTCGCTGTCGGGACGGAACCGGCTGAACCGGCGCTCCGTCACGTCGAACATCGTGGCGACCTCGCGGGCGAACGCCTGCTCCGCCGCCTCGGTGAGCCGGGGTGCGGCGACGGCGACCTCGGTGTTCATCGCGTGGAACGTCCACATCACGAGCTCCTCGTGCGCACGCGTCGTGGCCGGGACTCCGGTGCACGCCCGACGCGGGGGCGCGTGATCGGCGCGACCGGTGCTGGCGAGGCGCCGCGATCGATCACCGTCCACCCGGCCGGCGTCGCGATCGTCGGTCGCTGCGCCAGGGGAATCTCGTCGAGCCAGACCGTCGCGCGCGCGGGCGAGGCCGGCACCTCGGTGGGCTCGCGTGCCCCGTCGGCGACGGCCGTCGCGGGTCGGTCGATCGCGCGCCAGACGAGCGCGTAGATCGTCGCGAGCGCGGCCACGAGGTAGAGCCGCCACTCGAACACGGTGAGCCGGTGGCGGTGGGTGGCGGGGTCAGTCGTCATGGTCGTCCTCGTGCTCGTCGTCGTCGTCGTCGTCGTCGTCGTCGTCGTCGTCGTGCCACAAGGCGAGGCGTGCGCCGCTCCGCGGCGAGGGCTCCGCGATCGGCGGCGGCTCGGCGACCGGTGGTGTGGCCGGTACGATCGGCACGAGCAGTACCGGCGTCGGTGAATCGGTTGCCGCGGGCGCGGTCGCGCTCGCGGGCGTCGCCGGTGCCAGCGTGGCCGGCGAGAACCATCCGAGGAGCGACGCGGCGGTGACCCCGATCGCGATCGTCGTGGATGCGGCGGCCGCGCTGATCGCGAGCGCGAGGCGCCGGGTGGTCGGCTGGGTGGGCGGGG
>Ga0102851_10002848_pt1 | contig 10602 bp, 10 predicted proteins | sample Mud3Dept3metaG_FD_79558 | JGI IMG/M metagenome (GOLD analysis project Ga0102851, IMG submission 79558) | Freshwater wetland microbial communities from Ohio, USA, analyzing the effect of biotic and abiotic controls - Mud 3 Core 4 Depth 3... | ecosystem: Environmental > Aquatic > Freshwater >...
AGGGCATCCGGAACAAACGGAAGAAAAAATTATCGGCAGACCGGATCTGGGCAAATTGAACCGAGGCGAGGAGGATGTGGTGTGGACCAACTTTGCCCAAATCCCAGTGAAAATTGTCGATGAAATCAACCGCCTTCCAGAAACCAAGCAAAGCATGATCCTAGACGGCGTGGATCGGGGAAATTGGGAGTACCTCAACGAAATGATCATTAACGAAGAGTACTGTCTTTTTGCCACTGCCAATTATCAAGATGGAGGCACGAATACCATCATCGCACCTCTGGTGGATCGTTTCGATGTCATGGTAGAGTCGAGGCACCCTGGGGCTAACCTTTCTTTTCTCGTCGGGAAAGATAAGCGAAAGGACCAAATCTTAAGACATCCCAAGTATGAAAGGGACCTTTATCATGTTTTGAAATCTAAGACCCCGTATGAGAAGAAAGTCTCCAAAATAGAAGAAGTTTGTAATGCCTACGGAGAATATCTTGATGAGGCGACAGGAATAAAGTCCTTCCGGAGGCAGGATCGCGATCAAATTCGCGCAGAAATGGAAAGCTTGGAACTAGACCTGGATGCTAGTGCCTTTACTCGAATGCTTCTTGCCGAACTGTCTTTTTGTGAATGGTATGGGCAGAAGCGGGTTGTTGAAAACTGTGAAGAAGGATGTCACTATACAGGCTATCTTTGCCGTCAAATCAAAAACTGTGCTTCCAATCGACTCCCTTCCTCCATTAAGCAATATGCGCAGGGTTTGGCATGGCTGTTGGAAGATTCTGAGATCGATATCGAACATCTCTCTGCAGTCGTCCCTTATGCATTGGGCCATCGGATCCAGTGGAAAGATGAGATCCTTTCCCAGAAGGAGAGATCGAAAAGGGATGACCCTTTTCCCATATTCCTTGCCAAAGAGGCGGTGAAAGCTGTTTCGCAGAGATATCGAGAACAGAGTGAACATCTGAAAGATGCCCTGGCAGCTGGATCGAAAATCTTTATGGGAGGGGATTTGGAGCCGCTGGAAGGGGATCATCCCATCTATGTGGAAGTCAAGAAAGACACCGATGCTCGGAGAAGCTAGAGCGAGAATACCTTTTCTATTCTGTCGTTGAGGGGTTAGGTTTAAAGATGAAATCCTCCTCCCCGCCCCATAAAAATTCCATCGTCCCACCCAACAAAGAGAACTGGATAGCCAAGAATCCTTTTGAAGAATTCAAGATGTTTACCGCTTGCACCCCTGATCTACCCATGGATCAGATCGTCCAATCCACCGAGGCAGTCATGGATCGGATCCGCTTGGGGTACGAGAAGCTTTTGGAGCAAGAGGCGAAAGAACTTGTCTGGATGGTGCAATACAATACGATCATCAAGGCTTATGAGGTGGCAGAAAAATACGTGAAGGAGCTAGATTATACGGCCGAGGATATTGAGGACTTCTGCTTTGCCTTGGAGAACAGCCAGCGGATTCCATATCTCATTCCCGGTCCGGCTGGGGTTTACATTTCTGCCTTATGCAACTATGCGACAGAAGAAGAAATCGTCCTCAAACTTTCCGAGCTGAAGACAGAAATCAATCTGATTGGATTTCGACTCCCGAAAGGGAAGCGATTGATGATCGAAGGAGACACCGGCGATTTCACCGGGATTGGCCTCGAAGGTGGTGATTTGGTCATTGACGGGAATGCAAAGAACTGGACGGGGGCAGGGATGAGAGGAGGAAAGATTTTAATCAAGAAGAACATTGGCTTGCATACGGGTGAGTGGATGATGGGGGGAGAAATTTACGTGGGAGGAAGAGTCAGGGGCTTGGGAAATATTGTCGAGGGGAAGGTCTACGAGAGGGAAAAACTGCTTTATCCGGGAAAAGTGCGGTATCCCAATTCCTATTATTAATGGCTAAAGAAACGATGCGGACGGACCCTGGTGATTAAGCATGGAAGAGCATAACTTACAGTCGATCATAGAAGAGATTTGGCCCAGGCTGAAGAAAAAACATCTCTATCCTGAAATCCCAATACCCAAGGTCAGGGAGGCCCCCAAGCAGCAAGAGGGCGAGCCTGAAAAGGACGAGGACGTTGGATTGGAGATGAAACAGAAGCAATTGACCATCAATGGTGCTTTTGTTTCGCAAATGAAGGACAAGATGCCGGAAGAAAGAGTCATCGAAGCTCTTCTCGACCATGGGATTACCCACTACACTTTCTGTCCATGGGATTTTCATACACATCTCAGACTTTATGCAGCGGCCAAGAAAGTGGTGGGTGATAAAGAATTGGCTAAGCAGGTCTCCAACCACTTCATCGATGTCATTGCAGATACTCATTGTGTGAAGAAGAGGTTTACGGAGATCCCAGAATTGCACCGGAACTTGAGAAAAGGGGCTGTTGAAGAAGTCATCGCTTCTCTCTACCAAAAGATTTGGGGAATGGATTTGGGAATCCCGCCTTCCAAGATGGGCGTGAAAGGACGTACCGATATTGTCCGACGCCTTGCACGAATCCCCTATCTGGATCGATCACGTTGGGGAGAGAGCATCCAAAAGTTTGCGCGCACTCTCAAACCCCTCTTCATTGAAGACCAAAAAGAACAAGGAGGCCAGGGTGGGAAAGGGGAACGCAATCCTCAAGGGGAACATGATTTAGACCATTACTCGTCCGAAGAGATCGATCAGGGCCTAAGAGATTACGCACGGCAAACGATGGCTCTCTCCGAATTTAAGGATGTTGTAGAGGATTTTTCGGATGAACTTAAAGGGGCAGGCTACGGTATGGAAGGGGGGATGGGAAGAGGGCAGGGGAATTCCGTCGATGCCGACGTGCTCTTCTACATGAAACTGGCGGAAAATTATTCAATTCCGATAAAGAAATTTCCTTTGGAAGAGAAAGGTTCCCTTCATCCCCATTCTCATTGCCCATGGGAAATTGGGGCACCTTTTCAAGATGTGGATCTATGGACTAGTTTTGGGAAAATCATGCCAGGCATCACCCAGATATGGACGAAAAGAGAGGGGAAGGGAAAAGGAAAAATGGAAGGCATTCCAGATTGCTTAATCGTCATCGATTCTTCAGGAAGCATGATCAATCCCCGAAAGAGCCTCTCCTATGCTGTCCTGGGAGCAGCCTGCGCCACCAATGCCTACCTTTGCAATAATTCGAAGGTGGCCGTCTATAACTTTAGTGACGCCCCCATGGGCGGAAAAGATGTATTGAATTATACAGACCGACGCGAGGATATTTACAGAGTCCTTTGCAAGTATTTTGGCGGCGGGACGGCATTGGACTTGGAGGATTTGATGCCCTTCATCCAAGGGAAGAAGAAATTAGATCTCTTCATCATTACCGATATGAAAATTACCAACCTGGAGGCGTTGATCGGATTTTTTGGACAGATCCAGAACCGCGTGACGGCTGTTCACATCGGAGACAATCCTTATGCGACCCGATTCGAAAAGGCCTTTGAGAGAAGGAAAAACATCAGTATCTATACGGTGAAGCGGACAGAAGATATCCCCCACATTGTCCTTGGAAGGATAAGGGATTATTTTAATCCAAGTCACTCAAAAAAAACCTGACTCTTTCCCTTCAATTCCTGAGTGGTTCGGAGGTGAAAGCGAATGGGCTTGTTGTGAAAAAAATTATGGTGATCAAAAGTCTGCCGTTTACCAAAAACGTCCAAAAGGCATTCTATTTGGCCAAAACCACTAGATCTTTCGATACCGTATTCACAAAAGGTCTTTTGAAACGTATAACTTATTGATATTAATATAATAATTTAAAAGGGATCAGTTAGAGGAGGGCTGTAACTGATCCCTACCGGCACATCAACAGGGGGTGAAACAAGGAGGTGATACGGTTTGATGCGCCAGTTACTAATAAATAATACATTATGTTGATAAAGTCAACAATCAAACTGTTTTTGGCATAAGATTTGCTTTAAAACCATAACCATGAAACCAATACTATTAATGATTCTATTTATCTTTCTTATTCCTCAGATCTCTTTTGCACAGGTTTACAAGTGGGTCGACGAAAAAGGAGTAACACACTTTACGGACGATATGACCCAGGTTCCAGAAAAAAACCGACCTAAGGTCGAAGAGAGCGCCGAAACGCCTCAACAGGAAGGAGACACGAAGGGTGGAGGGGAAATAGCGCCTGAGAGAAAAGAGGACCGTTTCAAGGATCGATTGGGAAGGGAGGAAGATTATTGGAAAGGCCGTGTCGAGGAATGGACAAGGAAACTAAGAGAACTACAGGATAAGTTTGAGGTCTTGAGAGCCAAATACAATGAATTGACAGAGAAGCATAACGACTCGAAAACCCAAATTGCAAGGACTGAACTCCGCAGGGAAAGAGACCAGGTCAAGAGTGAAATGGATCAATGTAAGACGCAAATTGAAGAGGCACGGGGCATGCTGGAGAAAAAGATTCCGGAAGAAGCTGAGCTTTATAAAGCGAAGCCAGAATGGGTAAAGCAGTGAAAGGATTTCATAGTCTCTAAAAAAAGTATCTATCCTGTAAGAAACGATTCAAGAACTGATAACTTCTTTTTATAAAAAGAGAAATCCCCTTATTCCTTTCTTAATATTCTTCGTCTAATAATCGTAATCGGACATTTTGTCAGATAGTATCGAGAAAATTTGCATTGGTATCATTTTTGCTTTCAGGTTCTGGCAGTACAAATATTAGCTATAGACGATAAAGGATTGACCAGAGGCCGGAGCGAGGCGGGGTCTAATATCGATAAGTGGAGAGATGGCACAAAAAATGCATTTTTATTTAGCTCCGATTTCGAGACGCTGATCAGAAATGGACAAGACGAATAGAAATAATCCCTCGGTTTCACAGACGAAGATGGGTGTCCTCTCTATTGAAAAGAGGAAGTACCCAAGGTTTTTCGTGGAATTGCCGCTAAATTATTCCCGTGCTGAGCGCAAAGACACACTTGGCGGGATGGTTGCCAATGCAAGCGAAGGGGGACTCCTTGTCTATCTACCCGAGAAGATCGAGATAGGAAGTTTATTAAAAATTGAAATTTTCTATGTGAGAGGCCTGGAACTAGACACAATTAAGGCGGTGGCGAAGGTCGTTTGGTGTGATTTGGCCGCGAGGGAAAGCTGGGGCGAGCACCGATATGGATTGCAGTTTCAATATATTGATCAAAACGATTTTAGTCGGTTATCAACATTGTTGAAGGAGGTTGGAAATTAAAGAATCGACTGCAATGAAAAAATATCTTCCCTCGGAGGATAGTGCACCGGAGAAAAAATATCTTGAACTATCTTAAAAAATTATTTACAAATAAGGGGGAATAGATGATTATCTTCTATTCGGCTATCGTGGGGAGGGGGTCTTAGGTTTTTCGTCATACAGAATTCAAGTAAGGATCTCCCTTAATATGGCTTGAAGAAACGCCCGCCGGCATAAAAGGAACATCATGGTTGAATTGGATCAGCATGAAGGGAGATTTAGAGTCCTCCTCATCGGTGTCGGAAATAATTCGGAAGAAGAAAAGGACTTTTTCTGTCAGAATATTTCCAAGGCTTATCGTATTCCTTTTGCTGATGCAAGAAAGATTGTTGACCGTTGTCCTGTCATCCTCAAGAAGAATCTCTCTTTAAGAAAAGCTGAGTTAATCGCCAAAGCCTTCACGTCTTTCGGTGGATCGGTTTCTATCGAGGAAAAAAGACAAACTCCACGCGTCTCCCTTGAATTTCAGGAATTGGCCCCCCATCAGTTGGCCCTGGAATCCTCCTATGTTCAGAAGTCCCAAAGAGGAACCTGGAGTGTCACGGGAAGGGCCAGAAATATATCGGATGGGATGTTGAATGATACGTGGGTACTCATTCAACTTTTTGAAGATTTTGAAGAGTTCATTGCCTTTGAAGAAGCGCCACTCCCGATTAACCCTCTCCCTTCAGGACAAACCTCTCCTTTCAAGGTGATCTTTGAAGGAGATGATTCGCTTATAAGAATTTCCATTGCCTTTAAGAATGCTTCGGGACAACCCATCCCAGCAGTAGATAAAAGGAAAAAAGGGGAGCGCCTAAGAACCGATAAAGGAGCGGGACGGACTCTCTCCTCTCTCCGGATGGCACCCGTGTTCGAAGAGAAGTCCGAGGCCATTGAGTTCACAAGACCTCTGGAGATAATGATCCGAGAAGAGGAGAAAGAAATTTCAGGAGTCCCCCCCGTATCCTTGCAACAGGAAATGGAGCCAACCTTAAGTCAGGAAACAAGGGACCTGCGGGGAGAGGCAGAGAGAATCTCCGAGGAATCCCTTTTGCTGCCCGTTAAACCTATAGAGGAAATCCCGGAATCCTCCTCGACTTTGGTCAAAGAGGGCATCCCTGGAGGAGAAGAATCAGAGAAGACTTTGAGCCAAGAGACCACCTCACTTGAAGAATCGGGAAGAGCGGTCGAAGCGACTTTGGATGGGGTAGAACTGGCTTCCAGGGAAGACCAAGGGGCTGTCGAATCTCACCTGGGCACTTCGGTATTTCAAGAGGCCAGCCAATTGCTGAAGGAGATCACCGAAAGCCCCAAATTTGCAGAGGTCGAAGAGAAAACAGATCCTTGCTTCTCTTGGATAGGGTATTTTAGAGATGCGGTGGAAACTTTTTATCAAGCCTCCCGTGACGCTTTTTCGGTTTGGTTCGAGGAATGCCGAAAGAAGGGTGGTTTTGAGAGTTCTCTTCACGGGCTTTTGACCATTCTGGTACATTCCAGGTTCTATCAGGGGAGCGAATCAACCAAGGCATTGGAAAACACCCAAAAATTATTCCAGCTGATCGCGCAACCGAGCCTTCTCCTTGACCAAATACCGCCCCTAGAAGGGACGTCCTTTGTATCTGGAGAAGCCTGGAGAGACCTATTTCAGCGGGCACTTCCTAAGCTCCGTCAGGTTGGAAATGCCGTTCTAGAAAAGAAAGCGTGGAACGTTTTCGATCTGGAACGGATGATTCAAGTGATTCCTCAAATGGGGTATCAAAATAGCCGGATGGCCATCCGATGGATCAACGGATTAATCTCGGATGCTGTGGGAGTTGATTTTTCTGACACCCGGATCAGCATTGGGGAAGACCTTTACAGAGTTGCCTCGCGGCTGGGTATTGTGAATCCTCACCTCGACTATTATGAGAGCGGGAACTCCATGGGGGATACTAAAATTCAGTCTTTTGCGATAAGAGCTTTTCCTCATTATCCCGCGAAGGTGGAAGAACCGATGGCCTCGATGGGGGGGCCAGAAGAGCAAGGAGGACATTGTTTTCCTGTTCAACCATGGTGTGAGGGGTGCCTTTTCAATACTTTCTGCCCAAAACTTTATCTTGACTTCAACCCGTCTGAAAAAGGGATGAGAGCTTGATTGAAGCCATAGTCCATGCGAACCCAGTCTTCAATGCCAGTAGGTTGGTTTTGCGTTCTCTTTTACGGCGGGCCAAAACCCTGACATGGAAAGGTAGTTCTCCGCCAGTGGGTTCTTGTTAGAATTGGATTGAAGTATTGGCAGAGATTCAACTCTTGGGGACTGGGGGCTTGCCTGTAGCGCTCCGTCGCCTTGCTAAAAGAATAAAAACATCTTATATTTAACGTATTTTCGAAGGAGTAAAAAAATGAGCGGGAAAAGCAGCTTTCCTTACCGCAAATATGATCGAAAGCCCCATCCCCATATTGTCAAACAGATTCTTGACGATAGCGAATTGATCGAGATGATGAAAGAGGTCCTTATTCAGGAAGGGAGGGCCTGTCCTTTCTGTCATCGAAAATTAAAGGGAGAATCCAAAGTAAAGGAAATTTGGTAAAGAAGAAGAAACAAAAAAGAGATGATCCGTGACAGCTTAGAACCATCTCTTTTTGTTAATCAGATAGGACTGACCGACGGGCCTGAAAACAGTTTCCTTTGTCAGCTAACGGGCATTAAATGTTCTCATCCGGAAATTCCCGAACAAAAGAGAATTTCAGAGGGCTTAGAATGAACATTCTGGCTGAGCCACTTATCGCGTGTGCCGGGGAACCGGAGCTGGCAGAGACGATATCGACGGTCGCGGTAAAGGGGAGCCCGAGAACGAAAACGCCGCTACCAACAACCGCAGCAGCAACCCCAAGAGGTCTGGCAACAAGCAAATCCAATGCACTCCATCCCTGTGCAACAGGATCATCCTTCCCGAAGTAATCTGATGCCCATCCTGTCGAACAAAGACTGGCCATGACCAATGATAGAGTCAAAGATAACAGAAGAATCTTTTTGGGTCCTTTCATGAGAAGTTCCTCCTTTATGACTTACTTACTCAAATATAACCTATCAGAACTGGACAGAATTGTCAAACGTCTGCGGCGGCTATTTTATTTGTCAACCTCATCATCGGGCCAGCGCTAGGGGATGGCGAAGTTCCCGGTTTAGAAAGATGAGGCCATGAAAGCTGGTCACGTCCGTCTCTACGTTAAGCTTGCAATTTTTCTGCCAATTGAATAAACTAAAAGACATGGTGTAACCTATTGAAATTTATTGATAAATATTTCTCATTTCTGTGAAAAAATCTCTTTAGCGCATTCCGGTAGTGACAAAGAGTGCCATCTGGATAAAAATTGTCCTTCCGGGGGAAAGCGAGTTTAGTAAAGGGTTTGAGGTTACTTTGGGCAAGGTACGGGGTACATGCTTCTGCAGACAAAAAATGGGCTAACGGACATGATATTCATAGTGCAAAGTGAGGACTCGATTCTATCTAAATGCTCTCTGAAACCGTTGTTTGTTCTGCGGAAAGGAAGGAGATTCCCACCGTCGGGAGCCGGATGGCGCACCTCGGATAGCCTGTAATACAACAATCAAATTGTACTGACTGTTGTTGACAGGGTATTTCCTTTCTAATTATCCTTAACCAATGCAATCTTATCGGGGAGATTTGATCGAAATTGACGGATCTTATGGGGAAGGGGGAGGGCAGATCTTAAGGACAGCCCTTGTCCTCTCGGCTATCCTGAAGAAACCGTTCGCGCTCTCCCACATCAGATCCAAGAGAAAGAATCCGGGTCTTCAAGCCCAACACCTGGCAGCCGTGGAGGCTTTGACTCGGATCACAGAAGCTGAAACGCAAGGGGTTAAATTTGGATCCCAAAAAATTACTTTTATTCCCCAAAGGATTCTTTCCGGAATATATCAATTTGAAATAAGAACAGCAGGGTCTGTCACCCTTCTCCTTCAGGCGATTTTCCTGCCCCTTTGCCACTCAGAGGGAATTTCGAGGGTGACCTTGATCGGCGGTACTCACGTCCAGTGGAGCCCTTCGTTTCATTATTTTTCCGAGGTTTTCTTGCCCACCCTCGAGAGGATGGGAGTTTCTGCCCGGGCTGGCATTGAAAAGTGGGGATTCTATCCCAAAGGGGATGGGAGAATTCAATTAACAATCAATCCCGTTCGCGAATTAAAGCCGATCTCGTTGGTTGACAGAGGATCACTGAAGAAGATCCGTGGGATTTCGGCTATCTCAAACCTTCCCAGACATGTGGCAGACAGACAGAAGGAGCAAGCTCTAAAAAGAATTCAAAGTGAACTGCAGGTCGAGGGAGAAATAACTATCCTGGATAATGTCCCATCGAACGGGAGTGGTTCTTTCCTGTTTCTGTTAGCTGAATACGAGAGGGGTCTTGCGGGTTTTTGTTCTTTAGGGGTTAAGCGAAGGCCAGCCGAAAAAGTGGCTGATGAAGCCGTAGATTGCTTGAAGGACTATCTAGCATCGGACGGTTGCATCGACCCTTATTTGGCCGACCAGATTGTCCCTTTCATGGCTCTGGCAAGGGGGAATTCTTCCTTCACTACCACACGAATCACAGAACATCTTGTCGCCAACCTGTGGGTTATCCAGCATTTCTTGGATGTGAAGATTTCGAGAAAAGGAGAAACGGGAATGAGTGGAAGAGTTGAATTTCTCAATAAATAGCAATACTTGACTTCATGCTCCCGACATATTAGAATGGGTAAGAAAAGGAGGAATAAATTAATAAAATTTACGGTAATATCATTGGTCTAAAACCGAATCAGATCAAAAGAATTGAGCATATTTATCGAAGGAAAATCCCTCCTCAAAAGGTTGTTACGTCCGAAGTCGCTCGCCTCCTGATTGAACTCTCAAACGAAATAAGACGCCAAATAGGCATCCTTGTGGGCCGCAGAGGGTCCATCGAATTTGTCATCGTGGGAGATCAGAGGGGGATGACGATTCCTGATCTGTCGCGTTTCAGATCAGGAATCCTCAGGCTGAGAGGCCTTCGCCTCATTCACACTCACCTGCAGGGAGAACCGTTGACAGGAGAGGACTTGACAGATCTTGCTCTTCTGAGACTGGACATGATGGTGGCACTTAATGGAGACGGGAAGAATTCCTCGGGGTGGTTCCATTCCGCGCACCTCCTCCCCGATAATCCAGCTAAAAAGGTCTGGGAAGTTAATCCTCCTTCATCCATAGATGATGTGGACGTCGATTTCTTGAAATGGATTCAATCCCTCGAAGATGAATTTCAAAGAGGACAAAGATCGATTCCTCTCAAGGGTGCAAAAGAGAAAGCCATCCTCATCAGTGTCAGCAAGGAAAGCAGGGAGAAATTAGAAAATTCA
>Ga0102851_10002849_pt1 | contig 10599 bp, 8 predicted proteins | sample Mud3Dept3metaG_FD_79558 | JGI IMG/M metagenome (GOLD analysis project Ga0102851, IMG submission 79558) | Freshwater wetland microbial communities from Ohio, USA, analyzing the effect of biotic and abiotic controls - Mud 3 Core 4 Depth 3... | ecosystem: Environmental > Aquatic > Freshwater >...
CCGGGGCTTTCCTTCGCAGGAGACCCGGGTTCTTACGGTTGGGTTCGACCGGCGGCAAAAGCCTTTCAATAGGATCTCCCTTGCCGTGCCTGCTTTCTTGATCAATCGTCCATTCGAACCCGAAAACTCGGGAGTTTGTTGCCTTATCCCTTTCGCCCTTTCTCTTCCATCAGGGGGCGGTATTTCTCCATCGTTTTTCGGTTGATGTCCAGGGGGGGCGGGGCATCCGGGGGAAGGAGGATTTTATATTCCCTCCCGGCGAGGCGCTTGGACAGCTCCTCCTTGGCTTCCTGGATGACCTTCTCATCGAGCAGCAAATCCACGCCCGAGGCCATCAGAACCCTGGCCGCCATGAGCATCCCTTTCCAGCCGAGTTGGGAGTGGGAGGCGGCGTTGACCTGCCAGTTGTGCCACCCCATCCCCGGGGGGGCCGTGGCAACCCAGACCATGGCGAAGGGCGCAAACCAGCTGTACTCGGAGTTGTCGGAAACATAGGTGGAGCCCGGACCGAATGGCTGGACCTGCCGGTCCATTCCGGTCTCCGGTGCATTGCAGCTCTTCTGCAAATCCCGGGCAAAGGCCTCTTCTTCGGAAGTATAGGAGGGGGCGCCCAACTCGACCAAATTCTTATACAGGACCTTGGACAGCACCGAGTTGGGAATCTTTTCGTGGGTAACGGTCACGAACTCTTTGGTCACCTCCGTCCCCGTAGCCATCGCCGCCCCCTCGGCGCACCGGTGGATTTGGGCCAGGATGGGCTCCATCTGCTGGACGGTTTGGATCCGCCCGATGCACCAGAGGGTGGCCCGGTCGGGAACGACGTTGGGATATTCCGGGCCTACATCGGAAAAAGTGTAGTTGATCGTATTCGCCGCAGTGGGCTCTCCCGGGGGAATGTGCTCGCGCAAAAGCTCGATGGCATGCCCCATGAGGACGGCCGAATCCAGCGCGCTTCTTCCTTCCCAGGGAGAATTCCCGTGCGACGTTCTGCCGCTGAAATGATACTTCATGTTGAAGTAGGCGTTGCAGGTGTCATAGAGGACCTGATTCATGAAAAAAGGATGCCAGTCGATGATGGCATCGATTCCTTTAAAGACCCCCGCCCGGGCCATGAAGGATTTGCCCGCGCAGATCTCTTCCGCCGGCGAACCGAGGACTTTGATTGTCCCGGAGAGTCGATGTTTCTCCATCGCCTTCTTAAGGGCAGCAGCAGCCCCCGCTGCGCCTGTTCCCAGCAGATTGTGGCCGCAGCCATGCCCGGGAGCACCGGGTACGACGGGCTGTTTCCGGGCAGCAGGTTCCTGCGAAAGGCCGGGGAGAGCATCATACTCACAGTTGATCCCGATGACCGGCTTTCCCTGACCCCAGGTGGCCACAAAAGCCGTAGGGATCCCGGCTACGTCCTTTTCCAGGGTGAAGCCCTCGGCGGAAAGAAAATCCGCCAGAACCCGAAAAGATCGGTGTTCTTCCAGGCCCAATTCGGCATAACTCCATATCTGCTTGGAAAAATCGATCAGCCTCGCGCGGTTCGCCTCGACCCAAGCCATTCCCGTCTTCTTACCTTCTCCCGGATTCACCATGGACTCTCCTTTATTCTTTTTCCGGAAATAACTTGCTGGATACCCCTTTGGGCATGAACATGATGGTGGCCACCAGAATGGCCCCGTAGATCATGAAGCGGTATTCCCCGAACTCCCGGAGGTACTCCAGAAGAGCGGTCAGGGAAAAAGCTCCGATAACCGGCCCCCAGAATGTTCCCAGCCCCCCCACAAGCGTGACCGCGATGATCTCGGTCATGACTCCCACGCTCATGACCGACGTGGGGGTCAGGATCAGAATGTAGTGGGCGTAGAAGGCCCCGGCCACACCGGCAAAAAATGAGCTGGCGATGAAGGCCAGCAGTTTGAAGCGGGTTGTATCGATCCCCAGGCTGAGGGCGGCGTCCTGCTCATCGCGGACAGCCCGGAAGGCCAGTCCGATGTAGGACTTCAGCATCCAGGCAATAAGCCCAATGGTAAAAAAGAAGATCGTCAGAATGACGTAATAATAGCCGGTCCGGTCCCCCCCCGCGAAAGTGACCGCCAGTCCGCCGGGGAGGGGAATTTCCGCAAATTCCGGAATCCCCCAGAGCCCCAATTCCCCCCGCGTCAGGCCGACCAGGTTCATGCAGACGATCCGGGCGATCTCGGAAAAGGCCAGAGTGGTGATGGCAATGTAGGGCGCCGCGCGGAGGCGCAGGCAGGGCAGGCCAATGATGAATCCCACCAGGGCTGCGGCGATTCCCCCGGCCAGGAGTCCCAGCCAGGGCGAGAGGCCGACTTTCATCGCCAGGAGAGAAGAAACATAGGCTCCCAGTCCGAAGAAGGCCTGATGGCCGAAAGTAAAGATCCCCGTGTAACCACAGATCAGATTCCAGCTGCAGGCCAGGACGGCAAAGAGGAGGGAGAGGATGACGATGTTCATGATGTAGGGGTCTTCGACGAAGATCGGCAGGATCAGAAGAACGATGACCATGGCGGCAATGGCTTTGTTTTTTGTGGAGGAGAATAGTTGTTGAATCTTCATTTCCCGACCCCTAACCCTGCATTGTTCCGCCGTAGAGCAAGCAGGGAATGTTAAACAAGAAGGTTGAATTGACCGACCGAAACCCCGAATCTAATAAATTGAAACGTTTTTTCTCTGTGCCCTCTGTGTCTCTGTGGTGGAAACAATTCACCATTCTTTCGTCCCGAAAAAGCCCGCCGGCTTGAACACCAGGAACCCGATGAGCACCAGGAAAGCGGCCACGTCTTTCCATTCCGATGAAAGGAAGACAATGGCCAGGCTTTCGATGCAACCCAGCAGAAATCCTCCCAGGATCGCTCCCCCGAAACTTCCCAACCCTCCCAGGACCACCACGATGAAGGCTTTCAGCTGGGGGGGAATGCCCATCCAGGGGTTGACCAGAAATAGGGGGGCGAGCATGGTGGCGGCCAGGGCCGCCAGGGCTGAGCTGATCCCGAAGGTCATTAGGTAAATGCGGTGCGAGTTGATTCCCAGGAGGGTGGCGGCTTCCCGGTCCTGGGCGGTCGCCCGAAGAGCCATACCGAAGCGGGACCGTTTTACATAAATCCAGAACCCCACCATGACCGCCGCAGCCGCGACCAGAATCAGAATTCGCTGATAGGCGATCCGGAATCCGAGAAATTCAAAGGTCCCTTCGATGAAATAGGGAACGTTCTTAAACCGCTCGCCCCAGACTTTCAAAGCGAAGTTCTGCAAAAAGATGGAAACGCCCAGAGTGGCCACGATCGGGCTCACATCCCAGCCCGGCTTGTCCAGAAGGGGATGCAGGATCGAACGTTCCATCAGGACCCCGAGGGCGAAGGCAATCAGCATGGCCAGGAGGATCCCCCAGAAGGGATGGACGCCGAAGAACAGGAGGGTGAAGTAGAGGACGTACCCCCCGATCATGTAGAGCTCTCCGTGGGCGAAGTTGAGCATCTTCATGGTGCCCCAGATCAGGGTCAGCCCGCTGGCCACCAGGGCATACATACTGCCCAAGACCATTCCGTTCAACATCTGTTCGATGATCAGTTGCAGGTTCATGGCCTTTTGATTTTAGGCATTTCAGAAATTCCGCATTTAGGCATTTATAGCCCCAGATAAGCCTGTTTGATGTAATCGTCCTGACTCAGCCGGTTGGCCTCCCCTTCTATGACCACGTGTCCCGTTTCGATCACATACCCCCGATGGGCAATCTGCAGGGCAATATGGGCATTTTGCTCCACGAGCAAAACGGTCACTCCCTTTTGATTGATCCTTTGAATGACTTCAAAGATCCTCTCCACGATAACCGGCGCCAGCCCCAGGGAAGGTTCATCCAGGAGGAGCACTTTGGGGCGGGAAATCATGGCCCGGGCAATGGCGCACATCTGTTGTTCCCCTCCGGAAAGGGTCCCGGCAAGCTGGTCCCGCCTCTCCTTGAGGATGGGGAAGATCTCCATCATCTCTTCCATCGCGCCGGTCCGATCTTTCCAGGCCGGAGGGATATAGGCTCCCACGGAAAGATTTTCCCAGACGGTCATGTTGGGGAAAAGCCGTCGTCCCTCGGGTACATGGGAGAGGCCGTGAAGGATGATCTGATAGGGTTCAATCCGGTCCAGCCTTACGCCGGAGAGAGAAACCGTTCCCTTCTTGGGCTTTAAAAGCCCGGAAATGGTGCGAAGGGTCGTTGATTTCCCCGCCCCATTGGCCCCCAGAAGCGTGACGATTTCTCCCTCTTGGACGGTAAGGGATACATCCCAGAGCGCCTGGGCATCGCCATAGAAAACGTCGATGTTCTTGATTTCGAGCATAAAAAAATGATTCGGACGCAGATGAAGGCAGATTTTCAGGATTCTATCAAGGTAAAAATGTTTTTCGGCGTTTATCTGCGCAAATCTGCGTTTCCTAAAAAGGATGGTTATATTTTCCTAAGCAATGAAAAATTCCCAGGACGCAGAGAGGATAGGGCGAATTTTTCCTTGGCAGTCTTTTTGACGTTATGCTCTCTGCTCTAAGCGTTTTGCGTCTTTATCCCCCCCAGGTACGCCTCGATCACCTGAGGGTTTCTGACGATCTCTTCGGGCTTGCCTTCGGCCAGCTTCTTTCCATAGTGCAGAACCACGATCCGGTCGGACAAACCCATGATCGCTTTCATCACGTGCTCGATCATGAGGATGGTGATGCCCCCTTCACGGAGCGAGCCGAGAAACTTGGCCATCTCCCCGGCTTCCTTGGGGTTCAGGCCGGCCACGACTTCGTCCAGGAGCAGGATCTCGGGGGATGTGGACAGGCCTCGGGCGACTTCGAGTCTCTTCCGCTCGACCAAATTCAGGCTTTTGGCTTTCCGCTCCGTTTTCCCCTCAAGGCCCACCCGTTCCAGAGCGGCCCGGGCCTTTTTTCGGGCTTCTTCCATGACATGCCGCTGCTGGTGGCCGAAAAAGGCCCCCACGAGGGCGTTTTCCAGGACGGTCATTTCCAGGAAAGGCTTGGTAATCTGGAAGGTGCGGGCGATCCCCAACTTGCAGACATCGTTGGGCCTCAGATGACTAATGTCCCGGCCTCGAAACAAGATTTTGCCCTGATTCGGCCTGTAGACCCCGGCAATGATGTTAAAGAGGGTTGTCTTGCCGGCCCCGTTGGGTCCGATCAGCCCCAGGATTTCTCCCTGATTTAAAAAAAAGGACACGTCGCTGACCGCGGCCAGACCGCCGAAGTATTTCGTTACCCCCTGCCCTTCCAGCAGGAACCCGTTCTTTTTCTGTTCCATAAGTTTTGTTCAATGGGACGCAGATTTTCGCAGATGGACGCAGAAAAATCAAACTGGAGAGTTTCAAACCCGAGAACCAATCGCCCAAAAGGAATTCGGCGCTGTCTCGTGTTTCAGTTGTGCATATTCATCCGCGAAATCTGCGTTCCTCTGCGTCCCAAAATGCTTTTCTACTTCAACCAGGGGGGAAGCTGGAATTTGGCCCCCGCCAGGCTTTGGGGCCAGACGATCTTGCTCTTCCCGTCCACAATCTGGGCTGCCGGCACGGGAACGAATTCCTCCCCGGCCTTGATCTGGTGATTGGACTGTTCGAAAACCCACCGCCCCATGATCCCCTTCCTGTCCAGCTTGGAAAGGGCTTCCACGACCTTCTTGGGGTCCAGGGAACCGGCTCTTCCGATGGAATCGAGAACGTTATTCAGGCCGTCGTACCCCGAAGCATGGTCATTGTTCATCACCACGTTCCAGCGCTTCTGGATGCGCTCTCCGAATTCCTTGTGCAGGGGCACGTTTACCGGGTCCACCAGAAGGGGGGACCATAGGAGGGAATCCCCCGCTTTTCCGGCCTGCGGCACGAACTCCGGCCGGAGCGGGTAATAGATCGCATGGTGGTAGGCCTTGAGCCCGACCTCCTGAAACTGCTTGGCCAGGGCCACTCCGGAGGAAAGGGGGGTGAAGACGGACATCAGTACGTCGGCCCCCAAGCTCTTGATCTTTCCCAATTGGGGATAGAAATCCGTATGCCCCAGCGGGACCGTTTCCATAGTTACGCTTTGGAATCCAATGCCGCTGAACAGCTCCTTGGTTTTTTCGGCGTTGGACCGCCCGTAATCCGTGTCTTCCACGATAAAGGCGATCTTCTTGGCCTTGGACTGGTAGGCTCCCTGTTTTTCCAGAAAACGGTAGGTGGAAAAGACGGAATCGGCATAGGCCGTGCTGCCCCAGTCTCCCTTCCAGAAGTTCCAGTAGCGCTTGGGATTGCTGGCGATCTTCTTGGCAATCTCCTCGCTCACCGGCTCCACGCTCATGATCGGCTTGCCGTACTTGGGCGCCAGTTCCATGATGGCCATGGTCACAGAGCTGTGGAAGGCGTCCCCCAGAAGGACGTCCACCTTGTCCCGGGTGAAGAGCTTCTCGGCCATGCTCACACCCACTTCCGGCTTGGACTGGCAGTCTTCGATGAGAACCTCCACGGGGATTTTCTTGTTGAACTCCTTCAGCATCACCCCGCCCTTGGCGTTCCATTCTTCCATGGCCAGGAGGAACCCCTGCTTGAGGGCCACTCCCGCCTCCGCCGCCGGACCGGTCAGGGGGGCGGTGATGCCGATTTTAACGGCTTTTGGCGGTGCTGCGGCCAAAGCCGGCCCCCAAGATAAAAGGACAAGGGCGACGAGAAGCAATCCAAACCCTACCCATCTGAATCTTCTGCTCATGGCGAACCCTCCTTCTTTTTTAAATTCATAGGACGAGCCCAAACCTGCCGGTTCATCGATCCCCCCAAAAATTCCGCATACAATCTCCGCCCTATGCGCTTTGCCCTATGCGTTTATTCCGCTCATTCCGCCTTCTCGGCCATGACTTCTCCCAGGATCCGGAGTCCCTTATCCAGCTGCTCATCCGTAATCACCAGGGGCACCAGATGGCGGATCACGTTGCCGAAACCTCCGGCGGTGAGAATGATCAGGCCTTTGTCATAGCACCGCTTGACGATGGCCTTGGTCAGGTCGGCGTTGGGCTTGGGATTCTTTTTATCGGCTACGATCTCCATGCCATTCATGGCCCCCAGACCCCGCACATCGCCGATGAAGGGGTACTTCTTCTGGAAAGCCCGGAATTTTTCCATGACCTTCTTCCCGATTTCATTCGCCCGCTCCGTCAGCTTCCTTTCCTTCAGGATTTTCATGACCGCCAGCCCCGCCGCGCAGCACACCGGATTGCCCCCGAAGGTCCCGCCGATGCCCCCGGGGTCCACCGAATCCATGATCTCCGCCTTTCCCGTGATCCCGCCCAGGGGCAGGCCCGCGGCCAAGGACTTGGCAGTGACCAGGATGTCCGGTTCATCGATGGAATATTCGTAGGCGAACATCTTTCCCGTCCGGGCGAACCCGGTCTGCACCTCGTCCACGATGAGAACGATCCCGTTGTCCTTGCAGATCTTTTGCAGCTTTCCCAGGTACTCTTTGGGAGGAACGATGAACCCCCCTTCTCCCTGAACCGGCTCCACGATGATCGCCCCGATGGATTCCGCCGCCGCGTAGAGGTCGAAGAACTTCTCCTGGATGAAATCGGCGCAGTAAAGATTGCACGAGGGGTGCTTCAGGCCGTAGGAACAGCGGTAACAGTAGGCATAGGGAATCCGGTACACTTCGGGCATGAAGGGCCCGTACCCGAACTTGTAGTATTTTACCTTGCTGGTCAGGCTCATGGTCATGGCCGTCCGGCCGTGGAAGGCATTCTCAAAGCAGATAACCCCCGGCTTTTTGGTGTAATACTTGGCGATTTTGATCCCGTTCTCCACCGCCTCGGCCCCGCTGTTGACGAACATGGTCTTCATCGGGGTCTTCCTGGAAACCAGTTCGTTCATCTCCTTGGCCAGGGCGATGTAGGGTTCGTACATCTGAACCATGAAACAGGTGTGCAGGTATTTCCCGGCCTGATCCTGGATCGCCTTCACCACCTCGTCCGGGCTATGCCCAACGTTGAGCACACCGATTCCGCCCGAAAAGTCGACGAATTCCTTTCCCTCCACATCCCGTACCATGGCTCCCTTGGCTTCGGCAATCACCGCCGGCAGAGCCTGGCTGACTCCCTTGGGTACATGATCCTGCTTCATCTTCATTAGATTGTCTTTCTTCATCCTGTCCTCCGGTTGGGGTACCCTCTGGTTGGTATTATTTTGAGAAGGAAACGGTAGAATCAGGTCCAATTTCCAATAAATCGGGGAGGGTTGTCAAGGGGGATTTTTTAAAAACCGGTTAGTCACAGAGGACACAGCACGGCGAAGCCGAAACCCAAATGCCTGAAATGCAGTAAAATGCCTGGAGTCAACTTCCCCGGGCGCTCGCATTTTCCCTTATCTCTTGTTCTAGAACCCTCTGCCTGCTCTGCGGTTAAGGTTTCTTCCTGCGTATCAAAATCCTGACCCCGGCCTGGAATACCTCACTTCCCCGTCCACCAGGGTGGCCAGGATTTTATCCCCCATGGTCAGCAGCATCTTCGGGTTCTTCTCCAAATCAAAGATGTCCTCCAGGTCGAGAATCACCAGGTCGGCCACATGGCCGGGTTTGATGCTTCCTTTCCAGCTTTCTGCAAAGGCGCTGTAGGGCCCCATGGCGCAGGAGCTGATCAGGGCTTCGGAAAGGCCCACGCTTTCATCCGGGAAGGAGTCCTTGCCCGCCCCGTAGCTCTTCGGTTCCCGCGCCTGGACTTCCCGGGTCAGCATGAAATAGATGCCGTACCAGGGATTGTGGGAGGCCACCCCGTAGTCGGAGCCGTTGGGGCACATCACCCCGTTTTCGAAATAAGACCGCATGGGCATCAACCGGGCCATCCTCTCGGGGCCCAGGTTCTCCACGAAGCTGGCCCCCAGCTGCCATCCGAAGACGGGCTGCACATGAGCGATGATGTCATGCTTGTGCATGTCTTCCATCACCCGGGTCTTCGGCTCGATGGGCAGGTAGGCATGGTCCAGGCCCCAGCGGAACTCCCAATTTCCTCCGGCGGCCTCCAGCCTCCCCTTCCAAACCGGGATTTCTCCCTTCCGGATGGAGTTCAAAAGGTCCAGGTAGAGGTCCACGGTGAAGCGGTGAGACTGGTCGCCGCAGCTGTGGGTCGCCGGGTCCATGCCCCGCTCCAGGGAGGCCCAATAGGTCGTCCGGCGGGCCTGGGAATCCTCGGTGACCGGCACCCCGTAGTTGGGCTTCTTCTCCCCGTATTTTTCTCCGTTGATGAACGGTTCGGACAGCCCGGCGCTGCGCGTCCCCACTCCGCCGTCCGAATAATACTTGGTTTCCCTCCATCGCAGGTGCCGGTTGTTGAGGTGGCGGACCACGTGGATCCGGTCCAGGTCTTCCCGGATGAATTCAACCGGATGGCGGGTGAGTTCGTAATACGTTCCGTGAGTGATACCCATGAGGCGGACCTTCAGGTACCCGCGCGTGTGTGCCTCCTGCCAGTACCGGGTGTATTTTCCGAATTCGCTCCCCGCCGACCGGACCGCGGTCACTCCCAGGCGGAGATATTCCTCCGCGGTCCGTTTGATTCCGAGGATTTCTTCCTCCTCGGAAAAATAAAAGGGCTTCCCGTAGCTGTCCGGTTTCCCCACCGCCGGCCTGCCCCCCAGGACCCTGTACTTGGGATGGTTGGTCACCAGCGCCTGGGCGCCCCGGACCCCGATGAAGACCCCGTTGGGAATCATGATCTTTCGATTCAACGCCTTGATGAATTTCTCTTCCCGGAAGATGCGGTCCGCCCGGGTCCAGGCTTCGATGTTGCTGTAGGCCCCGGGGTCGGCTTTCACTTCTTCGGGGATCGGGTCTAGAGTCCACCATTTGGGCCAGGTACTGGGGTTCTCGTCTTCGATCTCGAGGACTTCCCTAAAGACCGCGGTATTGAAAACCTCTCCCCGGTAAACCCGGGTTAGCTGCACCAGTTGGCCCCCTCCCGTCACCCGGTCCAGGTCCCAGCGGTTTACCATCCGCTCATACTTGTATTCGTCCCAACGTCTTCCCAAAACCCATTGCCCGCAGCCGATATTCCTTTCTCGGATAAATCGCTCTACCTGACTCAGGATCTCTTCCGCACTCAAGGCCGGGGTCAGGTCCATGCCGTATTCGAGGTCGTTGCCCAGGGATTCGGAATGGCAATGGGAATCCATCAAACCGGGGATCACCACCTTTCCCTTTAGGTCCAGGACTTGAGTCTTCGGGCCTTTCCACACGTTCAGAACATCAGCTGCAGGCCCTACCCCCACAATCTCGGTTCCCCGGATGGCCACCGCCCCTTTTTCGTAAATGGGGAACTGGGCGGTTAGCTTTTTTACCTTGTACCGGAGTCCGCGAATGGTCTTCAGCGCATCATTGTCCACGGTGACGATCTGCCCGTTGGTGAAAATCCTGTTTGCGTGCATTCGATTTTCCTTTCTAGGGTGTGGCTCGACGCAACAAGTCATAGTCCGTCGAGCCGGGGGACGCCTCAGATGACATCATTCTATCATGCGGCAACCTTTTGGGAAGCTGTGACCAGGGCACGGCTTGAACACGGAGTACTTCCTTCGGAAACCCGATGGCTGATCGAGGGAAAGGACG
>Ga0102851_10002850_pt1 | contig 10594 bp, 10 predicted proteins | sample Mud3Dept3metaG_FD_79558 | JGI IMG/M metagenome (GOLD analysis project Ga0102851, IMG submission 79558) | Freshwater wetland microbial communities from Ohio, USA, analyzing the effect of biotic and abiotic controls - Mud 3 Core 4 Depth 3... | ecosystem: Environmental > Aquatic > Freshwater >...
CGTTCGTCGATCATCAGGTCTCCGCGGGCCATATCAGTTACGGGCTCTCCAGTTTCGGCTATGATATAAGGGTAGCCGATGAATTCAAGGTATTTGCCGGTACCGACGGCACGATCGACCCCAAAAATTTCGACCCCGGGTCATTCACGGATTTTAAAGGCGATGCCTGCGTTATTCCCCCGAATTCTTTTATCATCGCGCGCTCATTCGAGTATTTCAGGATGCCGAAAAAAGTCATCGCCATCTGCTTCGGCAAATCCACTTACTGCCGTTGCGGAATAATCGTGAATATAAGCCCTCTTGAGCCTACATGGGAAGGATATCTGACAATGGCCGTCTCGAACACCACCCCGCATCCCGCGAAGATATATTCCAGCGAGGGGATCGCCCAGCTTTTGTTTTATGAGAGCGATTCGGAGCCGGACGTCAGCTACAAAGACAGGAAAGGCAAATATCAGAAACAGATGGGAATAGTCCTTCCTAAGATAAAATGAAGCTGGTCCTGCCGGTCTCTGATTTTAACCTTGAGCATACCCTTGAATGCGGACAGGCATTCCGATGGGAAAAGACAGGCGGTTTCTATTACGGCGTAATCGGCGAAAGGCTCTTGAGGGTAAAATACGACGGCCGGCGCCTGATATGCGAATCCGACCGCCCGCTTAATAAAAAAGAGGCGGCCGAATACTTCGGCCTAAACGAAGACTTACCTTGCATATTAAGAGAGATAGACGTAGATAAGCATATACACAAAGCGGTCTTAAAATTCCGCGGCCTGCGAATATTAAACCAGGGGCATTGGGAGTGTCTGGCTTCTTTTATCCTTTCCTCATATAATAATATCCCGCGCATAAAAAAGATGATAGGCAAATTGTCGGAGAATTTAGGAAAGAGACTGACCTTGGGGCGGGTCGAGGGCTATTCTTTTCCGACGGCGGCAAAAATAGCCAAGGTCAAAATAGGCGATTTAAGAAGATTGGGATTGGGATTCAGGGCTGAATATTTGAAAGACGCGGCAAGGAAGATCTCCTCCGGAAAACTTGACTTGGACAGGCTCGAGGATTTAAACTATGAGGAAGCGAAGAAGGACTTGATCTCGCTTAAGGGCGTGGGGGAAAAAGTCGCCGACTGCGCGCTGCTCTTTTCTTTTAAGAAATATGAGGCATTTCCGGTTGATGTGTGGATAAAAAGAGGAATAGAGGATCTGTATTTTAAGAGAAGGGCCGTTGCGCAGAAGAAGATCGCGGAATTCGCGCGCGGCCGCTTCGGCCGTTATGCCGGCTACGCGCAGGAATATCTGTATCATTATCTAAGGCATAAAAGCTAAAAACGTAAAGCGAAAAGCGCAAAATGAAAGTTTAAAATTCAAAATTTTACGCTTTGCGTTTTACACCAACATAGGAGGATTGTATGCTGCCGGAGTACAGGAGGAATACAAATATCGGAGTGGGGCTCGGAGTCTTGGCGCAACTCATAGGTTTTATCGCGAGTCAGTATGTGGACATAGGGACGATCCTTTGGCTCGCGGCTATATTGATCTATGGAGGCATAATCCTTTTTATCTGGGGGCTATGGTGTTACGCTATTGGCAAGGGGTATCGCGGCGCATGGGGATTGTTGGGTTTTTTAAGCCTGATCGGTCTTGTGGTCCTTTTCTTCTTTCCCGACAAGCATAAATTGCCTAAGTTAACGTAAGTTACTCTTTCCTGCCGGACGCCTTCCGCAGTTCCCGAAGGAATTCATTCTCCGCCTTACATCCCAATCCTTCGGCCTTATGCAGGTCTTCCCATGCCTCATCGTATTGCCGCTTACAATAATAAGACTTCGCGCGGCCATAGTAAGCCGCCGCGTATCCCGGATCTATCTGTATTGCTTTATTCAAGTCTGATATGGATTGATCGTAGTCGCCTTTATAACGATAGGCGAATCCGCGGGTGTAATAGGCCGCGGTACAGAATGGGTCTATCGCCAACGCCTTATCGCAGGAAGCGACACAGCCGTCATATTCACCGGCTGATAAAGACCGGCACGCCTCATTGATAAACTTAATCACGTTTTTGTTGCCGGCGGCGAAGGCAAACGGCGGCGACAGCATAAATATCAAAAACAGAAGCGCAAAACGGTTAAATCCGCGGGATTTTTTCATAATTTCCTCCTTGCGGTATAATTTTACATCGAATTATATCCGAAAGTCCAGCTAAAACCGAAAAAATGCTTGACAAAGTTTTAATTTATGTTAGACTTAAATAAGAAATTATAAATAAAGTAAATATAAAACCGAAAGGAGGGGTAAGATGGGCCAGACAGGGCAGACAATAGTAACAGTAACAATGAGTGCGTGGAATGAAGTCTGGGCTAAGATGGCGATTTATCTACCTCAGTTGGTCGGCGCGATTATAATATTGATTATAGGTCTTTTAATCGCGAAGGCAATTGAGAAGGTAGCGGTCCAGATCCTTAAACTTGCCCGCTTTGACGTCTTATCTGAGAAGGCCGGCATAGCAAGCATGCTTGCTAAAGGCGAAATCAAGCAGACATTATCCGAACTTCTCGGCGTAGTGATCTACTGGCTTTTGGTGTTGGTAGTGGCGATAATAGCGCTCAATGCTGTAGGCCTTACGGCAGCCGGGTTCCTCGATCAGGTTGCTACGTACGCGGCGAAAGTTGTTCTAGCAATATTCGTATTGGTTTTAGGTTTGTTCTTTGCCGCATTGATAGGCTCTATAGTCAGGACCGCGGCATCGAATGCCGGGGTAGCGACAGCCAAGAACTTGGGCCAGATAGCGCAGATAGTGATTGTGGTGATCACAGTTTTGACAGTTTTACCCATGTTGGGTGTCAGGACGACCATAATAGATCTAGCTATATCTATTTTGCTGGCGGCGGCGGGATTAGGCTTGGCCTTGGCGTTCGGCTTGGGCTCAAAGGATGTCGCCGGAAGGATAGTTTCAGAGTTCGTCGACAAATGGAAGAAGAGATAACGGAGGAACTAGTAGTAAAAGTTGAATAGCTCAAACTAGGATGATAAAGAAGGGACTTCAAATGGCGGAGGTCCCTTCTTTTTTTTATCAACGGTCTTAAACTATGGCACATATTGTTAGTAGAAGAAAAAAGCGGTACAAGATAGTGGGCCTAACCTACGACGTCAAACCCGACTATCGCTTCAGGAGAGGCGACCCGGAAGACGCGAATGCCGAGTTTGACCATCCTGACACGATAGAGGTTATAAAGGACGCGATCGAATCCGGCGGCCATAAAGTCGTAAAGATAGGAAACGTCCATAATCTTTTGCGCCGTTTGAAAAATTTAAACGTCGACATCGTCTTTAACATAGCGGAGGGCGTTTCGGGACGTAACAGGGAATCGCAGGTGCCCATCATACTCGAGATGATGGGGATCCCGTTTGTGGGCGCCGACGGCTTAACGCAGGCTCTCACACTCGATAAGGTGATGGCAAAAAAAGTGCTTCTAGCAGAGGGCATCCCTACGCCCGATTTTTTTGTGTTATCGGATGTAAATAGTCTTAACGGTGCGAGGCTGAACTTCCCGATGATAGTTAAACCGCGATACGAGGGATCGAGCAAGGGGATAAGCGATAAATCCATAGTCACTAACGCCCGCAGGCTAAAAGAGCAGGCGCGCTGGGTTATACGTACTTACAAGCAACCGGCTTTGGTCGAGCGGTTCATAACGGGCTCTGAATTTACCGTTCCGATAGTCGGCAATGAACAGCCAGAGGCCTTACCGGTCGTTCAGATAAAGATAGACGGCAAGCTTAATCTCGGCGACCTGTGTTATACATTTTCGAGGATCAGGTCGAATACATTAAGTTATGTCTGCCCGGCGGTGATATCCGGGTCTCTGGAGAAGAAGCTGAAGGAGATGGCCCTTAAGGTCTATAAGGCCGTTGATTGTTTGGATTTCGGGAGGGTCGACATAAGGGTGGATAAGAACGGGAACCCCTTTGTCTTGGAGATAAACCCGCTTCCTTCGCTCTCGACCGAAGACGTGTTTATGGTTATCTCAAGACAAATGAAAGTTTCTTACAGTAGCACCATAAACAGGATATTGGATTACGCTCTGGAAAGGTACGGGATAAGCCCCGCCCTTTCTGCGTCGAAGAGTCGCTACGGAGCAAGAAAGAGCGGGGTAAATTAAATATGGGATTGAAAGTCGCGCTTACTTACAATCTAAAGAGAAAAATAGAAGACGCCGATCTGCCTGACGATTATTATTCGGAGTTCGACAGCAAGGAGACGATCGAGGCGATAGCCGGCGGCTTGCGCTCGGGCGGAAACGAGGTGTTTTTGGTCGAGGCGGACAAAGGGCTTCTTAACTGGTTTTTGAATAACGACGTTGACATTGTCTTTAATATAGCCGAGGGCCTGCACGGCGAGTCGAGGGAATCGCAGGTGCCCGCCATACTGGATTTCCTTGATATACCTTATACCGGTTCCGGCATACTGGCCTTGAGCGTATCTTTAAATAAGACATTGACGAAGAGATTATTCGAGCAGTCGGGTATTCCGACGCCGAATTATAAATTGATTAAGGATCCGGCCGGACTATCGGATTCCGGCCTAAAATACCCTTTAATAGTAAAACCGAATAGTGAAGGTTCGGGCAAGGGGATTACTATCACAAGTGTCGTGCGCGATAAGGAACAATTGGCGCGCGAAGTCGAACGGACTCATAGGATTTATAAACAGGAGATACTGGTGGAGGAATTCATAGAGGGCAAAGAGCTGACCGTCGGCATACTGGGCAATGATCCGCCGGCCGCGTTACCTACACTGGAGATAGATTTCTCAAGCTGCAATAATTCCGGGGAGTATTTTTATACATGGAAGGTCAAGGAATACGAGAAGGAAGTCGAGGAAAAATTAGGGCTAAGCCCGTTATGGCACTGCCCGGCCAGGTTAAGCGAAGCGGACATGTCTAAAGTAAGGGACGTCGCTTTAAAGGCGCATTCGGTCCTCGGGTGTGCCGACCTTAGCCGTGTGGATATAATCTTTAGCAAGGACGGCATTCCCTATGTCCTTGAGGTAAATCCCTTGCCCGGACTCGACCCGAAGGATTCCAATTTTCCTCATATAGCGAAATGCGCGGGGTTAAGTTACGCGGAATTGATGAATAAGATAGTGGATGTAGCGTTGGAACGGTACAAGACAAAAAACGGAAATCTTGCCTGCCCGTCCGGCAGGCAGGCCTTGCAAGAGAGGAGCCTACGTTGATAAACGTCACAGGTTCGTTACTTGAGCGTTGGAAGGATGTCCCTGAAAGCGATTGGGAAGACTGGCATTGGCAGATAAGTAACAGGATAATGACCCATGACGGCCTGAAAGATATACTGCAGCTTACTCCGTCAGAGGTGATCGGCGTCAAAAGGTCTAAAGGAAGGCTGCTTATGGCCGTACCTCCTTATTGGTTATCGCTTATAGACCCGATGAGACAAACATGCCCGATCAGAAGGCAGGCCATTCCCACCTCCGAGGAATTCGAAGTCTCGCTCAATGACATGGAAGATCCTTGCGGCGAGGACAAAGATTCACCGGTGCCGGGATTGGTGCATCGGTATCCGGACAGAGTGCTGCTTTTGGTTACCGAGAAGTGCGCCATGTATTGCCGCCATTGCACCAGAAGAAGGCTTGTCGGTTCCGAGACGCACCTTACCTCAAGGCAAAATTTCGAACAGGCGTATGATTATATAAGGTCAAACCGCAGGGTGCGCGATGTCCTGATATCAGGCGGCGACCCTCTGATGCTGCCCGATGAGACGATAGAGGACATATTAAAGAACTTAAGGGCGATACCGAATGTCGAATTTATCCGGTTAGGCACAAGGATGCCTGTTACCGTCCCGATGAGGGTGACGGAGAACCTCATTTCTATATTCAAGAAATATTCTCCTGTGTGGATCTCTTTGCATTTCAACCATCCGAAAGAGATAACCAAGCGCTGCAAAAAGGCATGCGACATGCTGGCTGATTCCGGAATTCCGATGGGAAGCCAAACGGTCTTGTTGAGAGGCATAAACGACCGGCCGTCCGCGATGAGGAGACTGATGCACGAGTTATTGAAGATACGCGTTCGTCCTTATTACATCTATCAATGCGACCCGGCTAAAGGCATAAGTCATTTCAGGACACCCGTATCGGTCGGTATCAATATCATGGAGAAGCTGCGCGGGCATACTTCCGGTTATTCTGTCCCAACTTATGTTGTGGATGCCCCGGGCGGGGGCGGAAAGATACCGGTGGCGCCTAATTATGTGATCTCGCAGGCAAAGGGCATGTTCACCCTAAGAAACTACGCCGGAAATATATTCACCTACTATGAACCGGCGGAAGAGGGCCAGATACAGAGGGTAGTGTCCGGTCAGGATAAACAAGCCAAGAAAGAAGTAAAGACCGCAGAGGCTAAGACGGCCGCCTGATGTCTCCGAATGGTTTTAATTCAAAAATCAAAACGCAAAATTTAAAATGACAATGCAAAATTCAAAAATAAAGAACCGGATCGTAATTTTCATCTTGGCTATTCTTGCGTTGACCGGTTGCGGACAGCAACAGGATATAGAGACGGTAAAGAAGGGGCTTCTTGAGTTTGACCCGTTATTTAAAGAGGTCTTGGCGAAGAAGGCGCAGATAGATTCGCAGATAGAGGTCCTAAAGGCTGATTTCAGGAATAAACAGGCCGAGATAAACTCGAAGATAATGGAGCTGGAAGAGGAGCTCAAAGGGGTGCGAAGGCAGAATTACGCCCGGATCCGCGAGTTGGCCTCGCAATTAGATCCCGAAAGGCAGAAGATAAACTTAAAATTAGCCGAATTAAACACGATATTAAAGAACAAAGAAGGGCTGCTTAACACGTTCAAGAGTTCCCTCAAAGAGACCAAGAAGGTTGTCGAGAACGAGAAGTTAGGGCTCTCTCCGGAAGAAGAGGCCAAGTGGCGGAAGAACCTCGATGACCTTAACCGCCAGCTGCCGGTCCTTGACGAAGAGATCATTAAGGTCAAGAAAGAGATCAGCCTTTACAGGCAGCAGTTCAACATTATTAAATATTGATTTAACTTCCTTTTCTCCCTTGCCTTAGAAAAGCCCATCTGCTAAAATATGGACCTACAGAGACCATCCTTAGGAGGGAAGACCGTAATGGCAAAGATCAAAAGGGCGCTTATCAGTATCTCCGATAAGACGGGGATAGTGGAGTTCGCCAAGGGCCTTAAGAGGCTGGGCATTGAGATCGTATCTACCGGAGGCACGGCAAAGCTTTTAAGGAGCCACGGTGTAGAGATCCGTGCCGTATCGGATATGACCGGGTTTCCCGAGATATTAAGCGGCAGGGTAAAGACCTTGCATCCAAAGATACACGGCGGGATACTGGCAAGGCGCGGTATTGACGAACATATGTCGCAGGTCAGGAAATATAAGATAGGCCTGATAGATCTGGTTGTTGTCAATCTCTACCCGTTTGAGGAGACGATCCTGGATCCGAAGATCAAGCTTGAGGATGCCGTTGAGATGATAGATATCGGCGGCCCCGCGATGATCCGTTCCGCCGCGAAAAACTTCAAAGACGCAGCCGTTGTCTCGAATCCGGGCAGGTATCCGCAAGTCCTGTCGGAGCTTGAGGGCACCGGAGGCTCTTTATCAGACCAGACGCTCGCTGGCCTGTCGGTCGAGGCCTTTGGCCATACCGCGCGCTATGACGCGAAGATCCACGAGTTTTTAAGATCGCGTATTTTGGCCCGCGATAATTTTCCTGATCTCCTGCATCTTGTATTCGAGAAAGCGCAAGGCCTGCGCTACGGCGAGAACCCCCATCAGGAGGCCTGTTTCTACGCGGATTCGGTCAGGCCGCGTCATGGTTTTGCCGCGATGAAGCAATTGCACGGGAAAGAACTGTCGTTTAACAATCTCTTGGACCTGAACGCGGCCCTGCAGATAATAAAGGACTTCAATTCTCCATGCGCTTGTGTGGTAAAACACAATTCTCCGTGCGGGGTGGCCTTGTCTGATAAATTGCGCGCCGCTTATAGAGACGCTTTCCGGTGCGACAGCCTGTCTTCCTTCGGCGGAATTGTCGGCTTGAACCGGAGAGTGGACATAAAGACCGCCGAGGAGATCTACGCGTCCGGTTTTCTGGAGTGCATAGTAGCGCCCGGATACGATGCCGGAGCGCTTCAGGTCTTAAAGAACAGGAAGAATTTAAGGTTAATAGAATTTAAGGATATGCCCAAGAAAGCAAAGGACCGTATCTATTCCTGCGATATAAAGAAGATCGAGGGCGGCATGCTTATACAGGAACAGGACCGGCTGGATATAACGCCGGATAATTTAAGGGTCGTGACAAAGAAGAAGCCGACGGGGAGCCAGATAAACTCGCTCCTGTTCGCGTGGAAGGCGGCCAAACACGTCAAATCCAACGCGATAGTCATCGCCAAAGGCGAGCGTACAATAGGCATCGGCGGCGGCCAGCCAAGCCGCGTAGACTCGGTAAGGATAGCGATAAACAAGGCGGGAAAGTCCGCAAGAGGCGGATGCCTTGCCAGTGACGGGTTTTTTCCCCAGCCGGATTCAATCCGGCAGGCGGCAAAAGCCGGGATAGCGGCTATTATACAGCCCGGAGGATCCGTTAAAGACCGGGAAGTCATAGAAGCCGCCGGCAAGTCCGGCATAGCGATGGTCTTTACGCAAGTCAGGCATTTTAAACATTAAAGCGGCTTTAATTTCCGCCAAAGGCGGACCCGCCTCGGGCGGGCAAACATCAAAAATCAAAATGTAAAATGACAATGCAAAATGCAAAAATTTTAAGCCCGAGCCAATAGTTGAATTTTGATTCTTGAACTTTGATTTTTGGATTTAAATATGACCTACGCAGAAGCGTTAAGATATTTAGAGTCGTTCATAGATTACGAGAAGATATCTTCCTATAAATACCGCGACGCGGTCAATCTAAACAGGGTGGAAGCCCTCTTAGACGGCCTTGGTAATCCCCAGCGTAATTTTAAGTCGATACATATCGCGGGCACGAAAGGCAAAGGTTCCACATGCGCTTTCGTATATTCCATATTAAAGGAAAGCGGCCGCAAAACCGGCCTTTACACCTCGCCGCATCTTATTGATTTCAAAGAGAGGATAAGGATATCCTTCCCCAAGGAAAGGGGGATAGAAGAATACGAGGTCGCCGTTTTAGTCGCCCGGATCAAGTCGTTTCTCGATAAATTCACAAAGGCGTCGAAATTCGGCTCGCCGACTTTCTTCGAGGTCTATACGGCGCTGGCATTTTTGTTCTTCAGCATCAAAAAGGTCGATATAGCGGTCGTGGAGGTGGGCATGGGCGGCAGGCTCGATGCCACTAATGTCGTAACTCCCCTCGTGGCCGGGATTACCCCGATAAGTTTTGACCATACCGATAAACTGGGGCCCACCCTCGAGGCCATCGCGAAAGAGAAGTGCGGGATAGTAAAGAATAATTGCGTGGTCGTGGCATCGGAACAGAGCTCCGTCGTGATGAATTGTATCCGCAAGGCCGCCATAGATAAGAATGCCAGATTATACGAGGCCGGAAAGGACATATTTTACGAGCCCCTTACCGCGGACCCCGAAGGGCAGACCTTCCACGTGCGCGGGATATTCGGGGATTATACTTTGCTTACGACCCCTCTTTTAGGGCGGCACCAGATAGTCAACGCGGCTTGCGCGATCGGTATCATAGAGGCGCTGCGCTCTAAGGACATACTTATATGCTCCCATAATATCACAAGCGGCATAAGAAACGTAAATTGGCCGGGGCGGGTTCAGGTCGTAGGGAGGCGTCCATGGATAATATTAGACGGCGCGCAGAATGAGGCCTCGGCAAAGGCCTTGAGGAGCTCCTTCGCCTTCCCGGCGAGGCGCTCCGGGACGCGCACGAGGACCTTCACGTACAGGTCCCCGCGGTGCGCGCTGGAACCCTCCTGCGGCACGCCCTCGCCCCGCAGTCGGAGCATGCTCCCGTGCTGGGTGCCGGGGCGCACCGTGACGAGCACCGTCCGGCCGTCCAGGGTCGGCAGGGAAATTTCGGCGCCCAGCGCGGCCTGCGCGATCGAGATCGGCACGGCGCAGTACAGGTTGGCGCCCTCGCGCTCGAAGTACTCGTGGCGCTGGACCCGCACGACCACGTAGAGGTCCCCCGGCGGTGCGCCGTTCGGCCCGGCGTCGCCTTCGCCCGCGATGGCGATGCGCCGCCCGTCCTCGGTGCCCGCGGGGACGGCGACCGCGAGCGTCCGCTTGCGGCGGACGGTGCCGGCCCCGCCGCAGGCGGGGCACGGCCGCTCGACGATCTCGCCTTCGCCGCTGCAGTGCTGGCACACCTGGGCGATCGAGAAGAAGCCCGAGCTGCGCCGGATCTGCCCTGTTCCCCCGCACGAGGGGCACAGCTTCCGGCCGGCCCCTTTCTCTGCGCCGGTGCCCCGGCAGACGTCGCAGCGCTCGGACCGGGCGTAGGAGACCTCGGCCTTCGTGCCGAACGCCGCCTCGACGAAGGGCACCGTGAGGTCGTAGCGGAGGTCGGCGCCGTGGCGTCCGCGGCCCGCGCGGCGCCGGCCGCCGCCGCC
>Ga0102851_10002852_pt1 | contig 10592 bp, 3 predicted proteins | sample Mud3Dept3metaG_FD_79558 | JGI IMG/M metagenome (GOLD analysis project Ga0102851, IMG submission 79558) | Freshwater wetland microbial communities from Ohio, USA, analyzing the effect of biotic and abiotic controls - Mud 3 Core 4 Depth 3... | ecosystem: Environmental > Aquatic > Freshwater >...
TCGCGCGTTTCACACCGCTACGCGGTTGGCCGACGGCCGTGTGTTGCTGGCCGGTGGATACAATGGCGCCGACTATCTCAAGACGGCCGAGGTCTATGATCCCGCGAAGGGAACCTGCAAGGCGACCAAGGGAATCATGGCCGCGCAGCGAGGACGCCACACGGCGACTCTTCTTTCGGATGGGAAAGTCCTTTTTGCCGGAGGCTCTGATGCCAATGGTGCGGTTCAGACAGCAGAGCTGTATGACCCTTCCGCCGACACATTCACCCTTCTCTCAGACCAGATGACCTCGCCACGAACCGGCCACACCGCAACGCTGATTTCAAAAGAAGAGGTTGTCCTGATAGGAGGCAGCAATGGAACCGAAGTGCTCGATACCGCAGAAACCTTCGACGTCAGCGCCCGGTCTTTCACGGGCATAACGGATACGATGGCCTCAGCTCGCACCGGCCACACTGCGACGCCCCTGGATTTCGGCGGGGAAGGGTACGTCCGTGCCACCTGTGAGTCCGGCCTTCTATTCACGGAATACTACAGCTCAGGCAGAGACAACGCAGCTCTGAATGGCATCGACGTGAGCAAGTATGCCGGTGTCACCAAGAGTTACTCGCCACAATTTGCCAATATCGGCTCGTTCAAGACCTACCTGAACCTGATAAATGCGAATCCGGATCAGGATGCTCAGGTGATCATAACGCTCCATGCGGCCGACGGAGATGTTTTGGGCGACTCCCTGTACTACACGGTGCCTCGCAACGCGAAGCTGCGCGGTGACCTCAATGATCTGTTTGCAGGCAATCCTGCAGCGCACAACGCGCAGGGATGGCTCGAAGTATCAAGTTCCTGCGATCGCCTGGTGGGCACTGTCAGCTTCAACAACACTGACGACACGTACCTCACCTCATTTGAGCTGTCCGGTAATCCTCTGAAGCAATTCGTGTTTCCGCTGACGACAGAAGACAGCCAGTATGAGACGGCAATAGCGATCCTCAATGCAAACGATGTCACCGCTACGGTGAGAGTCGAGCTCTGGAATCCCGACGGCTCGATCGATCACACTGCGGTTCTGAGCCTCCAGCCGCACTCGCGCATCGCCCAGTACCTGAGCGATCTGTTTCCGGGCATGCAGCCGAGAGTTGCGGGAAACATCCGTATCGGCTCGGATCAGCCGGTGCACGGCGTCGGTCTGATAAACGACCGGGAGCTTCATTTCATCACTGCGATGCCTGCGATGCCCTATCCGCACTAACGACAGAAAGGTTTGACGGAGGTCGGGTTATGAACGCGCGATCCGCATTCCTAAGCGCAGTACTCATGTTTGCACTCCACGCTTCGATCTGGCCCCAGCAGGCCCCGATTCAGGACTACGGCGCACAGGGTGACGTCAACGGGACCGTGAAAGACGCAACCGGTGCTGTACTTCCCGGGGTTCTGGTCTCGATTCGAGGCCTGAACATATCGGCGAGTACCGACAATAGTGGATATTTCAGCCTGAAGGGAGTTCCAGCCCGAGAGATCACACTGACAGCCTCGCTCCCAAGCTTTGCCACGAAGGAAACGAGCGTGACGATTCGACCTGGCGTCTGCTCGAAAGTCGAGATCGTCCTGCAGCTCGAATCGCAGGCATTTTCAGTGACCGTCGAGCAGATCACGCCGGAGTTGATGAGTGCCTCTGAGAGCATCGGAGTGGTCAGCGTCATGCCGAGCCAGGTGGCTGCTCTCCCGAGCCTGGGAGAAAAGGACATATTTCGCTCCATCCAGTTGATGCCGGGTGTGAGCGCGACGAATGAGCAGTCGTCCGGCCTCTATGTCCGCGGAGGCACGCCGGACCAGAACCTGGTGCAGCTTGACGGCTTCACCGTCTATAAGGTGGATCACTTCTTTGGGATCTTCAGCGCCTTCAATGCGAGCGCCGTCGAGAATGTGACAGTGCTCAAAGGAGGATTCGATTCCAAGTATGGCGGAAGGATCTCCAGCGTGGTGGACCTCGAGGGGAAAGCCGGCAGCAGGACAGGGATTGAAGCTGGCGGAGGTGTCAGCTTTCTGAGTTACAGCGGTTACGTGGATGGTCCGATCGGGCGCAAGGTCACCTTCATGCTCGCTGGAAGGAAGTCGTTTCAGAGTCCGTTCAGTTCGAGAATAGAGGACAACTACACCCCTTCAGGCAACGGAGGCGGGCCGGGTGGCTTCGGGGGAACCGAGACCCAGCCAAGGAGTTCCTTCTATGACACCAACGGCCGCCTGACCTATACGCCTGGTACCAAGGATACGTTTGTCTTCAGCCTCTATTACGGCAAGGACAACTATGACAATTCAAGATCCCTGGATCTCCCGAACTTCGGCTCCTCTGAAGACATTGCGCTGAGCGGCGAGATCGCCGATCTGGCCCAATGGGGGAATGCCGGGACGTCCGTGAACTGGCGCAGGGACTGGACGAGCAGCTTCAGCAGCACCCTGACCCTGGCTGTTTCCCACTATTTCAAAAACGCCCATCGAAGTTCCAGCATTACTGCCGACAGCAGTGCCAGCGGCAACGGCAGGGAATTCGGCAACAATTCCTATGAGAACAACCGCGTCAACGACCAGACTCTCCGGTGGGCGAACAACTGGATACTGGGACGGCGCAATTACCTCGAATTCGGTGCACAGGTCACGCGAAACGCCGTCGACTACAACTACACCTTCGGCGTGGATGCCGGCAGCACCGTCCACTCAGGCGAGGGCCTGATCTATTCCTTCTACCTGCAAGACAGGTATCAGCCCTTTTCAAGGTTCGAGATCACCCCGGGAATGCGCATAAGTCGCTACAGCGTGACCGATGCGACATACATCGAGCCCAGGCTGTCGGCGATATTCTCTGCGACCCAACGCCTGAAATTGAAGGTTGCCGGCGGACGCTATTACCAGTTCGTCAGCGATCTGGTGCGCGAGAATCCCATGGAAGGGGACCAGGATTTCTGGACACTGGCCGACAACAACAGGATCCCGGTCAGCGCGGCGAATCACTACATCGCAGGGGGCAGCTACGAAACGAACCGCTTTCTCTTCGACGTGGAGGCGTATCAGAAAGACCTCAGCGGCCTGACCCAGTTCGGAGTGTTCCGGCCTGCTCCTCCCGACGCAGACGAATCGTCGGGAACGTTCGATTTCGACGATCTGTTTTTCCACGGCTCGGGAAAGGCCCAGGGCGTGGAAATCCTGGCGCAGAAGAAGTTCGGTTCCAATACTGGATGGATCACGTATGCGCTGGGCCGGGTGATGTATGACTTCCCGGGGATATCATCCACGCCGTTCCCCGCATCGCATGATTCCACGAACGAAATCAAGATTGTGGACAGCTACCGGTGGAAGAAGTTCACATTCTCGGGCAGCTGGGTCTTCGCAACCGGAAAGCCGACAACGGTGCCGGCCGGCTCGGAGGAGATGGTCATGCCTGACGGACGAGTCTTCGAACGTCCCACCTACGGCGCGACCAACGGGTCCCGCCTTCCGGATTACCATCGGCTGGATCTGTCGGCTACCTGGGATTTCTACAACGGGGAGTCGAGTCGTGCCAGGACCGGTGTATCGATCTTCAACGCCTACAATCGCGCCAACGTCTGGCGGCGTGAATACCGCTATTTCGATGGCGAAGAGCTTGCGACGGATGTCAACTACCTTGGCCTCACCGTGAGTGCCTTCCTGAACTATGACCTCGACGTGCCATCGGAGGAGAAGAAAGCCGGTCCCGCCTGGAGTAGCGGCGTGTCGAAGAAAGATGAGAACCGGCCGAAGTCTGCGAAGCCGGCGAAAGTGTACGACTTTTACGGAAACGTGGTCTCGATGGATGACCGTCGACTTACCGCACGAACCCAGCAGGGCGAACAGGAATTCATCATCGTCAAGAACACGGTAAAGGGGGAACCGGAATACGAGAAGGGCGCTTACGTGCATGTTTATTACCGGCATCAGACAGACGGCAATGTCGTGACGATGATCATGCGGAAGGTCAAGAATCCCTCTCAGGTGCCGGGAATAGCTGCATCGGCCGCAGCCTCGTCGGGTTCCGGCGCAATCCGATGAATTTGCCCCAGGATCTGACCCTGGGAAAGCAATCTTGGACCGGATTCTGCAATTCCAGGGTCAGATCCCGATCCTCAGGTTGTTGCCGCGATCCACAGGAGAGAACCGAATGAAGAGAGTCCTTGTGCTCGTCACGCTGCTGTTCGTTGCTTCCATCCCTGGGTATGCCCAGGATGAGATCCCGAGGTTCGAGTTCGCAGGGATGTTCAATCTCCTGCGCGCCGATATCGACCCACTGGGCAATGAGACCATGTACGGGTATGGAGCCGGGGCGCAATTCAATTTCAGCAGGCGCCTTGGCATGGTTGCCGAATGGTCCGCTGCTCACGGCTCGTCCGGACCGGTGACCATCTTCCAGGCAGGGACGACCTACGAGATCCCTCTGGTTGACACGAGAGTCCAGACGCTCCTGTTCGGGCCACGCCTTTCATACCGCCGAGTCGTCAAGTTCGAGGGACCTGCCATATCCGTAACGATGTTCGGCCACTGCCTGCTGGGAGCTGGAACAAACAAGATCGACTACAACATCAGTTCGTATACCAGGTGGCAGTTTGGCTTTGCTCTGGGTGGCGGCGTGGACTTGAACACGGGAAGACGCTTCGCCGTCCGCATCGCGCAATTCGATTGGCTGCCGGTCCGCTCGGATCTCGACCTGGAGGGTGCCGGAGGTTTTTTTAACAACTGGCGCTACCAGGCGGGCGGAGTCATCAAGTTCTGACGGGTGAAACGGGAGTCGCAGACATGTTCGCAGAACGCAGGATGAGGATGAGCCTACTCGCGGTTGTCCTTGGTCTTACTCTTTTCGCGGTCGGCCCCGAGGTTTTCGGCCAGATTCGAACCTATGCCAAGGTAGACCCGAATGCAGCCGCGACAAACGGCTCGGCGGAAATCTATGATGCCAACAAGGGCACTTTCATCCCGGTCGCCGGTGCGATGGTTGGCGCGCGGAGTTCGCACGTGGCGACCTTGCTGCAAAATGCGAAAGTTCTCGTAACCGGTGGTTACAACGATGGCTACCTGGCGACCGCTGAACTCTACGATCCCGACCTTGGCACTCTTGTCGCCACTGACGGGAAGATGGCTGTCGCCCGGGCGGGCCACACCGCCACGGTGCTCGAGAACGGCCGCGTTCTGGTGAGCGGAGGAACCAGCGGTGCCAGGATCCTGAGCAGCGCTGAGATCTACGACCCTTCCGGGGACACATTCAGTGCAACAGGCTCATCACTCGTTTCCGCACGCAGCAGTCACACTGCAACGCTGCTATCGGACGGGACGGTGCTGATCGTCGGGGGTTACAATGGCAGCAGCTATCTCAGTTCAGCTGAGATCTATGATCCGGCCGACGGCAGCTTCACGGCCACAGGATCGATGACCGAAAGAAGAACAGGCCACACCGCCACGCTTCTTTCCGACGGCAAGGTCCTGATTGTCGGCGGTCGCAACAGCGGCTACCTCAGTTCGGCGGAAATATACGATCCGGACACCGGAAAGTTCACCGGCGCCTCCGCGATGGCAACGACGCGCCGTGGCCACTCCGCGACCCTGCTGCCGAACGGCAAGGTGCTCGTCGCCGGGGGTTTCAACGGCTCCTATCTCAGTTCCGCCGAGCTGTTCGATCCTTCTACCGGCAAGTTCGTGACCGTCTCAGGGGGCATGATCGCGGCGCGGGAAGGGCATGCTGCGGTGCTCCTATCCACCGGCAAGGTGCTGGTGACAGGCGGCCGCAACGAAGACTACCTGGTCACCGCAGAATTGTACGATCCCTCCGCCGGCACCTTTGCCTCGGTTCCAAGCCTGATGACGGCCGCCCGCCAGCTGCACACGGCAACCGCGCTCTCCGACGGCAGGATCCTCATTGCCGGAGGATTGAACACGAGCCTGCTTACTTTCGATCTCGACATCACCAATGGCGATAACGAAGCTCCGAACATTGCCATGTCGAACGACTCCAGCACCGGTTTTGTTGCCTATTCAGGCTCCGGCGTCGTTGTCGCCTTTTCAACCGCCACAGGTGAGGTTCTGAAAAGAATACGAACAGGGGGCCACCCGGCGGCGGCGACGGCCACACCGGATGGGAAGACCCTTGCGGTGGTTTCCGTTCAGGACAACAAGATCTTTCTGATCGACATGCAGGCGCTGACCCTGAAATCCACCGTTATCTTCGAAGGTGCGAAGTACGCGCAGTTCGGGTTTGGCAGCATTATCAGCTTGTCTCCGGACGGGCAGTGGGGGTATGTCTCGTCATCCGGAACGGGCGAAGTGATCAAGTTCAGCATTTCGACCGGACAGGAATCCACGCGGTTGAAAGGTCTGCAGGCACCTGCCCAAGTCACGGTGACACCGGACGGGTCGACCCTCTTGGTGGTCGATGTCGAGGCGGTGGAACTGGTCTTCGCAGACGCGGGAACGATGACCTACAAATCCGCCTTTGACCCGACGGGCAGGGTGTCAAACGCGACCCTGAGCATATACAACAAGGCCGTGCTGGATCTCACGGGTGCCTATGCGATCCTTGCGGTGCGGAGTTCGTCGGGAAGTTCCGGGTCGATCCTTGTCTTCGGCGTCCCGTCGGCCGAGGTCCTCTATAGCGGCACCATCGGAGTCGAGCCCGGTTATACGGGGCTGAGACCAAATGGGCAGGACTGGGTTGTCCTCAACGAGTCCAGCATATCCCTCATCACCTGCACCGACCCGGAGTCACACCAGGAAGTCCGGACCGCCGAAGGGTCTCCATTGGGTTCGTCAAACATAGCGTTTTCGCCGGACTCGACTCACGCCTACTACGTTTCTTCGACCGCGGACCTGGTTTTTCAGATCAACCTCTCCAGCCAGGGAGTCGTCGGGCAGGCCCTTGTCGGTGACTCGCCCAACGTGGGTTTGGAACAGCCTGTCACCGTGGCGGTGACTCCGGACGGTAAGGTGGTCGCCGCTCTGGAATTCATCGGTAACACGGTCGACCTGCTCCAGGAAGTCACAGCCCTCGAGGGCACCAGATTCATGCTCTCCGGGAACCAATACTCCGGCGTCAGCCTCCTGAACCTGTCAGATCAATCCACGACGTTTACCGTTTACGCGCTCGACAACTCCGGCGAGGTTATCTCCGCAGACGACCTGATTAACCCGGTCGAATTTGTGCTGCCTGCCAATGGCCAGATCTCAGCGGCTATCTCGGATATCTTCAACTTCGACCCGTCGCAGGACCACACGGGGAGACTCGAGGTCTTCGCTGACCAGCCCAAGGTGGCGGGTTACATCTCGACCGCGCAGATCGAAGCAACCTGGTTCGGCTACTATCTGAGCCGGATGGACGGCTCCCCGATGTTTACGGGCCAACTCTACGACTGGATCATCCCGGAGGTCGTGACTGCAAGCGAAGCGCCTGTCCAGTTTGACTTCGTCAGCAGCAACTATTCAGATCAGACCTACGATCTGAAGCACTACGCGCAGGACGGAACCCTCGCGGAAGAAAAGACCGACATCACCGCCTCGCCGGCCAAACGCGTTGAACAGACATTCACGGATCTCTTCAGTTCCTCCGGCACCAGGACTGTGCTGATTGCAGGCGGTCAGAACAACGGCATGACGACGTTCAGCTCGGCAGAAAAGCTTGACGCGACCGTGCCCAAGTTCAGCACTACGGGATCGCTGAAAACACCCCGCCGGGGGCATACGGCCACGTTGTTGTTCGACAACAAGGTACTGGTTGCGGGCGGGGAGAACGGTAGCACAGTCCTGAACACCGCCGAGATTTACGACATCTCCGGCGGCGATTTTGCTGCCACAGACGCCACGATGACGGCGCCCCGCAAACACCATACTGCGACGCTCCTCGAGAGCGGTAAAGTGCTGATCGCGGGTGGTGAGGACGCCACTTCAGCAAGGTCCACCGCGGAACTGTACGATCCGGACGAAGATACTTTCACCGCGACTGCGGGTTCCATGTCCAAAACCCGGACTGCGCACACAGCCACGCTGCTGCCCAACGCCAAGGTGCTGATAGCGGGAGGAATGAGCGGAAACGCGCCCGTCCCGCAGAGCGACCTGTTCAATCCGGCAACCGGCCTGTTCGAATCGACCGGAGCGATGCTCTCAGCGCGTGGTTTCCACACCGCCACACGGCTGGTAGATGGCCGGATCCTTCTGGCAGGCGGGTACAATGGGACCGACTATCTGAATACGGCCGAGATCTACGACCCCACGACGGGAAGCTGCACGGCGGCCGCGGGCACCATGGTTGCACGGCGGGGCCGTCACACTGCAACCCTTCTTTCCGATGGCACGGTCCTTCTCGCCGGCGGCTCTGACGCAAATGGCGCGGTTCAGTCGGCAGAGCTCTATGATCCGTCCACCGGCACGTTCGCTCCTGCCGCGAAACAGATGAACTCACCAAGGACCGGACACTCTGCGACGGTGATTTCGAAAGATGAGGTCATCCTGATCGGAGGCTTCGACGGGAACGACGCGCTGGACACCGCAGAAATCTATGACGTCAGTTCCCGTGCTTTCACTGCCATCACGAAGACTCTGGATGCGGCTCGTTACAGCCACACGGCGACCGCACTGCAGTACGGCGGCGAAGGATACGTGCGTGCCACGTGCAAGCAGGGCCTCCTGTTCACTGAATTCTACAGCTCTACCAAGGACAACGCGGTTATGAACGGCATCGACGTGAACAAGTACGCCGGTGTCACCAGGCTCTACTCGCCGCAATTCGCCAACATCGGTTCGTTCAAGACCTACCTTACCCTGATAAATGCACATCCTGAGCAGGACGCCAGGGTGACCATAACTCTCCATGCGGCCGACGGGCATGTCCTGGGCGACTCCATATTCTATACAGTGCCCCGCAACGCAAAACTGCGTGGCGACCTCAGTGATCTCTTCGCGAGGAATCCTGCGGCCCGGAACTCGCAGGGATGGCTCGAAGTCTCGAGTTCCGCCGATCGCCTGGTGGGGACTGTCAGCTTCAACAACAGCGACGACACATTCCTGACTTCGTATGAACTGTCCGGCACCCCTCTGAAGCAATTCGTGTTTCCGCTGACGACGGAGGACACCCAATATCAGACCGCGGTGGCGATCCTGAATGCGAATGATGTCGCGACTGCCGTGACGCTCGAGCTCTGGAATCCCGATGGCTCGATCGACTACACAGCGGTTCTGACCCTGCAGCCCCACGCACGAACAGCCCAGTACCTGAGCGATCTGTTTCCGGGCATGAAACCGCGAGTTGCGGGAAACGTCCGGGTCCGATCGGACCGGCCGGTGCACGGCCTGAGCCTCATAAACGACCGCGAACTCCATTTCCTGGCGGCAGTGCCGGCGATCCCCTTTCCCTAGAGACCGGCAGGGATCAATCACGGAGGCGGCTCGCCGGGAACCCCGGGCGCGAATCTGGATCGGCCCTGGTGCGCGTTTAAGCCCGGATTTGAAGGAGAGCGAGTGATGAACATGCGATCGGCAACGTTTTGTGTAGTGATTATGCTTACGCCAATAAGTATTTCGGCATAGTTGGCGAATGGACCGCCGCTCACGGAACATCGGGACCCACAGCAATCGTCCAGGATGGGGCTACCTGCGATATTCCGGAATTTGACACCAGGGTCCAAACACTCATGGCGGGCCCGCGTTTTTCCTATCGCCCGAAGGCTGTCACCGTATTTGGCCACTGGTTGCTGGGGGCGGGTACAAACAAGAATGACTGGGGCACCAGTTCTTACACCAAGTGGCAATTTGCGATGGCGATTGGCGGAGGTGTTGACGTGAACGTTTCAAAGCACTTCGCCATCTGTGCTGCGCAGATCGATTGGCTGCCTGTTCATTCAAATCTTCAACTGAAGGGAGCCAACAACCTACTTCAACGACGTGCGCTACCAGTTTGGCGGGGTCATCAAGTCTTGACGAAGCAGCCGACTCCTGAATTCAGGGAGGGCAAAACTATCGGTGCGAACGCCACCAAATACATTTGTCGATTGTCGTGTGGGTACCGTCTCGATTGTACCCACACGACATGGTCATGGACTCCCCTTCACAGCCCGGCTGCAAGTTGCAGGCACTGAGTTCCTTGAGAAGGTTGCGGCAGCCGGATTCGCCACCTGAGGATCGCCCGGCGCGAGAAGCGCCTCTCCTCATTATTATATTCCGCGCCGGCGCCGCATCGGTTCGTCAAGCAGTCGACCCAACGCGCTCGGTTCCGCAACGGGAGCCTCGCAGACGCTGTCAATACACACACAGGCTATTGGCCCACCTTTGATCCGGGGCTTTCCCCTGAGCAACGGGAGCCTGCTGTCCAAACCACAAGCCAGAACGCTGTTGGGCAGGTACCTGCCGGAGACTTCAGCCAGGAGGGCCTGCGTGGCCGCATCCTGCGGGTCGCCCAGGATCGCGATCTCACGCACCGGCCCAAGATAGAAATCCAGGGCGCAGAGGTAGTTGCTGAATGCCTGAGGATGCTGCGCCATCGCGCCGGCTATCGGCTCGAGCACCGAGCGAGCCTGCACGGACCATCGTTCTTCCGACGTGAGCTTCCA
>Ga0102851_10002854_pt1 | contig 10591 bp, 9 predicted proteins | sample Mud3Dept3metaG_FD_79558 | JGI IMG/M metagenome (GOLD analysis project Ga0102851, IMG submission 79558) | Freshwater wetland microbial communities from Ohio, USA, analyzing the effect of biotic and abiotic controls - Mud 3 Core 4 Depth 3... | ecosystem: Environmental > Aquatic > Freshwater >...
CTACGCGTCGTCGGAGTCTTCGGCGGTGGCGCCGGCGCTGTCGTCGGCGTCGCCGGAGTCTTCGGCGGTGGCGCCGGCGCTGTCGTCATCGTCGCCCGCGTCGTCCGCGTCGTCCTCCTCGTCGTCGTTCGCGTGCATCGCGGCGTGGAGCCGGGCTTCCGGATCGGAGCTCGCGCGCAGCTCGGCGATCAGCGCCGCGAGCGGCTCGGGCGAGGCGGGCAGGGCCCACTTGCGCAGGATCTCCGCGGCGTTGACGTTGAACGTCCAGAACCGCTTGCTGCGCTGGAGCGCCTCGAGGATCTCGAGGAACGCCGGCGCGAACGGCCGGTCACCGCGACCCAGGGCGAGCGCACACAGGCCCTGGCCGTACGAGGCCGCCGACATCCCGTCGACCTCGTCGATCGACGCGCACAGCGGCGCGGCGAGCTCGAACACCTCGGCCGAGCGGATCGACCCAGCCGCGAGCGCGAGGTAGGCGAGCAGGTGACTGTCGGCGTACGGCAGTCGCGCCCACGGGCCGGCGAGCTCGTTCCAGCCGCGGAGGCTCTCGGCGAGCACGCGCGCGACCTCGGGCGGCGACTCGGGGCCGCGCGTGCACCCGATCGCGATCGCGGTCGCGGCGCGGACGAGCGGATCGGGATCCGCGAGGTAGGTCGCGACCTCGGCGAGGTCGTAGTCCATGTCGGTGATGCTGTCGATCGCGCACGCGCGCAGCGCAGGATCGTCCGCCGTCCCCGCGAGCGCGCGGAGGTCGGCCTTGGCCTCCGGCGCGAACTTCGCGATCACGAGGATCCGCTGGCGATCCTCGGCGCTGGCCGTCGAGAACAGCGACCACACGGCGGGCCACGCCGCGCCGACGGCCCGGTACGTGCCCTCGATCCCGATCCGGTTGTCGTCGTCCTCGTCGAGCTCGGCGACCTCGTCGACGTACGGCTTCGCGTTCGAGCCGGCGGCCTGGATCATCTGCAGCACGCTCGAGCGGCTGACGCTGGGATGGGTCAGGAGCTTCGCCAGCCACGGGATCACGCGGGCGGTCGCGGGGTACGTCGAGCCCTGGTGCTCGACCTCGCCGTCGATCACGCCGAGGGCGTACGCGCGCACCATCGGATCCGGAGCTGCCACCGCGCGTAGCAGCCGCGGGAAGTCCTTGACGTGATCGCTGTAGCAGCCGGCGGTCGTCGCCCACGGCTCGCCATCGACGCCCGCGAGCTGCTCGGGCGTCGCCAGCGTCGGCTCGTCGGTCAGGTACGCCGCGCGGCCAAGCCGGTAGACCAGGCCCTCGCGCGTCGGCTTCTGCGCGATCGCGAACGGAGTCGTCTCGAGCTCGCGGCGCAGCGCCCCGGCGTCGTCGAACAGGCGCCACACGCCGTGCAGCGTGCCGTCCTGGAGGAGGCCCGTCGCCGCGATCGTCTTGCCATCGCTGCCGTACATCATGCACGCGATCGCCGGCCCCTCGCGGCGCGCCTCGAACGACAGCACGCCGTCCTCGCCGCGCTCGGTGACACTCGCGAGCCCGGCGGCGTCCCACACCTTCGTGGTCTCCTCGCGCAGGACGCCGGTCGTCCCCGCCCAGTGCGCCTCGTGGAACCGGCGCCCCTGGGTGTCCTTGCGGTAGAGCGCGGTGCGCTTGCCTTCGCGGAACCACTCGTCGTCCTCGCCACCCTCGGGCAGCTTCATCGTCTTGCGCGCGACGGTGCCGTCAGCCTCGTACGTGATCACGGCCGTCGCCGCGCCCTGGTCGTCACGGACCTCCTCGTGACGGAGCACGCCGTCGCCATCCCACCATCGCCACGGCCCGACCTGGTGGTTCGTGCCGCGCTGGATCGCGCCATCGACCCAGCGGCCGAGGTCTCCGAACCAGCGCGCCGTGCCGGTCACGGTCGCGGGGCGCGGCGGCAGGGCGCCGCCATTCGCGGCGACCTCGACGTCGTCAGCGAAGTACCGGATCGTGCGGTTCGCCTTGCCGTCGCTCGACTCGTAGCGCACCGACGTGACGTTCGGTCCCGCGTCGGCGGGCCACGGCTCGGGCGAGGAGGTCGCGCACCGGTGGTAGACGCAGTCGAACAGCACGCCGTCGCGCCAGTCGCCGTCGGAGGACAGCGTGCCGTCGGGATGGAAGTTCTTGTTCGAGCCGTGCAGGGTGCCGTGGACGTAGGCGCACTCGCCGTGGAGGACGCCGTCCTGGGTCCAGCTGCGATAGGGGCCGTGCTTCTTGCCCGCGTCGTCGAGCGCGCCCTGCTGCCACTCGTAGCCCGCGTGCTCGGTGTCCCAGCGCGCATCTTCGGGAACGGACGGAGGACGCGAGATCTCGGTGTGGTCGGGGCTGCCCATGCCCGCGAGCCTACCCGAGCGATTCGAGGAACGGCAGCACCGCCGCCGCGATCCGAGCGCATCCGCCCCGCGTGTACGTGACCGCGTGCGAGGTCTCGAGCTCGATGCCGGCGTACGGCTTGCCCGCATTCTCGATCCGGAGCGCCGTGCAGACCGCCGGGCCGACGCCGGTGTACGGCTGGTTCGCGCGGACGTCGAGGCCGGCGGCGCGCAGCTGGAACATCATCCGCTCGGCGAGGTCGGCCTCGAACGCGTGTGTGGGATCGTAGAGCACGCCGATGTCGAACTGGCGCAGCGCGGGATCGAGCGATGGATCGAAGCTGTGCGACGACAGGTGGAGGCACGAGCCACCGCCGTGCAGGCGTCCGGCGACCTCGCGGCGGATCGCATCCCAGTACGGCGCGTGGAACAGCGCGATCCGCGCGGCGCGATCCCCGGCGGTGAGCCGCGCGTTACCCGGCACGATCGCGCCGTAGCTGTTGGTAGGAATCACGTCCGCGTGCTCGGCGGGACGATTGAGATCGACGAACATCCGCGTGAACACGCCCGCGTGGACTGCCAGGCCGAGCGCCTCGCCGAGCTGCTCCACGATCTCGAAGGCGCCGTGATCCCAGCCGGCCTGCGAGGACCGGACATCCGGATCGACGCCGAGATCGACGTCGGGCGGCAGCTGCCACGACGCGTGCTCGCACGAGAGGACGAGACCTGTCATCGACCCGCGAATGTATCAGCTAGAGCTGGTCGAGGAACGCGAGGACCTTCGCCCATGCCGCGCTCGCCGCGGGCTCGTCGTATTTCGGATTCGAGGGGTTCGCGAACGCGTGATCGGCGTCATAGCGGAGGATCTCGGCGCGCACACCGGCGGCCTTCAAGCTGGCCTCGAACGCATCGACCTTCTCGGGCGGGATGCCCTTGTCGCGGCTGCCGAACACACCGAGGACCTTCGCCTCGATCGTCGCAAGCTTGGCCGCATCGAGCTCGGGCTGGCCGTAGTACAGGATCGCGCCGTCGAGCCTGGGCTGGTCCTGCGTGATCGCGGTCCGCAGCGACCAGCCGCCGCCGAAGCACCAGCCGATCACGGCGAGCTTGGGCGCGACGATCCGCGGATCGCCCGCGAGGTGCTCGAGCGCGCGATCGATGATCGCCGCGGCCTTGGTGTCATCGACCGCCTTCATCGTGGCCATCGCGACATCGGGCGTGGTCGCGACGGTGCCGGAGTACAGATCGACCGCGACCGCCGCCCAGCCTGCGCTCGCGAGCCGATCGGCCCAGTGCTCGATGTTCGCGTTCAGGCCCCACCACTCGTGGATCACGACGATGCCGGGGTGCGGGCCGGGTCCCTTGGGGATGCTGAGGTAGGCCCGGGTGCCGGCGAGGTCGATCGTCTCGCCGGTGCGCACGGCGGGGCCCGCCGTCGGCGGGGCGTGCATCGCCTTGAACTCGGCCTCGGTCAGCGGACCGGTCGACGACGGCGAGACCGGTGCCACGGGCGTGGGCGCCGGGGGCGGCGGCGACGAGCCACAGGAGGATACGAGGGCGGCGAGCGCCGCGAGCACGATGCGCATGGCGCGTTCTAGCGCACGTCGGCGGCGCGCGGAACCATCGCGGCTGCGAGCAACGCGGCAACGATCACCACACCGCCGTGGACGAGGCCCGTGTGCAGCGGATCGGTGACGTGACAGTGGAGGTGGAGGACGAGCCCGCCGAGGCTGCCGCCCCCGGCGCCGAGCGCCGCCGCGATCCACCGCGCACCGACGGGCAGGGCGCCCCGCAAGAACATCGTCCCGAGGACGATCGGCACGAGCGCGGTCGCGAGCCCGATCTCGAGGCAGGTGTGCCCGCGCACGAAGTGCTCGGCACCGTAGTGCTCGCTCGACGGTCCGCTCGGGTGGATCGCGAGCCCGAGCAGCACGAACGCGATCGCGGTGACCACCGCGGCGATCGCGGCGAGCCGCCAGCGCGGCATCACCGAGCCCGCGCGCGGCACCAGCGCCAGGTGGCACGGGATCACGAATCCCAGCAGCCAGCCCAGCCCGGCGCCGACCACCCACCCGATCGAGAGCTCACCCGCGTCGCGTCGCGTGGTGACGACCGCGAGCACGCCGGCGCCATAGGCCAGCGACAGCGCGACCAGCATCACGAGCTGGCGCATCGGCCGGCGCGTCGCGACCGGCGCCAGCGATCCGAGCTCGGCCTCGAGCTCGCGGGCCAGCGGCGGGGGCGCCGGGGGGGATTGCGCGGCGAGCTCGTCGATCGGGTCGGGCTTCATCCCGCCTCCTGCCTCGAGGGTGCGCGGCCCCGGAGGAGCTTGCGCAGGGCCTCGTAGCCGCGGTGCGCGCGGACCTTCATCGCGCCGACCGTCGTGCCGGCGATCTCGGCCGCCTCGGCGACGCTCTTGCCGTCGAGCTTGGTCAGCACGACCGCCTCGCGCTGTGCCGCGGGGAGCTGGGCGAGCGCGTCGAGCGCGGCCCGGACCCGTTCGGGATCCGCGGGCTCGTCGCGGCTCGCCGGGGGCTGGCCCCCGAGATCGGCGCTGATCTCCGGCAGGTCGTCCCCGTCGCCGACCTTGACGATCGCGCGCTGGGACTTGCGGGCCTCGTCGATGAAGGTCCGGTGGGCGATCGCGTAGAGCCACGGGACGGGATCCGCGCCCCGGACGTACGCCGCGCGGGCCCGGTGGACCTTGAGGAACGTCTGCTGGAGCAGGTCATCGGCGAGGGCGCGGTGACGGGCCATCTTGACCAGGTACCCATAGAGGCGCGGAGCCACCGCGGCGTAGAGCTCGCGAAACGCGCTCGCATCGCCGTCGCAGTATCTCGCCATGAGGTCCCGGGGCTCGGCCATCTCGACCGCACGGGGGTATACGCCGGACCCCCCTTCTGGTTACAGGCACGATCTCTGCGATCGCGCGCCCTTGCCTCACCGGCCCACCTGCCCGATAACCCCGGGATGGCACCTGGTCGTCGCAGCAAGAGCAACGTCAAGAACCGTCCGAAGTACAAGGTCGTCCGCCGGCTCAAGGGCCGGAAGATGAAGGGCAAGAAGAAGGCGGCGCACAAGCGCGGCCTCGCCCGTAACAAGAAGCGCCGCCAGACCCGCGGCACGAAGAAGAAGTAGGCCCGGGGTCACCCGAGCCCGACGAGGGACCACGCGATCAGGAGCTGCCCGGCGTAGTAGGCGGGCAGGCCCCACGCTTTGTTCGCGAACGTGCGGGCGACGAAGCGATCGCGCGCGACCGCGAGGTCGGAGACGAAGAACAGCACCGCGCCGGCCAGGAACAGGTACCGGTGCGGCTCGGTGATCGCGGTACCGCGTGCGACCGCGATCGCCGCGATCACCATCGTCGCGATCGTGATCACGTAGAGGATCACCGGGATCTTCAGCGAGCCGAGCGTGGGCCACAGGTGGACCAGCGTGGCGCCGCCGACGATCACGGGGAGCACGGCCAGCGGGCCGGCATCTGCGAGCCAGGCCGAGGGCGGTCGCACGAACGAGACCGCGACGACGTACGCGACGTGCCCGCACAGGAACGCGACGAGTCCGGCCAGGAACCAGCGCTTGCCGTGCCCGAGCAGCGCGGCGTCGCCGAGCGCACCGAGCACGAGGCCGGTGAAGATCGCCACGCCGTACTCGGCGTCCGGAGAGACGCGGAGCTGGAGCGCGTCGAGCCCGAGCAGCACGAACGCGAGCGAGGCGAGGAGCTTCGCGGTCACGCGCAGCCGGGCGTGGCCTCGGTACTCGGCGAGCACGAGCACGCCGCAGGAGAGCAGCGACACGAGCGTCAGCGCGAGCTGCATTCCGAGATCGTCGAACACCATGCCCGTCATTCCCCGTGCGGGGTCCAGCCGGCGAGCGCGCGGCCGACGAGGTCGAGCCGGTCCTGTCCCCAGAACAGGTGTCTGCCGTTGACGACGAAGGTCGGGACGCCGAACACGCCGGCCGCGTGCGCACTCGCCGTCGTCGCGACGAGGGCTGCCTTGATCGCCGGATCCTGCGTCCGCTCGACCCAGTCAACGGGCAGGTCGGCGCGCGCGAGCACGCGGCGCAGCGCCTCGGGATCCTCGAGGTCCTGCTGCTCGGCCCACATCGCCCGGCCGAGCGCGATCGCGAGCCGGACGCCGGTCTCCCAGCCCTGCTCGGCGGCGAGGAGGCACAGCCGCTGTGCCGCGACGGTGCGCTGCGGGAACTTCCGCGGGAGGTCGAACGGCTCGCCCCACCATCGCGCCCAGCGCGACATCTCGAGCCCGATGTAGCGCTGCTTTGCAGGCGCCATCGAGAACCACGGCACGTCGGCCTGGTGGATGTCGCGGAACAGCGCGCCGAGGAGGATCGGGACGAGGCGCGGCGTCACCCCGGAGGCGCGCGCGATCGCCGGCAGCTGCGTGAGCCCGAGGTACGCGAACGGGCTCGACACGTCGAAGTAGACGTCGAGCGTCGCGCCGGGTGCGGCGGGCGCCGCGGTGATCGAGCGGACGCCGCCGGGCGGTGGCTCGCTGTCGGGATCCCAGCCCGCGATCACGGCGCGGACCCAGTCGAGCCGATCCTGACCCCAGATCAGGAGCGGGCCGCCGGGCCGGCGCACGACCCACGCCGGGGCGCCGAAGATCCCGAGAGCGATCGCCTCGTCGGTCCGGCGACGGAGCTCGTCCTTGATCTCGTCGGTCTCGGCGCGCGCGAACGCCGTGGCGATGTCGTCGTCGCTCGTACCGGCACGGCGAAGCGCGGCGCCGATCACGTCGTCGCGTGTGACGTCCTCTGCATGCTCCCAGTACGCCGCGTAGATCGCCGCGATCGCCGCGGGCCACCGGGAGTGAGGCACGGCGAGGAGGACGCGGAGGGCGCGGACGGTCCGCATGGGGTGCCCGGCCGGCATCTGGAACGGATGGCCGAACAGCTCGGCCCAGCGATGCATGTCGCGGAGGTTGTGTGCGGCCTTCTGCGGCGACAGCGTCGCCATCGGTCCGTCACCGGCGCCGATCCCGCGGAACACGCCTCCGAGCAGCATCGGGCGCCAGTCGACCTCGACACCGAGGCTGGCCGCCTGCCTCGACGCGAGGTAGGCGTACGGGCACGAGAAGTCGAACCACAGCTCCAGCACGTTCCGGGGATGTTTGCACGGAGATGTCCGCCCATGTGGGAAGCGACCAACTCGGCAGATCCGTGGGCACAATCGCCTTTCGTGGCCGCGCCGGGGGCGCTAGAATTCAAGGGTCGAGATGGCCAAGCTGGTCGACGGCTTCAAAGACGGGAAACCGGACCTCGGGCGCCGCACGTTCCTTGTTCCCGAGAACCATGCAGAGGTGCTCGCGCTGCTCTATCACGAGCAAACGGGCATCGTGGGCGGTCTCCCGGTCGGCCCCGTGACCACCGATCCGTTCGGCGCGCACGGCATCCGCATGTACCCGGATCAGGATCCGGTCGTGCTCGAAGAGACCCGGCGGTACTTCGAGAAGCTCGCGGAACGCTTCTCGAATGATCTCCCGAAGGCGTAGGCCTCCGCGTTCCTCGTGGTCTTCCGCTCGATCGTCTGGTACGGTCCGCGCATCGTTTTGGTTTCGAGTCTGAATTGTTCGTTGCTCTAGGTACTGCTGGGACAGGGGCGTTGGCGCTAGTGACCGCAGTCGCGTGCAGTGGCGCGCAGACGCCCGCCGCCGGTTGCGGCAAGGACACCGACTGCCGCGCGCCCCGTGTGTGCGAGCGCACCGTGTGCGTCGATCCGCGGCCGGTCGCGGTCGCTGCCGACGTCCTGCCGATCCCCGCTGGGGATGCGGGCGTCGCCTCGCCTGCCGTTCGCGGCGCGCCGCCGTTCGCGATGTTCGGTGGCGATGCGCGGCATACCGGCCGGCGCGCAGGTCCCGCACCCGCGAAGCCGCCGAAGGAAGTCTGGAAGAGCGCGGTCGGCGGGGTCGTCTCCGGCTCGCCGACGATCGGTCCGGACGGGACGATCTACGTCGCGTCGCACGACGGCTCTCTCCATGCCTTCGATCCCGCGGGCACGCCGAAGTGGAAGTTCGCGACCGGTGATCGGTCGTGGAGCACGCCCGCGGTCGCGGAGGACGGCACGATCTATCTCGGCTCCGACGACGATCACCTGTACGCGGTGACGCCCGACGGCAAGCAGAAGTGGAAGCTCCGCCTCGGCGCGTGCGACCCGAAGGGCTTTGGCCCCGAGTCCTCGCGCTGCGATGTCGACGGCGGGCCGACGATCGGTTTCGACGGGACGATCTACGTCGGCGGCGACGGCATCCACGCGGTGTGGCCCAACGGCACGCTGCGCTGGAAGGTCGCCACCGCGGAGCACGTCGCCTCGACGCCCGCGATCGGGACCGACGGCACCGTGTACGCCGGTAGCCAGGATGACGCGCTCTACGCGATCACGCCCGACGGCACCAAGCGCTGGGAGGTCCGCACCGGTGGTGACATCGACGGCTCGCCCGCGATCGGCACCGATGGGACGATCTACGTCGGCAGCGATGATCACGCGCTCTACGCGATCTCGCCGGACGGCACCGTGACGTGGAAGGCGCTCACCGGGGACGTGATCCGCGGTGGCGTCGCGATCGGCGCGGATCGCACGATCTACGTCGGCAGCCACGATGGACGGCTCTATGCGATCGGTCCCGACGGCAAGGTGCGGTGGAGGGTCGCCGCCGCCGACAAGATCTCGGCGACGCCGGGCATCGCGACCAATCACACGATCCTCATCGGAACCGAGGATGAACATCTCTACGCGGTCGCGCCGGATGGCACGCTCCTGTGGTTGCTCCCGCTCGCTGGAGACGTCGATACGACTCCCGCGATCGGGCGTGACGGGACGATCTATGTCGCCGGCGACGATGCGCATCTACATGCATTTCGCTAAGCAAGGAACAGAATGACTACGTTCGATCGACAGGCCGTTATCGAGTGCCTGTCCCGCCTGGTAACCCCAGGCATCAAGCTCACCGCTCTCGCTGACGAGCTCGGCGCCCGCAAGCACGAGTACGCGGCTCTCCGCTCGCTCGTGTTCGCTCTCGTCGAGGAAGGCGTCGCTACGCTCCTCCCCGGGGGCGCGTTTGCCCTCCTGCCCTCGGGCCGCCCGAGCGATCGCCGGGCGCCCAGGCCCAAGCCGGTCGTCGAGGAATACGATCCGCCGGACGAGCCCAACGTGGCCTCCGCCGCGCCGGTGCGCAGCAAGAAGGCACCGCCGCCGGCTCCCAAGCAGACCAAGCGCGGTGGCTCGTTGCCGTGGAGTGGCAAGGACGGTCGCGGTGGCGCACCCGCGCGCGGCGCGGCCCCGTCTCGCGGTGGGCCACCGTCGCGCGGCGGACCACCGTCGCGCGGCGGACCGCCGTCGCGCGGCGGGGCGTCGTCCTCGGGCGGCCACGCGCCGGCCCGTACCGCGCCGCCGCCACCCAAGGCGCCGCCCAAGCCGATCGCCGAATACGATCCGGAGACCGGCGAGCTCCGCCCCGCCGGCGAGCTCTCGCACACGGGGCCGGCCATCGGCATGATCAAGGAGCCTGACGGCCGGATCATCGGCCGGATCACCGTGCACCCCGCGGGCTACGGCTTCGTCGCGATCCCCGCTGGCGAGACCGTGTTCGTCCCCGCGAAGTACCGCAACAACTCTCTCGACGGCGATCGGGTCGCGCTCGAGACCTGGCCCGGCGTCAAGGGAACCGAGGGTCGCGTCGTCGACGTGATCGCGCGTGGCCGTGCGCGCCTCACCGGCATCCTGCGCAAGGTCGGCCGTGCCGTGTATCTCGAGCCCGACGATCCGCGGATCGCCGCGGACTACGGGCGCGTCCACCTCGACGATGCACCGATGGGCAAGACGGGCGACGCGGTGGTCATCGAGATCACGCGCTACCCCGACGCCGCGCGCCGCGAGATCGCGGGCAAGCTGCTCAAGGTCCTCGGCGACCCCGACGATCCGCGCACCGAGATCGAGAAGATCCTCGCGTGCGCCGTGATCCCGCTCGAATTCCCTGACGAAGCGACGCAGCAGGCGATCAACACGGCGCAGGAGCTCCAGCCCGGTGATCTCGCGAACCGGATCGATCTCCGCGATCGCCGGTTCGCGACGATCGATCCCGAGACCGCGCGCGACTTCGACGATGCGCTATGCATCGAGGACGGTCCGCACGGGACCCGCGTGTGGGTCGCCGTCGCCGATGTCTCGCACTACGTGCGGTGGGGGGACGCCCTCGACAAGGAGGCCGCGATCCGCGGCGTCTCCGTGTATCTCCCGGATCGCGTGATCCCGATGCTGCCGCAC
>Ga0102851_10002855_pt1 | contig 10589 bp, 21 predicted proteins | sample Mud3Dept3metaG_FD_79558 | JGI IMG/M metagenome (GOLD analysis project Ga0102851, IMG submission 79558) | Freshwater wetland microbial communities from Ohio, USA, analyzing the effect of biotic and abiotic controls - Mud 3 Core 4 Depth 3... | ecosystem: Environmental > Aquatic > Freshwater >...
CCGATTATTTCCTTGTTGACGCTCATTAGTAGCAATTCCCATCACGGCCTATCTGCGTGGCTATACAAAGCCGATGAAATACATCTTCACCCTGCCATCTTTCTTGCACGTTCCGTTGGGTGCATCCTTCAGCCCTACCATGTCGTTCACGAATATCTTTTCATCCGGCTTCACGAACCGACCGCATACAGGACAGCGTGGAACGAACATGGCATCTCCGTCATAGTCGGATGGGTAACAGATGATCCTGTCGTTCTCGTTCATTCAGTACTCTTTCCTATCACACGACATGGCAGAACGATGTACATGGTTTTATTGGCAAATGCGCCCCCACACATTCTCGTCCAGAATGTGAACGCCCTGCCGATGCCTCGCAAAACGCGGGGCGTTTCGGCCAAAGTCGGTCCTTGGTGGACAATGAATTGGAGATGTCCGAGGGCGCGGAACGCCCCGGATTGACGCTAAATATGCGTCTTTTAAGTGGAGCCGGCGGTCGGGATTGAACCGACGACCTGCTGATTACGAATGAGTTGATGGATCCCGCCTTTCTTGGATCTGCACCACCACGCCCTGCAAACGCCTCGCAGATTTGATCCGATCCATCGCCTCCATGAGGTGCTTTTCCGTGGTGTGAAGATACCGCTGCGTGGTCTTCAGGTCGGTGTGTCCCATGATCCGGCGCACCGCGTCCAGGTCGGCGCCGCCCATGACGAGCATCGAGGCGGTCGTATGGCGAAGGTGATGCGGCGGGGCCCCGACCGCTTCCTTGATCTTGTGGGATACCGTGTCCGGGTGGCTCCACCTTGAAAATATGCGCTCCTCCGGCTTCCCCGGGGGGCCCAGGGCTTCCTGTACGAGGGGGAGTAGGGGGACCAGGCGCTCCTTCCCGCCCTTCCCCTTCACCCGCAGGAGGTTCCCGTGGATGTCTCCCCAGGTCGCGCGGTGGAGCTCGGAGCGCCGGCACCCAGTCCCTGCCAGGACGATGACGTACCTCCGGATGTACGGATCCGTGATCGCCTCTAGAGCGGTCCCGATCTCGACCAGACGGGGGACGGCATCTTCCTCCTTCTCCCAGGAGAACTCCGGCACCCCCTCGAGGAGGTTCCACTTCCGGGCGACCCCGAGGGCGGCTTTCGCATGGCGAAGGTAGGAATTGATCGATGCGCCCTTCGGGACGGTGCGTCGCATGTGGGCGATCCAGCCGGCCAGGAAACGGGCATCGATCCGGCGCAAGTCAGGGATCCCTCCCTGCACCGTGCCGGCGTACTCCTCGAGTTTGCGGAGGGCCAGGTCGTCGGCTCGGTAGGTGGAGGGGGACTTACCCTCCCTTGTCTTGAGATATTCGATCCTGAAGGCGGCTAGCGTCATTCGGGGCCCATGCTCGAGGAGTTGCAACTTCCCCCGGAGCCACTGCCGGCGAACTTCGTTGTAAGTGCGCTTCGCCTCCTCCTTGTCCCGGGTGCGGAGCGATCGGCAGCGCGTCCGGTCGAACCAGACGTACCAGATCCCTCTCTTGTCCCGGGCCATCCGCACGTCGGAAATCCTATCCGAGGACGGAACGAACCGCAAGGCGGGCCCTCCTCTGATCGGAATACAGGTAGTCCTCGAGGGATTCCCGGGAGATGAGCCAGACCCGCCCGACCTTCTTCCCGGTTACGCTCCCGTCCTGGAGCAGGGGGCGCAACTGGTGCTTCGTCAAGGAGAACTCCTCGAGGGCGGCGGCGAAGCGAATCCAGGTCGGCGAAGGGTGGAACATCAGATACGCCACCACTTGAAGCACCGTCTGCACACGACGGCGCACTTCATGTCGAAGGTATCGTGGCCCTTCCACCAGCAGATGAGGCGGGAGATCATGTGGCGTCCTCCTCGAGCTTCTTCTGCTTGCGACTCCTGGCGGTCCACGCCTTCACCTTGCATTTCGCCAACTTGCAAGCCCAGCGGATGATCCACAACTTCGACGGATGGAGTCCGGTTATCTCGGCATTCAGCATGGTCGCCATCAGAACAGGATGTCCTGGTTGTCGTCATCGGGGGCGGGTGTAGTCGTAGAAGGCAGGGTCTCCAGACGCTTCTTCGCCTCCTCGAACTTGGACTGCGGCAGTTTGAACAGTTCGCACCCGTACCACGCCTTGAAGTTCATCGCCAGGATGTCCTTCGTCATCCCCTTCGACATGGCGAGGGCGTACAGGAGTTTACCCTTGCCCTGCGAGATGGTGGGTTCGCCGGTCGCCGCCTTGTACGCTTCATCCACGGCGTTTTCCCCGGCCTTGTTCATCTCCTTTAGGGTATCCATCGTCGCATCCGGCGCGGGTTTCGACGCGGGAGACGGAGAGATCACCCCGTTGTCCACAAGCTCCTCGATGTCCTGCGTGAAGATGTCCGAGGCGGCGGTGCAGGTCAGGACGGCATCCACCAGGGCGCGTTTCTTCGCCATCTTCAGGCAGGTGTTGTAGTAGTCGGCGGGGTTGTCGTGTTCGATCTTCTCCCCCTGCCGGAAGATCATCCACACGCCGTCCTCCTTCTTTGTGACGAATCCCTTGCCACCGAGGATCTCCTGCGCCTTCTTCGGATCGGACTTGCGGGAATCCCAATAGTCCGTCGGCACGGATCGCCCCGTGGACTCTCCGGGGCCGGTGCGGAACCGCCACTTCGTTTCCATCGTGGCGGCGGATCCCACGCCCGCGCCGAGGATCTTCCCCGAGGTGATAGACGTCATCACGACCTTGACGCGGTACTCCCGGTGGCCCTTCCCGAGGTCAATCACTTCAACCTGCGGATCCGGAGCCATGCGGAAGGTCAGGTTCAACTTCTCCGCGCCCGCCTTCAGGAGCGTCGGTTTGTTCCCGGTGCCGGGGATCACGCCGTAGTGCTCGTCCTTCTTCATGGCGCGTTCCATGACGTTCTGGATCAGGTAGACCTGCGCCATCACGTCGTCCGGAGTCAATGCCTCCGGCACGGACGGCATCTGACTCCTGCTCAACTGGATTGCTGACTCGCTCATCTCATTGCCTCCCATTGATGCGGTCTGTTTCCCGCCGGTCCTGTATCCTGCCCTCCATCTCCCGCTTCAATCCTTCCTCCTCCCGCAACGCATCCCGTATTGCTTCCGCCTTCTCCGTCAACTTCTCCCGGCACAACCAGCACATCGGGTTTTTCATAGTGTCCTCGAACTGCTCCTCATCCTCGCGGAACACATGCCCGCAGTCGAAGCAGTGAGGTTCCTCCGGACCCATCAACGGGTGCTCCTTCATGCGATCCTTCGCTGGCAGGCGGTTGCTCATAGCGGCCCCCACTTGGCGCGGTCCCACTTGATGATCCCGAGGACCACCACCACGAACGCGATGTAGGCCAATAGGTACCTCATCCCCACCACCCGATGAAGATGATGGAAAACACGATCACGACGACGGCCGCGCAGATAACGTCCAGGAAGTCCCGCACCTTGCTACCCTCCGGTCGAAGTAATGTTCCGTGCATGGCGATCAGGTGGTTTCTCATGCCGTCCACCGATAGTTCGTGTACCGCCCGTTGCGCTCCTTCTCCACGTTGTACCCGGCGGCGATGGCCTCGCTGATCCGCTTCCTGACATCCGTCTGCTTCGTCTTCGCGATCAGGTGGGGCACGGTGACGAACCCCGGCCAGTTGTAGTCCAGCACCCGTAGCACCTCGACGACGCTCGGCTTCACCTTCATACGGTCTGCCATCAGTCCCTCCTTTCGGTTTCTGATGGCATCCTTGCATATGAGGCAAGCCTTGTCAACATAATTCTTTGCATATGTGGCAAGGTGGGGAGAAAAAATATATGGGGTACGCTACCCGGCCTTACCCTGATTTACGTCGGAAGGAACCACCTTCAGCGACCGGCGCCCCACAAGCGTCTCCAGGTCCACGCCGTAGGCGTCCGCGATCTTCAGGAGATTGGACAGGGTAGGCTCCACAAGTCCATGCTCATAGCGGGAGTACAGGGATACCGAAATGCCAGCCCTCCGCGCCACCTCTGATTTGGACCAGTCATTCACTCCCCGGAGCAAAACGAGAACCTCCGTGAACCTGTTCTTCATGGCTTGTCTTTCGCCCATGAACATTATATACCACCGCATGTTTTGAAGGTGTGGCAGATTTCCCTTGACGCGATTCTTGCATATGTGGTAGGTATAATCTCACTATGAAAACCACCCCCATCTCCGACTCGATCAAGCACTACCGGAAACTCCGAAACCTAACCCTTCAGGACCTGGCGGAGGAGATCGACGTGTCCATCTCGACCATATCCCGGTGGGAACGCGGTCTGAACATGCCCCCGGCGGAACAGGCAGGAGCGTTGGCGAAAGCCCTTCGAGTGAGCGTGGCAACGATCATCGAAGGGCGCAAGATCGCATGACCCCGGTCGCGGCCTGCCGAACTGGGACTGGATGCGCCGAATGTGGTGCGCCAATCAGTGCAAGGAGAAAATACTGTTCCCAGTCTTGCTCTATTCTTGGCAACACTGGGGAGAAAAGCGTCAACTGGAGGGGCGATGGAGCCACAACGCAAACAAAAAGAGGAAGGGCGGAGAGGATATATAGGATAGGGAACTATGAACATTGTGGAAAGGATGGATTGGAACGGCATCACAAGGACGGAGACACAGGGAATAACAGTAAATCCAACATAATAATCCTTTGTAGAAAATGTCACATGGTCTTAGATGGAAGGATCGACAGATTAATAAAACTAAAAAGGAAACCGAGGGCGAGACTTTACACAAATTGCGTAATATGCGGTAAAGAATACAAGATAATTAGGCGTGGGAGATGCAATACTTGCTATAACTACTTTCGTAAATACGGTGTAGAACGTCCGGAAGGCTGGACGTTTAACCCTATTGTTAACCTACGGCAGGCGGGTTACTGATGCCATCCTGCTGCCAGTCGAAGCACACCTGCCTTGCGGAGCGTCATCGCGCCATGCGCCTCAACGGTCCCTTCGGATGGCAGATCCCCTGCATGGACTGCATCGAAGGGGCCGCACGACAGATGGACAACTTCACGCCCGAACCCGACTACGAACCCATCCCGCTACGCAACACGGGCAAGCCGAAAAACCCTCCGACGAAATGCGCACAATGCGGGGAGTTGATCTCTCGGGGGGCGTCCTTATGCAAAAAACACTGGGGTCTGGCCCGCAGGATCAACCACGACAAATGCTCCGTCAAAGGGTGCCGGTGGCTTGCGCGGCGGGCAGGCATGTGCCAGTCGCACTACTTTGCCAAGAGGCAGGCGGACACGAAGGCGTACCGCGAGAAGGCACACGCCATCGCCGAGTACAGGGCGCAGGTGCCGAAGCAGAGACAGGTAAGGGAGGGGTAGTGGAATACGCGGAGTTTCTGGAATCCAAGCGGTTCGTCGTGCGTCCTTCCGGGGTCGATGTCCCGACGCGGAAGATCCATCGCGTCCTTTTCCCATTCCAGCGGGACATCGTGCGATGGGCGCTCCGACTCGGGAAGGCGTGCATCTTCGCGGACTGCGGCCTCGGGAAGACGCTCATGCAGTTGGAATGGGCGCGGCACATCGGCGGGAAATGCCTGATCTTGACGCCCTTGGCCGTCGCTGCGCAGACCGCAAGGGAGGCGGAGAAGATCGGCATCAAGGCGCAAGTATGCCGCTCCCACCATGACGTGATCGAGGGGATCAACATCGCCAATTACGAGCGATTGCACAAGTTCGATACGGGCAAGTTCAGGTCCATCGTTCTCGACGAATCCTCCATCCTGAAATCGTTCGACGGAAAGACGCGCAACCAAATCATCGGGGCATTCGGAAGGACCCCGTATCGGCTCGCCTGCACCGCGACCCCGGCACCGAACGACCACATGGAACTGGGGAACCACTCCGAGTTCCTTGGGGTCATGTCCCGCACGGAAATGCTCTCCATGTTCTTTGTCCACGACGGGGGCGATACGTCGAAATGGCGGATCAAGGGACACGCCGAGGGGAAGTATTGGGAGTGGGTGGCGTCCTGGGCCTGCGTCCTGCGTCGCCCGTCGGATCTCGGGTACGACGACAACGGATTCATCCTGCCGGAGTTGAAGATCAAGGAAGCGGTCATCCAAGCCGAAGGAGCATCGGACGGCATGCTGTTCCCGATGCCCGCCGAAACGCTCCAGGAGCGGCGCGGGGCGCGCAGGGCGTCGATGGCGGATCGGGTGGAAATGGCCGCGAAGATCGCCAACGGGACGGATCGGCCCGTGCTGCTCTGGTGCGACCTGAATGATGAGAGCGCGGCGCTCACGAAGGCGATCCCGGACGCCGTGGAGATCAAGGGGGCGGATTCGCCGGAGCACAAGGAAACCGCGATGGCGGGATTCTCCGATGGCTCCATCCGCGTCCTTGTCACGAAACCCTCCATCGCCGGGTTCGGCATGAACTGGCAGCACTGCTCCGACATGGTGTTCGTCGGTCTGTCGGACTCCTACGAGGCGTTCTACCAGGCCGTGCGCCGATGCTGGCGATTCGGGCAGAAGAATCCCGTCACCGTCCACACGATCATCGGGAGTAGGGAATCGAACGTGCTGCGGAACGTGAAGCGCAAGGAAGCGGATCTCGAAAAAATGCAGGAGGGCATGGTGGAGCATACGCACAAGATCGTCGAGGAGCACCTGAAATCCACGAAGCGGGACGAATCGCGATACGACACGAAAACGGAAACGGGCGACGGATGGGAAATGCGCCTTGGGGATTGCGTCGAAGAGGTACGGACAATCCCGTCCGACTCCATCCATTATTCGATCTTCTCCCCGCCGTTTGCGTCCCTGTACACCTACTCGGATTCGGAGCGGGACATGGGAAACTGCCGGGAACATTCGGAGTTCTACGAGCATTTCAAGTTCCTGGCCGGGGAACTGTACCGGGCGACCATGCCGGGTCGCTTGCTCTCGTTTCACTGCATGAACCTCCCGGCATCGAAGACGCGGGACGGGTATATCGGCATCCACGACTTCCGGGGAGAGATGATCCGCATATTCCTCGACGCCGGATGGATCTACCACTCAGAGGTTTGCATCTGGAAGGATCCCGTCACCGCCATGCAGCGCACGAAAGCACTCGGGCTTCTCTACAAGCAGATCAAGAAGGACTCGACAATGTGTCGGCAGGGGATCGCGGATTACCTCGTCACGATGCGTAAGCACGGCGACAACCCGGAGCGCGTCGGACACGCCCCGGAGGAGTTCCCGTGCCAGCTGTGGCAGAAGTACGCATCTCCGGTCTGGATGGACATCAACCCATCGCGCACTCTCCAGAAAACATCGGCACGGGAAGAAAAGGATGAGCGCCATATCTGCCCGCTTCAACTGGACGTGATCGACCGGGCCATCATGCTCTGGACGAATCCTGGGGATACGGTCCTGTCCCCATTCGCGGGGATCGGCAGCGAGGGCCATCAGGCGCTTATCTTGGGGCGCAAGTTCCTCGGGATCGAATTGAAAGAGTCCTATTTCCGGCAGGCCGTGGCAAATCTCACGGCAGCATCCTCCACGCAGGGGATGGCGCTATTCAAGTGATTTACGAATACCTCTACATCTTCTCCGCCGATCTTCCACGCTACAAAGCGCTTGGATGGGAGTTGTGCGGGCCGATGAAGGGTGAGCGGTACGCCGGTGGGCATCAGGATACGGTGATCGTCAGGAGAAGGATAGAGGGGAAATAGATGAAGTACATAAACCATATGACATGCGCTGGAGATGACGAGAAGATTCAATCTCTCCGCGACCGGCATGGGGTGGCGGGATATGGAATCTACTGGCTGTTGATAGAACGGGTTGCGGCACAGATTCGACCCGAATCTATTTCCACTTCCTTGACACTTTCCGTATCGAAATGGGCCAAATACCTCGACATCAAACCCGGCTACCTACTGAAAACGGTTTCAACTTGTAGTGAACTCGGATTGATCTCGGTTGAAAGGCGTAACGATCTCGTAACGATCGGAATACCTAACATCCTGAAATATTGTGACGAATACACAAGAAAAGTCCGGAGAGTGTCCGGACAAACTCCGGACAAGGATCCGGACAAACGCCGGATTCCTAGCCTTACTAGCCTTACAGGATCAAAGAGTACTTAAAAGCAGGGCCTGTGGGATTGTGAATAACTCTCCGCTAGGCGACGGTGCAAGCGGAGGGGGAAATGACTTTTGGGGTCATTCCCCCTCCTGCACCTCCCTGGTAAAAAACAGAAAGGAGCAATACCGTGACATCTGGTGGCGGTAGCACGAGGAAAAAGAATATTACCATCAAGATCGTCGGTAAGAATGCAATCAAGGCAAGAAAGGGTGTAGAAAGCAACCTAACAGGATCATTACCAAAAGGCGACCAGAAAACAATATTTGACAAGTTGTTCATTGGGTACAATGCAGATTTAAGTAAACTAGCACATAAACCGGACTTATGACCGACTACCTTATCACCCTCACCGTATCAGGCGCACCGCCCAGCATGAAGAACCAACGCAGGATCATACGGCATCGGGGAACGGGACGGCCGATGCTGATCAAGTCCGCCGACGCTCTGCACTACGAGCAGTCCTTTTCCATGCAGGTGCCGCAGGACAAGCGGATCGGGTACGACGGCCCGGTGTCCGTGCGCGCCAGGATCTGGTATCCGTCCCGCCGCCAGGATCTCGACATGGAATATCTCTGCGACCTATTGCAGCGATGCAACGTGCTCAAAAACGATCGGCAGATCGTCCACAAGGAATGCTGGAAGAGGTTGTCCAAGGACTATCCCCGCGTCCACCTGACCATCGCAAAGTGGGAGGAAGAAGATGCCAGTCCTCGATCGGAACGTGATTGAGTGCCCGAAATGCGGCCTGAAGATGAACGTGTGGACGCTGCGACGCAAGGAGACGAATGCGTGCTTGTACTGCCGGGAGCCGCTGCAGGCGCTCATCAAGTTGGACGGGTGCGACTGGGGCAAGGACTTCGGGGGCAAAACGGATTGAAGTTCTCGTCCCCACATTCAGCCTTCGCCTTCGCGTTCGAGATCCTCGACTGCTGGCACGCAGGTAAGGCGTTTGATCCGGATCCGGATAGGCTCGGCGGGGGAGGCACGGGCGGCATCGGGCAGATCGTTCATCGCGCCATCGACATCATGGCGATCGCCGACAAGCACGACCCCGGCATTCAGCGGCAGACACGCCCGTACAACCGGGAGTGCTCGTGGTTCTACCTGGTGTTCATCGATCAACCGGAGCCGCGCAACTGGACGCAGCATGAGCGGTGGTATCTCGACAAGGCGGTGTGCGCGTTTTGCGAAGAACTGTCGGAACGAGGAATTGCGGACAAAGACGATTGTAGGGCAGAATGCAAGAAAAAGTGAGGGAGGCGCGACATGGAAAGGCTTATGGCGTTGATCCTCTCAATGGCGCTCGTCGGCTGCGCGACCAACAAGGCGTACTACAACCCGAAGAAAACGCACGATGAAGCACAGAGCGACTGGAACGACTGCAGGTACGACGCGAAGAAGTACGGGTTCGTCCCGATGTGGGGAAGTACGGGCGTCGGGCCAGGGGTTGAGCAGGCGATGCGGGAGAACGAACTGTTCAAGATGTGCATGGAAGGCAAGGGATACTACCTCGTCGACAGGAGCGACGAACCAAGGACGGTCACGGAGATCAAGTAGGGTTACAACGCACGCTGTATTGTTCCTTGACAAAGTTGTAATCGAAATGGTACAATCCACGCCCATAGGAAATTGCTATGCCCGGAGCATCCCGCTACCGGGCTTTTTTTATGCACTCAGGACGGTCGGCTGGCCCTGTCCACGGTAGGGCAACTATCCAGCGAACCCCATACGACGGTGGCAGCTGGCCGACCCGTACATAGCGAGGTCTTATGCTCTCCATCGTTGCGACAGGATTGCAAGGCGCGATCAGGGGAGTGAAGAACCTCGAGAAGCAAGTACGCTTCGCAACGTCCGTCGCCATCAACGCCACAGTCAAGGACGTGCAGGACAACGCCATCGTCCGCACCCACGCCATGTTCAAGATCCGCACGGGATGGCTGCGTCGTGGCGGGTACGGCATCCAGGCGCGATTCTCGAACAAGAACCAGAACCCGATGGAGGGCAGGGTATACGTCCATCAGGGGACGTGGTGGATGCAGCAGCACGAGACGGGCGGCACACGCACAGGAGCGCACGTCCCGTTCATCGTGAAGTATCCGCAACGAGGACGCAGGCGCACTGAAGGTCCGCCGATCCAGATACAACGCAAGGGATTCAACGTACCCATCTATGATTCGATCCCGCAAGGCACACGCAGGCAGATGATCGGTCGCGCTGGCAAGGGGCATCGCTTCCGCATCGGCGATGTCTTCTACATCCGCTTCGGTCCAGGCACACGCGACATCATGCCCGTGTCCGTGTTCAAAACTGCCGTGCGTATCAAGGCGCGGTGGGGATTCTATGCGGACAATGAACGCAAGGCGAAGGAAGTATACCCAGCGCACTTCGACAAGGCGATGGCACGGGCGATCGCGACTGCGTTCGGGAAGGCGGCGTGAATAAAACACGGGTCCTTCCGGCGACATTCCGTTGCGGGTAACGCGCCACC
>Ga0102851_10002856_pt1 | contig 10587 bp, 10 predicted proteins | sample Mud3Dept3metaG_FD_79558 | JGI IMG/M metagenome (GOLD analysis project Ga0102851, IMG submission 79558) | Freshwater wetland microbial communities from Ohio, USA, analyzing the effect of biotic and abiotic controls - Mud 3 Core 4 Depth 3... | ecosystem: Environmental > Aquatic > Freshwater >...
ACGGCACGCAGTCCGAGCGCATCGCGTACGTCATCACCCGCGAGGTGATCGACCGCGCCGACGCCCTCGCCGACCTCCACGGCGGCGACGGTAACGAGGCGCTGCGCCCCTATAGCTACTGGATGCAGAGCGGCAACCCGAAGGTCGACGAGGCCTCGAAGGGAATGGTCGTCGCCTTCGGCCTCGACCACATCGTGATCGACACCGACAGGCCCAGGGACCCCAGCGCCTCGGTCTACACGGCCAACACCGCCGTGCTGCGCGGCAAGCCGGCGATCACCACCGAGACCGGCAGGGTGGGCGCGAGCGACGAGGAGTCGATCACGCTCGCGTTGCGCGGGTGCTGGAACCTGCTCCGCCACCTGCGCATGGTCGAGGGTGCGCCCGCATCGCCGGCGCCCGTGGTCTGGCTCGACAAGTTCGAGGTGCTGCGCTCGCCGGTCACCGGCATGTTCCACGCCGCCGTCAAGGAGGGCAATACCGTGGCGACGGGCGCGGTGCTCGGGACCCTGACAGACCTGTTTGGCGGACAGGTCGGTGAGGTTCGCGCTCCGTTTGGAGGGATCGTCAACTACGTGATCGCCACCCCCCCGATAAGCGAGGGCGAGCCGGTGGCGATGGTCAGCCACATCGCCTCCACGCCGTGAGGGCCGTGACGGCGGCCGAGGCGCGCCAGACCTCGTCGAACCCGCGTTCGTACCGGGGGACTCGGGAGACCGCGCTCAGGAACGCAGCGAGAGAAAGTAGATAACCCCGAGGACGACCAGGATCACGAAGGCGACGATCGTCAACCTCACCGCCGGCGATGAAGCTCCGCCCCCGACCTCGATCGGCGCCATGGAGGGCGACGTCACGCTCTGCCCCGCCCCAGGTTCGAGTGGCGTCCCACCCGACTGCCCGTGCCCGGTCGCGCGCGCCGCCTCCACCGCGGTCTCGTACAGGCGCCGGGCCTCCTCCGGCATGGAGTCCACGTCCACGTACTCACGGCCGTCGAAAACGACCTTGGCCTTGACGCCACCGGTGCCGGAGGCGCGGACGGCGCCACCCGCTCCGGCCATCGCCTGCTCGTACGCCTGTCGAAGGTCGGGCGGCAACTCTTCGGCGGTCGCGTACTCGCGCCCGTTGACGACGATCCTCCTCTTGATGTTGATGTTGCCGTGGACTTCGACCTTCACTGACCCGCTCCCCACCCGGCGCCGGCTGTGACGCCCCCGGGGCCGGCGCGCACGATTCGCTACCGCACTTCAGATGTTAGCCGGTTCGTCGAGCCCCCGACTCCCTCCGGCCCCCGGGGCACGACTCCGTCTCGCCCGGCGGCCGGCCGCCGGGCGGGCGGTGGACACATCCGGAGGCGAGGGTCACCTCGGCTTGTCGCTGTTCCAGATGTCGCGATGGAGCTTCCACAGCCCACCGCGGTTCTTCCATACGGCGATGAACTTGCCCCGGTCCACCTCGACGCCGCCGGCGCCGAGGAGAGCGTACCGCCCTCCCTCGAGGGCCGTGTCTCCGTGCACCTCGACCTCGGTGCTCTCCAGCTTGAGCCCTTTCAGACCGAGGTCGAAGGCGCCCTGCCAGAAGTCCTGGATCCTGTTGGTTCCTTCGAAGATCTCACCGTTCGGGGGGAGCACCTGCCCATCCACCGTGTACAGCGCCGCGATCTCGCCGGCGCTCGCCCGCTTGAACGATGCGCAGAACATCTCGTCGACCGTGCGGATCGCCGCCCCGACCTCCGTTGGGCCTGCCATGACGCACCTCCCCTGTCGTTCTGAGAACAGTATGGGGCCGGCGGCCGCCCTCGGCCAGGGGCGGCAGGGCGCGTTCGCGGCGATCCGGGAAACCGCGCCGACCGGCCGGACGGCTGGTCACCGCCGCGTGCGGCAGGCCACGAAGAGCCAGAGAAGACCGAGGAGGATCACCCCGAGGCCCGAGATCCGCACCGCCCAGAGGTAGATCTTCTTCGTGAATACGGCCGCAAGCCTGGGTTCCCAGGGCGACCAGCTGCGGACGCGCAGGTCGACGAGGAGGACCCAGCGCGGCGAAACCACGCACAGCGCACCGATCGCGATCAGAAATGCGCCGCCGACGCCGTCATACCACATGCTCGCATGCGGCCCCAGGGCACGACTACCGACAGCCGGTCGTGCGACGCACGGCGTCACGCACGGCCGTCAAGGCGCAGCTCCAGCTCGATCTCGTCCCGGATCGGAATCCCGTGGTACCCGACGAGCGGGATCTCAGGCTTGATCTTGCGCGACTCTTCGGCCGCGCCACGGTAGACGCGGGCGAGCTCGAAACCCCGCCTCTGAAAGAAGCGCAACGCATCGAGGTTGTCGTTGGTGGTGACGAGCCACACCCGCGCGCACTCTTCGCCCATCGCCTCCCTCTTCACCGCCTCGAGGAGCGACGTTCCGATACCGACAAACTGCCGGACGGCGTTGAGCGTCACCACCTCACACCCGCGCCCCTCCACGCGGAACGTCACCAGGCCCACCCTCCGGCCAGCGCTCTCGGCCACGAAACCCTGCAGCCGTTCGGGCTTGTACACCGAGCCGTGGGCCACCACGATAGGCCCCCCCCAGTGTTCGGCCGTGAACGCGGCGACCCACTCCCGGTCGTCCAGGGCGAGGGGGCGGATGCTCACCTCGGGTGGCTTCGCTCCCGGCTTCGCCTTCGTCGACGGTTTCGCCTTTGGCGTCGCCTTCGCCTTCCTTGCCGGCCCGGTCTTCGCCCTCACCCCGCGCGTCTTCTTGGCACGCCCTACCATCCTTGTTGCCTCCCGATCACGAGCCGAGGACCATGCTGCCGGCCACCACCAGACCCGACCTTCCGCAGGCTCACTTCAGGCCAAGCGTCCGGTTCTGTGCCAGGAGCGAGATCGCTTCCCGCAGCCGGCGGAAGCGCGTCTCCTCCCTCTTCGCCGCCATCACCCATCCAATGTAGTTGCGCCGGTAGGAAGGGGCAAGCCGCCCGAAGAACGCCCATGCCGCCTCGTTGGCCCTCAACTCGTGCATCATCGCCGCAGGCAGGGCCGGTTCCTCCCGCCGCTTCCCGACCTTCGCCTCCTCGCCTCCCCTCCCGACAGCGACCGGGTCGGTGAGCTTGGCCAGACCGGCCTGGGTCATCCTGCCCTCTCGGATCAGCTTCGCCACCCTCCGCCTGTTAAGCGCGGACCACGTGCTGCGGGCCTTCCGCGGCGTGAACTTCTGCGCGTACGAATCGTCGTCGAGCCTCCTCACGATGCTGTCGATCCACCCGAAGCAGAGCGCCTCCTCGACCGCCTCCTCGTACTTGATGCGCGGCATACCGGTGTGCGCCTTGGAGTAGACGAGCCACACCTCTCTCTCACGATCGTGGTTCTCCGCGAGCCACGCGCGCCATGCGTCACGCTCGGTCAGATGAAGCAGCTTCACGGTCGCCCCCGGGGCTCTCTCGAAACCCTGCCGAACTCGTTGTTACCACTATAGACCCGGCGCGGACAGCCCTGAGATCCCGCCACCCCGGCCGACGACGCGCTCCGCTTCGGGCTCACGGGCCCTGGCCTCACCCCCCGCTACGGCTTCGGGCCCGACACGTGCGCGAGGCAGTCGACCTCCACTCGCGCACCCAGGGCGAGGCCGCTAGCCGCGAGCGCGCTGCGGGCCGGGAGGTTGTGGGTGAAGTACTGGCGGTACACGTCGTTGAAGGCCGGCCACTCCTTGATCTCGGCCAGGAAGACCGTGCACTTGACGACGTCCCCGAGCGAGGAGCCGTGCCGCTCGAGGACGGCTCTGATGTTCTCGAGCGCCTGCCTGGATTCGGGAACTATGCCGCCGGGGACGAGCTCGAGCGTTCCCGGCGCGTTGCCGATCTGGCCGGAGAGGTACAGAAGCTCACCCGCGCGGACGGCTTCGGAGAACGGCAGCGAGCGGAGCGCCGTCTGCGGGGAGGGAAAGTACTCTACCGGTGCTGCCGCCGGGGTCGGCGCCGAGGTCGTGCACCCCGGCAGCATCAGGGCGAGGAGCGTAGCGGTCGCGAGGCTTCTGGCCGTCATGGGACGGGTCCTCCTGGCACGCAAGGATAGCGCCGCTCGACAACCGATCTCCCGCACGGCCGCGCTCCGAAGTATCCTTGACGGGATGACGGCGGCCCGACGGGGCTCGGGAACGGGAGAAACGATGAAGAGCTTCGCGTTCAAAATCGACCCGCTGACCGGCGAGAACTACTACGAGGTCTACCTGCGCGGCCAGCAGCTCATCGCCGATCCGCTGCTCAACAAGGGCTCGCACTTCACGATCGAGGAGCGCGTCTCTCTCGAGCTTTCCGGTCTGCTGCCGCCGGGCGTCTCGACGATAGAGGAGCAGACCTCGCGGGCGCTCGACAGCTACCGGCGCAAGCCGGATGACCTGGAGCGCTACCTCTTCCTCCTCGGCCTCCTCAACCGCAACGAGACGCTGTTCTACCGCCTCTTGTCGGAGAACCTCACCGAGATGCTGCCGATCGTCTACACCCCGACGGTCGGGCAGGCGTGCCTGCTGCTCTCGCGCATCATGCGGCGCCCCCGCGGGATCTACCTCCACCCCGAGAACATCGCCGACATCGACCGGATCCTCCAGGCGGTGCCGCTTCCCGAGGTGCGGCTGATGGTGGTCACCGACGGCGAGCGCATCCTCGGCCTCGGCGACCTCGGGGCGGACGGCATGGGGATTCCGGTCGGCAAGGTCAGCCTGTACGTGGCGGCCGGTGGGATCCACCCGGCGTGCTGCCTCCCCGTGTGCCTGGACGTCGGCACCAACAGCGAGCGGCTGCTCGCCGACCCGCTCTACCTCGGCACCCGGCGCCCGCGCCTCGAAGGCGCCGACTACGACGGCTTCCTGGAGCGCTTCGTCCTCGGCGTGAAGCGCAACTTCCCCGACGCGCTGATCCAGTGGGAGGACTTCGCCAAGCACAAGGCGTTCAGGTTGCTCGAGCGCTACCGTGAGCGTGTCCTCTCGTTCGACGACGACATCCAGGGCACGGGCGCGACGGCCTGCGCCACCCTGCTCGCAGCCACGCGCATCAAGCGCAGCACCTTTGCAGAGCAACGCTTCGTGATCGTCGGGTTTGGACAGGCCGGGATCGGCACCGCCAAAACGCTGCGGGCAGTGCTCGTCGAGGAGGGGTTGCCGGACGAGGAAGCGCGCCGCCGCATCTTCGCGGTGGACCAGCAGGGGTTGCTCCTCGACGACGACAAAACGCTCGACGAGGCGCAAAGGCCGTACGCGCAGCCACGCGCGGCGACCGCGGGGTGGCAGCTCGCGTCGCCCCAGCGGATCGACCTCAAGGACGTGGTGCGCAATGCCCGCGCAACCGCGCTGATCGGTTTCACGGCTGTCCCCGGCCTCTTCGATGCCGAGATCCTTCGGCAGATGGGGGCCAACGATGCCCGCCCGGCCATCCTCGCGCTCTCGAACCCGACGGACCGATCCGAGTGCACCCCTGCGGAGGCGCTGCGTTGCACCGACGGGCGCGCGCTGGTCGCGACCGGGAGCCCGTTCGAGCCGGTCCCGTGGGCCGGCCGCCAGCTCGAGATCGCCCAGTGCAACAACCTCTACATCTTCCCCGGCGTGGGGCTCGGTGCGCTGGTGTCGCGCGCCGCGCGCATCACCGACCGCATGTTCGTCCAGGCCGCCAAGGCGCTCGCCGCGATGGTCACCGCCGAAGACCTCGAGCGGGGCCGCCTACTGCCTGGCATGGAGGCGATCGGGGACGTGGCGTTCACGGTGGCGCGCGCTGTGGCCGTCGAGGCCCGCGAGGCCGGGCTCGGCCGGTTGCTGGGTGACGACGAGCTTGCGTCGGTGATCCGCAGGGCGCAGTGGAAGCCACACTTTGACCCGTATCGCCCGGGCCACCTGCCGCTCTGAAACGACCCGCCTCGGTTTCAACGACGCGCCCAAATCCGACACGAGTGACCCGGGAACATCTCCCGGACGCCTGACTTGACGCGGAGCTGTGGAAAACTGTCACAGTGACTCAGGGCGAGCGGGCGCATTCCGGTGGAGGACCCATCACGCGAATGTGGAGGTTGATTGCGTTGACGCTGCGTCAGCTCCCCGCCGTGGTCGTTGTGACGTTCGGTCTGATGCAGGCGCCTTCGTTCGGCCAGCCCGTCAATCCACCCTGCCCCACGCCTTCGCCCCCTCGTTGGTCTTCTCTCGCGGATGTGTTTTCCGCGCCCGAAGCGGAGCTGCAATCAATCGATCCGCATTCCAGCTTTCAGTGGATAGAAGACGAGGCATTGGATGAAGGGGAGCGGGCTCTGGCCGACGCAGGAGAGGCGTTGGCCGTCGGGCGAGGCTCGATGCGCCAGTCCCTCGCGGCTCACTGCGCCGCGATCGTTGGTGGCCCCGTGGCGCGGGACATTCTCGAGACGGCGCACGGACGCATCGGCGGGGATGGTGTCAAGTCCGAGCTCGCCTCCTGCATGGCCTCGACGGGTTCGCGCGACGATGTCCGATTCTTGATCCGGGCCCTTGAGGGGGAGCAGATCGGCGATCACTGGGGGCCGATCGTGAGTGCGGCGCTCGCCCTCGGCGTCATCAGGGCCGAAGCGGCGAGGGACGCGCTGCAAGCGTGTGCTGCAAGGGGACGCGGCACCATTGCGTCCCACGCCGCCGCGCAGGCCTTGGCCTGGATCCGCACCCCTCCCGTGGTACCGTCGTCTCCCGGAGATTCGGTCAGCGACCGAATCGTCAAGGTTGTCTTCCGCTGCGGGATCCCTGGAAATGACGCGAGCCCCTGTTTCACTGAGCGAGAGGATCGCGTGTGGGTTCGCTCCGGCAACACATGGCTGGTTCAGCCGGCGTGTCCTTCTCCTTCACCGCCCCACCCGCCCAGCATTCTCCCGAAGATCCATTTCGGCAAAGACGGCAGATCGGCGCTGGTGCGGGTCACGGTCTGGTTTGGTCCGATGGCCGCGACGTACTACACGTACGTTCTTAGGAACGTTGGGAACCGGTGGCGAGTCACGGCGCTCTTCTTTGCCGGGATTTCGTAGTCATCACGTGCAGAAGACGTTTTGACCTGCGGCGGCAGCCGTCAGCCGCCTCGAGAACCGGAGTCTCGGTGTCCATCCAGCGGCAGGGAGGCCTTCTCATCAGGATGAGCCGGCGCCGGGTCATAGGCTCTCAGCTCCGCCCTGACCCGCACGCGAGCCAGGGACGAAGACCCACCGCGGGACGAGGATGGCTGTTGAAGGTCAGTGGGGTGAGGCGAACTTCTCCAGCGGGACGGCGAGCCTCGGGAAACTCTTGAGGATCTGCCGGTCGAGGGTCACGAGGCGCACATCGAGGTCGCGGGCGAGAGTGACGAACTCGCAGTCGTACGCGGAGCAGCCGCTCCTGGCGGCCAGCCGCACAACGTCGGCGCTCGCGACCTCGTGCTCGCCCCCTTCCAGGAGCGTGTGCGCGGCATCCATCACTTCCAGTGCCCGCGCGAGCGGGCACCGGTCCGCGCGCACCAGGCTCGCGAGCACGTTTCGCAGCTCGCTGCGCCACAGCAGCGGCGCGACCCACTCGGGATCTTTCGAGAGCGCTCGCTCGGCCGCGTCGGCGTGCGGCCCCGGGAGGTACAGCGAGGCGATGACGTTGGTGTCGACGACGATCACGGGCGACCTGCGGCCTTGGCTTCCGCCACGTCCTTGTCGGTGACCCAGAGGCCGCCCATGCGGCCCCGCAGCTCGCGCGCGGCCGCGAGCACCTCGTCGGCGGAGACGGCGCGATCGTGCAGGCTCCGCTCCAGGCGCGCGATGATCTCGCGGTTGACGCTCCTGCGGTTGGTCAGCGCGACGTGCTTGAGCCTCCTGTACACGGAGGTGGGGATGCCCTTTACGGTGACCGTGGCCATTGCGTGGCCTCCACTGGTTCCATTATGGTTCCATTTTGGTTCCATTTCAAGTCTCCCCCTTCGCTTTTCCCTCTCCCCTCAGTGGAAGTCCCGCGAGGGTGACGCGGGCGTGCCGGCGTCCAGCGAGCGGCAGCGCCCGGCGAGTACCGTGACGACGCCGTCGCGCGCCTGCGCTCGCCCCTCGACCTCGAGTAGGGCGGCCGACGTGATGACGCCGCGCTGCAGCTCGAAGTTGTTCGGCATGATCGCGACGTTGGCGAAGCCGGTCTCGTCCTCCAGCGTCATGAAGCACATCCCTTTGGCGGTGTACGGGCGCTGGCGCACGATCACGACCCCGGCGACGCGCACGAGCTGGCCGTCGCGCGCGCGGGCGAGCTGCGCCGCGGAGAGGATGCCGCGTGCGGCCATCTCCGCGCGACGCAGCACGAGCGGGTGCCTGCCGACGGTCACACCCGCGCCCAGGTAGTCCGCGACGTAACGCTCGCGAAGCGTCATCTCGGGGAGCGGGCTCGGCGGCGGGTCGGGCTGCATCGCCTGCGCGAGCGGCGGGCGGCGCCCGTCCAGCGCCGAGACCTGCCAGAGCGCCGAGCGGCGGGACTGCCCGAGGCTCGCGAAGACGCCGACCTCGGCGAGGGCGGCCAGCTCGTCGTTGCGCAGGGAGCAGCGCGACGCCACTTCGCGTACGGAGGCAAACGGCGCCCTGGCCGCCTCCTCCCCGATGCGCCTGGCGGCCTCCTCGCGCAGCCCTTTGACGAAGCGCAACCCGAGACGCACCGCAAGCCCCGATTCGGTGCGCTCGATCCGACACAAGAAACCCGAGGCGCTCACGTCGATCGGCAACACGCGCACGCCGTGGCGCTTGGCGTCCTGGACGAGGGTGGCCGGGTGGTAGAACCCCATCGGCCAGGCGTTGAGGAGCGCGGCGAGGAAACACTCCGGGTGGTGCGCTCGCAGGTAGGCGGAGGCGTAGGCGATCAGCGCGAAGCTGGCCGCGTGGGACTCGGGGAAGCCGTAGAGCGCAAAGGAGGTGATCCCCTGCACGATGTCGTCGGCGGCCTTGCCGGTGATGCCGCGCACCGCCATCCCCTCGCGGAGCTGGCGCTCGAGCTTGGCCATGCGCTCGACTGAGCGCTTGGCGCCCATGGCGCGCCGCAGCTCCTCGGCCTGCCCGCCGGAGAACCCGGCCGCCACCATCGCAACGCGCATGAGCTGCTCCTGGAAGAGCGGCACGCCCAGGGTGCGCTTGAGGATCGGCTCCAGGTCGGGGTGCGGATAGACCACCCTCTCGCGGCCGGCGCGCCGGTTCAGGTACGGGTGGACCATCTTGCCGACGATCGGGCCGGGACGGATGATCGCCACCTCCACGACGAGGTCGTAGAAGCGCTCCGGCTTCATGCGCGGCAGCGTGGCCATCTGCGCCCGGCTCTCGATCTGGAACACGCCGACGGTATCGGCGCGGCAGAGCATGTCGTAGACCTTTGGGTCGTCGGGCGGCAGATGGGCGAGGTCGATCTTGACCCCCTCGTGCTCCCTGATGAGCGGCACCACGTCCTGCAGCACTTGCAGCATTCCGAGCCCCAGCAGGTCCACCTTGATGATGCCGAGGTCGGCGCAGTCGTCCTTGTCCCACTGGATGACCACGCGCCCCGGCATGCTGGCCGGCTCGAGCGGCACCACGTCGTCCAGGCGGCCCGCCGCCAGCACCATGCCGCCCGAGTGCTGGCCGAGGTGGCGCGGCAGGTGGATGAGGCGCGCGACCAGCTCGACTAGCAGGCGGCTGCGGCGCTCCTCGGGGGCGAGGCCCGCGATCTTCAGGTGCTCGGGCAGCTCCTCGCGCACGTGGGCCGAGAACTCCCAGCTTCCGGAGAGCGCCGAGAGGCGGTCCAGGTGCTCCGGTGAGAAGCCCAGCACCTTGCCCACCTCGCGGATGGCGCTGCGCCGCCGGTAGGTGATCACGTTGGCGGTCATGGCGGCGCCGCGCTCGCCGTAGGTGCGGTAGACGTGCTGGATCACCTCCTCCCGCAGGTCCCCGGAGGGCAGGTCGATGTCGATGTCCGGCCACTCCCCCCGCTCCTCGGAAAGGAAGCGCTCGAACAGCAGCTCCATCGCGATGGGGTCCACCGCCGTGATGGACAGCGCGTAGCACACCGCGCTGTTGGCCGCCGAGCCGCGCCCCTGGGCCAGGATGCCGCGGGCGCGGCAGAAGCGCACGATGTCGTGGACGACCAGGAAGTAGCCGGCGAGCCCCAGCTTGCCGATGAGCGAGAGCTCGCGCTCGAGCTGTGCCCGCACCCTGGGGGTGATGGTGAGGTAGCGCTCGCGCGCCCCCTCCTCCACACGCGCCCGTAGCTCGGCGGCCTCGTCCCGCCCGGCTGCCAGGCGCGCCGAGGGAAAGCGGTACGGGAGCTGGTGCAGGCGGAACGGGCAGGCGTCCGCGATGCGCACCGTGTTGGCGATCGCCTCGGGGAGGTCGGCGAACAGGTGCTCCATCCCTTCGGGCGAGCGCAGGTGGCGGGCGCGGTTGGGCTCCACGAGGCGCCCCGCCGTGTCCAGGGTGCGGTGCTCGCGGATGCAGGCAAGCACGTCGGCGAGGGCGCCGTCGGCCGTCGTCGCGTGCAGGGCATCCTGGGTCGCCACCACCGGCACCCCCGCCGCGTGTGCCAGGCGGACGAGCGCGGCGTTGCGCGCCTCCTCGCCCCGGCGCTGGTGGCGCTGCACCTCGACCGC
>Ga0102851_10002858_pt1 | contig 10585 bp, 8 predicted proteins | sample Mud3Dept3metaG_FD_79558 | JGI IMG/M metagenome (GOLD analysis project Ga0102851, IMG submission 79558) | Freshwater wetland microbial communities from Ohio, USA, analyzing the effect of biotic and abiotic controls - Mud 3 Core 4 Depth 3... | ecosystem: Environmental > Aquatic > Freshwater >...
CTGGCCAGGGTCATAGGCATGAGTGATGGAGTTCATCACAAAGTTGCTGATGATCTGATAAATCGCACCGGGCAATGTATTGATCGTGATGCTTTCATCACAGACATTCACAACCTGTATCGAGGTACGCTTCAGATAGGGATGCAGGCTGAGAATAATCTCGTCCATATAGGCCCGCAAATTGATAGCGCGAGTTTCATCACTGGTTTGATCGACGGCAACCTGCTTGAAGCTGCGCACCATTTCTGCAGCCCGTTTCAGGTTGCGCAACAAAATATCGCTGGCCTCATCTGCATGGATCATATATTGCTCCAATGCAGAACGCTTCATGCTGCCCTGGTCGAATTCCTTGCGCAGCCGTCTTACCTCATCCTGCAGGCTGGAAGCTGATGTCACACTAATGCCGATAGGCGTATTGATTTCATGCGAGATGCCTGCGACCAAACCGCCCAATGATGCCATCTTGCCCGCCTGGATCAGCTCCTTCTGCGTACTCGACAAAGTATTGATGGTATTTTGAAGTTTTTCATTGCTGGCTTGCAGATCATGCGTGCGCTTTTGCACTTTAGCCTCAAGATTGATATTGGCATCTCTTAGTTGCTGTTCCGCAGAGTGGATCTGGCGGGTTACAAACACGGCGATGGCTGCAGCCAGCATACCCGCAGCCAGGCCCAAGACCAGCATGGCCACAAATGCAGTCTGATAAGCCGAAGATGCCGCGGCAAAAGCCTGATCTGCCAATGCGCGTTGCATCCCGATAATGTCGTTGAATTTGGCCTCCACCCGACGCTGGGCGACCATGGCTTTACTCAACAAGACATCATAGGATAAAGCACGGTCGCCACGCTGCAGCATCTCCACCACTTCCATTTGTGTAGTGCTTGCAGTGCGCACTTCTGCCAGCACTTTTTCGAAAGCCATACGCTCAGCCGGATCCAGGCCCATCGCCTCAAGCTTCTCTCTGACATTGATAAATTCTCTCGCATAGGCGGTAAAACGCTGACTTTCTTCATCAATGTCGAAAGGATCCCTGAGTAATACCATGCGATTAAGCGACAGGGAGCGATCTCGACCAAGAACCATCAGCCTGGAGACAAGGTCGATCTTGACGTTGCGTACGGTGACTATGTCTTCCATGTCATGATGAATGGATGACATATAACGCAGACCAACGAGAGCAATCGCAACCATCAGCAGCACGGTGAGTGAAAAACCTGCTCCCACGATCACTTTCGAATTGCGCATAGCCCTCCCCTTCCTAGTGCCTGCTTTCATCGAAACAGGCTGGTTGACTGTCTATCAATTCCGCTTATCTTGAATTCAGATTAATTCAGCTAAACCTCATCCGGGAAAGTCATCCTGACACTCAGCAACTCATCCATATGACTGAGTATCCAGTCCACCAGTCTGGGATCAAAATGGGTGCCGCGCTGCTCGGTTAAATACTTGATGATGTCATCCAGATTCCACGGATCCTTATAGCATCGACGGCTGCCCAAAGCATCGAACACATCAGCCAGTGCGCCGATACGCCCGTAGATATGAATATCTTCACCCTTCAACCCCCTGGGGTAGCCGCTGCCATCCCATTTCTCATGATGATGACCCGCCAGCAGCGAGGCCGCTTGCAAAATTTCACGCTTGGACTTGCCCAGCAAGTCTGCGCCTATCTGGGCATGAGTTTTCATGATTTCCCATTCAGCCTCGCTAAGCTTGCCGGGCTTATGCAAGACATTGTCAGGAATGCCGATCTTGCCAAAATCATGCAAAGGCGCGGCAACATGCAAGGTCGCGGCCTCTCTTTCACTTAAGCCTATGCCCAACGCGATAATTCGCGCATATTCAGCCACTCTACGTACATGCTGTCCGGTTTCTTTGGAGCGTGTCTCTATCGACTCACCCAGCATATAAACGATGTCGCGCTGCGTACCCTCGATCTCGTCACGCAACAACACGTTTTCATAAGCGATGGCAACGTTCTGCAAAAATATTTTAATCAGGTGTGCATCATTCGCTGACAAAACCCTGGAGCTGCTGAGATAAATCAGATCTTCACGCCCAGATTTCGCCTGGGAATACCCCACGAACACCTCTTTGCTGACGACCGAATCATGTGTTCTCAGTGACTCAAGTATGTCCTGCAGAATATCTTTGGGTAGAACGGAGCGTGCGTCTTTGCCCACATACTCGGCATATTGCCCGGTGGCTGCGGTGATCAACAGGCTTTCAGCATTGTTTTCCATAGCCAGACTGTCACAGTTTATAAAGATCGAACCCTGGTCAAGGTAGAGCAAGGCAACCAACTGCTCCAGCACACCCTGAATAAAGCCATTCAATTGCCCCATTCTGAACACGTTAGCCGATGCGCGTAATACGTTTTCCAAACCGTTACGATTTGCCTGCAGCGCACACATATCACGATAGGAGCGCAAGCTGGTCAAAATAGTGCTGTACAACTTTTGCGCGGAAAGTTCGGTTTTTTCCTTGTAGTCATTGATGTCGTAATCGTGGATGACAGTTCGCTCGGGAGCCTGGCCGGGCTGCCCGGTGCGCAGGATGATGCGGATCAGATTATTTTTTGCTTCATTGCGGATATATTTGACCAGCTCCAGACCCGCATGCTCTGTTTCCATCACCACATCTATCAGGGCGACCGCAATATGGGGCTGCTTAAGCATGACCTGCCTGGCTTCTGCAGCTGAGTAGGCATGTAAAAAACGCAGTGTTTTCCCGTCAAATTTGAAATTCGTCAACGCCAGCTTGGTGACTTCGTGTACCCCTTGCTCATCGTCCACCACCAGCACATACCACTCCTCGCGCGCGGTGTTTTGTGGAGATTTTATATTCGGCTCATCTTCCGAAGCAAACAACATATCATCAGAACTTTTTAGTTGGCTGCTCAACACATTCTCCTTCAAGCTTCATTGGAAACACAATCCTGAACTTTGTACCCTGACCAAGCTTGCTTGCAATTTCTATTTTGCCATTCAATGTACTGCTGACCAGATTGTAAACGATATTCAAACCCAGGCCACTCCCGCCCTGCCCGCGTTTAGTGGTAAAAAAAGGATCAAACACCCGTTTCAAGTCCTGCTCTGCAATGCCGTTTCCATCATCCTGATATTCCAGCACAACACTATCGGCCTCACGCCTGGCTGCAATGCTGATCAAGCCGGCTTGGCCGGCAGCATAAGCATGGGTCAGGGAATTTAAGAGCAGATTACTGACGATCTGATAGATCACACCCGGTTTTGTATATACCTCCAGGTTGGGTGAACACCTGTTCTCCACCTTTATAGATGTGACTGTAAACCTGGGATGCAAACTGGACAGGATCTCCGCTATGTAGTCTTGCATATTGATAGTGCGATTATCATCGCTGCTTTGATCGACCGCCACCTGTTTAAAACTCCTGATCAGCTCTGATGCACGCTGCAGGTTACTCAGCAATATTCTGCTGGCCAGATTGACATGGGCAATAAAACTTTCCAGTGTCGAGCGCTTCATACTGCCGGCATCAAATTCGGCACTTAATTTTCTCACCTCCTCATCAATGCTTGATGCGGCAGTGACTCCGATCCCGATAGGTGTATTGATCTCATGCGAGATGCCCGCCACCAGACTGCCCAGTGATGCCATTTTTTCAGACTGGATCAGCTGGCTTTGTGCCTCATTCAGTGATTTGATGGTCAATTGCAGATTGATATTGGCGTCTTGCAAATCCTGAGTACGGCGTATTACCCGCCCCTCCAGGCTGGCATTCAGCTCCTTAAGCTGCGCTTCCTTTGCCCGCGCCGCAGTCTGATCCCGAAACACCTGCACCGCGCCGCTGACACGCCCATCAGCATGACGTATGGTTGCAGCCGATTCAGAAATGGCTATCTCGCGGCCGTCCCTTGAGATCAACAATGCGGAGCCATCGAGCGCTTTAGCATCAGCGGTGTTTTCAGTTAACACCCTATCCAATGGCAATGTTGCAACCTGGCGAGTGTTCTCATCAATAAGTTTGAACACATCTTTGGCCAACAGACCCCTTACTTCATTCTCGCTCCAGCCGGTGAGCGCTTCTGCGGCTGGATTTATAAACACCACACGGCCTGCATCATCAGTAGAAATAACTCCGTCAGCAATGGATGCAAGGGTGACGTGCAGTCGTTCTGCCTCTACGCTCAGCTGGCTTTGCGCCAGAGCGACAGCGTTGGCCATGGCATTGAAAGATTCCATTGAACGACGCAACTCCGGGCTGCCCCCTGGTGTGAGACGCGTATCCAGCTCACCCGCCGCAAGGCTTATCGCCCCCTTGTATAGTGACTCCAGTGAAGAAAGACCCGTTTTCAATACCAGCCAGATACCGACAAAATCAAGCAGCACGGCAAAACTCATCACCACCAGACTGTTTTTAAAACGGATCCAGGACTGATTGGTCCATTTTTGCGCTGAAAGTTGCACTTTTAAACTGCCGTAATGCCGCCCGCCCATATCCACAGAGGTTTCTTTCTGCATATCCTGCAGCCCCATCCAATGCTCAAACCATGCGGGGGCCAGAGCATACTCAGGAAAATTTTCCGCTGTAATCTCTTTGCCTGTTACAGATTGATAACGTATCAGTATCAAATTCTCACGTTGCACATAACGCGTCAGGATTTGTTGAATAGTGGAATAATCACCCGTGATGATGGTCTCTGAAAGGGTCACGGGCAAGATCGACAAATCGTCAAATAACTGGCGCTCGAGTGCGGCACGTGCTGCATCCGCATCCTGGCTGGAAGATGTCTGCAGCATCAATATGAATGCCACCAGCAAGGCGACCGCTGTTGCCAAAAATATTCGGCTAATCAGGGACAGGCGGGCAAACAAGGCCCTGTATGGCCGCCACATCATTCCAGATCTTTAACCAGCGTTTTGCGATAGAAATCGACAAAATGACGATAGTCCGCCGGGCTGGCTTTGGTAAAACCATAGGGTGGTTTCTGCCCCACTGACTGCGCGGAAGCTTGCAGTATTTTTAGCCCTTCCGGATCATTGCTCATCGCAATAAAAGCAGCCTGTGTCCTGCTAGCGATGTCTGCAGGAACACGGGGGTGAACGGCTATAGGTAAATCAACATATGGCTGGGATTCCCAGATAACCCTATAGGACATATTCTCGCGCGCGGCAAAAGCCTGCATCACCTGGCTACTCACCCCCACAGCCGCAACCTGGCCAGCCTTGAGCTGCCCCAGAATACCCTCCTGATTACCGCCAAATACAGACTTGACTGTGATCTTCTGCCGCAACAAGTAATCCATGGGGAGTGCGTAAGCAATAAAGCCTGATTTGGACGGGAAGCCCATCTCCCTCCCCTCAAGATCTTTTACTGATTTAATCGGGGAATTTTCCAGCGTTATGATCTGGCTGCGAATATCGCCACTGCGCGGCTGCAGGATAGCCCGGTATTTCTGGCTGAGCGCCTTGGGGCGGAATATCAGATAGGAATAACTGAAATCATAACTACCCTGCTCAACCGCAGCAGCATTTGCTGTCGTGCTACGCGCAATCTCCAGTTGCAGAGTAAGCCCTGCTTTCATCCCCACATATTCAAGAATAGGATTCCAGTATTGTGCAGTGAGCACAGCGCTGCGATGGGGCACGACACCAAAGCTGTAGGCCTGCGCGACGGCCACGTTAGCCATGATCAGCAATAACACGGCACCCGATGCCAGCAGCATGGTGTGAAAATATCGATGAATCATAGATGCCTTCTGAAAAATAATATTACTGCATCGTTACTCTGCTTCACTCTGCAGCCTACTTTGGGGCATCGACAGCTTTACAAAAACGAATTACACCCGGTCTATATCTTCAAAATTGCCTCAGTACGAGAAGTGAGCAGCTTATCCATCGGCAATGGCTTGGCAATAAAATAGCCTTGGGCATAATTCACCCCCAGTTCCTTAAGAACGCCAAGTATTTCGCTGTCCTCTACATATTCCGCCACGGTAAGCATACTCATGGCCTGCGCGATAGAATTCACCGAGGCAACAATGGACCGGGAAATCGGGTCACTGACGATCTCCTTAACAAAACTTCCGTCTATTTTCAGATAATCTACAGGCAAGTTTCGCAGATATTTCAGGGAACACATGCCGCTGCCGAAATCATCCAGAGAGAAGCGGTAGCCCATGTTACGGAACGTGGATATAAACTTGACGGCATCGCTGAACTTACCCACTGCAGCGGTCTCGGTTAATTCGAAGCAGATATGCTTGGCATCAATATCGATCTCATGCAGGATACCCAGCAAAAAATCCATAAACTTGGGATCGAGAAAAGACTTGCCCGACAAATTGATCGAAAATTCCTGCTCAGGGGGGAGCTGGTGAAGATGCGTCTTGACCCATTGCAGCACGTTGGTGACGACCCATCGATCCACAGAAGGCATCAGGTCATAACGTTCTGCCGCAGGAATAAATGCATCGGGATAAATCAGGTGATTATGCTGATCGCGCAAACGCAGCAATATTTCGCAATGATGCAGTGAGCCGTCACTTATCGTCTGGATAGGTTGATAAAAAAGCTGGAACGAGCCACTGCGCAGCGCCTCCGGGATTGCTAGAGCCCAGCGCATTTCGTGTCTTTTTTCAACGGTATCCTGATCGTCAGCCTTATAAACATGCACCTGATTGCGGCCCTTGGCTTTGGCAGTAAAGCATGCGTTATCCGCTTCAGCTAATAGATCACCGCTGCTCTTGCTGTGTTCGGTGATCAGGCTGATACCGATACTGATACCGATGGTAAATGTCTGGCCCTGCCAATCAAAGCGGTATTGCTGAATAGCCTCGCGTAAATCATTGGCCACTGCCAGCGCACGCTCCAGTTCACAGTTTGCCATCAGCACACCAAATTCATCGCCGCCCAGCCTGGCCACGGTGTCGCTCCGCTCGCGCACATAACCGCCCATCAGTCCCGAAATTTGCGACAGCAATGCGTCACCGGCTGCATGCCCGACCGTATCGTTCAACACCTTGAACTGGTCCAGATCCATATACATCAGAATATGTTTGTGCTGCTTGTCCTTTGCATCCTGCAGCATGCATTCAAGCAGCGTGTCGAATTCCCGTCGATTCCATAATCCGGTCAACACGTCATGACGCGCAAAATAGTTCATCTGCTGTTCGGTACGCAGGCGGGCACGCCGCTCCTCAGCCTGGCGCAATTCACGCTCGATAGCCTGCGGCAAGCGTGCGCTTTTATCTTTCATGATGTAGTCATTGGCACCCGACTTCATCGCCTCTACCGCGACCTCTTCACCTACCGTACCCGACATCAGAAAGAATGGAATATTCTGGTCATATTCCCGTACCGTGCGCAAGGCATCCATGCCGTTAAATTGGGGGTCAATCTTATAGTCTGAAATAACCACATCCCATAGTTCAGGTGGCATTAATTTTCTCAATGCCTGGTCTGAATGAACACGTTGCAGCAATAAATTGTAGCCGGCATTCTTCAGCTGACGCCTGAGCAATAGCTCATCGTCAGCCGAGTCTTCAATCATCAAAACCCTTAATGGCTTTAATTCATTTTCAGACATCATTACGAGGCTCCACGTCACATATTTATATAATTAAATTTGTATCTTACTGGCGTCTACTCCAGCTTAAAAATCACCAACGGCTCAGCCGAGTCTTCAATCATCAAAACCCTTGTTCACTTTAGATATTTTTCAGGCATTCTGGGCAAGCCTCTTCACGCATAGCTCTCATTTAATTCCAGCCAGTATTCGGCCAGTCTTTCCACCACATGTACGAAGCGTTTAAATTCAACCGGTTTAAGTATGTAGCTGTTCGCGCCTCTGGCGTATCCCTGCTGCTTGTCTGAAATTTCGTCAGATGTGGAAAGGATCACTACCGGCAAATCATGTGTCTGAACATCACTCCTGATCTGCTGCAACACTTCCAGCCCGCCCATGCCGGGCAAGCCCAAATCCAGCAGCACCACTTGAGGCAAGGCGCTGCCGGATTTCCCTTTCAGGTAGGCCAGCGCCTGTTCGCCATCGCTCATAACTATCATTTCTCCATCTACCCTGGCCAATTTCAGCGCGCGCTTTGCCAGCAAGACATGATCAGGATTGTCCTCCACCAGCAATATTGTTTTATTCTGTTTCAAGTTGAACCTCCATTGATATCATCCTGAGCCAGCGTAAAAAAGAACGCAGCGCCATTGCCTACACTTGCCTCCGCACGTATCCAGCCGCCGTGGCGATGAATAATTCTTTGCACCGTAGCCAGCCCCACACCCGTTCCTTCAAATTCTTTTGCAGTATGCAGGCGCTGAAAAGGTTGAAAGAGTTTTGCAACACGTGCCATGTCAAAGCCCGCGCCATTGTCGCTGATACAAAAACAGGGCTTGCCATTGCGTACTGTTCTGAATAGCTTGATCGTCGCCTTGTCCACTTTACTCGTGTATTTCAAAGCATTGGATAAGAGATTGGTCAACAGCGCATCTACCTGGCCCAGATCACCCTGCACCGTCATACCTGACTCAATTTCGATTTCTATATTTCTGTCAGGTTCGCTTTCTCCAAACTTTTGAACAAGACCGCTTGCAAGGGCAGTAACATCAATCATGGATTTTTTCATTTCAGACCGCGATACACGTGAAAGTGTGAGCAAGGCGTCGATCAGCTGTCCCATGCGCTTGGCATTTGCACGCAATCGTTCAAGATAATCTTTTCCTTCCGCGTCCAGACTTCCTGCATAATCTTCCAGCAATGCCAGACTAAACCCGTCAATACTTCTAAGCGGCGCACGCAAATCGTGCGATACCGAATAGGCAAATGCTTCCAGCTCCTGATTAGCCACCTGCAGCGCCAGTGTACGCTCCTGCACTTTTGACTCCAGGCTGCTAACCAGTGACTGCACTTCTTCGAACAGTCGGGCATTTTCGATTGCAATACTAACCTGGGCAGAAATTAACTTTAGCAACTCCATATCCCGAACAGTAAAGCTTGCGCCGCCTTCTTTTCCGGTGCCAGACATGCCTCCCGTAATTACTTCTCCTGCATACAATGGCATCATCAGGGCAGATGGCCGCCCTGTTTGCCACGGCGCTTTCTGATTAAAAGACCATTGATCCGACTCTCCATACAGCAATGGCCGATTGTTACTCAGCACCCAGCCACACATGCCAATAGTGACGGGGAAATTCGTGCCTACAATATCGTCAGCATGTTTGCCGCTCACAGCGGCATAGGTGTAGCTCTCACGAGTCGTATCCAGCAGCGGAATCAATAGCGTTTCAGCGCTGATCAGCACACGCACCTTGTCTGCCACCAACTGCAATAATTCTGGCAAGCGCAGCTTGGAGGCAATAGCCACCCCTACTTCCTGCAATACCTGAAGCTCGTATTCGCGATCGCGTAGCTGTTGCAGACAATCAGATTCGTGCATCATGACTCCTGCTGATTAAAAATTCAAATCACTGCGTTGTATTGACTGCTTATACTGTCTTTTACGTATTGGGATACGCCTTTCACTTCCACATTTTTGCTCACGATCAGATCTGCTGTATCCAGCCCCAATGCATCTACGCAGACTTGGCATATGGTGAAAGAAATATCCAGTTCTTCCGCGAGATAAATGAGGTCTTCCAGAGTGGGGATATTTTTGCGCCTGAGCAAATAATTGAATATTTTTGGTCCTGCACCAAACAGGTTGACCCGTGACAGTGGCAAGTGGTTCGCACCGCCCTGGTTGAGTGTTTGAACCATGGTTTGCACGACTGAGTCTGTTTCTGTGCGGCGGTACTGCGAATCGCCCTGATTTTTCCGGCCAAACAGGATATGAAAAATACTGCGGCGGCGCTTTAAACAATTTGCACCCAAAATGGTGAACCACATCTTGGTTTTTATGCCCATCGCGGCATAACCGGTGGCAATCAGAAAGGCAGCGATCACCCTGTCCATATCTGCACTGACGACCATGATCGTGGCTTGTTTAGGTTGATCTCCCATGCTTTTTTCCTGAAGTAGGGTTAAGCTAAACTTCGCGCATTTAAAGTTGAATCATCATGACTGCTTTAGGGCCTATATTTTCAACCTCGATAATTTTGTACCCGGATATTTCACACAGATCGCGCACCGACTCTTCAAAAACAGGATCATCACCGGCCACCCGTAAAATCTGGCCCGACTTTAATCCGGCCACCGCCTTGCGCACAGTGATCAGAGGCATAGGACAGCAGCTACCACATACATCAATTTCCTTATCCGCTTTCTGCATGTTATTCCCCGATCTGACTCACACAACAACCGAATTCGATAACGATTATCCGCGCAAATTAAAACCACCCTTCAACGCAATGGATAGGCGTCAGCAGCGTATTCCACTTTGGCTTATTACGCAATTGAATCAGGCTGCTTCACGCTACATTATCAATAGCTAATACTCTATCCGGAAGCAGCAAAAAATTCTGCGGATTTATTTTTCCCAGTACGGGTGAAAGCTGGAAAAATGCTCCATGGTGTCATGCAACTCGGCAAACTTTTGTGCAAGATCATGCGCGACCCACCCCTTCGCCAGCATTACCGTTTCCAGATTGCTGAATA
>Ga0102851_10002860_pt1 | contig 10583 bp, 11 predicted proteins | sample Mud3Dept3metaG_FD_79558 | JGI IMG/M metagenome (GOLD analysis project Ga0102851, IMG submission 79558) | Freshwater wetland microbial communities from Ohio, USA, analyzing the effect of biotic and abiotic controls - Mud 3 Core 4 Depth 3... | ecosystem: Environmental > Aquatic > Freshwater >...
GATTCTCGACGAAAATAACCGGGACACTGACAGCCAATCACCCCCGTTGACGCCCCTGCTATCCTCCATTACACATGGTAATTCTCGGCAGTTCTGTTATTTGAAATCGTTTAGTAGTAGGTGCAAGCCGCGACTATCACTACCCCATGGAAATGTTGGGCGGTCAGTTTCCAAGTCCCCCCGAGAAGCATCTTGATAGGATAATGCCAGGCTCAATTTCGATGCATATCGTTGCCACCCGCGAATGAGGAGTTTGGTACCGCGCGGGTGCCCGGCTAAAACAGTGGGTCGGGCGAAGGCGTACTGGGCAGTACGTCGACGAGCACGATGACGAAGACAACGACGATAGGCGCGAAAAGCGGCCTGGCATTAGGCGAAAAATTCGTGGTGGCACTTCGGGCAATTAAACACCCCCCTGCTCCCCTTTGCCACCTTCATGGCAAGAAAGCAGTTCGGGCACCAGAGGAAATCTGACCGGGGCTCATCCACCGGGGCACCGAAGGCGACAGCCTTCACGTCCTGGCGAGCCACTTGCCTCAGGCTGTTGAAATAATCCCCCAACTCCTGGTAATACTCGGTCAGAAGCGGCCTCATGCGCAGGGCCGTGTGGTAGTCCTGGACAGCCCGCTCAAAATCCCCTGCCTTGTGATAGACAACACCCCGTTCGGCATATGCCGTCGCAGCCTTGGGGTTAAGCTGGGTGGCCACGCTATACGCATCAACGGCCTCATCATAATAACCCGAGTCGGCCATCCGCCGGCCCACATCGATCCAGTCAGCGGAGCCCAGGCCGCCTATCTTCGGCTGCAGGCCGTAAATAGTCGACGCAACAACAAAACCCAGGATCGCGTAGACCAGCAGAGAGGCAATGTTCGGCTGCACACGCTCGGTAGAGACAATCGAGAGACCGAACCTGCCTGATTCAATCGTCGGCGCTGAAACCACGCTTTTCAGCCCGAGTGTCACTGCAAATCTATTTATCTTGTTTTCCGACCCACCGAAGTCAATGAGGCAAAGACATGTGACCATCGCGAGGAAGAGAACCAGGAAGAATGCTATCTTCTTCTGTAAACGTGGCATGGTGGCCCCCTTGGGCTACAGAGTCACAAATTGAATTATAAGGCTGCGTATTCCGCATGTCAAATTTTCTGCGGCTGCCAATTATCCAAAAAATGGTTGTTTTCGCTCGAAAATTGTGAACAATATACGGCACAGTGAGTCTGGCTGTACGCTGTAAAATGAGATACCTCGAGGGAGGACTCTTTGGATAATTCCAGACTGGCACGAATGCCTTTCTTCTACGGCTGGGTAGTGGTTGGGCTCGGCATGCTTGGAATGGCGGGCTGGACCGGCATCCGCACCTCTTTTTCAGTCTTCTATGTTGCCCTGCTCGATGAGTTTGGTTGGAGCAGGGGTGGCGCAGCAGGCGTCATGTCCCTTGCTTTCATGATCTATCTCGTGCTGGCACCAGTCACCGGGGGGCTGATCGACCGGTTCGGACCGAGACGCGTCATTCTCCCGGGGATAGTCATTCTTTGCAGCGGCCTTGCCCTTGCGTCCCGAACGAGCAGCCTGCCGCAGTTCTACTTTTTCTATGGCGTGATCGTGGCAACCGGCATAACTGCCATCAGCATTACCGCCTATTCACCCATCCTCGCTCAGTGGTTCGAAAAGAGACGGGGCGTCGCTGTGGGTGTTGCCGTGTCCGGCATGGGACTCGGTACCTTTCTCCTCGTGCCTTTGACCCAGTATTTCATCTCACTCTGGGGATGGCGCTTCAGCTTTGTGATGATGAGTCTTCTCATATTTGTGGTGCTCTTTCCCCTCACCCTTTTCCTGCTTCGCCACAGACCATCCGAACTGGGCCTCGCCCCGGACGGCGCTCGGGCGGATGATCCACCACGCAAGAGAAGCATCGAAGTGGTTGATCACGTCTGGGCCGAGACGGATTGGACCGTCAAACGCATCTTCGCAACGAGCCGGTATTGGGCCCTACTCATCTTCGCGTTCCTCAGCATCACTCCGGTCTACCTGATGGTCACGCACTCCGTGCGCTTCCTGGTGGACAAAGGCGTGGATAAGATGTTCGCCGCCCTCTTCCTTGCGTACGTGGGCATTGTTTCTCTGGTATTCAGGGTGATCTGGGGATGGCTGTCCGATCGTATCGGGCGTGAGACGACGTTCACGATCGGCGCACTCTTCCTCTCGCTGGCTGCGTGGTGTCTGCTCCTGATCAATGCGACCGGGCAGACAAAGCTGGCGTACCTTTTCAGCCTTCTGCTGGGCATGGGCTGGGGCGTGACGGCACCCATGTTCATATCAATCTGCGCAGACTTGTTTCAGGGGAAAAGGTTCGGTCTGATCTACGGCATTCTGGAAGGCGTGATTGGCGGCGGTTGTGCCTTCGGCGCCTGGTTCGGCGGGTTCATTTTCGACGTTACCAGGAGCTACGCACTTGCCTTTCTGCTCTGCGCCCTGTTCGCCATCGGATCGAGCATCGTCGTCTGGTTTTCCGCACCACGAAAGGTGCGACGGGTGCACCTCGTGAAAACCTCGTAGATGTCGAGCGGGAACCGGGCCCTGACGACTTTATCGCGGCTTTCAGTTCACCGCGCGGAACCGGGGGCTACTCCACCTTGAACTTCACCTCTTTCAGTACCTTGCCCTCGGGATCCTTTATTTCCACCTTCCAAGCACCTTTGGCCCCATACAGCTTCTTCTCCGCCCAGGTTCTCCACTTGGGCCCGGCCTTCAGGCCGAGGTTGATCTTCCTCACCTCTTTGTCGCCTTGATACCAGACCGTGGTGATTTCCATGTCCTTGGAGATGCCAGTGGCCTCGACAAAGCAGAAGACCTTCTCTGTCGCCGCGGGAAACGCTTCGGCAGCCCCGGTCGGCTCCTTGTTCTCCACGCCTGTCGCCACAACCGCCCGCGCAATGGCAAGCGCAGCTGCCTCTTTGGCGGCTGCCGGTTTCGCCTTCTCTTGCGCGAGCGCAGGAGAGATAAGCAGAACGGCCAACATCATTACTGCCATTAGACCAGCAAAACTCTTCATAACACGCCTCCTCTGAAGATTTGATAAAAGCAGAAGTACTATACAGTCGCCGTACTGAAAGTTTACTGCCGCGACGTGCGATTCTCAAGCCCTTGAGAAAAATAATCGTTGTCTGGCAGCGTAAAATCGTGAAGAATATAAAGGTCGGGGCAAGCGGCCACGCTGAGTAAAGTCGCGGAAAGGCTGAAAGGGAGGAATCCGGTATGAAGACACATGTGCAGCGGATCATGGGTTGGCTGGCACTCATTCTTCTGGTTGTGTGGGTATCTGCTGGAGCAGCGGAGACTACCAGACTTACCATCCTCCACATTAATGACTTTCACGGGAGGATACTTCCGGATACGAAGACAGAACTAGATAAACCTGTGGCCGGGGCTGCCTACCTTGCCGCCATGATCAAGGCGGAACGGTCAAAGAACCCGACCGGCACGGTGCTTCTATCCGCTGGAGATATGTTCCAGGGAACCTGCGAGTCAAACGGTTGTCAGGGAGCGCCTGTCATCGAGATGATGAACGAGCTCAAGTTCGATGCGATGGCATTGGGCAACCACGAGTTTGACTGGGGCATGACTGTGTTCAATCGCATGCGCAAGAAGGCTGCTTTCCCCTTTCTTGCCGCCAATATTGTAAACAAGAAAGAGATGCCCCTTCCCGGTATCAGGTCACACCGGATCGTGCAGCGAAACAAGGTAAAGGTGGCGGTGATCGGCATTGCGACCCCGGACACGAAATATACTACGAAGCCGGATAACGTGAAGGACCTTGACTTTCTCAAGCCTGAGTTGGTGCTTCCCCGGCTCATCAAAACAGTGCGCGACCAGGGCGCTTCAGTCGTTATTGTGCTGTCGCATCTGGGTGAACGCGATGACAAACTCCTCGCATCTGCTGTCCCCGGTATCGACGTGATCGTGGGAGGGCACAGTCACACTGCAATCTCGAAACCCCTGGAACCTGGCAATGGCACGATCATCGTCCAGGCGGGCTACAATGGCCTTTATCTGGGTGTCCTGGAACTGCTCATTGATGCACAGACGGGCAGAGCCACAGGATTCACAGACAGAAGCGGTTTGAAGCGCGTGTCGGCAGGACCGGAAGACAAGACAGATCGCAAGACTGCCCTCCTGATAAAACCTTGTGTGGACAAGACCAAGCGTGAACTCGATAAGCCAGTGGGTGACACATGCGTCAACCTTGTGACCTCCCTTAAAGAGGAGACAAACTTCGGCAACCTTATAACAGATGCCATGCGCGAGGCAAGCGGCGCACAGATAGCCGTCCATAACAGTGGCGGCATCAGGACTAAAATCTCTGAAGGAAAAATAACAAGGAGGGATGCGTGCAACGCCTTTCCCTACGACAACCACCTCGTCATAATGGACCTGACAGCCGCAGAGCTGAAGGAGCTCCTCAACCAGAGCGGGAAAGATGTGAAGGAGAAGGGGATCATGCAGCTCTCAGGCGTGAAAGTCACATACGACCGAAGCAAGTTGCCAGGCGACCCCTATGTCAAAGCAACAGTCGATGGGGAGGACCTCGACAAGAAGAAGAACAAAACCTACCGCGTTGTCACCAATGATTTTCTCGCCGCAGGTGGGGATTACATAGACGTATTTAGAAAGGCAATTGAGCAGGGGAGATCTATCGAGAACGGCGACAAACTGAGGGACGTTTTTGAACAGTACCTTAAGAAGCACAGTCCCGTGAAGCCCGAGGTGGAAGAGAGAATCGTCTTCGTGAACAGTGGAAAGTAGCATTGTCGTATTCATCAATGGAATTCCCGTTACTATACACCGCGGCATGCAGGTGCAGCACGCCCTCATCTCGCACGACCAGGCCCTCTATGACGCGTGCAGGCACGGAGAGATGCACGTGGAAGATGAGGACGGATTCCGTGTGGGGCTTGAAGGGGCACTCAGTGACGGAACAAAACTCTACACGAGAAAGCAGGGTCGGGGGTCCCGGGTCCGGGGTCCAGGAAGGCCGAAGAAAGAGTAAAGCCTGGTATCACTTCAAAAAGGCCTTGTAGACAAGATAGGTCGCCAGGGTGATGCCGCTCATGCAGAGGTAGAGTGTTGGAAGGTTTGCGAATGCAACGAGCGACGTGGCCAGCATGGGCCCCAGTGCCATTGCGACAAAGCGTGACGAATTGAGAAAGCCGATGACGTTGCCTTTCGGCTCGGCCGCAAAGATCGACATGGCGAGCGGAACGATTGCTGCAACCATGCCCATTTCCAGCATTACAACAATGGTGAAAAAGGCCAGGCCATTGGTGAACGCGAGCAAAGCCGGGAGCACAACGGCAGACAGAAGCAGGAAGTCAATTATCCTTCGTACGCCTGTTTTTCGTGACAGGTAACTCCACCCATACGTGCCGGTCATCGAAGCGGCCGTATAGAACATAACGATCGGTCCTGCCCACTTGAGGGCTGTTGCCTGATCAAGCCCAAACCTCTCAAACACTTGCGGTAAAACGCTGGGAAGAAACCCGAGATGGGTGGTTGCCGTCATGCAGAGTAATGCGCCCGTGAGGATCCGCTTGTCGAGCGTCGACCAGATAGATGACTTTGTTTCTTTGGGCAGCGCCGGCACAGGCGTCACGTACATGTGGCAAAACAGAGCCGACGCAAAGAGTATGAGCGAAGCACTGACAAAAGCCGACTGGTATCCGAACGCAGCCACCGCGAAGACCCCGAGGGAGGGACCGATGAGCTGCCCCAGCGAGAGTCCCGACTGAAACACACCGAAATGGAACGCCCTTTTCTCCGCCGAGGAGGAGACAGAGATGATGATGAGCCCGATTGTGGAAATACCGCCGAAGGCGCCCTGCAGAATTCTCAGCGCGAGTAACCCGGGAAGAGTGTTGGCAAAACCAAAGACCAGAAAGAGGATGGCCTGAATGACCATGCCCCCGACAAAGAGCAACTTTGGACTAAACCGATGGGCGAGAGAACCGCATGCAGGAGACGTGAGCGCTAGACAAAGGCTGGTCGAACCCATTATAGCGCCGACCCAGAGCAGCGTCTCCCGTGGAGAGTACGTGCTCATTCCCGCAACATAGAACGGCAGGAAAATGTAAACAAAATGGAAGGAGAACGCAACGCCGAACTGAGAAAAAGAGATGAAGATGACGTTGCGTAGTTCACCGGTTTTCATGGCCACTCGCGAACCATTATACCATCGGAGTATGCTTTTCCCTATTGTGCTTTCCGCATGAGACTGTTATGCTTGGGGAGGTTCGCTCGATTTAGCATGATCAGAAAGGCTCTCCTTCTCAAGGTCCATGACGCGGCCAGCATGCAGCGCTGGAACGACAAGATCCGTCCTGTTGAATTGCGCGAGCTGGACAAGCAGGCCCACAAGATGGTCATCGCGTACATCCTTGGAAAATTCGAAGAGAAGAATCCTGAGTTCAGCTGGGCAGAGATCATCGAGGGCGGCCTTTTCGAATTCCTGCAGCGCATCGTGCTTACCGATCTGAAGCCACAGATCTTTCACCGTATCAGGGAAGACCGGGCGAAATACAGGCAGCTCAACGCGTGGGTGTTCGATCAGCTCGCACCCATCATCCTGCCGCTGGGCGCAACAATCTGTCAGAGGTTCCAGGCCTATTTCGAGAAAAACGACGAGAATGTGAACAAACGGATACTGAGTGCCGCCCACTTCTATGCCACGAAATGGGAGTTCGACATCATCGAACGCGCCAATCCCAACGGATATGAGATCGACGGGATACGGAGAGAACTGGAGAGCAAACAGGAAAGGTATTACGACCTCAAGGGCTCGCAGCAGCTCGCCCTCTATACCAAACTCAGGAACTTTGCGGACCTGTGCGGCCAGCTCAGGTTCCAGTTGCGCTGGAGTCACCTGCACCGCGTACCGAGGACATCGGTGCTCGGCCACATGCTCATCGTGGCAATCCTCTCCTATCTCTTTTCTCTCGAAATGGGAGCCTGCCCCAGGCGCAGCTATAACAACTACTTCACCGGCCTCTTTCACGATCTGCCCGAGGTGCTCACCCGTGACATCGTGCACCCGGTCAAGAAGTCCGTTGGCGGACTCGACAGCCTCATCAAGGAATATGAGAAGGAGCGCATGGAGGAGGAGGTCTACAGCCTCATACCCCTGACGTGGCACGGTGAGATGAGGATGTTCACGGAGATAGAATTCAAGAGCGTGGTGACACAGAACGGCACCCTGCACGAAATAACGAGTGATGAGATCAGCTCTCAATTCAACGAGGACAGGTACAACCCAAGAGACGGCGAGCTTGTCCAGGCAGTGGACCATCTGGGAGCGTTCTGCGAAGCGTACCTGGCCATCGCGAATGGCATGAGGGCAGTCGACTTTGAAAGAACCAAGACGATTCTCAGACAGGATTATATGGGGAAGGTGATCGCCGGGTTGCGCTTCGGTGAGATCTACTCCGACTTCGAGTAGTTTCTCGTAACAGAGACCCCCTACTCTTCTTCAACCATTACCAACCATTACCAACCATTACCTTGATGACGGCGCGTACGGGCCTGACTGTGGCGCCACCGGCCCCTGATCGTATTCCTGCGAAGGAGGCGAAGGCGCATACGGCGCTGGTTGGCGACCGGTTGATCCTTGTTGGTAGCCGGGCGGAGGTGGTGGTGGCGTATAGGTTCGCCGCTGGCTGGACGCCATACCGGGAATCTGATTTCCCTTGGCGTAGTGGCACTGCTGATAGGCCATGTCGTACTGCCTCTGAAGCTGCCACTGTGAATCATACGCCGGTCCGCTTGCCATACCCATTCCCCCGAGGAGCCCGGTCGCACCGCCGATCGCGGCACCGGCGCCTGCGTTGCCTGTGGCTGCGCCAATCGCCACACCCAATCCAGCCCCCACGGCTGTTCCGATAACTGCTCCCGTGGCGAGGTTCTGGTTGGCGGTTTCGCTTGGCGAGGCACCTCCAATCTGTTGTTGAGCCCACTGCCTGCAATTTAAGTCGTCGGTCTGGAACACCTCAAAGGGCTTTCCAGGGGCCGGCAGCACCATGACGGTTGGGCCTGTTGGCATCGTCGCGCATCCGCCCAGAACCACCAGGGCAACGAATATCAGGAGACCTTGTTTCAGTTTCATCGTGCAGTGCCCTCCCTTGCCGGCGGGGGCGGAGTTGGAGTCACCTTGGCCCATCCACCGGGACAGCTTTCGACATACGGAAAATAACCCTGCGGATCCTGGCAATAGTACCAGTAGGATTGCTCCGGTTCACTATAAACCGGGTCCTGGATATACGTACTCGGGTAGGACGAATACGGATAGGAGTAAGGATAATATGAGGGGGAATAGTAGTACGGATAATAATAAGGGTAACCGTAGGAGGGATACCACCACGGGCCGAACCCGTACCAACCAAGGGAGAACCCGTAGTATGGGCCACCACCATACCAGTAACCGCGCCAGCCGCCATAATATCCACCGTAGTATCCAGGGTATCCACGATATCCAGGGTATCCACGATATCCGCCGTAATATCCTCGATACGGCCCACCATAGTAGCCCCGGTATGCGCCTCCCGAATGCGGGTATCCGCCTCCGTAGTATCCGCGGTATCCTGAGTATCCGCGGTATCCTGAGTATCCGCGGTATCCAGTTCCGGAGGGTGCTCGATACGCCGCGCCACCGGAATATGTGCTTCCAGAATATGCGCCACTACGCCCTCCGCCACCGGCTTGAACGCCTCCGGAGGAGCCTCGATATCCGCCTCCAGAATATGAACCTCCCTGGCCTCCGCCACCACGTCCACCACCCGATGCGGAAAAAGCGTTTGAAGAGAAACCAAGGCAGATTAAGAAACCGATAAGAATGATAGGTATCACCTTATTCATGTCTCTATTCACCGCTCGTCCTTCCTCAATTTCAGGTTAAGCCTCACGGAGCCCCCTGTCAACATTCCCTTATTGGGGAGAACATAACCCCTTCTATAACATCAACTTGCATAAGAACGTGGAGCATTAACCATGCCAGGTCAACGTTCTCCCCCCAACACTCTCCATCCGCACCAATCATCCAGGAGTTCCAAGTGTTTCAGGGTCACCATACAACAGTATGCGCGCACGAGCCGGGCGGGCGAACGACATTACTGTCGAATTAACCCATTTTTCTCGACATTTTTTGCTGGGGACCCCTGCTGAAAATCGTATGCAGGAACTACCCTTGATACTCGGAAAGACGGCCCGCGGACCGGCTGTGCCGGGCCTGGCGCTGGATCAATCAGGCTGGGACAGGCTGGTTGCGAAGCAGCATATGGTGTGCACGGGAACCGCAGTTGCAAATGAGATCAAGAGCGGAAAGGTTGGCAAGAAAATCTCCCCAAAGCTGCGGGTACACGGGTGCGGCATAGGTGAAGAAGCGTAGCTCAATTCCGTTTCTCCGGAATAGGTCTGCGTTGAGAAACTTTTCAGCCTGGCGCTGTATCAAGAAGGTTGAGCCATTCATCGCCTTACAGATCTCGATGAGAAGGCCTGTGCCTCTTCCCCTGACACCCAGCTCGGACAAGCTGACCATACTCGTTTCGATCTGAAGAGACGTCATCAGGTAGTTGATGATTTCAACGTTCAGATCGATAAGCCTTTCGAAGCGTCCTGAAAACATCGCTTCGATGAGGCTGAGATGGTCGTCGACGAAAGGGGCATTCCCGTAGGCGCTCCTGAGACTCGCCAGGTGCTTGCGAGTCCATCGACCTTCATAGCATATCCTGACGTTGTTGATCTGCTGCACTCCCAGGCCCTTCTTCCAGACGGGAACTGTCATCCACAGTGCGCCCTGGTCGTTCTTGAAACGGTTCCTCGTGATCCACGTCGTGCCCTGGGGAAATTGAACGTCGTCAAGAAGGACCAGGATATCTGAAAGATGGGCCTTATAGAAGAAGCCCGGATACGGGCAAAAATACGGTCGGGTCGTTGCAACGATCATGGTTCGAAGTCTACAGCAGACTGAGTTCCACCCACATCGGGCGATGGTCCGAAATGTAGTAGCGCAGGTAGACTTTGAAGTTCTTACTGTTTGCCCCATCCTGCCACAGGGCCGGGAAGATGACGGCATCGTAATCGAAGACGCCTTTCAGCCCAGTGAAGCGGCGCTCGGTCGTCTGAGGTAGGAAAGCCACCTGGTCATACTGCGCGTCCGTGCTGATGCTTGACGCGATCTGACTCGAATGCTCAGGTACCTCCAGCCCCAATTTGGTCAGAGCATCAAAAATAGGATCGCCCGGCTTGCTCCTTGGCATATTGAAGTCACCGAGCACCACTAGCTCGCGCGCAGACGAGAAGGCGCTCTTCCTTCGCATATCCGACCACTTCGCCACGGCAAAGGTCTCGAGTGACCGGCGCGCTATTGAGTCGGCGGTCTCATCGCCGAAATAGAGATGGACATTCACAAACGTGAATGATGTGTTACCGGCCGCAAATCCCGCCAGGTATGGCGTGCGGTCGAAACCCGTGAACTTCCGCTCAATGCTGGGCAGCTTGATCGCGTCGTATTGGGAGGGGGGAAAGGCTATCTCCCC
>Ga0102851_10002861_pt1 | contig 10583 bp, 9 predicted proteins | sample Mud3Dept3metaG_FD_79558 | JGI IMG/M metagenome (GOLD analysis project Ga0102851, IMG submission 79558) | Freshwater wetland microbial communities from Ohio, USA, analyzing the effect of biotic and abiotic controls - Mud 3 Core 4 Depth 3... | ecosystem: Environmental > Aquatic > Freshwater >...
ATGCGCATCGATCCGGCCATCCTTCACAACGGCGAGTGCATCTACGTCAGGGTAGAGTTCTTGAATCAGAATATCGGCCGTGGCATTTGCTCCGATTGTCCCCCTATCTGCGAAGGCACGATAAAAGTGGCGTGTGTCTGCTGCTCCGATGAGGACAGGACCAGTACGTGCTTCTTCCCGTACTTCACGAGCGTCGTCGCGCCTGATGAAAGCGGTAACTTCCCCTACTGGAACGGCATTGCCATCCAGAATACCAGCAGCGTGGCCGGCAAAGCTACTTTTACAGCGTCCGAGAAGGACGGTGTAGGGAAAGGGACCTTCACGACGCCCGACCCGATTCCGGCAGGCGGCATGTTTGTAGCGACGCTGGACAGCTTGACATTTGACGGAAACTTGGGCTCAGGTCAGGTCTTCATCACGGTGACGACCGAGTTCCCAACGATGGACGGGTTCGCCATGATGGCCAATCCGCTAACCGGCGAATCGATGGGATACCTGTGCAGAAAATCGTGTAGCCAATAATAATCGAGCCCCTGTGTCCTGGCCTGATGCCGGGCACAGGGGATCTTTCCAGAGGCTGACAGATCGCCTCTGCTGATGATTCGGTGGGGGGCCTTGGAAAAGGCCCCCCAATTTTTACTTCCTCTTCTTTAGCCTGGAGAGACAATCTCTCGGTATCAGGCAGCGGTCTTAAGGGGGCTGTGCGGTGGTAAAGGAATGGAAGAACAGGGTGAAGCAATCGGGTGCCGTCCTGCTGGCGGTGATGGGCCTCCTGATGCTTGCGGATGAGTGTGGGGCTTTCCCCTACCGCCCGGCGACTGCATTGAGTCTGCTGTCGGAATATACGGCTCTCAATGATTCGGCTCCACCCCGCACCCAGGTTTGGAAGGTTGTGCCGGAGGTCGGTCCTGACGGCGGATCGATCCTGCGGTTCTTGGTGGAAGTATCGCCCGAGGCGGGTGCCGTGTGTGAACTCAGGCTTCCCGCGCCCGGGACCGCCGGAGATATCCAGTGGAAAGGAATGGGGAAGCGCGGGGAAAAGAAAAGCGGCGCGGGCATATTGCTTTTGCCCGGTTTCCCCGCACCGTGCGATGTTCTCCCCGTCGGCCAGGGAGACAGAGGGGGGACGTACGGGGAGAGGATCGAAGCCGGAGGCAGGGTGTTCTCCAAGAGTTACCGGGTGTCTTTTACGGCATTCGCCGTAGCCGACGCAAAGGCGATGGGCTGGATCCGGGGAGAGGACCCCGGCGCGGCAGGGCTGATCATGGTGGCGGTCACCGATGAAAAGGGGCGGCCAGTGGTCAAGCAATTGTGGCCTGCGGATGGGCCATGGTGGCTTTATGAGGAAACGCCGCTGCGGCGCTCGTGGCGTATAAATTGATTTTTACTATGAAATCTATCTGGCCTGTAAATTGTGGATCAACCAGGAAAGGTTTTCTGGTCGCGTCGATCTTCGCGTTGTTCTTCCTTTCGGGTTTTTTTCAGACTTTTGTGTATGCCGAGACCTATGAGGCGTCTTCCCGTCCCTGGTCGGGTTATTGGTGGCCCTATGCGTACGGGGGGCTCGGCACCGGTTTCGATTATCGCGGCAAGCCGGCGCCCTTGGAGAAGTACAATCTTCACATGACCGGCAGGACTTCCGGTACGGCGCTCGACTGGTATCTGCGGGTGAATTATGACCCGGGAGCGCCCGGATGGTACGGGCTCTGCGCATACTGGGCGCGCGCGGCGTGCTTCGAGGACATCGACATACTCCCTTCTTCGGAGAACAACCTCATCTTCCGGATCGGTGATAAGAAAGGGTTGCTGACGCTTGCGCACAACAGCGACACCGGCGAGTCCGGCGACGCCACCGAACAGCCCGAGGTGTTCCATTTATGGCTCCTTAACTATATCAGGGATGAGAAAAAGGCCTTTGTAGCCGATCTCGATTCGGGGCCGGAGGTGTGGTCATACGCGATCTATAAATATGACATGGAAACCTCCCGAAGCGGAAACGTCGAGTCGGTACGGGTAACGGTCTATTACGCCGATGATCATGTAGACCCCGATTTCAGGGGGACACAGACCCGCTCGTCAACGTACACGTATGACCTTTTCCTGGATGGGACCGGGGCCATCACCGGCGGCCAGTGGACAGGGTTGAGCATCGCCAGACATCCGTCCGGCCTGGCCTTCCCCTTGGTTGTGAACACCTATCTCCCCGGCTTGGATTATCAAGAGGTCCTGAGGCTTGCCCGATCCAAAGATGACTTCCTGGAGAAAGGGAGCGAGATCGTGGAGATCGACCCGGGGAAGTACAATCTTATCCTCCTCGATGAAGATGCGTACCGGGTACCCGCTGTTTCCGGGGATATCCTGTCTGTACGGATTGAAAAGGAACCGGGGAGTTTGCAGGACATTGATGTGGTTGTCCAGGATGGGAACGGCGCAGAGGTGCGACGCGCAATCGTATCTGAGAGCAAGCCGATGGATATCCTGATAACCTCCACAGCCCCGCCTTACGTCATCCGGCTAACCCAGGCTGATTATACCGACCCGAATATCTATGTCCTGAAAGCGGACGTGAAAAGGTCGTACAACCGGGACGTTCCGTACATTCCCAAAGCGAATGAGTGGTGGTCCGGTTTTGCCTTGACCAATCCGGGAAGCGTCGGGGTCGACCGGGTGACAGTGACGACGCGCGACAGGCAGGGAGCTCCGATCCAGACGGTCTTGGGGACGGTCTTGGAGCCGCTTCGGCTTGGGCCTGGCGAGAAGCGGTTATTTTTATTCGACGATTTCCCCGTGCGTCCGCATGAGTTATCCGAAACCACGAGGCTAACCCTGACGGCAGACGGGCCGGTTGAGTTTCTCAACCTGTTCGGGGCGGAAAATAGATCCCTTGCAACCTTTGTCCTGGGCGATGCGCCGGATTCTCGGCTGGTTATCCCCGACACGGCCCTTCACATGAGCCCGGGCGTGAAGATGTTCGGGGGGGTGAAAAACGACTCCTTTGAAGAAACACAGGTTACGCTCCGCCTCTATACCGCGGCCGGCATCCCCCTGAAGGAGGTCTCGAGTGCGATCGCCGCGCGCGGGTGGCTCACCATCGAGCCCGGTTTCGCTCCGTTCTACAACAGCATGCCGAAATCGGGATGGATCGAGATCCAGGGGAACGGCGTACAGCCCCTGAGCGGTTTTCAATACACGTCGGATCCATCCGGAGTCGAAACCCTGTTTGCGCTCCCGGTGGGCGCTTCAAAAAAGATCGTACCGCACGTCCCCGAACCGGGCTATTGGAAAACGCGGGTGACCCTGATCAACCCGAATGATACGGACAATCCCGTCAAGCTCCATCTGGCACGGGCCGGGGCGGACGGGGGAGAAGATCTCGATATCGTGCTGGCGTCCCATCAAAAGCAGGTCCTGGAGATCCAGGATCGATTCGGAAAGAGGGAAGGGGAGCCGCTGTATCATTCGATTCTTGAGATAACCGGCCTGTATCCCCTGGTCGGTTACTTTACCTACAGCACCATCAGCGGGAAGGACTACGCAAGCTATCCGCTCCTGGACGAAACCCACTTCAAGAGCATGCTCAGCCTGCCGCACTACCCGGGTGATGACGGCTACTGGTGGACCGGGGTCGTCGTCTGCAATCCGTCGGGGGTTGCCGCCGTTACGGTGAGGATGGAGCCCTATGATCATAACGGGAATTTGCTGGAGGGAAGTGTTATATCCGTCAACCTCCCTCCCGGTGCCTATGATGTTTTTGAAGTGGCATCCCGTTTCGGGGAGTCTGCGCCAGGGATCTCGTTCATCAAGTTTCGTACCGAAGGGGATTCCGACGTTATCGGTGGTTTCTATCTGTATGGCGACAGCGGTAATCGTATCCTGAGCGGGGCGAATATGGAGTAAGGGGTTATTTCCCCTTCCCCTGCATGGGAAGGGGATTTCTTTGCGCTTGCTGACCGGACTTTACAAACCACCCCCCCTTTTCTTTAACCCAGTGTTGTATGAAGGATGCCCCTTTGAAGTTAAACCCTTGAAACGAGACGTCTGTCTTGATCTTTACGGTTGCCTGATCTCCCGAAGGAGACACCGCTATCTCATCTATCGTGTATTTCCGGTAAGGCAGCCTTCTGTTCTGGCTAAGGTAACTCTCCCGAGTTACGCTCTCCCGCGAGGAAGAGTCAAGAAATTCATAGGCGCGGTCCCATTTTCGGTCAATCTGTGCCTGCATGTAATTTTTTACCCGTTCCTCGAGCGGCTCCTCCTTCACGGGAGACAAAGCGGCACATCCCGCCGACAAGATCAACATCAAGCAGCATGCCGCCGCCAATAGCGTTCGTCGATTGTTCTTCATCGTGCTCCTCCTTTGCCGGCTTGTTCTTTCCGGTACCGCTCCATGAACTCTTGCGGGCTCAATTGGAGCATCTCCATCTGCTCCTTGCGGATTTTCTCCTGCTGTTCCCTGCGGAGTTTCTCCTGTTCTGTTTCATGGGCCTCTTTAAACGTTGCTACGAGCCTCTCGATCTCCCGATTCCCGGGAACGGAATTGTCCAACGAGACATATTTCTTTTCGCTCACCCGGAGAGCCCGCTTTTCGTCAAGGGTGATCTTGAGTAACCCCAGCGTCCTTCCCAGGGACCCTGTCTGGAGGAGCACGGCGGTTTCCTTCTCGGTGGCGGGCGGGAAAAATACGTCATCGCTTGCCGACGAGATGGCCACGTCAACGCCTTTTACGGCCTGTACCAGCGCAAGGGTCCTCTCCGCGTTGGATTGGGACAGCAGGATGACCAGGTCGGCCTTTCCCCTCAACTCAGGCAGCAGCTTTTTCAGGGCGGCCTCAGGGGGTATGACCTCCAACCCTTTCACCCGTTCCCGATCGGGGAGCAGCGCGAGGCCATCCGGATCCAATATGCCGAGAATGGCTACCTTGATCCCGCCTACCTCCTTGATGATGTACTCCCGGGTCCAGGGAATCCTGCTGCCGCCATCGAGCAGATTTGATGCAATGTAAGGAAAGGAGATCTTGGAACGTGTTTGCTCGAGGAATCCCTTTCCAAACGTAAACTCCGGACCTCCCAGGTTTAAGGCATCATATTGCATCAGCTCCATCGCCTGCAATTGCAATTCGGCCGTGACTTTGTTGCCATCGAAAACCGTCCCGCCATCCAGGAGCAGGACCGATGGTTCGCTTTTCCGGATCGATTCTATCACCTGTGCTCGCCGGGCAAGACCGCCCGAGCTTTTATTGCCTCAGGAAGGACAGGGCTCGATGGTACCCTTTACGGAACCGGTGTAAAGGATGGTGATGCTCCTGTTACCCTCGGCAAAAGAGCCGGCAGGGAAGAAAACGCCGAACCATAAAGACAACAGCATTGGAAAGAGAAACCGTTTCATTTGAACCTCCGGTGGAATGGGTTTTCATATAACAGGGGATTTTACCATGACATATTTTTGAAAGCAAAGCTTTTTTATGCGAGGGGCGATGCGCCCGCGGGCCGATCCCCGCAACTCACTGCGGGGTAAGCGAGAAAAGACGCGGCTTCTTTCTCTTGAGGAGCGAAGGTTCTCCGCAGCAAACTACGGGAATCCTTCGATTACAGATTGCCTTTTTCGGTAAAAACGGATATGGGTAAAGCACAACGGAGCGGGATGATGCGCTGCAAAAACGGTTAGAGCCCGAGAAATGTGTTAAAGGGTTTTGATGGCAAAAGGGTCGAAGAAAAAGATATCGGATAAAAAGAAAAAAGCCGATAAGACGGCGACCGGGTTTGTCAGCGAAACGACCTTTTTCCGGAAACCGGTTGTCCATATCCTGATCATTGTCGTCTTGGGTGTTCTGATTTATTCGAATACCTTCAATGCTCCTTTTGCATATGATGATATCATAACTATTACTAGTCCCATAATAAAGGATATTCGTCATTTTATCGATCCGCAAAATATCTATGGCAGTCGATTTATCGGGCAATTGAGCTTTGCGTTGAACTATCAGCTGCACGGATTCAAGGTGACCGGCTACCATATTTTCAATCTCTTGATTCATCTGCTGAATGCCCTACTCGTTTACTGGTTGATTATTCTTACTTTCAGGACCCCGACGGCATCTGCCTATCTCCAGAAGGATGTTTTAAAGACTTCAAATCCTTACCGCTGGATCCCCTTATTTACAGCCCTTCTCTTTGTAAGTCATCCGGTTCAGACCCAGGCGGTGACCTATATTGTCCAAAGATTTGCATCTCTCGCGACGCTTTTCTATCTGTTTTCCCTGGTCATGTATATCAAGGCAAGGAGTTCCGAATCAGCAAAGAAGGCGAGATATATCCTCTTTGCGGTGTCGATCATTTCAGCTGTCCTGGCTATGAGGACGAAAGAGATTGCCTTTACCTTGCCGGTTATGGTCCTTCTCTACGAGTTCATGTTCTTCCGGGGAGATATCAGGAAGCGAATACTTGCCCTGCTTGCCCTGCTTCTGACAATGCTTATAATCCCTTTGACCATGTTCAGGCTGGTTGGATCATCAGGGATAAGAGGAATTGATGAATTAACAAGGATGGCGGGTTCCGCAGATGTCTCGCGGTGGGATTATTTGAACACGCAGTTCCGGGTCATCGTGACGTACATCAGGCTGCTCTTGTTCCCGGTTAATCAAAATCTCGATTACGATTATCCCATATACAGAACATTTTTTACCACTCCGGTATTTTTATCTTTTTTTGCTCTTTTGGGTGTCTTGTGTTGGGGGATATATCTGCTTTACCGTTCGTACAAATCAGACCAGGAGAATCGTTTCTGGTACAGGGTGACTGCCTTTGGGATATTCTGGTTTTTTGTGACCTTATCGGTTGAATCGAGTATTATCCCTATTAGGGATGTCATTTACGAACACAGAATGTATCTCCCCTCGGTCGGTTTTTTTATGGCGATCATGTCCGGGATTGTACTCATTTATGTGAGGCTGGCAAACCGGACGAACTGGGTAGCGAAAGCATTCATGCCCGTAATGATTTTGATCTTAGCTAGTTTGTCACTGGCAGCTTATGCAAGGAATATGGTCTGGTCGGACAAGGTGACACTGTGGAAGGATGTGGTCAAGAAGAGTCCCTACAAGCTTCGACCTCATAACAACTTGGGAGAGGCTTATCAGGAACGGGGTCTTTTCGATGACGCTATCAGGGAATATCAGACGGTCATAAACCTTGAACCGAATTACGCTAAGGCCCATTACAACCTGGGGGTGGTTTATCAGCAACAGGGTCGTCTCGATGAAGCTATCAAGGAATTTCAAACCATGATAAGGCTTAAACCGGATTATGCGGACGCCCATCTCAACTTGGGAAGTGCTTATCATAAACAGGGTCGTCTTGATGACGCTATCAGGGAATATCAGACGGCGATACACCTTGAACCGGATAATGTTAAGGCCCATAACAACCTGGGCGTGGCTTATCATAATCAGGGACGTTTTGACGACGCTATCAAGGAATATCAGACGGCGATTAACCTTAAACCGGATTACCCGGGTGCTCAGAATAACCTGAGATTGCTCTATCAGGAAAAGAGACTTCCTGATGATCCATCAAGGGCGATCAATCGGCGATGAACCTTTAGAGACCGGAGCAACTTTTATCAATAATGGCTGAAAGCATCAAGACAATATCCCCCGCGGGAGAGAGCGTCGCAGGGTTTTTCAATCCGGCCCGGGTCGTAGCACATCTCTGGAAATACCGGGACCTGATACGCCAGTTGACGTGGCGTGAAGTCGTCGGGCGCTACAAGGGCTCTTTCGTTGGGTTGGGATGGTCATTCATTCAACCACTGGTCATGCTATTTGTTTACACCTTTGTCTTTTCGGTTATCTTCAAGGCCCGGTGGGGTGTAGAGTCTGATGAAGGCAAAGCCGCTTTCGCGCTTGCCCTGTTCATGGGATTGATAACCTTCAGCATCTTTTCGGAAGTGGCAAATTCTGCCCCCTTGCTGGTTTTGGGCAACGCCAATTATGTCAAGAAGGTGGTTTTCCCCCTGGAAATTCTTCCTTTTGTGAGGCTTTTAAGCGCGTTGATTAATGCCGCTTTCAGTTTGATCGTGCTGGTCGTGGGAATCCTTATTTTCAATCATTTTATCCACTGGACGGCGCTCCTGCTTCCGCTCATATGGTTGCCGATGATGATGTTTACGTTGGGTTGTGGCTACTTCCTGGCTTCTCTTGGGGTATTTGTAAGAGATATGGGAACCGTCATCGGCGTCTTGACCACAATACTTTTCTTCCTTACCCCTATCTTTTACCCAATAAGCGCCGTGCCCGAACAGTTTCGCATTTTTTGCCGGATGAATCCGATAGCCATATTTGTGGAGGATGCCCGCAGGGTTGTGCTGTGGGGCCTTTTCCCGGACTGGCCCTGGTTTTTCTTCGGTATGGCCTTGTCGGTTGCGGTGTTGATCTTTGGTTTCGTGTGGTTTATGAAGAGTAAAAAGGCCTTTGCGGATGTGATCTAATTCTATCTTTTTTGAGGGCAATTGAATTGCATCAAAGTTCTTTGGATGAAATGCTGGCTTTCAGAAATAAGTATCTGGAGGTTAAGAAGAACGAGCCATTATTCATTCTCGACCTTGGAAGCCTTGATGTGAACGGTTCTTACCGGAGGTATTTTGAGGTCTCTTCCTGGACGTACCGCGGGATCGACATGGCTGCGGGCGAGAACGTGGACATTGTTCTTCAAGATCCCTATAACTGGCGGGAAATAAAATCCAATTCGGCCGATGTCGTCGTCTCGGGGCAAGCGTTTGAACATATCGAGTTCTTCTGGCTGACCATGCTGGAAATAGCCAGGGTCTTAAAGCCGGGGGGCGTGTGTTGCCTGATCGCTCCCTCAGGCGGCTACGAACATCGTTATCCGGTAGACTGTTGGCGTTTTTACCCCGATGGATTCACTGCGCTTGCCCGTTTCGCTCACTTGGACGTCTTGGAGGTTTATTCACAAAGCGGAACGACCGGCTATTCTGACGGAAGCGATTTGTGGCAGGATACCGTGTTGGTGTGCAGGAAGACGGCTTCATCTAAATTATCTTTGTGGAAGAAGAATTTCCGACATTACCTGCTGCATAAGCTATTGAGGTAACTTACGAGAAAAGCCCGCGCGATGTATTTTAGATCGGGAGAATGGTTTGATGGACAGGCCCTTCAGTTTGCTGGATTATAGCATCGCTTTTTGTACGCCGCGCAGACTCACGGATATTGCCGCTTGGCAGATGCATATCCCGTTTGCCTTTGTAATTACGGCGATGCTTAAACCGGGGAAAATTGTCGAGTTGGGAACCCATAAAGGAGATTCATATTGCGCATTCTGCCAGGCCGTGGATGAGTCTTCCTTGAATACGGCTTGTTATGCCGTGGATAGTTGGCAGGGTGATGAACAGGCCGGGTTTTACGGCGAAGAGGTGTTTGAAGAGTTGCGAGCTTATCATGACCCGTTATATGGCGGTTTTTCACGCCTGATGAAATGCCTTTTCGATGATGCCCTGGCTTTTTTCCCTGAGGGTTCCATTGACCTTCTCCATATTGACGGCCGCCATACCTATGATTCGGTCAGGCATGATTTTGAATCATGGTTGCCCAAGATGAGCACGAGGGGAGTGGTGCTTTTTCATGATTCCAGCGTTCGGGAAAGAGAGTTTGGTGTTTGGCGGCTATGGAATGAGATTTCAAGCCAATACCCGAGTTTTGAATTCAAGTTTGGTAATGGCTTGGGTGTTCTTGCTGTCGGCGAACAAATCGAAAAAGAAGTTTTGACGTTTCTGGAATACGGAAGAGACAACGAGGCATGTGTTTCCAGATTTTTTTTTCACCTGGGGACAAAGATTGAACTGGACCTGCAAAAGGCTAAACTTTCTGAACGGGTATATCAATTGGAGAACGCGTTATCGGCCCGTGATAAACAACTGCAACGGGCCGACGAGTGGCTGAGGGGGCATCAAGCGTCACTGAGAGAAATAGAAAGTCAATTAACAGGACTAAGACGAGAAAGAGAAACGCAATTGCGGCAAATTCAGACATTGCAGGAACAAATTGGGGAGAAAGACCGTCAGTTGGATGAAATTCATGCCTCAAAAGGATGGCGATGGTTGGCGCGTTTTAGAAACCGAGAAAGAATGGAAAGCTGACAATGGCTAACTACATGGAAGAACTCTTGGATATGCCCTTGCGCGATGTTCTGTCGATTGTTCAAGAGAGTATTATTACTAAGACAACGTATTTCGGTATAGGCGCTCAAAAAAGCCCTATGGATGCTTGGGTTTACCAAGAAATCGTGTATGAAACGTTGCCCGATGTCATCATCGAAATTGGTACGGCACATGGTGGCGGGACGCTATTCTTGGCGCATCTCTGCGACCTCCTCGGGAAAGGAAGGGTTATTGGTCTTGATATTTCCCACCAAAATGTACCCGATACGGTAAGAAAACATCCACGAATTTCGCTTGTTGAAGGGGATGCATGTCAAAATTTTAAATATGTTGAGAAGATGATTTCAAAGGATGAGAGAGTCTTAGTAATCGAGGATAGTTCTCACACCTATGAAAATACTTTAAATGTTTTG
>Ga0102851_10002862_pt1 | contig 10581 bp, 8 predicted proteins | sample Mud3Dept3metaG_FD_79558 | JGI IMG/M metagenome (GOLD analysis project Ga0102851, IMG submission 79558) | Freshwater wetland microbial communities from Ohio, USA, analyzing the effect of biotic and abiotic controls - Mud 3 Core 4 Depth 3... | ecosystem: Environmental > Aquatic > Freshwater >...
AGGAGTTCGACGCCGGCGCAGATGACTTCCACCGTGACCAGCGCGGGCCGTATGATGCGGACGATGGTCTGGGGGAAGGCTCTGCTCGCGGTGCTCGCCGTCGGGTGCGGGCGGATCGGGTTCGACGCCACCGGCGACGGCGACGGCGGCGGCACGGGCGGATCCGCTGATGGCAGCCTCGCGCGCGGACCGTGTCCGCCCCCCGCGACGATATCGGATCCGCTGCTGATCAGCGGGACGACGATCCGCGTGACCGTGATCGGCACGCTGGATCCCGAGAACGACGTGGCGATCACCGCGCTCGATCGGCTCGGCGGCACCGTGCTGGCACAGACCACCAGCGCCAGCAACGGCGACTACACCCTGAGCGTGCCCTCGGGCGGCCTCCCGGTCACCGCGGTCGTGACGTTCGCGAAGCAGAACCTGTTGACCAGCCTGTTCGTCCCGGAGGCAGCGCTCGATCGCGACATCGTGGGCCTGCAGTCGTGGATGGGCTCGTCGTCGGCGACGAACTCGCTCTACAGCGTCAGCGGCGCCAACCGTGATCCGGCGATGGGCACGATCCTCGTCCAGGTCCGCGACTGCGACGGCGGCGACTTCACCGGCGCGAAGGTCAGCGTCACGCCTGCGCCCGAGAAGATCGTCTATGCCGGTGGGCTGTGCGCACCGAGCCTGGCCCAGGACACGACCCGCTCGCCGTGCCCGTACGCGTGGGGCCTCAACGTGTCGCCCGGCACGGTCCAGCTCTCCGCCAGCAAGAGCGGCACGGCGTTCCTCCCGTTCGACGTCGAGATTCCCTCCGGGACCTACTTCATGGGCTCCGTGATCCACGCGGTGCCATGACCGCGTCCAGCGCCGCCTGCGTGGCGGTCACGCTTCGAGGGCCTGGTGCTCGGTCTTCACCGGCTCCGGTGGCTCGGTCATCGTGGCTTCGCTGAGCAGCAAGACGCTCGCGACCGACACCGCATTCTCGAGCGCCAGCCGCACCACCTTGGTGGGATCGATGATGCCGGCCTCCGCGAGATCACAGTAGGTACCGCGGGCGGCATCGAACCCGTAGTTCCCCGTCCCGGAACGCATGTGCTCCACGACGACGCCGTCGTCGAACCCGGAGTTCTCCGCGATCGCCCGCGTCGGCGTCTCGAGCGCGCTCTCGAGGATCTTGAGGCCCGTGCGCTCGTCACCTTCGCACGCGGCCTCCTCGCGTTCCGTGACGTCTGGCAGCGGCGTGGCAGCGGCGACGAGAAAGGTCTCTGCCTCGCCTGTGCGGCGAATTGCCCGCCAGGGTTCTCTTGGCTGGGATCGGGCGATGGCTTTCACGCTGCGGCCTTGCGAACATCCGCCGGGACTGCGGCCTCATCAAGGGGATATGCAGGTAGCCCCCACGTCGTCAGACCATCACGACAGTCGCGCGCAGGACATGGAACTTCAGCGCTCGCGGACGCTGGCACGCATTGAGCGAGAAGCGCTCGATGAGGGTCATTTCGCTAATCCCACAGCTCGGAGAGCGCCGCGATTCCATCGCGCCAGCACGGCGTGGCTGTCTGCAGCACCGGCGTGCACGCACGCAGTCGATCCTCCGAGCCGGCGGTCAGCACCGCCACCGCAGCGTGCTCGAAGAATGCGTAGAACGCGTGCGCTCGCCAGGTCTCGCTCGTGCAGGTGACCACGATCCGCACCGGCCACCCGGTTCGCGTCCGCACGTGGTCGTCGCTGATCCGCTCGGCGTCTCCGAGCGCGCTGTCGATCCACGCACGCTGATCGTCTGGCAATGCGATGAGCTCGCTTACCGTGAGGCGGACGTCCTCGCTGCCGGGTGGCTCGAGCTCGAGGCGCATCAGTCGACCCAGTGCACCTGCGAGGCGCCGTCACGAGAAGGTTGCACCGGCAGCGGCTGCAATGAGCGGACGACCGCGAGCAAGACCTCGCGATGGCGCGCCTCGCCGGTCCACTCGAGCTTGAGCGCGTAGCGATACGGTTCTCGGCGCAGCAACACGAGATCGCGGTGAACGACAACGCCGCCTCTCGCCGCGATCGCCAGCGTCGCGTGCGTGCCGATCAGCCCGTGCTCCGTCTCGAGCGGGACCTCGCGGATCTCGCCGACGAGACTCGCAGCCTCGACCGCGATCAGCTGCGCGAGCTCGTCGTGCGGCGTGCTCGTGGTCGGGGCCGTCGGATAGATCACGAGCTCGGCGTGATCGCCGGGAAAACCGGGCGGGAACCACGTCGTGGCGAGTGCGTTCGGCATCGGCCGCCACCCGGGCGGCGGCTCATAGAGCGCGCGCCGTGGACGCAGGCCGAGCTCGAGCTTCCAGCGAATCAGCAGATCGAGCACGACATCCGCGTGTCGTACGCTGCCCTCGATCACGATCGCGTGCGCATCCGCGAACAGCACCGCGACCACGCGCTCGCCGACTCGACACAACGCCCCGTACTCGCCCTCGCCGCTCACGACCCGTCGCGTGTCCTCGATGCGCGCGTCGCCTGCGACACGGGCGACCGCCTTCGAGATCGGCTCGAGCGGCATCTGCTGGTGACACCGGATGCGACTCCCGCCGTCGGGCGCCTCGTACACCACGAGGTTCGCGCTGAACCGCTGCGTCCAGCCGCGGGGCGCTGCAGGAATCATCCCGGGCACGGTACTACACGGGGTATCCTCGCTGCTCGGGCGTATCAGGTAGGCGGCATGTCGGAGTTCCTCGAACCACCCAAGCAGCACGACGCCGGGACCCGGGACGGGCACGCCCTCGACGGTCCGGATCCGACCGCGATGCCACCTGCCCACGCGGATCCGTGGAACCGCGCGCCCAATGACGAATCGGCCCTCCTCGGCCCCACCCTCGGCGAACCGGGGCGCGGCTTCGACCTCGGCGGCTCGCGATCGACACGCTCGAGAGCGCGGTCGGCGGGCTGCCGGACCAGCCGCACGTCGCCCTCGCCCAGCTCGACGATCTCGCTGGCAAGCAGCTCGCTGACGTCGATCAGCGCGCCGACCTGTTCGGGCTCGGCACTGGCTCATTCGGGGTGGCGCAAACTGCGCCAGCAGTCCTCCCCAAAGTCACCGATCCGGCGAAGACCGCGCCGCCCGATCGCGCCGCCATGCTCGGGCAGATCAACGCAGCCGGCACCAAGGAGCTCACCGACCTCGATGTCGGGCTGCAGCGACAGCTCACCGAGCTCGATCGGACGTTCACCGCCGAGCAGAAGCAGCTCGACGGTGAGATCGGAACCCAGGAGCGCAAGACCTCCTCTGCCGCCAGCGCGGGCGACAGTTCGCTCAAGGGCGACATCGCCACCCAGGATCGCGACAACCAGAAACAGATCGCCGCGGAGACCACGAAGAACGCACGCGAGGTGACCAAGCAGCGCGCGACGCTCGGCAAGGCCGCCGAGTTCGAGCGTGGCTGGCACGGCTCGACGCGCGACCAGATCCTCACCGAGGACGTGAACCCTCACATCGCCACGCACGTTGCCGCTCCGCGTGCCGCGGGTGCGCCGCTGGCGAGCGCCGCCACCTCGATCGGCGCGGGCAAAGCGATGCAGGCTGGCGGCAACGCAACCCGCGCGGTCCAGGCCACCACGATCGCGGGCATGCAGTCCGGCGCGATCCTGATGCAGGCCGAGCTGTCGCCGCAGAAGCTCGCGGCCGACGGCGAGAAGCTGATCGCAACGCAGAGTGCTCGCACCGAGGCGGCGCAGCACGCCATCACGACCGAGGAGACCAAGCAGGGCGACCGGATCCAGACCCAGTCGACGATCGCGAACAACGAGATGGAGATGCTCGGCGCGCTCGCTCAGGCGCGCATGGAGATCGAGCGCTCGGGCTTCACGACGCAGGCGACCGGCGCCGCAGCCGGTGCGTCCGGTGCGATGTCCGCCGAGAGCGCTGCCGGCAAGATCCGCGGCGACGCCCTCAAAGCAGAGACCGCCACCAAGATCCGCTCGACCCACGCGAGCGCGAAGGCGCAGGTCGAGGCCAAGGTCGCCAAGCTGCGGGCAGACCTCGCGGCAACCGCCGATGTCGACCTCACCCGGCGCCTGCGTACGATGGGCCGAGAGCTCGCGAGCCTCGACGGCTCCGACCAGACCGCGAACGCCGCGATGAAGCGTCATGCGAAGCACGGCGAGTCGACCCTCTCCGCCGAGAACGACGTCCGCGCGCAGCAGATCCGGGCCGAAGGCGCGAGGGCCCGCGCAGCGATCGCGACCTTCGTCCACGACGCCCGCAAGCGCATCGTTAGCGCGAACAAGTCCACGGATCGCGACATCGCCAGTGCGGCCAAGCGAGGTCGCGACGCGATCCACGCGGTCGGCGCCGACGCGACCAAGGAGCTCGTCGGGTTCAGCAATGCCCGCCAGGGCAAGGATGTCGTCGTCGCCGCCGCCGCCAAGGATCTCGCCGGGTACGACCTGCAGGCAGCGAACGCGACGATGCAGCTCGCGACCATGGCGAACAGTGTCGCGACCACGATCGACAAGACGTGGCTCGACGACGCCCTCGCCACCACCACCAAGGCGCTCGATGGAGACAGCGTCTTTGGCCCCAGCGACGACAAGGCGACAGCCGGCATGCGCGTCCTCACGGGGCTCCCTCCGCACCTGCAAGGCGATGCGATCGCGAAGCTGTCCGCCGAGCAGTTCCAGAATCTGTTGATCGGCGTCCCCGAGGGGAAGCGCGAGGAGCTCGCGGCCCTCGTCAAGAACACCGCAGACCCCGAACGCAAACTGCAGCTCTGGGGCACGTATCACAAGGCGCATGTCACCGCCGATGTCGCGCGGGACAAGCCCGGCACTGATGCGGAATCGCAGCGTCGTCACGCCGCGCGCGATACCGCCGCGAAGAGCACCCATGGCGAGGTCGATGAGGAGATGGCGTTCATGCACCAGCAGGCCGCGACGACCGGCAAGGCGCTCTCGATCACCGACGTCAACGATCTCATCGCGCGCAAGGACACCGAGCACGCGATGGAGATGAAGTACAACATGAACTTCACGAACGAGGGTGGCGCTCGGATCAGCGGCGCCAACGGCAGCGCCCTCGGCAGCCACATCCACTGGAAGAATGACGAGCTCAAGATGCTCGACAACACGTTGGCCCAGCTCCCGGATGCACACCTCGCCGGAAACCCGAACCTCAAGCAAATGAAGCGAACCGAGCAGATTCCGTGGGACAACCAGCCGACCTGGCTCGCCGGCTCCTCGGGAGGCGGCGACATCCTCATCGGCGACAAGGGCGCGGGCCTGTCCGGAAACGACATGCGCCACGCAGGCGACCTTCGAGAGCTGGTCGATCCGGCGCTCGCTACGCGGTCCAGCAGAGTCTCGCCGCTCGAGATGACGGTCACGCACGAGCTCGGCCATGACATGCAGGACCGCGATGCGGCCGATTACGCCGAGTACAAACGGATCATGGGGTGGCAGACGCACGATGCTGCGTCGACCGGCCTTGCGGCGCCACAGCTCGCGCTCCTCGAAGCGGGACGACAGAATCACTACACGAGCCGCAGCTACGTCACCGACAGCAACAAGGACTTTCGCGTCGATCCAAACGATCCGGCGACGGGGCCCCACCACTATCGCTCGACCAACGCAGGCGCAATCCCGGCCAAAGGGCAGCACGAGCTGGGTGCCAGCGGAGACACGGATACGTGGGGCTACGCACGAACGAATGACAACGAGATGTTCGCCGAGCACTACGCCAAGGCGGTCCAGGTCCCCGAGATGCTCCACAAGGATCTCGTCACACGGCCCGAGAAAGCCGTGAGCGATGCGCAGGCGGACATCACCAGGCTCGAGGCACTGAAGACCGCTGGCGCATCGCTCAACCCGCTGCAGACGGTTGCGATCGATGCGCAGCTGGCGACGGCACGTACCACGCTGGCCTCCGCACAGGACGCGCAGTCGCTTCGCCGGAGAGAGTTCGACGTCATGCGCGACAAGGTGTTCAACACCGACGCGGCGCAGGTGGCCACCGAAGCGCGCCTGCAGGCCAAGGGGATCAGCTCGACCAAGCTGGATGAGTTCAAGAAGAAGGCGGCCACTGCATCCACACCCGCGCAGCTGGCCACCATCGAAGCTCTCTACTGATGACGTGGAGCCGACGTCAGTTCAGCGCAGCACTGGGCCTCACGCCGTTACTCGCGTGCGATCGAGGCACACGCACTTCGACCAAGGAGACGGGCGTAGGTCCGACGAAGCCGACCATGCACTATCAGCCAGCAGGCCCCGGGTACTCGAGGGCCGACGGCCCTGCCCCATTCTCGTTCGATGGCGATGAGCTGCTCGAGGTTCGCGACGGCGTCCTGATTCGCCGCGACGCAGCACTCGCTGAAATCTCGCGACTCCCCCTGACGGACGTCACGACCTTCACGGTGCTCCGCGATCGATCGCTCGCGGTCCGCGTGGCTCCCGCAGCGGGGGCTCCGCTTCTACACCACGTGGTCGCGGGGCGATCGAAGGCTTCCTACGCCTCCCACGGCAAGCTCCTGGCACCTACAGAGAAGCCGAACGAGCTCTGGGAGGTCGATGACCGGAGCGTCTCTCGCGAACAGTTCGGCACTGACAAGCTGGCGGGCATGCTCGTCCCGAACGTCACCCACCCGCTTCCCGAGAACACGCTTCCCGGGTTCGCCGCATTCTCCGATGGCACGATCGCGGTTTCGAACATCACCGCGATCCTCCATGCGGACGCGACCAAGCTGTCGAGCTACACGTGGGCCGGCGGTAGCCGGCACCTCGCCCCCGGGCCTGGGCCGCGGACGTTGTGGGCCAGTGATAACTTCGACAAGATCGCGCTCGTCTCCCTCGAAGGCACCGAGGCGAAGCCGATCGCCCGGCATTCCCTGAAACCAGACGAAGTGCTCCTGCACCTCGCAGGATCTGGCGACCACGCGGCCGCGGTGATCGCGCGCACGCCGGACACAGGGCCCACGGAATTCACGCTGGCGGTCTACACCACCAAGGGCGAGCAATGGCGTGCGCCCCTCGACAGCCCGCGCCAGATCTTCTACGCCGCGCTCTCCGCGACACGAGTCATTGTCCGCGCGGAACCGCAATTCCTGCTGCGCGCGTGGGACCTCGCGACCGGCAAGCCGGCGTAGCTAGATGTGATCTCCCAGGGATGCCTTCCGGAAGGCGCCCCGAGGCCAGGATGTCGTGATTCGTAGTAGTCGACCTCGTGGTCGATCTCGACGACGGACCATCCGGTGAATCCGTACCGTCATCGACCAGCGCGAGCAGCTCTGCGAGCCCGGACGTGTGCTCGATACTCATCGAGCGTAAACGTCTCGGCGGTGCCGGCATCGACCTCGGCACCTCGACGTTCGAGCTCGGCATCCCACGCCGAGCTCGCATCCGCGTCCGGCTCTCCATCGAGACTGCGAAGAAGCTCGAGAGCCAGGCGGGCTCGTTCTTCGGCAGGAAGCCGAAGGATCTCAGTCAGGACGTCGGCGGTCGCCACAGCGACATCATGGCAGACGATCCATTTCGACGACGGACATCCGTCCATACCGTGGCGTAGACTGCGGGCCAATGCGTGGGCTTTGGTGCGACGGACGCCGGTGTCGACGGCGCCGGATGGCCAGCCGGCGGCGACCATGATCGGCCCGTACGTGCGCGACATCGAGTCGATCAGCTTGATCGACTGAGCCCGCCCTTCGCGCGTCAGCTGCCGGGAGGCAGATGGTCGAGCGCGGTGTCCGTCGACTATACGATGCAAGTCATCGCGCGAGCGTCGCAGCGGTTCCATGACATGTTCATGGAATGACGCGGCATCGCTCGGTCGTTCCGTGGTCGACGAGATGCACGTGGCTCGTCGGGGTCTTGATCGCGACCGGTTGCACGCGGGCGGCTCCAAGCCGTGAGGAGCGCGAGGTCCAGACACCGCGCGCGCCCACCGCACCGAGTCCCTCGCCGCCGCCGTCACCGGCGCCGCCCGTGCCCGTCTCGCCGTCGCCACCCCCCGTCCCGGTCACGAGGACCTGGAGGACGGCGCTCGCCGACGCGAACCGCCTCGAACAGCTGCGGCACCCCGGCTTCCAGGTGGCGAACGGCTACAAGTCGATGACGGCGCTTGCCGAACGTGCCGATGACGAGCTCGCCGCGCTCGTCGGCAACCTCCCCGATGATTCGCCCGAGCTGCCCGAGGCCGCGTGCAAGCTCGTGCCTCGGTCACGAGATCGCGGTCATCTGGAGAACCAGCTCCTGCGTGCGATCACCGTTGCGCGCGCCCGTGCGAAGGGGCAGGTGCCAGAGCTGTACGGCGCCTTGCGTGCGCAGTACCTCGCGGTCCAGCTTGGAACGCGATGGCGCTCTGACAGACTCGAGCGCGGCGGGGGTGATGCGATCCGCGGTGGCGCTGCGTCCTACCAGTGCGACACCGTCGACGTCGGTCACCTGCGTCTCTTGCTCGTCGATCTCTACTTCGCCGAGCAGAACTACCCGATCGATCCATTCACGAAGCAGCCCTTTCCTGGAACCTCCACGAGCAAGAAGACCGCGCATCACGCAGCGGTGAACGAGCTCGATGCGCTGCACAAGGAGGTCGTTGTCGCGGCGCCCGCTGATACCGCCGTGGCGACGATCCTCGATCTCGCCGCCATCTACTGCTCGTCAACGCCGAAGTCCAAGGTCGCCGTTTGCATGGATCCTTCGAAGCTGTCGGACCGAGTCCTCGCGATCCGCGAGAAGGCTCTGCCCAGCGATGACCCCGTGCTCGCCGACACGCGCGTCGTTCGCGCGCGCGCGTTGCTCGAGCGCAAGCGAATCGCCGGGGCCGAAGCGGTGCTCCGCCGCGTGCTCGCCGAGGCGCGGCCTGGTGCCGAAGCTCGCCTCCATGCGGCCGGCGATCTGATCGCGCTCCACCGCGAGCGCGGCGATCATGCGGGCGTGCACAGCCTCGAACTGTCGCTGATCGACGATCTCGCACGTCCCGGCGGACGCAGCGTGTGGACCTGGACCGAGGTCGCCACGACCGCAGCGGCAGTCGCGAAGTCCGACGGACGACCCAGCGACGCCGCGTCGATCCTCGCGGCGGCCGTTCGTGGTCTCTCCCATCCGTGCGGTGCGGACTGCGACACCCGGGCGTCTCTCGCCGGGCTACTCGCGGCACAAGCCGAGGTCGATCCCCGTGCGGCGCCCGCGCTCACGCAGGAGTCGACCCGATTGAAGGCAGAGCTCGACGGAGAGTACGCGCGCCAGGTCGATGAGGTCCGTCGAATCCTCACGGCCCGGCCCTGACCGCGGGTAGCTGGCCTAGAATGGGCCGTGCATTGTCCCAACGTCATGAAGACGCGCTGGGAACATCGAACGCGGATGCGTTCGCGATCCATCATCGCTTCACTGGCGCTCGCGCTCGTCGCGTGCCGCGCGGATGGCACAGCGCGCAAACCGACATCGCCGACAGCCCGAGGTACCGCGGCGAAACAGCCGTCGCCCGTATCGACCGCTCAGCCCGAGACCCGGTGGTCGGGCCGCCGCGAGGACAGCTGGGGCCCCGGGGATGACGCGAGCTCGTTCCTCGACCGCTCGATGATCGCGGCGGCGGTCGACCCGATGAAGCCGCAGGTGAAAGCGTGCGGCGCGAAGACGGCCGCGACGGGCACGGTCCAGGTCCGGCTCAAGGTCAGTCCCGATGGTCGCGTCGCAAGTGCAACGGTCAAGAGCGCGCCCGACCCCGCGCTCGGCGCATGTGTGGCGTCGGCGATTGCGAAGGCCGTGTTCCCGAGGACGGACCTCGGCGGCACGTTCACGTACCCGTTCACGTTCTGAAGACCCGCGGGGAACGTGAGCGAGCAGACGCTCCCAGCGCGTCTTCATGACTGTATGGACAGAGCGACGACGTCGTTGCGGCGACGGACGTGGGCGACGGCCCGCAACCAGCGGGAGCATCGCGACGTCCTCAACTCAACGAATCGGCCCGGCGAACCGGGCGGGTGTATCGCTTCGCTGGAGGTCCACCTTGAACGCAGCGACCGCGTCGACGAGAGCGGTTGCGGTGTTGTCGATCGCATCACGAAGTTCGTCTGCGCTCGGCGCTTGAGGAATACGTTTCGACCTGCTGGATGAGACCGGATGGCGGTACGCGGTAGCGAGATCTAGCGCTTGACCTGCGGACGCCGCCCGAACCTTCCAAGCGGCCGGCATGACGGTGATGTCTACAGGCTGTGCGATCGTTGCGCATGACGCGAGCCTAAGCGAGCGAACTCACCTCGTTTAGAACGGGCACACGGCTTGCTGAACCCCGGCACATGCGCCTCCTCTCCTTGCTCCTGATCTCCCTCTCCATACTGGTGTCCTCGCGTCCCGCCGACGCGTGCAGCCCCCCGATGTGCTGGCCCGGTGCGTTCCTTCCCGGCGATGCAACGACGATCCCGAGCAATGCGCCGGGGTTGTACTGGCGCCCCTCCCGCGCCAGCACCGCACCCTCGACGCTGTCGACGGTGCGGCTGACCACGACCCTGGCGCCCACCACGGCACTTTCGTTCACGGCGACCCCGCTCGCCGGCGGGGACTACGTGATCGTGCCCGACGCGCCACTCGTCGAGGGGACATCGTACGTGCTCGAGGATCTCGCCACCTGCG
>Ga0102851_10002863_pt1 | contig 10580 bp, 4 predicted proteins | sample Mud3Dept3metaG_FD_79558 | JGI IMG/M metagenome (GOLD analysis project Ga0102851, IMG submission 79558) | Freshwater wetland microbial communities from Ohio, USA, analyzing the effect of biotic and abiotic controls - Mud 3 Core 4 Depth 3... | ecosystem: Environmental > Aquatic > Freshwater >...
CCATCCCTTCGCCGACGCCACCTTCGTCAGCGCCGCCGTCAGCGTCGTCTTGCCGTGGTCCACGTGACCAATCGTCCCCACGTTCACGTGCGGCTTCGTACGATCGAATTTCTCCTTGGCCATCTCCCTCTCTCCGATACCTATTCCAGTTTCGAGGTCTTCAGGGATCCCGGTCGCTCAGCCCGCGGCCTTGGCGACCACTTCCTCGCTGACGCTCTTGGGTGCCTGCTCGTAGGCCGCGAACTGCATGGTGTAGCTGGCGCGCCCCTGCGAGAGCGAACGCACGTCCGTGGCGTAGCCGAACATCTCCGCGAGCGGGACCTTGCACGAGATGACCTGCACGCTGCCGCGCGGCTCCATGTGCTGCACCCGGCCGCGGCGCGAAGTCAGGTCGCCGATGATGTCTCCCATGTATTCCTCGGGCGTCACGACCTCGACCGCCATGATCGGCTCGAGCAGCACCGGGCGGGCCTTCTTGGCCGCGTCCTGGAACGCCATCGAGCCGGCGATCTTGAAGGCGATCTCCGAGGAGTCCACGTCGTGGTAGCTGCCGTCGTAGAGCTCGATCTCGATCCCGGAGAGCGGATAGCCGGCGAGCGGGCCGGTCTCCATCGCCTCGCGGATGCCCTGCTCGATCGGCTTGATGAACTCGCGCGGGATCACGCCGCCCACGATCTCGTTATTGAACACGAACTCGGCCTCGGCAGTCGGCCGCATCTTGATCTTGGCGTGACCATACTGGCCGCGACCACCGGTCTGGCGAATGAACCGGCCCTCGCCCTCCGCCTCGATCGTGACGGTCTCCTTGTAGGCGACTTGGGGCTTGCCGACGTTGGCCTGGACGTTGAACTCGCGCGTCAGGCGATCGACGATGATCTCGAGGTGGAGCTCGCCCATGCCCGAGATCAGGGTCTGCCCGGTGTCCGGGTCGGTGTGGACCCGGAAGGTCGGATCCTCCTGCATGAGCTTGCCCAGCGCCATGCCGAGCTTCTCCTGGTCCACCTTGGTCTTGGGCTCGATCGAAACCGAGATCACGGGCTCCGGGAAGCTCATCGCCTCGAGCACGATCGGGTGGCCGGGGTCGCAGATCGTGTCGCCGGTGGTCACGCTCTTCAGGCCGACCGCGGCCGCGATGTCGCCGGCCAGCACCTCGCTGATCTCCTCGCGCTTGTTGGCGTGCATGAGCAGGAGGCGGCCGATGCGCTCGCGGTTGTCCTTCGTCGTGTTGACCACCGCGGTGCCCGAGGCGAGCTTGCCGGAGTAGACGCGGAAGAACGCGAGCTGTCCCACGAAGGGATCGCTCATGATCTTGAACACCAGGCCCGAGAAGGGCGCGTCGTCGCTCGCCTCGCGCTGCAGCGGCTTCTCGGTGCCCGGCTCGAGCCCCTGCACGGGCGGAATGTCGATCGGCGCGGGCAGGTAGTCCACCACCGAGTCGAGCAGCGGCTGCACGCCCTTGTTCTTGAAGGCGCTGCCGCACAGCACCGGCTGCAGCCGGTGCGCGATCGTGCCCCGGCGGATCGCCGCCTTCAGCTCCGCCTCGGAGACCGCCTCGCCGGCGAGGTACTTCTCGAGCAGCCCGTCGTCGGTCTCGGCCACCGTCTCGACCATGCGCTCGCGCGCCTCGAGAGCCGAATCGCGGAGCTCGGCCGGAATGTCCACCAGCTCGTAGTTCGCGCCCTTGGCCTCGTCCATGTAGAGGACGCCCTTCATGCGCACGAGGTCGATCACGCCGCGCAGGCCTTCCTCCTTGCCCCAGGGCAGCTGGAGGACGGCCGGGTTCGCATTCAGGCGCGAGCGCATCATCGACACCGTGCGGTCGAAATCGGCGCCCACGCGGTCCATCTTGTTGACGAACGCGACGCGCGGGACCTTGTAGCGGTCGGCCTGCCGCCACACGGTCTCGGACTGCGGCTCGACGCCGGCCACGGCGTCGAACACCGCCACGGCGCCGTCGAGGACGCGCAGCGAGCGCTCCACCTCGACCGTGAAGTCGACGTGACCCGGCGTGTCGATGATGTTGATGCGGTGCTTGTCCCAGAAGCACGTCGTGGCGGCCGCGGTGATGGTGATGCCGCGCTCCTGCTCCTGCGGCATCCAGTCCATCGTCGCGGTGCCATCGTGCACCTCGCCGATCTTGTAGTTGACCCCGGTGTAGAACAGGATCCGCTCGGTGGTCGTCGTCTTACCGGCATCAATATGAGCCATGATGCCGATATTGCGAGTCATCGACAGCGGGACTTGTCTCGCCATAAGTGTGCGCCCCGAAGGTACGCTCGAACTCTCGTCTTCCCAGTAAGCGGCATAAATGGCGGCGAGAGGCGCCGCCGCGCCGCTTCGTCAGCTTCTACCAGCGATAGTGCGCGAAGGCCTTGTTGGCCTCCGCCATGCGGTGGGTATCTTCCTTCTTCTTGATCGCCCCACCGCGATTCTCGGCCGCGTCCATGAACTCGCCGGCCAGCTTCGCCTTCATCGACTTCTCGCCGCGGCTCTCCGCATTCTGGATGATCCAGCGGATGGACAGCGCCAGGCGCCGGCTCGGGTTGACCTCGACCGGGACCTGATAGGTCGAGCCGCCGACTCGCCGCGACTTCACTTCCACCGAAGGCTTCACGTTCTCGATCGCGCGCTTGAAGACCTTGAGAGGATCGTCCTGGGTCTTGTCGCGGACCGTTTCGAGGGCGTCGTAGAGGATGCGCTCGGCCACCGTCTTCTTGCCGGCGCGCATCACGACGTTGACGAACTTGGTCACCAGTTGCGAGTTGTAGACCGGGTCCGGCAGGACCTCGCGCTTGGGAACTTCCCTTCTCCTGGGCATCTCGCTCTACCTCTGCCGCGCGCCCGTCAGGCCTTGGGCCGCTTGGCGCCGTACTTGGAGCGGCTCTGCCGGCGGTTCTGCACGCCCACCGAGTCGAGAGTGCCGCGCACCACGTGGTAGCGCACGCCCGGCAGGTCCTTGACGCGGCCGCCGCGGATGAGCACGATCGAGTGCTCCTGCAGGTTGTGGCCGACGCCGGGAATGTAGGTGGTGACCTCGATGCCGTTGGTCAGGCGCACGCGCGCGACCTTGCGCAGCGCCGAGTTCGGCTTCTTCGGGGTCTGGGTGTAGACGCGCACGCAGACTCCGCGCTTCTGCGGGGCCTGATGGAGGGCCGGGCTCTTGGTCTTGCTGAGCTGGCGCGCGCGGCCTTCCCGTACCAGCTGATGAATCGTCGGCATGCCGAGAACTCTCTCTTCTCTCGCTCCGTCGCCCGCCGGATCGCAGGCGAACTCCCGGGCGCGGATCCGTTCTCCCGCGACCGGGTCGTCTCGAATTCGTACTGCCATTGCCCGCTTGGGTCCTGAGGACTGAAGCAGGGGGATCGGAAGAATACCCAACCCCTCAACGCCCGTCAAGCCTCTCTGTCCGGGCCACTTCGCCGCGCCCCCTGCGCCGGTCCGGGTGCCTGCGCTGGCGGGCCCGCCGGGGCCGTCCGGCCCGCCCGGCCGGGTGGGCGGCCGGGCCGATCCGCGCCGGCCGGGCCCGCCGCGGGCCCCGGAAAACGAAGCGGGGCGCCCCGCGCGGGGCGCCCCGGAAGGCTGCTCGAGCCCCGCTCCCGGGGCGCGGCGGTCACTCGCTCTCGAGCACCCCCTGGGGCAGGGTGCGGATCTCGTCGTCGCCGAAGTCGAACAGCAGGTCCTCCTCCTGCAGCTGGCCGACCTCGGGCAGGTCCTCGGCGAGATGGAAGTCGTGGTACTGGGCCATGCCGGTGCCGGCCGGGATGAGGCGGCCGACGATGACGTTCTCCTTGAGGCCGCGCAGGTAGTCCACGCGCCCGGAGATCGCCGCCTCGGTCAGCACCCGGGTGGTCTCCTGGAAGCTCGCCGCCGAGATGAAGCTGTCGGTCGACAGCGAGGCCTTGGTGATGCCCAGCAGCAGGGGCCGGCCGATCGCCGGCCGTCCGCCCGCCATCGCCACCCGGTCGTTCTCCTCCAGGAAGCGCCAGCGGTCCACCTGCTCGTCGATCAGGAACTCGGTGTCGCCCACCTCGGTGATGCGCACCGAGCGCATCATCTGGCGCACGATCACCTCGACGTGCTTGTCGTTGATCGCCACCGACTGGGAGCGGTAGACCTCCTGGATCTTGTCCACCATGTAGCGCTGGAGCTCCTTCTCGCCCAGCACGTCGAGCACGTCGTGCGGGTTGATCGGGCCGTCGATCAGCGGATCGCCGGCCTGGACGCGCTCCCCGTCCTGGACGTTGACGTGCACCGAGCGCGGCACCAGGTACTCCTTGTTCTCGGCCGAGTCGCTCTCGACCATCACCTTGCGCATGCCCTTCTGGATCTCGCCCAGGCGGACGACGCCGTCGATGTGGGTGATGATCGCCGGCTCCTTCGGGCTGCGCGCCTCGAACAGCTCGACGACGCGCGGCAGGCCGCCCGTGATGTCCTTGGTCTTGGCCGCCTCGACGCGCGGGATCTTGACCAGCACGTCGCCCGGCGCCACCTGCTGGCGGTCGTGCACCATCAGGTGCGAGCCCGAGGGCAGGATGTAGCGGCGGTCCTGGCCCTTGCCGTGGACGAGCAGCGCCGGGATCCGCTTCTCGGAGGCGGAGGCCTCGACGATGATGCGCTGGGAGAGGCCGGTGACCCGGTCCGTCTCCTCGCGCACGTTCTCGCCCTCGACGATGTCCTGGAACTCGATCGCGCCGCCGATCTCCGAGAGGATCGAGGAGGTGAACGGGTCCCACTCGACGAGCACGGTGCCGGGCTCGATCTCCTGGCCCTCGCGCACGTGCAGGCGCGAGCCGTAGGCGAGCGCGTAGCGCTCGCGCTCGCGGCCCTTCTGGTCGACGATCAGGAGCTTGCCGCTCCGGTTGACCACGATCAGGTCGCCGTTCTTGACCTCGACCGTCGACACGCTCAGGAAGCGGACCGTGCCGGGGTTCTTGGCCTCGTGGCGCGACTGCTCGGACACCCGGGACGCCGTGCCGCCGTAGTGGAACGTCCGCATGGTGAGCTGGGTGCCGGGCTCGCCGATCGACTGCGCCGCGATCACGCCCACGGCCTCGCCGATCTCGACCATGCGCCCGGTCGCCAGGTTGCGGCCGTAGCACTTCACGCACGCTCCCCGCCGCGCTTCGCAGGTCAGCACCGAGCGGATCCTGACGCGCTCGATACCCGCCGACTGGATCGCGTTCGCCAGCTCCTCGGTGACCTCGTCGCCGATGCCGATCAGCTTGTCGCCGGTCATCGGGTCGTAGATCTCCTCCTGGCTGGTGCGCCCCACCACGCGGTCGCGCAAGGGCTCGAGGATCTCGCCGCCCTCCATGATCGCCGAGACCACGATGCCGTCGATCGTCCCGCAGTCCTCCTCGTTGATGATGACGTCCTGCGCGACGTCGACCAGGCGGCGCGTGAGGTAGCCGGAGTCCGCGGTCTTGAGCGCGGTGTCGGCGAGGCCCTTGCGCGCGCCGTGGGTGGAGATGAAGTACTGGAGGACCGAGAGCCCCTCGCGGAAGTTCGCCGTGATCGGGGTCTCGATGACCTCGCCGGAGGGCTTCGACATCAGTCCGCGCATGCCGGCGAGCTGGCGGACCTGCTCGCGCGAGCCGCGCGCGCCCGAATCGGCCATCAGGGCGATCGGGTTGAACTCCGAGCGCTCCTGCTCGACCCGGCGCATCTCGTTGAACATCTCCTCGGAGACGCGCTCGGTGGTGCGGTGCCAGATGTCGATGATCTTGTTGTGGCGCTCGCCGAAGGTGATGACGCCGGCGGTGCGCTGGTTCTCGATCTCCACCACCTCGCGCCGGGCCGCCTCGAGGAGCTCCTCCTTGGCCGGCGGCACCACCATGTCCTCGACGCTGATCGAGATGCCGGCCTTGGTCGCGTAGGTGAAGGTGACCTCCTTGAGGTCGTCGAGCATCTTCACCGTCAGGTCGTTGCCGTGCTTGATGAAGCAGAATCCGACCAGGTCCTGGAGCCCGCGCTTCTTGAGCAGCCCGTTGATGAACGGGATCTCGGGGGGCAGCGCCATGTTGAGGATGACGCGGCCGACCGTGGTCTCGATCACCGCCCGCTCGATGACCTCGAGATCGGCGTGGACGACGTCCTGGTTGTCGTACTGCGTCTCGAGGTTGACGTACTCGCCGGTGTAGCGGACGCGGATGGGAGACTGCGTCTCGACCACGCCCTCCTGGTAGGCGAGCAGGACCGACTCGAAGTCCGGAAACGTCGAACCCTCGCCGCGCGCGCCCTTCTTCGCCATGGTCAGGTAGTAGCCGCCGAGCACGAGGTCCTGGCTCGGCACCGCGAGCGGGCGCCCGTGGGCCGGCGACAGGATGTTGTTGGCGGCCAGCATCAGAACCTGGCTCTCGATCTGCGCCTTGGGGGAGAGCGGCACGTGGACGGCCATCTGGTCGCCGTCGAAGTCGGCGTTGAACGCCGCGCAGACCAGCGGGTGGATCTGGATCGCCTTGCCCTCGATCAGCTTGGGCTGGAAGCCCTGGATCCCCAGACGGTGGAGGGTGGGCGCGCGGTTGAGCAGCACAGGGTGGTCGCGGATCACCTCCTCGAGGCAGTCCCAGACCACGTCCTCTTCGCGCTCCACCATCTCCTTGGCGGCCTTGATCGTGCCGACCAGCCCCTTGAGCTCGAGCTTGTTGTAGATGAACGGCTTGAACAGCTCGAGCGCCATCTTCTTGGGCAGGCCGCACTCGCGCAGCTTGAGCTCGGGACCGACCACGATGACCGAGCGGCCCGAGTAGTCCACCCGCTTGCCGAGCAGGTTCTGCCGGAACCGGCCCTGCTTGCCCTTGAGGGTGTCGGAGAGCGACTTGAGCGGCCGGTTGTTGGTGCCCTTCAGCACCCGTCCGCGACGGCCGTTGTCGAACAGGGCGTCGACCGCCTCCTGGAGCATCCGCTTCTCGTTGCGGACGATGACCTCGGGAGCGCGCAGCTCGAGCAGCTTCTTGAGCCGGTTGTTGCGGTTGATGACGCGCCGGTAGAGGTCGTTGAGATCGGAGGTCGCGAAGCGGCCGCCGTCGAGCGGCACCAGCGGACGCAGCTCCGGCGGGATGACCGGGATGACGTCCAGGATCATCCAGTCGGGCCGGGTGCCGCTGCGCCGGAAGGCGTCCACCACCTTGAGGCGCTTGGCCGCCTTGAGCCTGCGGATCTGGCTCGTCTCGGTGCGCATGATGACGCGCAGCACCACGGCGAGCTCGTCGACCTCGATGCGCTGGAGCAGCTCCTTGATCGCCTCGGCGCCCATCTTGGCCACGAACGCGCCGTCGCCGTACTGGTCGCGCAGCTCCCGGTAGCGCTCCTCCGAGACCAGCTCCCTCTCCTTGAGCTCGCTGTCGAGCGGATCGATGACGACGTAGCTCTCGAAGTAGAGGATGCGCTCCAGGTCACGCAACGAGATGTCGAGCAGGTGCCCGATGCGCGACGGCAGGCCCTTGAAGAACCACACGTGGGAAACCGGGCTCGCCAGCTCGATGTGCCCCATCCGCTCGCGCCGGACGCGGGAGCGCGTGACCTCGACGCCGCACTTGTCGCACACGACGCCGCGGTGCTTCATGCGCTTGTACTTGCCGCACAGGCACTCCCAGTCCGTGATCGGACCGAAGATCTTGGCGCAGAACAGGCCGTCGCGCTCCGGCTTGAAGGTGCGGTAGTTGATGGTCTCGGCCTTGGTCACCTCGCCGTGGCTCCACGCCCGGATCTTCTCCGGCGAGGCGAGCGAGATCTTGATGGCGTTGAAGTCCTTCAGCGCCTTCGGCTTGTCGAACATGCGCAGCGGTTGCACGCTCTGTCCTCCGGATTCCTGCGGTTCCGTCCGCTCAGACCTTCATCAGTTCGACATCGAGGCAGAGGCTCTGGAGCTCCCGGACCAGCACGTTGAACGACTCGGGAAGCCCCGGATCCTCGGGGACGGCGCCCTTGACGATCGATTCGTAGACCCGGCTGCGGCCTTCGACGTCGTCGGACTTGACCGTGAGCAGCTCCTGCAGGGTGTAGGCCGCGCCGTAGGCCTCGAGCGCCCAGACTTCCATCTCTCCGAAGCGCTGGCCGCCGAACTGGGCCTTGCCTCCCAGGGGCTGCTGAGTGATGAGCGAGTAGGGCCCGATCGAGCGGGCGTGGATCTTGTCGTCGACCAGATGCGAGAGCTTCAGCATGTAGATGTAGCCGACCGTCACCTTCTGCTCGAAGGCCTCCCCCGTCATGCCGTCGAAGAGCGTGGTCTTGCCCGACGACGACAGGCCGCTCTCGGCGAACAGGTCGTTGAGGTCGGCCTCGGTCGCGCCGTCGAACACCGCGGTCGCGAAGTTGAGCCCCAGCGCGCGACCGACCCAGCCGAGGTGCGTCTCGAGGATCTGCCCGACGTTCATGCGCGACGGGACGCCCAGCGGATTGAGCACGATCTCCACCGGGGTGCCGTCGGGCAGGTAGGGCATGTCCTCGACCGGCAGGATGCGCGAGATCACGCCCTTGTTGCCGTGCCGGCCCGCCATCTTGTCGCCGACCTGCAGCTTGCGCTTCATCGCCACGTAGACCTTGACCAGCTTGATCACGCCCGGCGGCAGCTCGTCGCCCTTCTGCAGGAGCTCGATGCGCTCCTTGTTGACCTTGTGGAGGATCTCGATGTGGGAGTCGGTCTTGCGGTAGATGATCTCGACCGCGTCGATCACACGCCGGTCGGTGACCGGCAGGCGCAGGATCTCCTGGCGCGAGAGCGCCTGCAGGACCGGATAGGTGATGGCCTCGCTCTTGTCGAGCAGCTTCTCGCCCGAGCGCGACTTGATCGGCGCGCTCACGGTCTTGCCGACCAGCAGGTCGGAGATCTTCTTGTTGCGCTCCTCGGAGAGGATGCGGATCTCGTCGCGCGTGTTCTTCTCGAGACGGGCGATCTCCTGGCCCTCGATGTCCTGCTGGCGAAGGTCCTTCTCGGTGCCCTTGCGCGAGAAGATCTTGACGTCCACCACCGTGCCCTCGATCCCGGGCGGAACCTTGAGCGACGCGTCGCGGACGTCGCCGGCCTTCTCGCCGAAGATCGCGCGCAACAGCTTCTCCTCCGGCGTCAGCTGGGTCTCGCCCTTGGGCGTAACCTTGCCGACCAGGATGTCGCCGGCCTTCACCGTGGCGCCGATGCGCACGATGCCGGCCTCGTCGAGGTCCTTGAGCGCGGATTCCGAGACGTTCGGGATGTCGCGCGTGATCTCCTCGGGGCCGAGCTTGGTGTCGCGCGCCTCGATCTCGAACTCCTCGATGTGGATCGAGGTGAAGTAGTCCTCCTTGACCAGCTTCTCCGAGATCAGGATCGCGTCTTCGAAGTTGTAGCCGCGCCAGGGCATGAAGGCGACCAGCACGTTGCGCCCGAGCGCGAGCTCGCCCTGGTCGGTCGAGGGCCCGTCGGCCAGCACGTCGCCCTTGCGCACGCGCAGGCCCTGCGCCACCACCGGCTTCTGGCTGATGCAGGTGTTCTGGTTCGAGCGCCGGAACTTGGTGAGCTGGTAGATGTCGGCGCCGAACTCCTTCTGCTCGCCGGTCTCGATGTCCTCGCCCTCGACGCGCACGATGATCCGCTCGCCGTCGACCAGGTCGACGACGCCGCCACGCTTGGCGACCACCACCGCCCCCGAGTCGCGCGCCACCGTGCCCTCGAGCCCGGTGCCGACGATCGGCGCCTCGCTGCGCAGCAGGGGAACCGCCTGGCGCTGCATGTTCGATCCCATGAGCGCGCGGTTGGCGTCGTCGTGCTCGAGGAACGGGATCAGCGCGGCCGCCACCGACACCAGCTGCTTGGGGCTGATGTCCATGTAGTCCACGCGGTCGCGCTCGACGCTCACGAAGTCGCCACCCGCCCGCGAGATCACCCGGTCCTCGACGAAGTTGCCCTTGTCGTCGACCTGGGCGTTGGCCTGCGCGACGATGTACTTCTCCTCCTCCCACGCGGTCAGGTAGAAGGCGTGCGGCTCGACCTCGATACCGCGCTTGCCGGCGCGCTTGAGCCGGGCGTTTTCGGCCGCCAGCTCGTCGGCGACGATGACCTGCCCGAGCTTGAAGGCGCCGTCGCCCACCTTGACGACGCGGAAGTGGTTGATGACGCGGCCGCCCTCGACCCGCTTGTACGGGCTCTCGATGAACCCGTACTCGTTGATGCGCGCGTAGGTCGCGAGCGACGAGATGAGTCCGATGTTCGGGCCTTCCGGGGTCTCGATCGGGCAGATCCGGCCGTAGTGCGAGGCATGGACGTCGCGCACCTCGAAGCCCGCGCGCTCGCGCGAGAGACCGCCCGGCCCGAGCGCCGAGAGGCGGCGCTTGTGCGTGACCTCGGACAGCGGGTTGGTCTGGTCCATGAACTGCGACAGCTGCGACGAACCGAAGAACTCCTTGATCGCCGCGATCACCGGCTTCGAGTTGATCAGGTCGTGCGGCATCGCCGAGTCGATGTCCTGATGGACGGACATCTTCTCCTTGATCGCCCGCTCCATGCGGACGAGACCGATGCGGAACTGGTTCTCGAGCAGCTCGCCCACCGCGCGGACGCGGCGGTTGCCGAGGTTGTCGATGTCGTCCACGCGGCCGACGTCGCG
>Ga0102851_10002865_pt1 | contig 10579 bp, 8 predicted proteins | sample Mud3Dept3metaG_FD_79558 | JGI IMG/M metagenome (GOLD analysis project Ga0102851, IMG submission 79558) | Freshwater wetland microbial communities from Ohio, USA, analyzing the effect of biotic and abiotic controls - Mud 3 Core 4 Depth 3... | ecosystem: Environmental > Aquatic > Freshwater >...
CTCAACCCCATACTGGCCATAGTCATACACTGCACTTAAACCGTCATAAATCTCGCTTGACTGGAAAACATAACCATATTCCTTGCAGTGCGAAACCAGCTTCTTAAAAACATCTTCCTGAGCCATAATAGTTTTGAATGATTTAACGGAAAGCAAAAGTAAGGTAAAAAGTTCTGTTTTACAATGGGAGACATTCTTCTCATGAGACAGCTCGAATCATCGCCAGACTGATGTGAAGCAACTAATTTTGTATATTTAACCTCGTTTATTTGAATTAGACATGAAGAAACGAACCGATTTTCTTGTGCTTGGTTCCGGTATTGCAGGATTGACTTTTGCTCTTAAAGCTTCAAAATTCGGCAAGGTATCTGTTGTAACAAAGGCAAATCTTGAGGACACAAATACCCGTTATGCTCAGGGCGGTATAGCTGCTGTTTTCAGCAAACCCGATAATTTTGAAAAACATATCCGTGATACACTTGTTGCCGGCGCTGGCTGCTGTGATGAAGCAGTGGTCAGGATGGTGGTAAGTGAAGCTCCCGACAGAATTAAGGATCTCATTGACCTGGGCGTTCCTTTTGATAAAAAAACCGACGGCACTTACGACCTTGCCAGGGAGGGAGGCCATTCAGAGCACCGGATACTCCATCATAAGGACAAAACCGGAGAAGCAATTCAGAAAACACTGATGAAGAGGGTAAAGAAAGATCCGAATATAGAAATCTATGAACAGCATTTTGCAATAGAGCTTCTGACACAGCATCATCTTGGTGAGGTTGTCAAGCGTAATTATCCTGATATCAAGTGCTTCGGAGCCTATGTTGCCGACCTTGTCAGCCAGAAGGTCATCGCCTTCCTTTCAAAGGTCACAGTTGTGGCAACCGGAGGAATAGGTAATGTTTATCTTACGACCACAAATCCGGAAATTGCTACAGGAGACGGCATTGCGATGGTTTACCGGGCAAAGGGAACAATTGAGAACATGGAATTTATTCAGTTTCACCCGACATCGCTTTATGATCCGAAAGCCAGACCCTCTTTCCTGATAACTGAAGCCCTGAGGGGATTTGGCGCTGTCCTGAAAAATATGCGGGGCGAAAAATTCATGAACAGGTATGACAGCAGGGGATCTCTTGCACCCAGGGATATAGTTGCAAGGGCTATTGATAACGAATTGAAAATCTGGGGTGATGAACATGTCTGGCTTGATTGTACACACTTAAGTCCGGAAGGGCTTAAGGACCACTTTCCGAATGTATATCAGCATTGCCTGGCAAAAGGGATTGATATAACAAAGGATATGATACCTGTTGTCCCATGCGCTCATTACTCCTGCGGTGGTATAAAGGTTGATCAGGACGGTCAGAGCAATATAGACAGGCTTTATGCCCTCGGGGAGGTTTCATCCACGGGTTTGCATGGTGGCAACAGGCTTGCTTCAAATTCACTGATTGAAGCAGCTGTATATGCTCACAGAGCTGCAATGCATGCAGGCAAACGACTGAAAGACCTTACATTTGAAGACAAAATTCCTGATTGGGACTATAAAGGAACAACACATCTCGAGGAAATGGTTCTTATCACACAGAGTATCAAGGAAGTTCAGATGATAATGAGCAATTACGTAGGGATAGTAAGATCTGACCTTCGTCTGGAAAGAGCCATGGTGCGCCTTGAAATTCTCTACCAGGAAACAGAAAGCCTTTACAAGCGCTCCCTGATATCAAAGAAAATCTGCGAATTGAGAAATCTTATCAATGTGGGGTATATTATAATAAAGCATGCACAGAACCGGAAGGAAAGCATCGGCCTGCATTATTCAATCGATTATCCGAAAAAAGCCACTGCATAACCTTAAATTATAGCCCCGAATCCATTGTCATGTGCCGTATACATCATGTCAGATTATGAATCATCTTGAAGCTTCATTTACCGGAAAAAATGCTTTCTGGAGATATTTTTTTATGTTAGCTGCAGTGCTTGCGGCTTCGAATACGATCGGAGCGATCCCCCTGTTTATTATCCTCGGGATCAAAGCGGCCGAAAATCCGGAAATATCTGCGGAATTATCTGCAAATCCAAACGACCTTAGTCCGCTGGGACTCGATCCGTACATAGGATTGATAGTAATGCTGATCCCTTTCATTGTCGGGCTGGCTGCGTTTGTTTTGCTTATCAGACCGTTAAATGGCAGGACACTGATGAATGTTATTAACGGAACCGGCTCCTTCAGGTGGAGGAATTATTTTGTTTCAGCAGCGGTCTGGATCATCCTGTCGGCAATATATCTGTTCGGATACCTTAAAGCCGAACCATCGAATTTCTCTCTGAATAATTCAACGCTGTCGCTGATCATTCTGGTTATCATATCTGTAACTTTGATCCCGTTTCAGGCAGCATGGGAAGAAATCATATTCAGGGGTTACCTGATGCAGGGATTTGCGGTTCTGCTGCGAAACAGATGGCTGCCTCTCATAATTACATCAGTCTTATTTGCGCTGATGCACTGGCCAAACCCGGAAGTAAAGGAATTCGGCTTCCTGACGATGATGCCATATTATACAATATTCGGATTGATATTCGGAATAATGACCCTCCTTGACGACGGGATCGAAGCAGCTATGGGTGCACATGCTGCAAATAATGTTTTCCTTTGCGTTCTGGTCACGAACGAATTTTCAGCACTGCAGACACCCGCACTTTATGAGATGCATGAATTGGATCCGTCGGTTGAATTTATATCAATGCTGATCACAGGGGTACTGGTCATCCTGATACTGAAGATAGCATTAGGATGGAGAAACTACTTTTCATTGCTTGCAGGTAAAGTCGGACCAGATACAGGGGAGCCCTCTCAGATATCGTAAACTGAAGTTTTCTCATCTGACCTGAAATCACCCCATTTCTGCTTTATATCCTCAATAATGCTCCTGATCTCATCCGGTTCCAGGGTTGTCAGCAATTTGAGCCGCGTCTCTTTAAAATGAGGTAATCCCTTGAAGTAGTTGGACAAATGCCGGCGCATTTCATAAATTGCCCTTTTACCTTCCTTATATTCCATGGATTTTTCAAGATGCATCAGGGCCGTTGAGGCTTTTTCATTCACTGTCGGTTCCGGCAAAAGCTCATTGGTGCTGAGGTAATGCCTGATATCCCTGAATATCCAGGGTCTGCCCACAGATGCCCGGCCTATCATTATGCCGTCAACTCCATATCTTTCGAACATCTCCTTTGCTTTCAGGGGGCTGTCAATATCACCGTTCCCGATGACCGGGATCTTCATCCTGGGATTGTTCCTTACAGCGCCGATCAATGTCCAGTCGGCATTGCCTTTATAAAGCTGTACCCTTGTCCTCCCATGAATGGTAATAGCCCGGATCCCGGCATCCTGGAGCATTTCGGCCACTTCGACAATATTCCTGCTTTCATCATCCCAGCCGATCCTGGTCTTGACAGTCACAGGAACCTTTACTGCCCTGACAATTGCGGATGTCATTTCGAGCATCAGCGGAATATTCCGCATCATTCCGGCACCCGCACCGCGGTTCGCGATCTTCTTTACGGGACAGCCGAAGTTTAAATCGATAAGTTCCGGACCTGATTCTTCGGCAATAAGAGCTGCTTCTACCATTGAATCAACAAGATGGCCATAGAGCTGGATACCAATTGGTCTTTCGGATTCATAAATATCAAGCTTTTTCACGCTTTTCCTGCCGTCCCTTATCAGGCCGTCGGATGAAATAAATTCGGTATACATGAAATCAGCACCATTATACTTACAAATCATCCGGAAGGAAGGATCAGTAATATCCTCCATCGGAGCAAGGAACAATGGAAACTCACACAACGAAATGCTGCCTATTGTCAAAACTGCTGATTTAAGTATTCTTTTGAAACGGCTTCAGGAAAGCTGTTGTTCAATTATGGTGTCAGAGATCTTTTCAGTCTGTACTTGTTCAGTTATCATGTTTTCAGTTTCCGCCTTATCAGGCTGGACCATTTCAGTTTCCGGGTTTTTGGTTTGTGTATTTTCAAGCTCATTTTTTCTGTAGAAATAAACGAGTCCGTAATCCTCACACTCTTTTTTACGGATATCTTCAGGAAGTGAGCTGTGAGCCGCTTCAACCTCATTCCAGATCTGAAGAATTATTTCATCGGCCTCACTCCTGAATTCAACAGTCCTCTCAGCATAATCCTGTGTCTTTTTGACAAGGATCCTGTGATTATTATTGGCTTCCAGAAAACTTTCAAACCTGATCTTCACTACTGCAATTGTGGGATTTGTCACTGGGCTTCCTCCCTTGCGCAGCCTGTATTCTTCACCTTCAATTATTCTCCGGCCCCAGGTTATGAGTTCATTCTCATTCCTCAGAGTGGGAATTGTTGATTCATTGGTTGCAAGCCCGTAGTATGCCCTTGTTTCAGCAGGCAGATCCCCCCTGAAAATTGCCATATTCATCACCCTTATAAAATGAGTAAGATAGATCCTGGCTTTTTTGACCAGTTCACTTTGAGCCCTGCATTCCTTGTTCTGTGAAGCGAGGGCAAGCCTCTGAAGCTGTATATTATGCTCGAACTGCGGAATGAAATTCTCCAGTCTCATAACTATCTTCGGTGAATAGGCCATCCTGTTGGGTGGAACCTCTTTACCTTTCTGGAGTGCAATTTTCATTGCCCTGATACGGGCAGCATCGGTGTTAGGCAGTCTGCGGTAAGGCATGTTGGCAAGTATGTTGATAAGTTGTTAGTAATCGTAGCGAATATAAACAAAATCTGTTAATAAAAAAGAGCATTCGCATAATAATTAAATTGATAACCACCATATTCGAACAGAAAGTCAGCGGGTACCAATTGTTAATATCACTTTTACATTATGCGAAGCAAAAAACCTGCTGATTGTTTCATTCCCTTAATGGTATTACCTTAGTAGTTCAATAAAAATTTAACATACCTGCTATGTTTATAAGTGAAGTGTATATAAAAAGGAGGGCGGAACTTCAGAAGAAAGTTAAATCCGGTCTCGCATTGTTCATCGGGAATGCTGAAGCACCCATGAATTACCCTGGCAATACATACCATTTCAGGCAGGACAGCGATTTCCTCTATTTCTTCGGGATCGACCTGCCTGGATTTGCAGGATTAATGGATCTGGACTCAGGGAAAGTAAGCATTTTCGGGAATGATTTTGACATTGATGATATCATATGGATGGGGCCGCAGCCGACAGTTAGGGAACTTGCACTGAAATGCGGTGTAGCAGATACCTTCCCGATGGCCAGGCTTGATGAGGCAATCACGCCTGCTGTCTCAAAAAAGAGAAAGATACATTTTCTGCCTCCCTACCGCGGCGAGACAAAAATGTTACTTGGATCGCTGTTAAAGGAGAATCCATGCAGGATGAAAACGCATGCCTCCGAGGAGCTCATCAGAGCGGTTGCCTCAATGAGATCGGTAAAGGAAAAAATTGAAACGGATGAAATTGAAAAAGCTGTCAATATTGCATACGATATGCACGTGACTGCAATGAAGATGTGCATGCCCGGAACCAGGGAGCAGGATATATTCGGTACCATTGAAGGCATTGCACTTTCAAAGGGTGCAGGTGCAGCATTTCCCACAATACTGAGCATGAACGGTCAAACCCTTCATAACCATGCTCATGGTAATATTCTGAAAAAAGGCAGAATGATGGTCGTTGATGCAGGTGCTGAAACAGATCTGCATTATGCATCCGATATTACCAGGACAACTCCTGTCGGGGGCAGGTTCAGCAGGCAGCAAAAAGATATTTATGAGGTTGTCATGAAAGCCAATATGGAAGCTATAAATGCGACCCGTCCCGGCTTTTCAAACCGCGAACTGCATCTTATGGCATGTACAATAATTGCTTCGGGACTAAAGGATCTTGGACTTATGAAGGGTGATGTTGATGAAGCTGTTGAAGCCGGTGCCCATGCTCTTTTCATGCCTCATGGAATAGGACACCTGCTTGGCCTCGATGTACACGATATGGAAGCTCTCGGAGAAGATTATTTCGGTTACAATGAAAAAGTGAAACGAAGCGACCAGTTTGGACTGACGTACCTGCGGTTTGCGCTTCCTTATGAACCCGGACATGTTTTTACCGTGGAACCAGGATGCTATTTTATTCCGGAACTGATCGGAAAATGGAAGGCAGAAGGGAAATTCAGGGAGTTCATCAACTATGACAGAATCGACAAATACATGTCAGTGGGGGGGATACGTATAGAGGATAATGTTATGATAACCGAAAAGGGGCATAGGGTTCTTGGCAAACCTATACCCAAAACCGTTCAGGAAATAGAATCTTTGTTAGTTCAATAACTCTTTCTCTGTGCCTCTCTGTGCCTCCTCTGTGGACCTCTGTGTAACTTACCCCCCAACCCCCCTAAAGGGGGGCAAAAATCTCAGAATGAAATGAATCTCAATGGATATCAATGGATTAGGCCCCCTTCAGGGGGCAGGCCCCGCCGGAAGGCGGGGACGGGGGTAAGTTCCACAGAGGTAAACAAAAGACAATTTAACTGATGAGCCGGATTTTTGCCATAAGCGATATTCACGGATGTTTCAGGCCTTTTTATGAGCCTGTTGTAAAGGTAATCGACCTGAAAAAGTCGGACCGGCTGATTCTCCTTGGGGATTATATAGACCGGGGTGACCAGAGCCGGGAAGTAATTGATTTAATTCTGGACCTCATAGGCAAAGGATTCGATATCACCCCTCTGACGGGGAATCACGAGGTAATGCTGGTAGATTCATACAATGATCCGGGAATGCTTTCTCTCTGGTTTATGAACAGCGGGATGACGACCCTGTTGAGTTTTGACATTGAAGATATTAGAGAACTGGAACATAAATATCTCGCATTTTTTACCGGTCTGGATTATTATGCATTGGCCGGGAATGCTGTGTTCGTTCATGCCGGTTTCAATGATCTGATAGCAGATCCCTTTTCTGACAGGTATCATATGATATGGGAATGCATGGCGTCATATAAAAACCCCATCTTTTCGGGCAAGAAGATAATTCACGGTCATCGTCCGAAACATGTGGACTATGTCAGAACTCTTATCAACGCCAGATCGGATGTAATCCCCATTGATACAGGCTGCGTATATGAAAAAGAGCTGGGTTACGGATTTCTTTCCGCACTGGAAGTCAATACAATGGAGCTGATTTCAGTTCCCTGTTATCAATAAGCTTTATAGAATTCCCGGTTCAGCCTGGCAATATTGGCAAGCTTGATCTGTTTCGGACATTCGGCTTCACAGGCTCCTGTGTTTGAGCAGTTGCCGAATCCAAGTTCATCCATCTTTTCGACCATCGCCCTTACACGATCCCTGGCTTCAACTCGTCCCTGGGGAAGCAATGCGAACTGTGATATCCTGGCAGAAACAAAGAGCATTGCCGAGGCATTTTTACAGGCAGCCACGCATGCACCGCAACCGATGCAAATGGCTGAATCAAAAGCTTCATCGGATTTTTCCTTTCCCGACAGAATTGAATTTGCTTCAGGAGCTGCACCGGCATTGACCGAAATAAAACCGCCGGCAATCTGGATCTTATCAAAAGCGCTGCGATCAACTATCAGATCCTTGATAACCGGGAACGGTTTTGCCCTCCATGGTTCAATCCATATTGTTTCACCATCCTTAAAATATCTCATCGAAAGGTGACAGGTTGTTATTGCCGGCACCGGTCCATGGGGATGGCCGTTAATGTACATTCCGCACGATCCGCAGATCCCTTCCCGGCAATCATGGTCAAATGCCACCGGATCCTGATCATTTTCAACAAGCTTTTTATTGAGCGAATCCAGCATCTCAAGGAATGACATTTCAGGCGAGACATTATCCATTTTATATGTCACAAAAGCCCCTTTGGCCGAGGCATTTTTCTGTCGCCATATCTTTAAGGTGAGGTTCATGCTGTCTTTAGATTATATTGGTTTAATATTCTTTAAAAATTGTTTTATCCTTTACCTCCGACCCCCCACCCCCCCTAAAGGGGGGCTAATTCTTCATCATAAGATAATTTTCTATTTGATACAGAATTAACCCCCCTTCAGGGGGGCAGGGGGGTAGCCGTTGTGCCATTGTGCCGTTGCACCGTTGTGTCGTTATTTATAACTTCTTACTTTAAGCTCAACCTCCTCAAACTTTAATTCTTCCTTATGAAGGATATGGGGCTTTCTCCCGCCGGCATATTCCCATGCAGCCACATAAGCAAATTCATTGTCGTTTCTCAATGCTTCACCATCGGGAGTCTGATACTCTTCCCTGAAGTGGGCGCCGCATGATTCTTTCCTGTTGAGGGCATCAGTGATAAGAAGTTCGGCAAGCTCAAAATAATCAGCCACCCTTCCGGCTTTTTCGACCTCCATATTCAGCTCACGCCATGTTCCCGGGATGTTAAGATCTTTCCAGAATTCATCCCTCAGCTCCCTGACGAGTGCAAGAGCTTTTTTCAGTCCTTCTTCATTTCTGGTCATTCCTGCATGATCCCACATTATCTTTCCGAGACGCTTATGAAATGAGGAAGCTGTCTGTTTGCCCTTTACCGAAACAAGCTTATCAAGTCTTTCGACAGCAATCTTTTCGGCCTCTTCAAATTCGGGCATATCAGTGGACGTTTTAGACACGTATATCTCGTCTGCAAGATAATTGCTGATAGTATTTGGCAGGATGAAATAGCCATCACCGGCAGCCTGCATCAGCGAACTGGCTCCAAGACGGTTGGCACCATGGTCGGAGAAATTTGCCTCACCGATAGCATACAGTCCCGGGATTGTTGTCATAAGCTCATAGTCAACCCATAATCCGCCCATGGTATAATGACCTGCAGGGTAAATTCTCATTGGTTCATCGTACGGATCGCTGCCTGTAATGGTCTTATACATTTCGAACAGGTTACCGTACTTGTTCTCTATAGCTTTCTTTCCCTGTTTTTTTATTGCATCCCTGAAATCGAGGTTCACGGCAAGCCTGGTTTCACCGACTCCATAGCCGGCATCGCATCGCTCCTTTGCTGCTCTTGAAGCAACATCCCTGGGTACAAGATTTCCGAAGGCAGGATACCTTCTTTCAAGAAAGTAATCCCTTTCCTCCTCAGGGATATCATTTGCCGGTCGCGTGTCATCTTTGGCCCCGGGTACCCATACACGTCCGTCATTCCTGAGAGACTCCGACATAAGCGTAAGCTTGGACTGAAATTCATTAAGCTGCGGCACGCAGGTTGGGTGGATCTGGACAAAGCTCGGATTGGCAAAATATGCTCCTTTTTTGTGTGCTTTCCAGGCAGCGGATGCATTTGAGTTGACGGCAAGAGTGGAGAGATAATAGATGGTACCGTAACCTCCGGTTGCAAGTACAACTGCATGGGCACCGTGTCTTTCTGTCTCGCCGGTGATGAGATTGCGGGTTATGATCCCCCGGGCTTTGCCGTCAATAGTAACCAGGTCGAGCATCTCACGGCGGGGAAACATCTTTACATTGCCTTTTTTTATCTGCCTGTTCAGTGATGAATAGCAGCCGAGAAGACATTGCTGGCCAGTCTGCCCTTTTGCATAGAAGGTCCTTGATACCTGGACGCCTCCGAATGAACGGGTATCGAGAGTCCCTCCATAATCACGTGCAAATGGAACACCCAGTGCAGTGAAGTGATCGATGACCTGGTTGCTGACCTCGGCTGCCCTGTAGACATTAGCCTCACGGGCACGGTAATCACCTCCTTTGATCATATCATAAAACAAGCGATAAACCGAGTCACCGTCATTCTGATAGTTTTTTGCGGCATTAATTCCGCCCTGGGCTGCAACCGAATGCGCCCTCCTGGGAGAATCCTGGTAGCAGAAATTCTTGACGCTGTAACCGAGCTCACCAAGTGACGATGCAGCAGCAGCTCCGGATAATCCCGTCCCAACGACAATGATCTCGATCTTCTTTTTATTGGCCGGATTGACCAGCTTCATTGAAGATTTGTACTTCGTCCATTTAAGGGCAAGAGGCCCTTCAGGTATCTTTGCATCGAATTTTGCCATATTTTTATTTTCTATCTGAAAAGCCAGAGTGTTAATGAGATCAAAGCAAAACCAGCCGGCAGGACTATCGCATAGATCACTGCAAAAACCTTGACTACGGGTGTCCAGATCCTGTGATTTAGTCCCAGTGTCTGGAAGGCTGATGAGAAAGCATGAAACAGATGAAGACCGAGCAATGCAAAACAGGCAAGGTATATATAATTATACGCAGGGATTTTAAAAAGATCGTGGGCTGCGGAATAGAAATCCTCAGGATTGCCCCTGACAATACCCAGTCTCATGAAGTAAAAGTTGAAAAAATGAAGCACAAGAAATGTGAGGACAGCTGCACCGGTCCATATCATGAACTTTGAAAAGAAAGAAGTTTCAGCCTTATTGCCGCTGAGATAACGTACAGGCCGTGCAAACCAGTTGCGTATCTGGATAATGATACCGTAAATAATATGAATTAAAATTGCAGCGATAAGGACTATCTCAATAATTTTTATCAGAGGGAATGTTGCCATGAAATGAGCAGCC
>Ga0102851_10002866_pt1 | contig 10573 bp, 10 predicted proteins | sample Mud3Dept3metaG_FD_79558 | JGI IMG/M metagenome (GOLD analysis project Ga0102851, IMG submission 79558) | Freshwater wetland microbial communities from Ohio, USA, analyzing the effect of biotic and abiotic controls - Mud 3 Core 4 Depth 3... | ecosystem: Environmental > Aquatic > Freshwater >...
ACTCCTTCAACGCTCATGAGCACATGCTCTATCTGTGAGGGGAACACATTGACGCCCCTGATGATAAGCATGTCGTCGGTCCTGCCGGTTATCCTCTGCATCCGGTAGAAGGTCCTGCCGCACGAACACTGTTCTGTGATCAGTCTTGATATATCTTTTGTCCTGTAGCGGATAACCGGGAACGCCTCTTTCGTAAGTGTCGTGAACACCAGTTCCCCGCTTTCTCCCGGCGGCAGGACTTCGCCGGTCTTTGGGTCTATTATTTCAGGGATAAAATAATCCTCAAACACATGGAGCCCCCTCTGCTCCTCTATGCATTCACTGGCGACACCCGGACCCATTACCTCGCTGAGGCCGAAGATGTCGATCGCCTTTATCCCGAGTTTCCTCTCTATTTCATTTCTCATATTCTCACTCCAGGGCTCGGCGCCGAACAGACCGACGCGGAGTTTCAACGATGCAGGGTCGACATTCATCTCCTTCATCACATCAGCCATGTTCAAGGCATAGGACGGCGTGCACATGAGGACAGTCGAGCCGAAATCCTGCATGATCATAATCTGTCGCTTTGTGTTCCCGCCTGATATCGGGATGACAGCAGCGCCGAGCCTCTCAGCGCCGTAGTGGGCGCCGAGTCCGCCGGTGAACAGGCCGTAGCCATATGCGTTATGGATCACGTCTCCCTCATGGGCCCCACCTGCCGCAAGGGTCCTGGCCATCAGTTCGGCCCAGGCGTCGATATCGTTTTTTGTATATCCGACGACAGTCGGTTTGCCGGTAGTGCCCGAGGACGCGTGTATCCTGACCACTTTGTCGAAGGGGACAGCAAACAGGCCGAAGGGGTAGTTTATCCTGAGGTCTTCCTTTGTCGTAAACGGCAGTTTTGCCAGGTCCTTAAGCGTCCTTATATCCGCGGGTTTCATGCCAGCCTCATCCATCTTTCCCCGGTAATAGGGGACTGCTGAGTAGACCCGCTCGACAAGGCCTTTCAATCTTTTGAGCTGGAGGGCCTCCAGGGCCTCACGCGGCAGTGTCTCGAATTCCTCATTCCGTATCATGACAGCTATGTACCTCCTTACCCGGTGCTTTAATTGACAGCTTCGTAAAAAGTCCTATTAAACCTTAAACCTGTCATTCCGGCTGCTCCGTCCAACCTACTGTTGGCTTGTCCGGAATCCTTCTTTTTCAATGCATTACAAAAACAGCCGATTCCGGATATCCAAACATCGGGCAGAGGCAAGCCGGGATGACGACTTTTTACTAATACGTCTTAATAATCTCTCTTCCCTTCAAGAACGCCTTGATGTTGACTGCGCGGACCTTCTCCGGGACCCTTTTTTCTATCACTTCCAGAAATATTTTTTCATCAACAGGCAGAAATACTGAGAGCGCCCCTGTAATCACAACATTAGCGGCCCTTATGTCACCCGCTGCCTTTGCTGCCTCAAAGGCCGCGACCGGGAAAGCAGTCAACTCCCTGCTCTTTAACTGCTCCAGGACATCAGGCGGATAGGTGTCCATTCCTGTTGATACCGGGGAAGGCAGGATTTTCTGTGTGCTCACGATTACCTTTGTAACTTTATTGAAATAAGGCAGGTAACGGAGCGCTTCGAGCAGTTCGAAGGAAGCTGCGAAGTCGGCAGTGCCCAACTCAATAAGGGGCGAATAGACCTTCTCTCCATACCGGATATGTGAGATTACAGAGCCGCCGCGCTGGGCCATGCCATGCACCTCGCTCTGCTTGACATCGAACCCTGCCTTTACAAGGGCCGAGGATATGAGCTCGCTGGCAAGGAGTATGCCCTGGCCGCCCACGCCGCACAAGAGTATGTTACGTGTTTTTCCCATCTTCTTTCCCTGCCACCCTGATCGCCTTGAATTTGCAGAGAGGCGCGCACTGGCCGCAGCCATAGCACAGGGTAGCGTTTATCCTGGAATAACCCTTCTGTTTTTCTTTGTAGCCGAGCTTCTTTGTCTCTTCCGGGGTCAGTGAGACCCATTCGATGGCAGGGCAGCCGAGTTTAAGGCAGGTCCTGCATCCCGTGCATTTTTCCGGGACGATCAGATACAGTTCCTTGTCTTTCCTCTTCTTCATCTCCGGGAGCAGCACACAGGGAGACTTGGTGATGATCACCGAAGGCTCGGGCCGCGCTATCTCCTGTTTCAGGACCTTCAGTGAGGCTTCAATGTCATTTGGGTTTACTGTATAGACATGTTTCACCCCTATCGCCCTGCAGAGGGCCTCGAGGTCAATGACTGCGCTGGAGTCGCCGGTTATGGTCACGCCTGTGGAGGGGTTCGGCTGATGGCCGGTCATGCCTGTTGTCCTGTTGTCAAGTATGACAACAGTAGAAAAGCCCTTGTTATAAACTACGTCAATAAGCCCTGTTATGCCTGAATGCATAAATGTGGAATCCCCGATGACGGCGACAATCTTGCCGAGTCCCTCTTTGCCGAGCGCCTTTTCCATCCCAAAGGCTGTACCGATGCTGGCGCCCATGCATACGCAGGAGTCCATTGCAGAGAGCGGCTTCAGGGCCGCCAGGGTATAGCAGCCTATGTCTCCGGCGATAAATACCCCGAGTCTGGATATGGCATGGAAGATGCCGCGGTGCGGGCATCCAGGGCAGAGGTTCGGGGGTCTCATGGGGACCGGTGCAGGTCCGAATACCTCCGCTCCTTTTTCCCCTGTGATCGCCTCACGCACTATCCTTGAATTCAATTCTCCGATGGAAGGGACCAGTTCCTTGCCCCTGCACTTTATGCCCATCGCCTTTACGTGCAGTTCGATAAAGGGGTCGAGCTCTTCAACTATATACAGCTCTTCAATTTTCGAGCTGAAGGCCTTTATCATCTTTTCAGGCAAGGGCCAGACCATCCCGAGTTTGAGCACCGAGGCCTCTGGAAAGGCCTCTTTTACATAAAGATAGGAGACGCCCGAAGTGATGAAACCCTGTTTTTTGTCTCCCCATTCAATCCTGTTTTCCGGAAAGCACTCGGCGAACTCCCTCAGCAGTCTCATCCTTTTTTCGAGTTCTATTCTCCGTCTTTTGGCGTTTGAGGGCAGCATTACGAATTTTTCAGGCATCTTCTCGATCCCGGGTTTGACGGATGAGGTCTGCACCTCGCCGACTGAGGTCAGTCCCTTGACATGGGCCACCCGTGTAGTGGTCCTCAGCAGGACCGGGGTGTCGAATTCTTCACTGATGTCATAGGCAATCTTTAAAAACTCTTTTGCCTCGGAGGGGTCTGAAGGTTCCAGCATCGGCACCTTTGCGGCAAAGGCGTAATTGCGATTGTCCTGTTCGTTCTGTGAGCTATGCATCTCAGGATCATCCGCTGTAATAATGACCAGTCCACCCTTCACACCTGTATACGCAGAGGTAAAAAGAGGATCGGCTGCCACATTGAGGCCGACATGCTTCATGGTCGCCAGTGCCCTGACACCGGCAAAAGACGCGCCGAGTGCGACTTCGAGGGCCACTTTCTCGTTAGTCGACCATTCGCTATAGACGCCTTCGTATTTGCAGAGGTTTTCGAGGATTTCAGTCGACGGAGTGCCGGGATAGCCGCACGCGACCTTAACCCCAGCCTCATAAGCGCCCCGGGCGAGCGCTTCATTGCCGGACAAGAGTATTTTTTCTTTTAATTTTATCATTGATTTCATGGTGTTTCGTTTAAAAACAGAGCTTTAGATTATCACAGCAAGAGGTTATTTTCAACAGGGCTACACAATGCCGGGAAACTCGGCTCAAGAGCTGCTGTTCGAAATTAGCTGTCCGGCGGCCAGATACAAGCTCTTCGCTCATAGAAGCCCCCCGAATATCGTAGTTCATTATGATGGGGCTGACAGTCCACCTGAGGGATTTTCTCTGTCCGGTATCGGCAAAGCCGCACTTAAAAGAAACAGGCCTTGGAGATCAAAGTACATACCGCGAAAACTTTATCTCAGAGGGTAACTGCTCTCGCACCGTTTTCTTCACAGGGGAAAAATCTCGCTGTCCTATGTGTTGGCTTACTGAATTTCCGTGATATAATGAAAACGGCTTTTAATTAGATAACAGTGCGGAGGGGTTTTTTTAAATGACGAAATGCAAGGCATGTCTTTTCATCATATCCCTGCTTGTGGTGTCGCTTTTATTCCCCGGAAAAGAGGTCAAAGCTGAGGACCAGAATGGGTATTCGAGGACAATTGCAAACTATACAGTCCCTGACGTGACCCTGGTGAATCAGGACGGCAAGAGGGTGAAATTAAGGTCACTACTGAACTCCAAAAAGTTTGTAATGGTAGATTTCGTTTTTACGACATGCACAACAATTTGTCCCATTCTCTCAGCCGAATATGCCGATTTTCAAAACAGTAAAGTCCCGGACCCAAATAATGTCCTGCTTGTGTCTGTTTCGATCGATCCGGAGAATGACACCCCTAAGAAAATGAAGGAGTATCTTAAACGATATGGCGCAAAGCCCGGGTGGGATTTTCTGACAGGTTCCCGTGCGGATATCGATAAGGTCATAAAGGCGTTTGATGCATTTGTCTCCGATAAGATGTACCACATGCCGCTGGCTTTCTTACATTCTTCGGCCGACAACCAATGGGTCCGTATCTACGGTCTTGTCGGGACTTCGGAGATGTTGGCTGAATACAAGAAGTTGGTCAAGTGATGAAAAAATGTATTGAAGGTCCGGACTACAAGGTACTGGCCGTGAATATTATTTCTCTTCTCCTGGCTCTTTTTTGGGTTATTCCGTCCTGGGCCGAAAGCAACAGGAACATCGCAGCTTCCGGGGGATCCCATGAAGATACTTTACGGCTGGGAGAGAGGATGTACCGGGAGGGGGTCCTGCCCTCTGGCGATGCCATGCAGGCAATTGTAAAAGGGGACATTCCTGTTGCGGGAACGGCCTTTACCTGCGTAAGCTGTCATCTCCGCAGCGGGCTCGGTTCCTACGAGGGAGGTGTTCTTACTCCTCCCACGAACGGGCGCAATCTCTTCCGGACGGTCAAGATGCTCTATAAAGGTGTCGAGATGACGTCGTTGCCGACCCGCCGGCCTGCTTATACCGATGCATCACTGGCTGAGGCCCTCCGGGTCGGTGTTGATCCTTCCGGGCGAATTATGTCTGAGATTATGCCCCGTTATCAGCTCCAGGATGAGGACATGGCGTTGCTTATATCCTATCTGAAATCGTTGTCAGCCCAATTTTCCCCCGGGGCGACGGATGCGACGGTCCGTCTGGCAACCGTCATCACTGACGATGTGGACGACGAAGATCGTGACGCCATGCTCGGTCCGCTGGAGGACTACGTCAGGCGAATGAACAATTCGGCAAAAAGATATGGGGCATACGGGGCTAATCAGCTACAAGCCGGTATGGCGGAATCGAAGCTGATATCAAGGGACGTGGCCTCCATGAGTTTGTCGTTGTCACAGTGGCTGTTGAAAGGACCTCCCGAGACGTGGCGCAGCCAGTTGGAGGAATATTACCGAAAGGAGCCGGTATTCGCCCTGGTGGGAGGAATAACGAAGAAGGAATGGCAGCCTGTCCATATGTTCAGCGAGGACCACCAGATTCCCTGCATCCTGCCCATTATCGATTTCCCGGTCATTTCCGAGACGGACTGGGACACCCTTTATTTTTCCAAGGGGCTTTATCAGGAGGGTGAAGGCGTTGCCCGTTATCTTAATGCTATCGATGAATCGACAAATGACAAGTCAGTTGTTGAGGTTGTTCACGCTTCTCGCGAAGGCAGGGCCCTCTCGTCCGGATTTCAGGAGACATGGCGGGAGTTGGGGCGTAGCGCCCCGGTGACTGTCGAGCTGAAAGCAGGAGAGACATTGACCCCGCAAATGTTACAGCAGCTGTTGGCCGGCGAAAGACCGGCCGCCCTTGTTGTCTGGGCCGGTCCCGATGTCCTGCCTGCCCTGGAGACCCTGCCCGATTGGAAGAATAAACCTGAGATGGTATTCGTTTCATCGAGCTATCTTGGAGAGAGCATCTGGACATTGAAAGATCAGGTCCGCGACTTCATACGTATAACCTATCCTTTCAGACTGCCGGAGGACGAGGAGCGATATACGCGAATAGCCAAGTCGTCTATGCGAATCGATAAGGACCAGGGTGGGTCGCTAATTATATCAAAAAAAATATATTCGACCATCAAGGTACTGAACCAGGCATTAATAGGCATAAGTGGGCAGTATTACCGTGACAATCTTCTCGATGCCATCGATATGGGCAAGGGCTCCGTCACTATGGGTAAGGTGGTAATGGATGAAACCTATCCCTTGTACGAGCGCTTCAGTTTTGGCCCAGGACAGCGCTACGCCTCGAAGGGATGCTATATCGTCCGGCTTTCAAAAGGCGAGAAACCTGAACTTGTCAGGATGAGCGACTGGGTGATACATTGACGATTGATGATTTAAGCATAATCATAGTTTCATGACCCTGTCGACCATGGGCTTGAAGGGTTTCGGTTGATGATTGATGAATTCGTTGAACTGTGTAACGAATTCGATATACCCATCCACATCAACCCTGCCGTCTTTGAAGAAAGGGGTCTTCCACTGCGCTTTCAGCATTTCCATATCTTTTCTAAGCTCCTCAGATCTGCCATCCTCCAGAAGCTCTTCTTCTGCTTTGCGGGACAGTTTCATTGCTCAGTCTCCTCCCTTATCTTCCTGTACAGAGCTTCCATCTCGAATAGCTTGAAATATGTTTGCAGCAATTCCCAGTCGAGATTCTTTTTATGAATCGAAATGAGGGTTTCAATATCTGCAAAGTCTGCGTTTTCTCTCGAGGGATTGTTATAAACCGCCTGCAGTTTGAATCCAATAATGTCTTCAGGGATTAATGTTTTTATCCTGAGACTTCCGCCAAAGATATCTTTTTCAACAGATCGCCCGAGCATCTCGATGCTCGCGCCCCTGAATGCGTGCATAAAATCTACTCCCCCGAAAACGCCTAAAGGTGACAGATATTGAGAGACATTCTGCGTATGATGATGACGTTCATACCCCATGCTGGTCATGATCCTGTGGACATTGTCCATGTCGTCCCTGTGAACAAGAAAGTCGAGGTCAACGGTAGAACGTGAACCTCCCCACAACCCGAGTGCAAAACCGCCCAAAAGTGCATAGCGGACGTTCTGCTCCGTGAAGGCAGTTAGAAGCTTTTCAAGAACGAGTTTGAAATTCATTTCACATTTTAGCATTTTCCAGGAACAGACATATACAACTATTCTTCTTTACAATCCCATTCCATTTTATTAGACTTTATCCCAAGGGATAAGGCACATCGACTTCCCCGTTATTCAATTAAGTATGGACCTCAGAAAGTCACGTTGCAGGAATATGGTGCTGTTCAGCGATGGGCGCAGGAAGAGGAGAAGACATGAAACTACAGAGAATCACCACAGCCCAAAATAGGCCCTATGATGGCAGCAACCAAGAACAACAACCCACAAAAATAGGCATACTTTGTTGAGACCCCGGGAAACCATGGCGGGGTCTCGGGATTGTGGTATTTTTATTTGATCAGTTGTTTGATATATTCATAGCTGTACATATCTCATTGACTGCCGGTATATTTTAGGTATAATAATTATACATGGAATTTGAATTTGATCCCAGGAAGAGTGACAGCAACAAGCAAAAGCACGGGATCGATTTCTATGAATCCCAGGCACTGTGGGAGGACCCTGATTTAATTGAGGTCCCCGTTCAGACGCGTGACGAATCGCGCTATCTGGTAATTGGCAAGATAGGGGGAAAACACTGGTCATGTGTTATCACTTATCGGAGCGGGAAGACAAGGATAATCTCGGTGCGGCGGGCAAGGAAAGAGGAGGTTGATATTTATGAAAGTGAAAGCGCGTGATTTCGACAAAAAATTCGACGAAGGTGTGAATATATCAGAGCACCTTGATGTTAAGAACGCGAGGAGACCTGAGCAGGAACAGAGAAGGGTGAACGTTGATTTCCCAATATGGATGATCCAATTATTGGACAAAGAGGCAAGACGTTTAGGCGTACCCCGCCAATCCATAATCAAGGTCTGGGTAGCGGAACGGCTTGAAAAGATATCTTGAGAAGCAGTTTAACGAGGCATTCGGGAGGGCGGGCACTTTTACATCCCCTCAACTTGTTGTTGGGTCAAAGAAAGGAGAAACTATGATTCGCAAAATCGTATTTCTGGCTATGGTCAGTATGATTCTCTCCGTTGGCGCCATCCATGCCGAGAGTCTTGAAAAGGAGAAGGCGGCTGTCGCTTCAGCGGAAAAGTGGCTGAGGATGATTGATGAGGGGAAATATGCTGAAAGCTGGAAGGACGGCGCTGGACTCTTTAGAAATGCAGTGACACAGGAGCAGTGGGCACAGTCGGTGCAGTCAGTGCGAAAGCCGCTCGGCAGGCTTTTGTCAAGGACAATAAAGTCGAAGACTTACATGACCTCGCTGCCGGGCGCCCCTGACGGTGAATATGTTGTCATCGAATTCTCAACATCCTTCGAAAGAAAGAAATCAGCAGTCGAGACAGTCACTCCCATGAAGGACAAGGACGGCAAGTGGCGGGTCTCAGGTTACTACATTAAATGACCAGAAGCTTCCTTCCATGTGCTATTTAAAGACAGCCAGGGGGCTGAAACCACCTGATTGGATTAATAAGGCAATCCTTTCTTTCGTCCTTCCTTTTGTTTGCATACGCCGCCTGAAATTAGTATCATGGGGATATCTGGCGTCGATCGGTCGCCGCTACATTTTTTGACCCCGGACAAGGAGGTAACATGTATCGATTCTTTACATCGTTAGGGATGTTTGTATTATTAGTGATCCCTGTGCCGATGGTTGACGCTCAGGACCAGGTCGCCGGTGCAGACCCTGACACGGTTTGGTTCGATTGGGCCAGCCCCGGCATCCCCGGTCCTGTCAACGGGCCGGCGGCCGATGCTATACTGCGGGGGCCGCTGCCTGCCGATGCCGGAGTGCTGGCTGAGCGCAAGGCCATCGCAGCTGAGGCAGCGGGGAAGATAGCGTCCGGAACCCCACAGGAGCGTTCTGCTCCTTCTCCGACACCTGTGATCCTCCTGGGCAAGAGTGGTCTCTTAGACGGCAGCAGCACACCTTCGGACTCCACCGGTGCGATCGGCACCAGCCGGTATATCGAAACGGTGAACTCCAAGGTCGGCATTTACGACCTGGACCTGGGCCTGATCGCGCAGGACACCCTCGCAAGCTGGTGGAGTGCTGTCGGCGACGTCTTTGACCCGCAGGTGATATGGGACGCCTCGACGAATCGTTTCTACTACGCAGGTGACATTGTAATCAGCGACACAGACAACAGGCTGGCCTTCGGTTTTAGCAAGACGGCAGCGCCTGACAATGCAACGACCGACTGGTGCCACTATAATATAGGCTACGGTTCCGAGTTCCCTGACTATCCCAAGCTTGGGGACTCGGAGTACTTCGCGGTCATTGGCGTGAATGTCTTCAGCGCTGCAGGACCGTACCGGGGTTCCGATATTATCGCCGTCGGCAAGCCTCCGGCCGGAACAACATGTCCGGACCCGGCCACACTCATGCCCGGCTTCGGCAAGAACATAAAGATCGGCAAACGACGTGCTTACACTCCGGTGCCTGCCAACAGCATCGACAGCAATGCCACTGCCTGGGTAGTAACGTCATCGCCGGCCTCCAAGGCGACTGAGATCGGCCTGTTCAAGGTGACCAGAAACGCAACGACAGGGGCGCCTGTTATCCAGGTGAAGGGCTCCGCTGTCACTGTCCAGTCTTATGATGTTCCTGCAAATGCGCCACAAAAAGGCACTGAGTTTCTGCTTGACACCTCGGATGCCAGAATGACCCAGGCTGTTGCTGCCGTCGACCCCGGTCGCGGCAACAAGTTCGCGGTCTGGACACAGCACACCATCAGCGGTGGGGCAGGTGCTATGGTGAGGTGGTATGAGATCGACCCGGAAGGCAAGACAATTCTGCAGACCGGCAATGTGAAAAATTCCGCTCTCTACTACTTTAACGCTGCTATCTCGCCTGACCGCGTAGTAAAGGGCGCAACAACGGCTTACGGCGACAGCATGGTACTCAACTTCAATACATCGTCTGCGACTTCTTACCCGGCTATAAAGATGGTTTCCAAACAGGGGACGGACAGCGTCTCGGCGGTGAAGACGGTCAAGTCCTCGCCCGGACCTGACATTGATTTCGCCTGTCCTGAGCTGGGTTTCTGCCGGTGGGGCGACTATGCAGCGGCGACTCCTGACCCGAATGCGCCCACAGGCGCTACATCCGGGATCGTCTGGGGCAGCAGCATGTGGACAAAAGACGGACGGATCAACCCCGAGGACGTGTCATGGAGGACCTGGAACTGGAAGTCTCAGCCGTAGCGGGAGCCGGGAGGCAGGAGACAAGTCATTTATGACAAGAAAAAAATTTCTCTTGTTCGTGCTATTCGCAGTATTAAGCGTGGCTTACTGTCACGCAGTAGGACAAGGCCCTGAGAAGGAGGACGATGTCATAACATCCCCCATGGACTACGAGAATTCGTTATTGGGCGCTTA
>Ga0102851_10002867_pt1 | contig 10569 bp, 9 predicted proteins | sample Mud3Dept3metaG_FD_79558 | JGI IMG/M metagenome (GOLD analysis project Ga0102851, IMG submission 79558) | Freshwater wetland microbial communities from Ohio, USA, analyzing the effect of biotic and abiotic controls - Mud 3 Core 4 Depth 3... | ecosystem: Environmental > Aquatic > Freshwater >...
CCCCAACTCCCGCTGAATCTTCATCCGGTACTGGCGCCGCAGCCGCATGAACTCCGCCATGAAGGCCATGTAGCCATAGGAGACGCTGGTCTCCGCTTCGTCCTGGGCGGTGGCTAGGGAGGTGAGGTCCATCCGCCGGGGTTCGGCCCGGGTGCCCATGATGAGCTTGGCGCAGACCGCCCAGGGGATCATCTCCACGATGTCGGTGGGCAGGGAGGTGATGGCCGCGGAGGAGGGCCGGGTCTTGGCGATGTAGTAGATCGGCTCGTCGTCGTCATGCACCGTGTAGAGGCGCAGCCGGGAGCCGGTGGAGACCAGGGTGGTGGAGTAGTGGGGCAGCACATCCCAGTAGCCCCGGGGGAAGGGATGGTGGCTAAAGCCCCGCTTCTCGAAGGTCCAGGCGGTGGTCGAGTCGGCCGCCCCCGCCAGGGCGGTGGCCGCGTTGGCAGTGATCCCCAGGGTGAAGGTGTTGACGCTGGGCACGGTCAGCACCCAGTAGTGGGTGTCCTCGGTGTACTCCACCGGGTTGTTCCCGGCGGTGGTGGCTACCAGATGGTCACCCACCGAGAGGCCATGCGCGGCGGAAGTCCACAGGGCTCCGATGCTGGCGAAAGTGCAACCGCTGATCGTGTCGGCTGAGGAGAGGTCGGCCTGGTAGACGCTGACCACATCGAAGTCCCCGGCGGTCAGCGGGTAGGCGGTGTGGTTGGTGTCGTATTCGGCGACGGTGATGATCCGCTGGGAGAGGTAGAAGACATGGGGGGCCAGTTCCACATCGATCACATTGTTGATCCAGCGCTGGATGGTGGCCACCGGGAAGGGCGGGTTGTGGAAGAAGACATCACCCACCGCGTAGAGCGCGGAGGCGGTGGTGCCCCGCTGGCCCCGGCGCACGATGACATCCCCCGCGGCCGGATGGTCCTCGGCCATGATGAGGATTTCCCCCTCGGTGCCCGCCGCCCAGAACTCGGCGTAGTCGCCTTGCTTCCAGAGGGAGGGGTGGTAGAAGCGGAAGGTGGTATCCACCGCGCTGGCCACTGCGGTCTTCAGGGTGTCCTCCACCGGCCGCTCGATCTGGGCCACGCCGTAGAGCATCTCCAGCACATCGAGTGTGAGTGAGGCCAGTGTCGCCATCAGTACCCCCCGGTTTTGATCTGGAGTTCCGCCGCCCGGCCGGTCCGCTGGAAGACCCGGGTGACCGCCTGCTCGGCCTTGCGCCGGGCCCCGTCCTCCAGCATCGCCGCGGCCTGTTCATCGGTGAGATGGGAGATGAGCCACGGGTTGCTCACCCGGAGCAGCCGCACCATGTTGAGGTAGTCCTGGCGGGAGGACTGGGACCAGCGCATCAGATGGTCCAAGGTGCGCTGATAGGTCTCGCGTGGGGTGGCACGACGAGCCGCGGGGACGGAGAGGCTCGCGGTATCGCCTTGGGAGGAGGACACGCGAGGGAGGGAGCGCGCCCTCTGTGCCACCCCACGCTGGTGGCCCCGAGGGAGACGCCGCCGCCAAGTCCTCAGTTCCTCCGACGAAACGAGGCGGGGCGCCTCCATCAGGTGATCCTCTCTAGGTCAATGGTATGGTCAGTGTAGGGATGCCCCCCCGGCCCGAGGTAGTTACTCCGGGCACCACCCGGCCCCGGAGGTAAGGGTCGGTCGCCCGATGGGCCCCCGAGCAGTAACCGTCCAAGGAGAGGGAGCCGTGGGCGTCGGTCTCGGCGGGGAGCCAGCAGTTGTTCCGCATGCAGAAGTAGGGCATGGCCAGCTTGGCGCCCTTCTCCCTCATCCGCCAGATGGCGGCCCCCTGCTGCCCCGCCTCGTTGTTGATCTGGAGTTCGAGCGGCACCTGGACCAGGTTGCCGTTGAAGACCATCTTGACCACCCGGACGGTGGGGTTCTCCTCGGAGAACTTGGTGCGCCGGGCGAGTAGCTCGTTCATCACCTCACGCCGGGTGCGCTCCATGATCTCCGGCGAGTCCCGGAAGTCGTAGGGGAGCAGGCCCGAGCGGAGCCGGGCCTTGTTGATCTCGCCGAGCCGAAGCTCGCACACCTCGTCCAGGCGGGGGCCCCAGACCTGCTCCACCTCGGCCAGGTTGGCGTAGGTCTGGACCTCGGCGGTGGGCCGAAGCTCCTCCACGCGGCCCCGTAGCTCAGCGTTCTCCTCCTCCGCCTCGGCCAGCCGCCGGGCTAGCTCATCGAGCGAGGACTCCAGCTTGATCCGCTCCCGGATGTCCTCGGTCTCCTCACCGAACCCGGAGATGACGGCATGGGCGGCGGCGCCGACCACCGTCTCCGTATCCCCCGGGGGTTCGGCCTCCACATAGCCGGTGGCGTCCACCCGCTTGAGGTCCGCATACATGGGGCGCCCGCCCGCCCTCTTATGGCGTTCGGAACGGGTATGGCCCGTCACTCCCCGCTGGGCGATGTTGACCCCACACACCCAGCAGTACCAGGTCGATGGCTCTGCCATTGCTACTCCTCAGTGTTAGAGCGCCCCCGGAGGGGCGCTCTAACTCAGTTGGGTTATCGCCACGCCCAGAACTCGTAGAAGTCCACATCTAGCTCCACCGCTAGAGCACCGCCCGAGTCCTGCCAGTGGACGATCTTGCATTCCACTTCCTCGTCGTCATCCAGGGCGCAGAACGAGGCGGCGGCGGGTTCCTCATCGACCCACATCTCGACATAGCGAGGGCCGCCCTGCCCGTTCTCTCCCGTCCACTCCACCCGGATCGTGTACCAGGTGTTGACTATCATGGTCGTCCCGTCAGTCAGGGTCGAGACCCCAGCCGCGGGAGCGGTCGGCGCGTCACCGTGATCGTTGGAGTAGCACTCCAGGGAGAGCACCCCGCCGTCACAGTTGACCCAGATACCGGACCCGGGAGCGGTCGCGGTCACCGAGTCGTCCACACCGATACGGAAGTTGTTCGAGGCGATCTGGTCAGCGAGACGCACCCGAGTGGAGAAGCCCCCACCCTGGCCGCCGAGCACCAGACCGTCCGTGAACAACCGGTAGTACATACCGTCGCCGTTGGCCGTGGCCGCGGTGGTGTCCTTGAAGGCACCGTAGGGCACCGCGGTCAGGTAGGCGACGGTGGACACATTGCCGATCAGGGCGAACTCCCAGTGGAGTTCCCCGATCAGGGCATCAGTCACCGGGTCATTGGAGTAGAAGTCGTCCTTGAGATGGATGCCGTCGAGTGGACTGACCGGCCGGTAATGGGTGAAGGGCACTATCTCGCTCCTTTCTGGGGTGGGCCGGGTGACCAACCACCCGGCCCGATCCCCTCGTGCTTACTGCTCCCTGCCGATGAACAACTCGATGAAGTCGAGGTCCAACTCCACCGCCAGGGCCCCACCGGAGTCCTGCCAGTGAATGATGGAGAACTCCATCCTCTCGTCATCGTCAATGTTGCAGGGCACCTCGGCCGCGAGGTAGCCGTCCACCCACATCTGGGCATTGGCCGGTCCACCCTGAGCATTCTCCCCGAACCACAACACATCGATGTAGGTCCAGGTGTTGAGCACCATCGTGGTGCCCGAGGTCAGAGACCCCACCCGCGCCGCTGCCGCCGTGTTGTCACCGTGGCCTGCCGACATGGTGGAAAGCGAGAGCACCCCGCCATCGGACTCGGCGTAGATGCCTATGGTCGGTTCCCCGGCCGTAGCCACATCCACCAAGCCGATGCGGAAGTTGTTGCTCGCGATCTGGTCAGCCAGCCGGGCCTTAAACGAGAACCGCCCACCCGCGGCACCGAGCACGATCTCGTCTGCCACGCCGAGCGTGTACACCTCGCCGTCGCCGTCAGCGGTGGCCGCCGTGGTGTCCTTGAGGATACCGTAAGCGTCCACTGCCGCCACGACTGGATAAGACGCGGTGGAAGCGTTACCGATGGTGGTCATTACCCACCGCAGGTCGCCGACCGTGTTGGTCAGCACACCCTCATGGATGATGAAGTCGTCCTTGACGAAGAGCCCGTGCCTAGCAGAGATAGGCGCTGAGAATTGACCCATAGCCGTCCTCCTTTAGGCGTCCGTGATGATGCCCACACCACTGAGGTCGTCGATCTCGCCGACCCCGTAGTTGGCCGTCACCACAATCTCGGTTGCGCGGAGGGAGGCATCGCGTTCCAGTTCGGTCCGCGAGGCCCACTTCTCCACGAGTCCTAGGGCTCTTGAAGGCGACACGATCATCCCCGCCCGGTCGGCCCCGGCATTCGCCGTAGGCACCGCGGCGGTAATCACCCAGTCCACACCGTAGAAGCGGCCCAGGCCGCCATCGGGCGCTGCCCCATACTCGTTGGACTCCGCCCGGGAGGACATCCCGGTGTAGCCCACAGGGTTGATGGTGGCGCCGATGGCCCCCGCGAAGTCGTTCCACTGTTGCGGGTGGAGCACCGCGCGGTAGGGGCCGGGCACGCTCGACGCGTGCAGGAGGGTGATGGCATCGAGGATGTTCTGCTCAGTCAAGTTGACACCGGTCGCGCCCGCCGTCTGGGAGAAGCCCGCGTAGAGGGCGCAGATATCGGTCGTCAGCTTGTTGGCCACGGCCTTAGCTGCTTCCGAGGTGTAGTAATCGTTCGAGACGATGTCGGAGACCGAGAGGACATCGGTCGGGGTGAGAACGATCCCCACCTCCCCCACCGTGATGGTTGACTTGGTGGTGACGAACGGCGTGTACGAAGCGTCCACGCCCTCGGCCAACGAGGCAGCCGCCAGCTTGGGGGTCTTGGGGAAGTCCATCGCCTTCGACGCGAAATCGGCAATCGACTCCTGACGCACCAGCGGAAGCACCACGGCCAGTTCATACAGGGCATCGATGATGGCCTGATTGAAGATGGCCGCAGCGTAACTAAGGTCGTCTGCGGTGGAGGTTGTGATTTCATTGGGCATTCACTACCTCCTCAATCCTTGAGCCTTCAAGTTTTCAGCCGACCAGGCGATCCGGCCCTCCTTATCGAGCCGCCGCATACCATCCAGCCCCTCTTCCTTGAGGACCTTCTTCCACTCCGGGGAGCCGGGTTTGATCGGCTCCAGGCGTGGTTGGGCCCCCTCGGCACCGGGGTTGGGGCGACGGGGCTCGAAGCCCGAGGTGGGCTGATTGATGGGCGTCTCGGGTTGGGCGGGGGCAGACGGCAGGACGCCGAAGAGATCGTCCAGGCGAGCACCTACCTGATCCACCTCGATCTCTCGGAGGTGAGGTAGAGCCACCGTCGCCCAGTGAACCGGGTCATCGATTGCCTTCGCGCGGAAGTAGTCGATGGCTTTCTCCCGGAGGCCGAGGTCTCGGACCACTGCCTCCAGTTCGGCGGTTCGGGCTTGGGCAGAGTCGCGCTCGCGGAGCACGCGTTCGTGGGCGGTCCTGGAAACCGTTTCGCCCAGATCACCAGAGTCAGATGCTTGGGGTGCCACTTGCTCCTCCTTGTGGCCTCAATGACGCGTGGGGGGAGAGGGAGTACCGCCCCCGCTACCGGACCGCCCTGCGGGACCACCTGGAGTGTCGGGCGAAGCACCCAGGGCGCGCGTAGGTTACATCCATGTGATTCGAGCAAGCAAGGAGCCAGCCCGCTAGGATGGTGGCATGGAGCCCAGAGCCGACCTCGCCAACGCCCAGATGGAGCTATGCCGTCATGGCGGCGATCTCACCATCGAGGAAATCACCCAGCGGGCCGCCGCCGACCTGGACCTGATGGACCTCCTCCACTACAACGCCTACGCGGATGAGATGGTGGGCGCCGCCAACCTGGTGCGGCGCGTGATCCGTAACGAGATCGCGGCCCGCCTCGGCGACCGGGGGGCCGCCCGCTACGGAGACCTGATCTACCGCAACGGGTCGGAGACCAAGTGGCGGGTGATCGACCCGGAGGGGCTGGCCGCCTGGCTGGGGGGCGACTGGGCCAAGGTGGTCCGGGTCTCGGGGGATAACCTGCGGCGCACCGCCCTTCGGGGCCTGGCCGACGCCCGGGGTATCAGCCCCGAGACGGTGATCGACACCTTCATGGAGGTGTCCTACACCGACCGGGACCTCCAGGTGATGCCCCTAGAGAAGGCCCCCAAGTTCCTCCAGGATCTCGCCGAGGGTGAGGTTAGAGACCGCTGAGGCCCTGCACCTGGAGCCGGTCGCTGCCGCTCAGGTAGCCCGACCAGGCCTCGTAGCCGCCCGCCGCCGACTGGCGTTCCCGCAGGTACTTGTTGAGCAGGTCCTCCACCTGGCCGGGAGAGCGACCACCGCTGATGAAGTCGGTGCGTCCTAGGGCGGCGGCGAGCAGGTCATCCCGGTTGAGCCCGTACTTGGCCACATTGAGTTCGGCCCGGTTGCTGATGATGCTCTGGGCGAGGCTCCGCGCCATCTGGGAGAACTGGGTACGGGTGGCGATGGTGTCCCCGGTTACCCCCTCCCGCAACCCGGCCACCTGGGTAGCTCCGTAGCCCAGCCCCTCCGCCTGGAGTTGCTGGAAGAGGGCGAAGTCGGAGAGAGCTTCGACCGCGGGCTTGGGCGCATTGTCCAACGCGATCCGCAGGAAGTCGGCGATGCCTACGGTGTTCATGCCCATAAAGCCCATGATCTCGTTGAGGTTAGTCAGGGCCTCAGGATGATCCTTGAGGTTGGCCTCGATGGGAAGCAACTGCTCGATCTGGCCCGGATTCCAGCCTGAGCCGATCAGCTTGCCTAGATAGTCGTGGCGGGTGTTGGTGTCCGGTCCCCGCCAATAGCGGAGGTCCTCGGCGAGTTGCGACTCCCACTCCACATAGGTCTGGAGCGCGGTGTCCACATCGACATCCCCCGCCTGGGCCCAGTTGGCGTTGACGAAATCGTTGTAGCCGGTGAAGCGATTGTGGAAGGCGGTGGTCCGGGCCAGAGCCGCGTTGATCCGGGTAGCCTCCCAGCCCTCCATGGTGCCCATGGTGAAGATGTACAGGGCTTCCGGGTCATCACGAACCCACTCGGCCAGCCCGGCACCCTGGGTGGCAGCGAGCATCTCCCGCTCGAACATCGAACCGAGCGACTCCTCGGCGCCGAGGATCTCATCAACCAGCCCGACATTGAAATAGCCCCGGCGGAGGAACTGCTCGGGGAGCATGATCTCCATGTTGAAGTTATCCGCCGCATCGCCGGGGAAGAGTTGCTGGAAGCGCTGCTGGCCGCCGATCTCGTAGACGATGTTGACCCCGTTGATGGTGTAGCGGAGGTAGAACATCCGCGACTCATCGGTGCCTACCTGGTCCCGCACCCGGATCAGGGTGCCTCCGGCCGGGATCACGGTGTTCTTCGAGCCCACGGTAATCGGGGGCCCGGTGACTGGCCCGGTCACATCCCAGGCCTGATTGAAGAGGTTGGTTCCCTCCTGGCCCGCCTCGGTGACATGCCCCCCCAGCCAGGGGGTGCCTGAACCTGGCGCCCACCGGGGGGCGTTCCCAGTGTTGGAGTAAGGCGTGACCCCAGAAGGAGTGGTCCCGGGGGTCGTGCCCGGGGTCGTGCCCGGGGTCGTGCCCGGAGCGGTGCCCGGAGCGGTGCCCGGAGCGGTGCCCGCGGTCTCGGCAATGCTCCTGCCGTAGCCGCTGGTCCATCCCCCGGTCAGGGTATAGGCCCCGGGAGCCATCCGGGCCATGGCCGCCTCTGCCTCATTGCCTGGCCCGTAGGTGTTGCCCCAGGTGGAAAGAGTGCCGGGGACCGCTCCCAGACCGAACCCGCCATAGGTAAGCGGGGCGTCGGTCTGCCCCGGGATGGCGCCCTCGGTGGTGCTCCGCATAGTGCCGATTTGGTAGAGGGGCGAGTCGGGGGACTCGAAAAGCTGGGTGAGCCGCTGCTGGTCGGCGCCGCTTACGGTCAGATCACCGGCCCGCCATGCCTTCCATTGGTCGTAGTCGGCACCACTGACCAATCCGGTATTGACCATCTGCTCCCGCTCCCAGATCTGGCGAGCGGCTCCCTCATCGGCGATGGTGTGCCATCCGTACTGCTCGTTCTGCCACGGACTCCCCGCTGCGGCCCGCGATTCGAGGCGTTCGGTGTAGGCCTGGAGGAAGGCGGCGTCGTCCATCGCCGCCACCTGGGTCCACTCATCAACCTGGTCGGCGGTCAACCCGGTGCGGGTCAGCGCTTGAGCCGGAGTCATCCCGCCCGCGACCAACTGCCGGTACTCGTTGAACTTCTCCACCTGGCCCTGATAAGCCCCCCAGGCCATGAGCCGCTCGTCGGGGGTATCGACCTGACCCGCGGGCCGACCCCACCAGGCCATGTTGGAGGCGGCTAGTGCCTTGGTCATCGTGTAGGACTGGAGCCGGTGGTACATCTGGAGGATCTGCTCCCCCGACGCCAACCCCGTCTGTGATCCCTGGGCGGCGGAGGCATCCCCCACTGTCCGCTGGTAGGCCGCCATCATGTCCCGACCGAGCTTGTCCTTGGCGTCTACCGCGGCGTAGGCGGCCGCCTCATCTCCGTTTTGGATGGCGGTGAGGTACTGCTGCTGGATCGCCTGGAACCGGGCCTCCCAGCTAGTGTTGGTCGGCATCGCGGGAAGGGGAACACCCGCCCCGGTCGGCCCGGGTCCCACCCCTTGATTGCGCAACTGGCGCTCCAGGCGGAGGACCCGTTCTGTGTTCCCCGCCCTCCGGGCCCGCTCAATCTCGGCTCGGAGAGTGGCGATCTGGGCGGCAGTGAGAGCCATCAGTCAATCCTCCCAATCGAGGCCGCCGCGGTCTTGGTCAATCGGCTGATGAAAGAGTTGGGGTCGATGGCGAATACCGTGGGGCTGCGGGCGGCGCGCAGGCCGTAGCCGACCGCGGAGGCACCGGAGGACATGGAGGAGGTGATGCTGCCCACCTGGAGCCGTTCGGGGACCCCAACCGTCCCCGCCGCCTTCTGGAATCCACTGAGGTAGTCCAACTCCGAGACCCCGTTGGGTTTGTATGAGTAGAGGAGGGCATGGCGGGGCGCCTTACGAATCCGGTTGAGGATCCACGCCTCCGAGGAAAGGTCACCGCCTCGATTCATGTAGAAGGCGGTGGCCTCCTCGATGTACTCATCAGCGAGGCTGTAGGCCTTGTCCTCGGCTAGGTCGGCCATCAAGTAGGCCTGCCATTGCTCCTCAAAGTAGAGCTTGACCGCTTCCCGGTCGAAGGTGATGGAGCGGCTGGTGCCGCCGCCGGTGGTGGTCGGGCCGAGGGCGGTGAGGTCCACTGCGGTCGCCAGGTCGGCGGCGCTGAAAAGGGGGATCTCGGGGCTAGCGGCGCCGCTCCCCACCATGCTCCACTGGGCTAGCTCCCGCAGCATGGGATCGAAGATGAGGCGCTGATTGGGCACATCGAGCACATAGCCGGGCGGGACGGTGATCGTCCCTTCCGCCCGCAGCCAGTTGACCCAATCCTCAAAGCTGTTGTCGCCGCTGCCGTTCGGGTTCTGCCATTCATCGAAGTAGCCCCGGAGCGGGATGTCCGGGTTGTCGAAACCACCCCGCCACGATTCGATGGCGGGCTGGAAGACCACACTCCCGACCGGCGTGGTGGCGTAGGCCTGGGAGAGCATGAGGGCAAAATCCCACCCGATCTCCCTCGGCCCCTCGGGGCCGTTGAGGTAGTAATGGGTGCCGGGCGCGGCTCCCGCCACCGAAAGCTGGCCGGTCTCCGGGTTGGTGTAGGCGGCCTGGCTGGGCCCCACCTGGACGCTCTGGGCGGCAGGCGGGCCGCTCGGGGCGGTCCACTCCGCGAAGCCGGGGATGTTGCTGATCGGGGTGTAAGGGTTGGGCTGGGCGGCGGCGGCGGCGGGGGTCTGACCGGTCCATTGCGCGAAGCCGGGGATGGTGCTGATTGGGGTGTAGGTGGTCGAGCCTTGACCACTCGGAGCAGGACCCGGCAGGGAGGGAGTCATCCCCGGGCCGGTCAGAGGACGGTTGGAGGTCACCGTCTCGGTGGCGACGGGGGGCCGCAGGTTGGTGGAGGAGATCAGGGTGCCGGAGAATGCCATCTCTGACACGCTCGCCAGGGGGAAGTTGGTGGCGAAGACCGGAGGGAGCAGGTGAAAGCCCATGGCGACGGAGAACATGGCGGCGGCGAGATAGGGGTCAGAGCGCAACTCCTGAGCACTGGGCGGCCGGTTGGTCGCATAGCGAAGCGGCCAGGCGGCAGCCACCGCGTTGACCCGAGCTTCCACCAGGGTGGGCGAGGTGATGTTGTTAAAGCTGGCCTTGATGTCCCGGTAGAGGGAGAGCCACTGCTCCGGGTTCTGGTCGGTCCAGGTCTCCCCTTCTCCCAATGAGGCGGCCAGGCCGGATTCAACCAGGGCAGGGGGGCCGGTCCTCTGCCCAACCACACTCACCTGATTGCCGGTGACCGTGGGGGTCGCCCCCGCGCCCGAGAAGAAGGGGGAATCGACCTCCTCCCTACCCTCCAATTGGGCGATGAGTTCGGCCTCTCCCACATCATCGCTCATCAGACTGGCCGGGTTGGTGGTGAGCCCGCTGATCGGGAAGAAGCGACCTTGCCGCACCATTACTCGGTCTCCTCTGTGGCGACACCCAGCCGACCCTGATTGTAGATACCGAGGATGTCCGGGATATAGAAAGGCACCCCGGCCCGC
>Ga0102851_10002868_pt1 | contig 10569 bp, 9 predicted proteins | sample Mud3Dept3metaG_FD_79558 | JGI IMG/M metagenome (GOLD analysis project Ga0102851, IMG submission 79558) | Freshwater wetland microbial communities from Ohio, USA, analyzing the effect of biotic and abiotic controls - Mud 3 Core 4 Depth 3... | ecosystem: Environmental > Aquatic > Freshwater >...
ATCGATAAGACTCACATCGTTGCAGATTTGAAAGTTGGCTCCTCAGGCGGCGGTAGCAAACCCACAGTGGCGTCGCACCATCCGGAGAGATTCGGTGGTGTGCGTCCGTACAAAGTTGTTGGGCACCGTCACATAGCAGAGGTTGAACAGGAACTTAGCGCATTGACGAATGAGCCTGTTGTGGTTTCATTTTCGCCCCATGCGGTCAACATGGTTAGAGGCATATTGGCGACCATCCATGTATTTCCAACTCAACTAATCACGAATAAAGACGTCTGGAAAGCTTTCAGAAGTACATACGAAGGCGAGCCTTTCATACGCTTCGTGAAGTACCTTAAGGGCTGCTACCAACTGCCCGACCCTAAGGTGACGCAAGGTACTAACTACTGTGACATAGGCTTCGAGCTTGACGACCATGCAAATCGACTTTTACTGTTCTCAGCTATTGACAACATGGTGAAAGGGGCATCGGGACAGGGCGTGCAGTGTCTCAACATCATGATGGGCATCGATGAGACGACCGGTTTGAAAAGTACTGGTTTCCACCCAATGTGATCTGCCATGCTGCTTGTCATCAAAATGGGAGGAAGCATACTCAAGGAGGGCGCCTCGTCAGCACTGATTAGCGATCTAAAAGAGATACTAAAGGAAAACAAGGCGGTTCTCGTTCACGGAGGAGGCGTCGAGGTTACCGAAATCGCTTCAAAACTAGGAAAAGAACAGAAATTCATCGTTTCACCTGAGGGTTTCCGAAGCCGTTACACAGACAAAGAAACGATCGAAATTTACACGATGGTTATGGCAGGCAAACTAAACAAGCAAATCGTTCTCGCGCTGCAGAGCCAGGGAATACCCTCAGTAGGCTTGTCAGGATTGGATGGTGCACTTCTGAAGGCCGAGCGCAAGAGAAAACTAATCGCAGTTGACGAAAAAGGCAGAAAGAAGGTTATTGACGGCGGCTACACTGGAAAAATCAACACCGTTGAGGCTGGCTTGCTACTATCCCTGCTGGAAAACGGCTACGTGCCCGTCGTAACGCCTGTTGCTGTTAGTGAAGAATATGAGCCTTTGAACGTAGATGGAGACCGAACCGCAGCTTTCGTGGCAGGAGCTCTGAAAGCCGACCGTTTAATCCTGTTGACCGATGTCCAGGGTTTGACATTGAAAGGCACGCCAATCCAGAAGATAAGCGCCATCGAGGTAAAGGAGGTTCTTTCGAGCATCGGCCTGGGCATGAGCACGAAGGTGCACGCCGCTTTGGAAGCGCTTAATCAAGGTGTCCACGAGGTCCTAATTACATCTGGTCTTGGCGAAAAGCCAATCTCAGCTGCATTGAAACACGAAGCAGGCACCGTGGTGACCTCATGAACGAGCAGGAAATAATTGACACTGAAAACAGTCTAATGGCAAATGTCTTCTCCAAGAAACCAATCGTTATAACACGCGGTAAAGGGGCATTGGTTTGGGATGTTAATGGTAAGGAATACGTGGACTTCAATAGCGGTTACGGCGTCGCGTTGCTGGGACATTGCCACCCGAAAATCGTGGAAGCAGTTTGTCAGCAAGCTCAACAGCTAATTACATGCCACGCGGGATACTACAACGATAAGCGATCAGAGTTCCTGAGAAAATTAACCGAAATAACTCCGAAGGGACTGACTAAGGCGTTTCTTTCCAACAGCGGCGCTGAATCGGTAGAATGTGCCTTAAAACTAGCTCGCAAACATACAGGCAAACCAGAGATAATCGCAGTTATGGGTGCTTTTCACGGGAAAACCATGGGCGCATTGTCTGCAACGTGGGATAAGAAGTATCGCGAGCCATTTTTTCCATTGGTACCGGAAATCAAGCATATTCCTCCGGACAACTTGGAAAAGGCTCGTGAAGCTGTTAGCGAGAAAACTGCCGCGATACTTGTTGAGCCCATTCGAGGAGAAGGCGGAATCCGGGTGACGCCGGATGGGTACTTGGAAGGTTTACGGGAACTATGCGACGAAAAGAAGCTCCTGCTCATGTTTGACGAGGTACAATCCGGCTTCGGACGAACAGGAAAACTATTTGCCTGCCAGTATTGGAATGTAATACCTGACGTCATGTGTCTTGCCAAGCCGTTAGCTGGGGGGTTGCCGCTTGGCGCGACAGTAGCCCGCGAAGAAGTGATGGCTTCTTTTAAAGTCGGCGATCACTCTACCACTTACAGCGGGAATCCATTGGTGTGCGCAGCCGGCTGTGCTGCGATCGATGTGTTGGTAAATGAGAGAATTGCGGACAATGCCTCATTTTTGGGTCTTTACTTCAAATCCGCGCTTCTAGAATTACAGGCAAAGCACAAGAGCATCAAAGAAGTGCGAGGTCTAGGTCTGATGCTTGGTATGGAACTAAAGTTTGATGTGCTTAACGTGCTATTAAAAACAATGGAAAAAGGTGTACTCGTCTTAGATGCAGGCAGAAATGTTGTGCGTTTCCTGCCGCCTCTAGTAATTAGCAAGGAGCAGATCGACAAAGCTATAGCCGTTCTAGATAGCGTATTGGAAGAGGAAGAGAATGCAAGATCAAGCGGTGCGCCTGCTAACTAATCTTCTTGGTATATACAGCCCCTCTGGCAAAGAAGGCTACATAGCAGCGTTCTTGGCCGAAGAGATGAAGAACCTAGGTTTCCAAGTTGGGCTAGATTCTATCGGAAATGTTATCGGCGTGGTTGGTGAGGGTGAACCCACGATTTTCCTCTGCGGGCACATGGACACCGTCGCAGGGCATCTGCCTTTACGCGTCGAAGAGGGTAAGATCTTCGCCCGGGGGGCTGTCGACGCAAAAGGTCCCCTTGCAGCGATGGTTATGGCTGCTGCGGGGATTGCCAAGGAACCATCCTTCAGGGGCAAGGTCTTGCTTGCCAGCGTTGTGGAGGAAGAAGCAACAAGCCGGGGGGTTCGACACATGATCACTCAGGGTATCCATGCGGATTACGCTATCTTTGGGGAACCCAGCGGAGTAGAAAACGTCACCATAGGATACAAAGGGCAGGTACAACTCAAAATCGGGTGCAAAACTCAGACTGGGCACTCTTCAACACCATGGCTTTACGAGAATGCGTTGGAGAAAGCCTACGAGCTTTGGCTTCAGATAAAGAACAGTTATCCACCTGTTGAAAGCACAGAGAGTCCTTTTAACGCAACAACAGCGTGTCTGACGAAGGTTAGCGGCGGAAGGGCAACGTCGGTTATTCCGTTCGAAACCGAAATGTACGTTGACATTAGGGTTCCTCCTCAATTCTCAACCGCTCAAGTCATCTTTGAAACCCAGAAGGTCATCGCGCAATATCAAGCCGTAAATCCAAAGGTCACTGTTAGGTCTTCAGTTGAGGACACTGTTGAACCGTTCGAAGTGAACAAGTCATCTCCTTTGGTGCACTCTCTGTCGTCTTCGATACGAAAGGTCTTGAACAAACCTGCTACTCTTCTTCGGAAGACGGGAACAGGAGATATGAACATTCTCGGTAAAGCCATGAATCTGCCCATTGTTACGTATGGGCCCGGTGATTCGCATTTAGATCATACGCTGGAAGAGCACATCCTTGTCAGCGAATATTTGGACAGCATTAAAGTCTACAAAGAAACTCTGGTCAAATTGTCCGAGCTGCACAATGCAAAACTTGATAAAAATGAAGATGGAAGTCTTCCTGCGACTGGCTAGATTTTGTCCAATTTGAACTCGTCGTGGATCGCTTGGGCTGCAGCTTTTCCGTCCTTTTCCTTCACCACGAACGAAATGTTTAGTTCCGACGAGCCTTGGGCAATCATGCGTATGTTTATGCAGTTGCGAGCTTGAGTTGTGAATATTCGTGATGCAATGCCTGGTGTTCCTTTCATGTTCGCTCCCATCGCGGCAATTACACAGACGTCGTCTTCGGTGGTTACGTCACTGGCGAAGCCTCTTCCTAGCAATGCAATCTCTAACGCGCTTAGTGCTCTACCTAGTTGGTTTCGTCGGATAACGATTGAAATGTTAGCCTCGGATGCTGCTGCTGAAATCATCATCACGTTGATGCCGTTTTTCCCTAGCAAGTCTAGTATTCTGGCGTAGCTTCCTGGAGCACCAACCATTCCTCCGCCGCTTACGTTGATCAGTGCGACATCCTTGATCATCGCGACTGCTTTTACAGCATCTTGACGTTTGGTCGTTTGCTCGCGCGAGATTAAGGTTCCCATGTTCTTCGGGTTGAGCACGTTTCGTATTCTTGCTGGAATGTTTTCCTTCATTATTGGCTCCAATGCTCTTGGGTGCATTGCTTTCGCCCCGAAGATTGCCATCTCAGCCGCTTCCTGATAGGAAAGCTGAGGCAGGAGCCTGGCAGAGGAAATGATCTTTGGGTCAGCAGTCATTATGCCATCAACATCAGTCCAAATCCAAACTTCGTCAACTGCCAGTGCAGCACCTATGAGTGTTGCAGTGTAGTCTGAGCCGCCGCGACCTAGAGTAGTGACAACTCCGTCTTGGGTGGCGGCAATGTAGCCTGAAACCACCGGAATTACTTTTTCTTCAAGCAAAGGTTCAATTCTTTCTTTCAGCTGGTGCACAGTCACATTAAAAAGCGGGTTTGCATCGCCGAAGTTGGAGTCCGTCACAATGCCCGCTTCTTTACCCGTAAAACTTTGAGAACTAAACTTCAAATCTCTTATCGTGCCGCAAACGATAGGCGCAGACAATCTTTCTCCGAATGAAAGAACGTAGTCTTTTGATTTGGGCGTGAGTTCCCCAACGTAACATATGCCGGTTAGTACTTTTTCAAGTTCGTCGATTATTTTCTTTACTGTTTGTTCGACTTCTTTCCGCACCGTCGAGTTCTTGATGGCTTTCATAATGGCGGCGCTGTGTTTGTCGAGCATTCGTTGTTTAAACGCTTGGATGTACTCCTGTTTTTCCTTCCGAGCCTGCTCTGCTGCTTCAAAAAGTTCATCAGTCACTCCATCTAAGGCAGAAACTACAACGACGACTTGGCAACCTTGCTTTACGCTTTCAGCTACCAAGCCAGCGACGTTTCGAATGTTTTCGCCTGTGGCAACCGAGGTTCCACCAAACTTCATTACGATCTTGTTCATGTCCTCAATCTTCCCTGAGCAATTTGTCTGCTAAATTATGTCTTATAGCTAATAAATCTCTCAAAACAGCGCTTGCGGTTTCTGGTCCACCTGCGCCTTTGCCAACAAGAGTTTGTTCTCCTGCAAATTCTGTAGAGAAAGTCACTGCGTTTAGAACTCCGCTGACACATAAGGGATTGCTTTTTGCTATTTCCATTGGCTTGACTGTTGGTTTATTCGCGTCTATTGAGCCTATTAGTTTGATCGTATTGCTCCTCTTTGAAGCTTCATCAAGCGCTTTCAGAGAAACTTCGCGAATTCCAGTTCGATCTACATCTCTCAAGGTTACTTTTCTGTTCATTATCCAGTTGGTAAGAATAACAACTTTGCATGCTGCGTCGAACCCATCAACGTCCATTGATGGTTCTGTCTCGGCGTAACCAAGTTTCTGTGCAGTTGTCAGCGCTTCTTCGAACGTCACATGGTTTTGAGACATTTCAGTTAGAATATAGTTCGTTGTTCCATTTAGTATTCCTCGTATAGCGAGAATCCTGTCTCCTGCAAGGCATCGTTTGGCAAACTCAAGCACTGGCGTTCCACCGCCGACTGTGCCACTGAATCGGAAGCAAACGTTGTTATAATCGGCCAGTTCTGTGAGGGCCGGCATAGCCAAAGCCAATGGTCCCTTGTTAGTTGTAACCACGTGTTTTCCTGTTTTGAACGCCTTTGTTATGTGTGATAAGGCTGGTTCAGCGTTCTTAATATTGACCGGCGTAACTTCAACAACCACTTCTGCTTCAACTGAGTCAATAACGTCTAGCGCTGACATTTCCGGATGTCCAAACTCGGGGTCTGACGATATTGGACGAGTCTGCTTCAGTGCTTCGAGTTTTTCAGGACTTAGACCTCTTGGGTTTATGACTGCCCCATCTATGTCGGCGATAGCAACGATTTTTGGGTTAAGACCATAAGCCCTTACCTTTTCTTCGTATCTGCGAGCAAGAATTGTTGTTACGCTCTTGCCTACTACGCCATAGCCTACCAGGATAATTCGCATTCGCAACCACCTTTATGCATTAACAGTTACTGCTCTCTTCAGCCCTAAGACGCTTTCGATTGCCTCAACTTCAGCGTCTACCTCAACAGGTTTTTCGCTCATTCGAATGGCGGTGTCGGGATCTTTAAGTCCATGTCCAGTGGTTACACAGACAACTCGTTCGTCTTTGTCGATCACGCCGTTTTCCACGAGTTTCTTCAATCCAGCGATTGATGAGGCGCTGGCTGGCTCCACGAATAATCCTTCTAGCCGAGACAACATTTTCTGTGCCTCTAGAATCTCATCATCAGTGACTGTTTCAGCTGTTCCGCCTGAGTCGCGGATGGCGTTGACGGCTTTCTTCCAGCTTACGGGTGCACCTATTCGTATTGCTGTGGCGATTGTTTCAGGATTTATTACAGGTTTGATATCTTTGCTCCCACTCTTAATCGCCTGAGCGATCGGCGCTGAACCTTCGGCTTGGATGCCTGTCATCTTTGGCAACGTTCTTATGAAGCCAAGGTTTTGGAATTCGGTGAAGCCTTTCCAGATAGCGCTGATATTTCCTGCATTGCCAACTGGCACGACAACACGGTCTGGCGGTTTGTTGTCAAGTTGCTCGCAAATTTCATAGCCAAGTGATTTCTGGCCTTCGATTCGGAATGGGTTAATTGAGTTGAGCAGGTAGATGAACTTGTGTTTCTCCGATAGCTTGAAAACAATGTCCAAGGCTTCGTCAAAGTTCCCTCGTACCTGGATGACTTTGGCGCCATGTATTATGGCTTGAGCTAATTTTCCGTAAGCGATTTTTCCAGAGGGAATAAGCACAGCGCATTGTAGTCCCGCTTTCGCGGCGTAAGCTGCTAGACTTGCCGAAGTGTTTCCGGTTGAGGCGCAGATGACCGATTTTACGCCGAGCTCCAATGCTTTGGTCACGCCCACAGTCATTCCCCTGTCCTTGAAGGACCCTGTTGGATTTTCGCCTTCGTTCTTCACAAACAATTGTCTAAGTCCGAGGGCTTTGCCAAGCCGTTTGCACTGATGTAGTCCTGTTCCCCCCTCCCCCAAAGTAACGATTCTTCCCGTGTCAGTGACTGGCATGAGATCGCGGTATCGCCAAACTGAGAGCGGTGTCTTTTTCCAGTTGCTCTTTTTAAGCACTTCTTTCGTGATGTCGTAGTCGAGTTTGATTTCGAGGATATCGCCACATTTCTTGCAGAAGTAGATTATCTCGTCTGTAGGGTAGTGGGTTCCACAGTTTATGCATTCTTGGTGTGTCATGTTATTCATTTCCAATAATGTGAACGCCTTTGCCAGCAGTTGTGACGAAGGCAGTAGCTGAGTATCCCGCGGATTCGAAAGCTTTCTTCATGGCCTCCGTCACTTTCGTGGCATTGGCTTTCTTTTTGTTGACTATTGCAATCATGCTGGGTCCCGCGCCACTAATGGCAACGCCGCTGGCACCCGCGCTCATAGCATTCTCTTTGACTTTGTCATATCCTGGGATTAGGGAGGCTCTTTCGGGTTCTACGACTGCGTCAGACATTGATGCGCCGATTAGGTCTATGTCTCCTTCGGAGAATCCGGTTGCTAATGCGGCGGCGCTGCCAACGTTGCGAACGAGTTTTTCGATTGAAACTTGTTTTGGGATGACTGATCGGGCTTTTTCGGTTTTGTGAGCGGGAGTTGGCATGATTGGGTAGGCAACACATACTTCCAATTCCGGTGGAGATTTCAGATTGATTATTTCCAGAGGACTATAGGAACGTATTATGACGAAGCTGCCGTAAATTGCTGCTGAAACATTGTCTGCATGTGCATAGCCTGCGGATGCGGTTTCACCTTTGGCAGCCAGACGTACCAACTCCTTGTTCTCCAAATGCAGGTTGAATAGTTGGTTTAGCCCAAAAGCTGCTGCAGCAGCTGATGCAGCGCTGCTTCCTAAACCCATGCCTGGCAAGATGCCTTTGTCTATCTGAATAGCAACACCCTGCTTTAGTTGAAATTCTTTGAGGATACTGCTGGCAACAACACCTGCCGTATTTTTCTGCACCGACTTTGGAATAGTCTCAGCTGACAGTCCGATAACTTCAATTTTTAAGCCCTTCGGAATGGTGGACATCGTGACTTTGTCGTGAGGTACTTTGAGAGCCAAGCCGAAAACGTCGAAACCTGGACCTAAATTAGCAGTCGTTGCAGGAGCAACAACGGTGACTTGGCTTGGTGACATGAAGCTTCCCTGAATCAGAACACACTATCCAAACGCAATTATTATTAATATTGTGGTGACCGTAAGCGCGGTTGCGGTTTCTGAGCGTGTTTGTTGCAATCAAACCTGCTGAGACGCAGTTTCATGTGGTCTCGAAGCTGTCGTTAGCGATGTGAGAATTGACGTCAGAAGCAAACAAAAACCTTGCGAACGGGGCGGGGAATAAAGAACAGATTATTGCTAGATAACCATGTTTGACAAGACTTCGTAGGCTTTGAGACTGTCTTTCTTCTCGACGACCATGATTGTTTCGGTCCAGCAGCTAATGAATTCAATGATGTTAACATTTTGCTCAGCCAGTAGGGTAGCTAAGAAAGCAACCACTCCCGGCGTTGCCTCCAGTTCTTCTGGGGAGTGAACCACGATCATCGTGCAGTCTTCGTGCTTGTCTAGGGCACTGACTCTTTCAGGAAGATCGCTTTTGTCCAAGAGATAGACATGTTTGTTGAGCAAGTCGACTTTCATGGCGTTCTTGACATCTATTTCCTTGTTGGTTATCACTACCGATTTTCTATCGTAGATAGCCATTCCGCTGCGTTTCAGAACTTGGAGGACTTTTTCTTCGCGTTTTTGTTTGTGTCTTTGTAGGTCTTCGGAGAAACGTCTCAGTGCTGCTTTGACGGCGCTTGTGTTTGTGGTTTTAAGTTCTTCTTGGATTTGTCTGGAGAGTTCGCTTAGGTTTACAATGCCTTTCTCTAAAGCTTCGAGGAGGTAGGGTTTGTTCCGCAGGTAACTTCGTACGTTCTGGGCTATAGTCATAATTACAACGGTGTATCAATTGGGACTTTTAAGGCTTATCATGTTACAAAGAAGTCGCAAAGTTTAAAAATGCGCACCGTAAGGTTTTCGGAAAAATGGATTTCAATAAACGGGCGAGCAAACCATGACCAAAAAAATCGTTCTCGCTTATTCGGGGGGACTTGATACATCCGTTCTTGTGAAGTGGCTGCAAGAACAACATAGGACTGAAGTTATAACTGTAACCGTGGATGTTGGACAGCAAGAAGATCTGAAAGAAATTGAAGAGAAAGCAAAGAAGCTGGGGGTACTCAAACACTTTTCTATCGACGCCAGAGAAGAATTCGCAAGGGACTACGTTTTTCCAGCCATCAAGGCAAACGCGCTTTACGAAGGAAAGTACCCTATCAGCACAAGCTTGTCCAGACCATTAATCGTCGCAAAAATGGTGAAAGTTGCGCAGACAGAGGGTGCCACGGGTTTCGCCCATGGCTGCACGGGCAGGGGCAACGATCAAGTCCGATTCGACGTAACTGTTGGGGCGTTGGCTCCCGATCTAACGATAGTTGCGCCTGTCCGCGAGTGGAACATGACACGCGACGAAGAAATCGAGTACGCTAAGAAGAATGGCATAGCTGTCACTACAGCGGCTAAGAAGTATAGCATTGACCAAAGTATCTGGGGCAGAAGCATCGAGTGTGGCATACTCGAAGATGCTAGCAAGGAGCCGCCAGAGGATGCATTCGAATGGACGGTTTCACCCGAGAAAGCGCCAGACAAACCTGAGTATGTGACAATCACATTTGAGGCTGGTGAGCCGGTCGCTTTGAATGGCAAAAAGCTTGCTCCCTTGAAACTGATCGAGCAGCTAAACAAGATTGCTGGAAACCATGGCGTTGGACGTATAGATCACATCGAAGACCGACTTGTTGGGTTGAAATCTCGTGAGAACTATGAGTGTCCAGCTGCCACAGTAATCATCGAGGCTCATAAAGACCTAGAGAAGATGGTGCTCACACGACATGAGGTCTTGTTCAAGCCGCAGATTGATGCCCAGTGGACTTTCATGGTTTACTCTGGACTATGGGTTGATCCATTGAGGGAAGATCTTGAGGCTTTCATTAACAAGACCCAAGAAAATGTCACGGGCGAGGTGCGCGCTAAACTCTTCAAGGGCGGTATCCAAATCGTCGGCCGCTCTTCCCCCATGTCACTCTACGACCAGAACCTCGTAAACTACAACATCAAAACAGGCTTCAACCAAGCCTACAGCAAAGGTTTCATCGAACTGTGGGGCTTGCAAAGTCGAATGGCTAACATCCTGAAACAAAAAGTTAAGAACCAAAAATAGTCTTTAGGGGAAACGTTAAGAATGTCGAAGACTCTGCGCGGCGGACGTTTAGCTTCGAAAAGACATGACGTTGCCGAATTCACGTCGTCCATAAAAGACG
>Ga0102851_10002869_pt1 | contig 10568 bp, 9 predicted proteins | sample Mud3Dept3metaG_FD_79558 | JGI IMG/M metagenome (GOLD analysis project Ga0102851, IMG submission 79558) | Freshwater wetland microbial communities from Ohio, USA, analyzing the effect of biotic and abiotic controls - Mud 3 Core 4 Depth 3... | ecosystem: Environmental > Aquatic > Freshwater >...
CCTCCAGTCGTACAACATCGTCTGGATCCCCCAGGAGGGGCCGGGTGGTGGCGGCGGCGGTGGCGGCAATCGGTCGCCGGAGCCGCCGAGGAAGCTGGAGTTGCCCGGGCGCGACAAAATCGCGCTGCCCGTAGCCAAGCCCCCGGACCTGACCAACCCCAGGGACAAGGCGAAGGAGCCGCCACCGATTGACCAACAGCTGACGATTCCGGCCGTGGCCATGGCCTCTGGCCTCGAGACGCTCCCGGGTGCCCTCGAGGGGGTCCCGGGCGGCACGTCCCTGGGCCCAGGAAGTGGCGGCGGGGCCGGCACCGGTCGTGGCACGGGTATCGGGCCGGGCGACGGGTCGGGGCTCGGGCCGGGTTCGGGCGGTGGCACCGGCGGGGGAGTCTACCGGCCTGGGAGCGGCGTCACGACGCCTCGCCCGATCCGCGAGGTCAAGCCGCAGTACACCTCCGAGGCCATGCGCGCCAAGATCCAGGGCGAGGTCTGGGTCGAGGCGGTGGTCCTGCCCGACGGCTCGGTCGGGCGTGCCGAGATCGTCCGCTCGCTCGACCCGGTGTTCGGTCTGGACCAGGAGGCGATCAAAGCCGCCAGGCAGTGGCGCTTCGTCCCTGGCACCCGGATGGGGCAGCCGGTCTCGGTGCTCGTCACCATCCAGATGACGTTCACACTGCGGTAGTGGGTCACCGCTGAGCGCTGAAGCAGCTGCGAGAAAAAAAGAAGGGCACGGCAGATGCCGTGCCCTTGTTGTCGTTCGCCGGATGCTCGGCTCGACTTAGTACATCCCGCCCATGCCTCCGCCCTGAGGTGGCATGGCTTCCTTCTTCTCGGGAATCTCGGAGATCATCGCCTCGGTGGTGAGCAGCAGCGACGCGATCGACGAGGCGTTCTGCAGCGCCGTGCGGACCACCTTGGTCGGGTCGATGACGCCGGCCTTCACGAGATCCTCGTAGACCTCGGTCTGGGCGTTGAACCCCTCCTCGAACTTCATCTCCTTCACCCGCTGGACCACGATCGAGCCCTCGGCGCCGGCGTTCTGAGCGATCCAGCGCAGCGGCTCCTCGATGGCCTTCTTGACCATGTTGATGCCCACCTGCTGATCGTGCGATTCGCCCTTCAAGCCGTCGAGCACCTTGCTCGCGCGAAGCAGCGCGACCCCGCCGCCAGGGACGATGCCCTCCTCGACGGCCGCCTTCGTCGCGTGCATCGCGTCCTCGACGCGCGCCTTCTTCTCCTTCATCTCGGTCTCGGTGGCTGCACCGACCTTGATCACGGCGACGCCGCCAACGATCTTGGCGAGGCGCTCCTGCAGCTTCTCGCGGTCGTAGTCCGAGGTGGTCTCCTCGACCTGGGTGCGGATCTGCTTCACGCGACCCTCGATGGCCTGCTGGTTGCCCGCGCCCTCGACGATCGTGGTGTTGTCCTTGTCGATCGTCACCTTCTTCGCGCGCCCGAGGTCCTCGACCCGGATGTTCTCGAGCTTGATGCCGAGATCCTCGGTGATGGCCCGGCCGCCCGTGAGGATCGCGATGTCCTCGAGCATGGCCTTGCGGCGGTCACCGAAGCCGGGCGCCTTGACGGCCGCGGCCTGGAGCGTGCCACGCAGCTTGTTGACGACGAGCGTGGCGAGCGCCTCGCCCTCGACGTCCTCGGCGATGATGACGAGCGGCTTGCCCATGCGGGCCACCTGCTCGAGCACCGGGAGGAGATCCTTCATCGAGCTGACCTTCTTCTCGTGGATGAGGATCAGCGGATCCTCGAGCACGGTCTCCATCCGCTCGGGGTCGGTGACGAAGTAGGGCGAGAGGTAGCCGCGGTCGAACTGCATCCCTTCGACGACATCGAGCGAGGTCTCGAGCGTCTTGGCCTCCTCGACCGTGATCACGCCGTCCTTGCCCACCTTCTCCATCGCCTCGGCGATGATGGCGCCGATCGTCGGGTCGTTGTTGGCGGAGATCGCGCCGACCTGGGCGATCATGGTGCCCGTCACCGGCTTCGACACCCTCTTCAACTCGGCGATGATGGCCTCGACGGCCCTCTCGATCCCGCGCTTGAGGTCCATCGGGTTGGCGCCCGCGACGACGTTCTTGGCGCCCTCGCGGTAGATGGCCTGTGCCAGCACGGTCGCCGTCGTGGTGCCGTCACCGGCGATGTCGGACGTCTTGCTCGCGACCTCGCGCACCATCTGCGCGCCCATGTTCTCGAGCGGGTCCTTGAGGTCGATCTCCTTGGCCACCGTCACGCCGTCCTTGGTGATGGTGGGCGACCCGAACTTCTTGTCGAGGACGACGTTGCGTCCCTTCGGACCGAGCGTGACCTTCACGGCGTCTGCCAGTTGGTTGGCGCCGCGGAGGATCGCCTGACGCGCGTCCTCGCCGTAGATGATCTGCTTCGCCATGGATATGTGCTCCTCGTTCCCTTCAGGTTCGTATCGGCCTACTTCTTCTTGCTGGTCTCGACCACGGCCAGGACCTCGTCCTCACGCATGATGAGGTACTCCTCGCCTTCGATCTTGATCTCCTGCCCTGAGTACTTGCCGAACAGGATGGTGTCGCCCGCCTTGACGTCCAACGGGATCACCTTCCCGTCGTCCTTCACTTTGCCGTTGCCCGCAGCGATGACCTTCCCCTGCTGGGGCTTCTCCTTGGCGGTGTCGGGGATGATGATGCCCCCCACCTTCTGCTCGGCTTCCTCGATGCGCTGGACGATGATGCGGTCATGTAGCGGTCTGACGTTCATGGATGCGCTCCACTTGAGAGAAAGGGACTGTAAACTCCTGCGCCCTCGGCCTGGCTCTTACCGGAGGGGCCCGGCGGGTTAGCACTCGCCGTGGGCAACTGCTAATTATAGCCGCGGGCGTTTAGCAGTCAAGCGGTCGGTCTGCCAAACCGGGAGATCGGGCGGCTCCGGCGGCTACCGGGCTCACCGGATCTTGAACTCGGCGATCTTGCGGCTCAGTGTGTTGCGGTGGATGCCGAGGGCGCCGGCCGTCTTGACCAGGCTCCCGTCACAGGCGTCGAGGGCCTGGACGATGAAGCGGCGTTCGAACTCCCGTCGGGCGTCCTCGAAGCGGATGCCGCGGGTCACCATCTCGGCCACGAGTCGATCGAGCTGGTCGCGCACCGTGCCCTCCCGCCGGCTGTGCGTCAGGTTGCCAGGTGGCGCCCAGTCAGGCGCTCGAAGGCCTCGACGTACTTGGCCCGGGTTCGCGTCACCACGTCGTCGGGGAGCGACGGAACCGGTGGCTGCTTGTTCCACCGGATGGACTCCAGGTAGTCGCGGACGAACTGCTTGTCGAAGCTCGGCTGCGGCCCGCCGGGGCGGTACGTGTCGGCTGGCCAGAATCGCGACGAGTCGGGCGTCAGCGCCTCGTCGATGAGGATGAGCTCGCGGATGCCGTCGCGGTCGTGGAGGCCGAACTCGAACTTCGTATCGGCCACGATGATGCCTCGCGCGCCCGCGTGAGCCGAGCCTCGTCGGTAAAGCTCGAGGGTCAGGTCGCGCGCGCGCGCCAGCACCTCGGCCCCGACGAGCTGGGCGGCCCGTTGCTCGCTGATGTTCTCGTCGTGGCCGCTCTCGGCTTTGGTGGCCGGCGTGAAGATCGGGTGGGGCAGGGCGGCCGACTCCGTGAGCCCGGCCGGCAGGGCGATGCCACACACCGAGCCGGTCTGCACGTAGTCCTTCCACCCCGACCCCGAAAGGTAGCCGCGTGCGACGCACTCGACGGGCAGCGGCTGCGTGCGACGCACCAGCATCGACCGCCCGCTCAGCACGTCGGCGTACGGACGTGCCACCACCGGGTACTCGTCAGGCTTCGTGGACACCAGGTGGTTGGGCACGACGTCACGAAGCAGCTCGAACCAGAACGCCGAGATCTGCGTCAGCACGCGGCCCTTGTCCGGGATGCCAGAGCCCAGGACGTAGTCGAACGCCGAGATGCGGTCGGTGGCGACGATGAGGAGGTACTCGTCGACCTCGTACACGTCGCGCACCTTGCCTCGACGCACCAGGCGGAGCGCAGGGAAAGCTGTCTCGAGAACGATGGGAGGACTGTGCACGGGGCTGACCGGGGGGCGAACGCCCACAGCTTACCCGAGCGGGCAGGCTCGGTCAAAAGCCGGGCGGGGTGACCTCACGGCCGCACGGTGATGTCGCCTCGCCGCGACCGCACCTTCACGGTGCGGCCGCCCGCCCCCGTGCTGCCCGACGCCTCCGTCACCGTGTCGCGCGTGGTGATGCGGAGGGTCCCTTCCGGTGCACGGACCGTGGCGTCTTCGGCGCGGAGGTCGTAGCGCGCACCCACCGTCCCGCCCACCTGCAGCTCGACGGGAGCGTCTTCCGCCGTGACGTCCATCGTTCCGGCCCCCGTGACTCGGAACGTCAGTCGGCAACGGCGGCTCTCGCCGCGCACGTCGCCAACCTCCTCGCGCACTGTGAGGTGGCCATCGGACGCGTCGAACGAGAGCGGGCCCGCGAGCCGCTCCAGCGACCAGTCGGCGCGCTCGCCCTTGAGCGTGACGCCGCCCCCGATGTCCCGGAGCAGCCACTGACCGTCGTCGGCCTCACCCTTCACGGTGCCGGCCACGCGTTCCACTCGGACGTCGACGCGGCGCGTGGTGAGATCCACGGCATCGACATCGCTGATCTCCACGTCACCGTCGCGCTGGTTGCCCTTGACCAGGCCGCGAACGTCTCCCACGAGCACCGTGGTGCGACGGGCCTCGAACTCGAGGCCCGCCACGCGACGCGCCTCGAGCCGGCCTCCACGCATCGTGATGTCGACGACCAGACGCTGGGGCACTTGCAGCTTCAGTTCCAGGCGTGGCAAATGTTTCATCTCAGGGCGCTCCACGGTGACTCGCACCGTGTCGGCGCCCGTGCCGGTGCGCAGGGTCGTGGCAGCTGCAAACCCCCTGGCCTGGGTCTCGTCGGCGCCGAAGACCGTGCCGCGCAGGTCGGCGACCACCTCGTCTCCCTCGGTGCCCTCGATGACGACCGTGCCAGAGATCTCTCCGAACTCAACCCGCGTGACCGTGGACGGCGCCGCCACCTTCGCCGACGCGCTGGCCTCGGCCGCTGTGTCGTGCGACTGGAGCCCTGAACGAATGTTGTCCAGCGTCCGCTGGAGGGAAAAGCCCTGGGCCCCTGGTTCGGCCGGCGGGGCTGTCAGCCTCCAGACGACGAGACCCACGACCACGAAGGCGCCGATGAGCAGTAACTCCCTCTTCCCCATAGACTTGGCCTGAGCAGTATAGTAGAGTGCCGCGCGGCGGGCATCATCCGCCGCATTCCCCGTACGCAATGCGCGCCCATCTGCGAACCCTGCTGGTCATCGCCTGCACCGTCGGGCTCCTGGCCTTGTTCCTCCGCCAGGTCGACCTCGGGGCCGTGGCGCGCGAGATCGGAGAGGCCTCCTGGCTTGAACTCGTTCTGGCGCTCGGCTTTACAGCCCTCGTTTACGTCATCCGCGCGGCCCGGTGGCGGGTGATGCTGCTGCCCGTCGGGCGCACGCGGTTCTCGACGGCGTTCAGGACCACGGTGATTGGCTTCGCCGCCAATTCCCTTCTGCCGGCGCGCGCCGGGGAGTTCCTGCGGCCGTACCTGCTGGCCCGGCGCGAGGGCCTCAGCGCGACTGCCACGTTTGCCACGATCATTCTCGAACGCCTGCTCGACTTGGCCACCGTGCTCCTGTTTCTGGCCGCGTTCGTGTTCTTCTTCGACCCGGGCATGTCTCGGGCCGATTCGGCCACCTACGCGGCTGTGAAGTTCGGGGGGACGCTCGCCGGGGCTACCTCCCTTGTGGGGCTGGTGGTGATGTTCATTCTGGCCGGCCACCCCGAGCGCCTCGGGCAGGTCGTCCATCGCGTGGTCAGCGTGCTGCCAGCCCGCCTGGCCCAGGCTGTCGCCCGGTTCGCGCGCACGTTCGCGGAGGGACTCGCCGTGATGCGCCGGCCTGGTCCCCTTGCGTGGTCGTTGCTCCTGTCGGTGCCGCTGTGGCTCGCGATCGCCGCGGGCATCTGGCTCGTCTCGCGTGCGTTTCATGTGACGATGCCGTTCACTGGTTCGTTCCTCGTGATTGCGCTCCTCACAGTCGGGGTGGCCGTGCCGACGCCTGGCGCGGTCGGCGGGTTCCACTACGCCTACCGTGTCGCCGCCACGGCGTTCTTCGGTGTTCCCAACGAGCGTGCGGTCGGCGCGGCCATCGTCCTGCACGCCGTGTCGTTCGTCCCGGTGACGGTGCTCGGGCTGATCTACATGTTCCAGGATGGCCTCAGCCTCACGAGGGCCCGGGACCTGGCCGAGCAGGAGCGCCACGAACTGGACGAGGCCAGCGGCCGCGAAGGGGAGCCCGAGCCGGGAGACCCTGGCGGGCCGGCACAAGGGAGGGTGGCCCGGTGAAGTGCCCATATTGCGGTCATTCAGGCGACAAGGTCGTCGATTCCCGGGAGAGCCGGGAGGGCGAGGTCATCCGCCGCCGGCGGGAGTGCCTCGACTGCGGCCGGCGATTCACGAGCTACGAGCGAATTGACGAGATCCCGTACATGGTCGTCAAGAAGGACGGCACTCGTGAAAGATTCGAGCGCCAGAAGCTGATTGCGGGTATGCTAAAGGCCTGCGAGAAGCGGCCCGTCAGCGTGGCCGCCCTCGAGGCCGTCGCCGACCGCATCGAGACGACCCTGCAGGACCGGCCCGAACGAGAGATGTCGACCGCCGAGGTGGGTGAGCTCGTGATGCAGGAGCTGAAGCTCCTCGACAAGGTGGCCTACGTGCGCTTCGCATCCGTCTATCGCCACTTTCGAGACATCGGCGAGTTCATGACCGAACTCAACCACCTGCTGAGCACGAGGGAATGAAGACACGCGTGTCCAGCCCCTTCGTGTCCCGCGTGTTCTCGGCGCCGATGATGGCTGCCGTGGCGCTCGTGCTGCTGACGGCGCCGATCCTCGCGCAGGTCATCCGCATCACACCGCTGGCGCGTGAGGACCGGTTGCTGGTCTCCTTCGACGTGAGCGAAACCTTCACCGAAGACCTGCGCGAAGCCATCCAGAGTGGATTGCCCACGTCGTTTGCGTACGACGTCGAGTTGCGGCGCGCGACACCCCTCTGGGTCGACCGCCTCGTCTCGTCGGCACGCGTGGCGGCGACCGTGCGATTCGACAATCTCACCCGCCGGTATCACGTGACGGTGATGCACGACGGTCGCGTCGAGCTCACCGAGGTGACCGAAGACGAGGCGGTGGTCCGGGAGTTGGTCACGTCGTTCCAGCGGCTTCCGCTGTTCAGCACGCGCCAGCTCGAGGTGAACGCCGACTACTACCTGCGTGTTCGTGCCCGGACCAGTCCGCGGAGCCAGTGGTCGATGTTGCCCTGGGACCGCGCGGCTGCGCTCGGCAGCGTCCGGTTCACGTTCATCCCGCAGTAGACCCACGCGGGACCGGCAGGGTCCACCGCCGCCGATGGCCGATCCGGTTTCCGGTCCGCCCACGCGTTCCGCGCCGTTGAACGGCGTGCCGCCCTCGCGGCCTCCGCGTCGCCCGTTCCGTGACAATCCCCGGCTGATCCTGGTCTGGATCGCGGTCCTGGTGGCCGCGCTCATCGCGCTCATCGTGCTGGCCGAGCGGTCGGCGCAGTTCTCCCCCGACTTTCTCAGCGAGGTGGTCCTCTACGCGCTGACCGTCGCCGACCTCACGATCCTGGTCGCGCTCGGGTTCGTGCTCGCGCGCAACGTGATCAAGCTGATGGTCGAGCGCCGGCGCGGCCTGCCGTTCGCGCACTTCCGCTCGAAGCTCGTGCTGGCCCTGCTCGGCTTCACCATCGTGCCGGCGCTGCTGGTGTTGCTGGTGGGGAGCGAGCTCATTCGCAACAGCGCATCACGCTGGTTCAGTACCCCGGTTGACGAGGTGTTGACGTCGGCCCGGGAGATCGCGAGTGAGTACTACCGCCAGCGTGAGACCGACCTTGGACGAGAGGCCGAGCACCTCGCGGGGGAGCTGGCCAGGATCGACCTCGCCAGCGCCGACCTCGAAACCGTCCGGACCATCGCGACGCCCGTGGTGACCGGCCAGCACGCCGGCATGGTCGAGATCTACCGTGCCGACCCGGCCGGGTCGCGGGGCAGCGTGGTCTCGGTGCTCGACCTGGCCGCGCCGCAGATGCCCCGCACGTTCTCGCGGGCCGTGGCCGACCGATTGGCGTCGCAGGTGATCGCGGGTACCGGCGAACGCGCCGTGCTCGAGCCCCTCGGTGACGGGGGACAGCTCGTGCGGGTGGCGGCCACCATCCGCCCGGCGTCCGACCGGCCACCGACGGGCGTGGTGGTGCTCTCGACGCACCTCGAGGGTGAACTCGCCCGCAACGCCCGGCGCATCGTCGAGGCCTACGAGGGGTATCAACAGGTACGTGTACTGCGGCGGCCGCTGGAAGGCGTGTACCTGTCCTTCTTCCTGATGATGACGCTGCTCATCCTGGTCAGCGCGACGTGGCTCGGGCTGTATCTCGCCAAGCGCATCACGCGCCCTGTCCAGCGCCTGGCCGCCGCGGCCAAGGAGATCGGGGCCGGGCACCTCGACCATCGGATCGAGCCGGAGACGCGGGACGAGTTCGGGTCGCTGGTCGAGGCGTTCAACGCCATGGCCAGCGAGCTCGCCGTCAGCCGGCGGGGCCTCGAGCGGTCTCAGCTCGACCTCAAGGAGAAGAACCTCGAGATCGAGGCCCGTCGTCGTTACATCGAGGCCATCCTCGACCGCATCGCCACGGGTGTCGTGTCGATCGACGCTGAGGGCCGGGTCGCGACCGTGAACGGAGCGGCATCGCGACTCCTGCGACTCGGTCGCGAGGCCATTGGCCAGCCGGCGGCCTCGGTGTTCGGGCGCGACGACCTGGTACCCCTGGCGCGCCTCGTCGACCGGGCGGGACGCGACGGGCACCGCGAGGTGGGAGGGCAGGAAGTGGCGCTCGTGCTCGAGGATCGCGAGGTCTTCCTGGCGGTGGCGATCACGCCGCTGCCCACCGAAACCGGCGGCCAGGGGCTGGCCGTCGTCCTCGATGACGTCACCCCCCTCATCCGGGCTCAGAAGGTGGCCGCGTGGCGCGACGTGGCTCGTCGCCTGGCCCACGAAGTGAAGAACCCGCTCACGCCCATCCAGCTGTCGGCCGAGCGCCTGCGCAGGCACTTCGCCGCGGCGCCCGAGCCGACCCGGCGGCTGGTTGACGAGTGCTCGAGCACCATCATCGAGGAGGTCGACTCGCTCAAGCAGCTGGTCGACGAGTTCTCGCAGTTCGCCCGCATGCCGGCGCCACGTACGGTGCCTTCAGACGTCAACCAGCTCGTGCGCGATGCGCTCGGGCTCTACCGCGGGCTGTTCCAGGAGCTGCGCATCGAGCCGCGGCTCGCACCGAGCTTGCCCGTAGTGCAGCTCGACCAGGAGCAGTTTCGCCGGGTCATCATCAACCTCGTCGACAACGCCATCGAGGCGGTGACCGGAGCTCCAGGCGGGCCTCCACCGGGGGGCGGGCTCGTGACGGTGGACACTCAGCACGATGTGACGAACGGCGTCGTGCGGGTGATCATCGCCGACAACGGCCCCGGCATCTCCGACGTGGACCGCGGCCGCCTGTTCTTGCCGTACTATTCCACCAAGCACCGCGGGTCGGGCCTGGGGCTGGCCATCGTCCGCCGCATCATCGTGGAGCACGGCGGGAGCATCGAGGCCGTCCCGAACGAACCGCACGGCACCCGCATGGCGATCGAGCTGCCATGCTAGGGGCACGGGCGCACCGCGCATCGAGGTTCCGTGACCGGGCGCATCCTGATCGTTGACGACGAAGCGGGCGTGAGGTCCGCGCTGACCGGCGTCCTGCAGGACGAGGGCTATCTCGTCGAGGCGGTCGCCAGCGGCGAGGCCTGCCTCGATCGGGCGATGCGCCAGTCCTTCGACCTCATCGTGCTCGACGTGTGGCTGCCCGGCATCGACGGCCTCGTGACGCTCGAGCGCCTTCGCGGTCGCGGCGTCGACGCCGAGGTCGTGGTGATCTCGGGGCACGGCAGCATCGAGGCGGCGGTTCGCGCCATCAAGATGGGCGCCTTCGATTTCGTCGAGAAGCCACTGTCGATCGACAAGGTGTCGCTGGCCGTCCGCAACGCCTTGCGGCAGCGGCAGCTCGAGGCCGAGAACCGGGCGCTCAAAGCGCGGGTCGAGCGCGAGTTCACGATGGTGGGCGAGAGCCACGTCATGCAACAGCTGCGGGAGCAGGTGGCGATGGCGGCGCCGAACGACGGCCGGGGGCTGATCTATGGCGAGTACGGCACCGGCAAGGAACTGGTCGCGCGCACGGTCCACGCGCTGAGCCGCCGCGCCGGGGGGCCGTTCGTGGAGGTCAATTGCGCCGCGATTCCGGAGGAGCTCATCGAGAGCGAGCTCTTCGGACACGTGCGTGGGGCCTTCACCGGCGCGGTGTCCGATCGCCGGGGGAAGTTCGAAGTGGCCGACGGCGGCACCCTGTTCCTCGACGAGATCGCTGACATGAGCCTGAAGACCCAGGCCAAGGTGCTCCGCGTCCTGCAG
>Ga0102851_10002870_pt1 | contig 10567 bp, 9 predicted proteins | sample Mud3Dept3metaG_FD_79558 | JGI IMG/M metagenome (GOLD analysis project Ga0102851, IMG submission 79558) | Freshwater wetland microbial communities from Ohio, USA, analyzing the effect of biotic and abiotic controls - Mud 3 Core 4 Depth 3... | ecosystem: Environmental > Aquatic > Freshwater >...
ACGATGGCGTAGAAACCGGCGAACAGCGCCGCGGTCGTGAACAGGTTGGGCAGGATGTAAATGCCCTTGCGCGCCTGCTTCTCCACCGTGCCCCCCATGTCTCGCCTGCCGGTCGCCGGATGTGTGTGGCGGCTACTGTAGCAGATGCGCCAGCACCTGGCTGCCGCCGCGGGTCTTGTCGCCGAGGCTGACCGCCGGCCGGGCATCGAGCGGCAGGTACACATCGACGCGCGAGCCGAAGCGGATGAAACCGTAGCGCTCGCCGCGCGCTACCTGGTCGCCGGGGCGCGCATAGCACAGGATGCGGCGCGCGATCAGGCCGGCGACCTGCACCACGACCACGTCCTTGCCGCCCGCGGTCCTGATCCACAGTGCGTTGCGCTCGTTCTCGCGCGCCGCCTTGTCGAGCGCGGCATTGACGAAGCTGCCGGCGTTGTACCAGCGTTCCTTTACCTCGCCGGCCAGCGGCATGCGGTTCGAGTGCACGTTGAACACGTTCATGAAGATGCTGATGCGGCGCGCCGGGCGCTTCAGGTACGGGTCCTCGACCTCGTCGACCGCGATCACGCGCCCGTCCGCCGGACACACGACGACATCGGCATCCTGCGGGATCGGGCGCGGCGGATCGCGGAAGAACTGCAACACGAACAGCACCACGACCCACAGCGGCAGCGCCCACCAGAAGCCGCCGATCCAGTGCACGAACACCGCCGCGCTCAATGCGTAGCCGACGTGGCCCCAGCCTTCGCGGGCAAGGATGGGGTAGCTCTTCGTTGTCATTCGATATTTCCGCGGTCCGGTGGTGGGCAGGTGTGAGTAGCTGTTAGCTGTTAGCTGTTAGCTGTTAGCTAACCGCCAACAGCCAACCGCTAATAGCTGCTTTTCAGTTTTTCGACTTGTCCACCAGCTTGTTGGCCGCGATCCACGGCATCATGCTGCGCAGCTTCTCCCCCACCACCTCGACCGGGTGCGCGGCGTTGAGGCGGCGGCGGGCGGTCATCTCCGGGTAGTTGGTCGAGCCTTCCAGGATGAAGCGCTTGGCGTACTCGCCGTTCTGGATGTTCTTGAGCGCCTCCTTCATGGCGGCGCGACTCGACTCGTTGATCACCTTCGGGCCGGTGACGTACTCGCCGTACTCGGCGTTGTTCGAGATCGAGTAGTTCATGTTGGCGATGCCGCCCTCGTACATCAGGTCGACGATCAGCTTGAGCTCGTGCAGGCACTCGAAGTAGGCCATCTCCGGCGCATAGCCGGCCTCGACCAGGGTTTCGAAGCCGGCCTTGACCAGCTCCACGCAGCCGCCGCACAGCACCGCCTGCTCGCCGAACAGGTCGGTCTCGGTTTCGTCCTTGAACGTGGTCTCGATGATACCGGTGCGGCCGCCGCCGATTGCCGAGGCATACGACAGCGCGGTGGCGCGCGCCTTGCCGGAGGCATCCTGGAAGATCGCGATCAGGTCGGGAATGCCGCCGCCCTTGGTGAACTCGTTGCGCACGGTGTGGCCCGGGGCCTTGGGCGCGATCATGATCACGTCCAGGTCGGCGCGCGGCACGATCTGGTTGTAGTGGATATTGAAGCCGTGCGCGAACGCCAGGGTCGCACCCTTCTTCAGGTTCGGTTCGATATTTTCCGAGTAGATCTTGCGCTGGTGCTCGTCCGGCGCCAGCACCATGACCAGGTCGGCCTCCTTCACGGCGTCCGGCACGTTCTTCACGGTGAGCCCGGCCTTCTGGGCCTTGGCCGCCGACGGTGAACCCTCGCGCAGCGCCACAGTCACCGCGACGCCGCTGTCCTTGAGGTTGAGCGCGTGCGCATGGCCCTGCGAGCCGTAGCCGACGATCGCGACCTTCTTGGCCTTGATGATGGAGAGGTCGGCGTCTTTGTCGTAGTAAACCTTCATGTTCGCTCCTGAAATTTTTGCTGTTCGCAGATGAATTGGGTTTTCAAAAAACTCAACGCAGAGACGCAAAGGCGCGGAGAAAAGCGTTTGGACCGAATTAACGTCTTTACTCTGCGCCTTTGCGTCTCTGCGTTGAGTTGTTACCGTTCAGGCCCGCAAGGCCCGTTCGCCGCGCGAGATGCCCGACGGCCCCGAGCGCACCACCTCGATGATGCCGGACTTGCCGAGCGCCTGGATGAAGGCGTCGAGCTTGCCGCCGTCGCCGGTCAGTTCGATCACGTAGGTGGTCTCGGTCACGTCGATGATGCGGCCGCGGAAGATATCGGTGAGGCGCTTCACTTCCTCGCGCGCCTCGCCCTGGGCGTTGACCTTGATCAGCATCATCTCGCGCTCGAGATGCGGGCCTTCGCTGAGGTCCATAAGCTTGACCACGTCCACCAGCTTGTTGAGCTGCTTGGTGATCTGCTCGATGATCTCCTCCGAGCCGCTCGTGACCAGGGTCATGCGCGACAGGGTCGGATCCTCGGTCGGCGCGACGGTCAGCGATTCGATATTGTAGCCGCGCGCCGAGAACAGCCCGGCCACGCGCGACAGCGCGCCCGATTCGTTTTCCAGCAGGATCGAGATCACATGACGCATTTAAGGTCTACCTACTCCGCTGCGCTTCGTTTGTTCGGTCATTCTTACGCCAGCTCCCGCTCGATGTCGATGTCGCGCAGGCACGGCGACATCACCATCTCGTGCTGGCCCTTGCCGGCCGCCACCATCGGGTAGACGTTTTCCTTCTGGTCGGTGATGAAGTCGAGGAACACCAGCCGGTCCTTCATCTTGAGCGCCTCCTTGAGCGCGCCCTCGACGTCCGCCGGCTTCTCGATGCGCATGCCGACGTGGCCGTAGGCCTCGGCCAGCTTGTTGAAGTCCGGCAGCGCGTCCATGTACGAGTGCGAGTAGCGGTTCTCGTAGAAGAACTCCTGCCACTGCCGCACCATGCCCATGTAGCGGTTGTTGAGGTTCACGATCTTGATCGGCAGGTCGTACTGCTTGGCGGTCGACAGCTCCTGGATGCACATCTGGATCGAGGCCTCGCCGGTGATGCACACCACCGTTTCGTCCGGGTGCGCCAGCTGCACGCCGATTGCCGCCGGCAGCCCGAAGCCCATGGTGCCGAGACCGCCGGAATTGATCCAGCGGCGCGGCTTGTTGAACTTGTAGAACTGCGCCGCCCACATCTGGTGCTGGCCGACGTCCGAGGTCACGAACGCGTCGCCGAGCGTGAGCTCGTGCAGCTTCTCGATCACGTACTGCGGCTTGATCAAGGTGCTCTTGCGATCGTAGGCCATGCACTTGAGGCCGCGCCACTCGTCGATCTTCTTCCACCACGCCGACAGCGCCGTCTTGTCCGGCTTCTGCTTGGCACCCTTGATGAGCTTGATCATCTCCTTGAGCACGCTGTCGGCGCTGCCGACGATCGGCACCTCGACCGGCACGTTCTTGGAGATTGACGCCGGGTCGACGTCGACATGGATGATGCGCGCGCCCGGGCAGAACTGCTTGAGGTCGCCGGTGACGCGGTCGTCGAAGCGCGCACCCACGGCCAGCAGCACATCGCACTCGTGCATGCCCATGTTGGCCTCGTAGGTGCCGTGCATGCCCAGCATGCCGACGAACAGCGGGTCGCTGGCCGGGAACGAGCCGAGCCCCATCAGCGTCTGGGTGATCGGGTAGCCGAGCAGCTGCACGAACTCGGTCAGCGACTTGGAGGCCTCGCCGAGCACGATGCCGCCGCCGGTGTAGATCATCGGACGCTTGGCGTCGAGCAGCATCTCGACCGCGCGCTTGATCTGGCCCGGGTGCCCCTTCACCACCGGGCTGTACGAGCGCATCGTGACCGATTTCGGGTATTCGTACTCGCAGCGCGCCGCGGTCACGTCCTTCGGCAGGTCGACCAGCACCGGGCCGGGACGGCCGGTGGTGGCGATGAAGAACGCCTTCTTCACCGCGGTCGCGACGTCTTTCACATCCTTGACCAGGATGTTGTGCTTCACGCACGGGCGGGTGATGCCGACCGCGTCGACTTCCTGGAAGGCGTCGTTGCCGATCAGCTGGGTCGCCACCTGGCCGCTGAACACCACCAGCGGGATCGAATCCATGTAGGCGGTGGCGATGCCGGTGACGGTGTTGGTCACGCCCGGGCCGGAGGTAACCAGCACTACGCCCGGCTTGCCGGTCGAGCGCGCGTAGCCGTCGGCCGCATGGGTAGCGCCCTGCTCGTGGCGCACCAGGATGTGCTTGACCTCTTCCTGCTTGTAGAGCGCGTCGTAGATATGCAGCGCCGCGCCGCCCGGATAACCGAACACGTATTCGACGCCTTCGTCCTTGAGGCACCGGACAAAGATCTCTGCGCCCGTGAGCTCCACAACCACCTCGAAAATGAAATAAAAAATGCCCGCAGACCGGGCACCCGATTGAAGAACAAACCTGTCTGAACAGAAGAAATTACTTATAAGTCTGCACCGGGTCAATAGCTTGGGCGGAAAAACCGGCAGTATTTAAAAAGACTTACGTGGACATTCCGGCGCAGTGTCGGTCCGGAGTACGTCCAATACGACCGACCCGGGTCCGACCGGCCGCTGACGTCCCCCGCGCCCGAGTCCAAGGGGAGCCAGAATACGCCCGCTGGGGACATGCGCCGACCAGAGCAGCGACAACTCCGCCCGCGATTGACCCGCGCCGCCGCGGAAATCCGGCCAAATACCGGGCAAACACCTGCTGGGGACCAAACCCCACATTTGGCCCGGTTTTTGCTCTATACATTAAGGAAGCGCTCAATCGAATCCGACCTGCGGCATATGGCCCACCTGCTCAGCCTCGTACTGATTGTCGAACCGGACCGTCCACGGCTCGCCGGCTTTGCCCTGCATGCGGTCGAGGCACTGGGCGGCAATACCTTCGCGGCCGCGATCGCGCTCGACGCCGTACTCGGCGAACTGCGCGCTACCGCGACCCGGGAACAGCGGCCCACCGAGGTGGCAATCGCGCTCGAGGACCGGGAGCTGGGGCTCGTCTGGGACGACCGGCGCGCGCCGCTCACCACCCTGCCGCGGCCACCGGCCGCCGACGCCGTGCGCAGCCTCGTCCAGCGCCTGCGCGAGGCCAGCGAGGCCGCCGACAGCGCCCTGCTCGTTCAGCGCAATCGCCAGATCCATGCCGATCTCGAGGTCGCGCGCAACCGGGCGCGCACCGAAATGGCCGAACTCGAAACGGCGCTGGAGAAGAAAAAGTCCGAGCTGAAGGAAACCCTGCGCCTTGCCGAGACCGACAGCCTCACCGGCCTGTACAACCGCGGTGCCTACGACACCCGTCTGGCGGAGGCCTTCCGCCGCAGTCTCCGCCAGCGCGAAGCACTGACGCTGATCATGCTCGATCTCGACAAGTTCAAGGAGATCAACGACACCCACGGCCACCAGTACGGCGACGAAGTCTTGAAGAACATGGCCGACACCATGCGGGCCGCAATCCGCGAGCACGTCGATCTGCCGTTCCGGATGGGCGGGGACGAATTCGCCATCGTGGTGTTCGCCGACACTGGCATTGCCCAGCGCATTGCCGGCCGGGTACTGCAGACGATGAACAACGGCGTCAGCATCGGCATCGCCCAGGCGGAAACGGACGACACGGTCGAATCGCTGGTCGCACGCGCCGACGCCGCGCTGTACGAAGCCAAGCGCAGTGGTCGCGGACGGTTCCGGCTGGCCGAGACCCCCGTGCCACGGGTTGCCGGAACCGGCTGATACTTGATCCAACCAGGAACCATAACGGAATGCCGATCACAAGCCTGATGCTGGAACAGGCGGGAAAAGGCGAAAGCGCACAGGTGCTGACGCGCGCGCGGCTGCGTGCGGTGTCGCGCCGCATGGGATTCAACGACACCATGCGCGAGCACATGGAACTGGTGTGCAACGAGATCATCACCAACCAGAACAAGTACGCGCACGGCAACGGCTTCGTCCAGATCTGGGAGATCCACCACCCGCGCCCGGCGCTCGACGTCTTCGGCATGGACTACGGGCCGGGCATCCCCAATCTGGCCGCCGCCCTGCAGGACGGATACACCACCTCCGGCACCATGGGCAAGGGGCTCGGCGCGATCCGGCGGCTGTCGAGCGAGAGCGAGTTCTACAGCGTACCGGCCGCGCTGGCCGGGTCCGCGCCCTGGCACGGCACGGCCGTGTGGGCGCGCTTCTATACGCGCCCGGCCGACGAAACACCGGCCTACCACCTCGGCTGCTACCTGCGTGCCTACGAGTCGAACGGCTACAACGGCGACCTGGTGCGGGCCGAGATTCACGGTCCGCGGCTGCGCTGGCTGCATCTCGACGGGCTCGGCCACGGACGCGAGGCCGCCGAGGCGGTCGCGCCCGCCAAGACGGGGCTCGACGCTGACGCGCCGCTGCCGCAGCTGCTGCGGCGGCTGTCGGGCAGCATGCAGGGCGGCCGTGGCGCCGTCGGCCTGGCCTGCGAGGTGGACGCCGGCACGCGCACGCTCACCAGCTGCGGGGTCGGCGATCTGGGCGGCTTCCTGATCTGCAACGGCGAGCGGCGCGCACTCGGCCGCGCCCCCGGCATCCTCGGCCACAGTCATGGCCGCATCGAATCCGCGACCCAGGGGTTTCCGCCGCAGGCGCTGCTGCTCACCGCCTCCGACGGCCTGCGCCAGAACTGGTCGCTGCACTCCTTTCCGGAGCTGTGGCGGCTGCATCCGCAGCTGATTGCACTGGTGCTCGGGCAGGCGCTGGGGCGCAACAATGACGACAAATCCGTGTTCGTCGTCCGTACCGTGAACTGACAAGGGGGTCCACCATGTCGAACGCTCCAAACGCAAGTCCGAAGACGGTCAACCAGATCCTGATCGAGATGCTGATGCTGAACGTCGGCAAGGTCTCGGCCATCATCGAGACACAGGGTCGCACGATCTTCGGCCAGAACAACCTGCTCGCCAACAGCGAGATCAATGACTACTCGCTCGAGTTTCTCGAGCTGCTCACGCTGCTGCTGCAGTCCGGCGCCAACCTCGACCGCCGGGGGCGGGAGTTCAAGGCGCTGCGGCAGTTCTTCAGCAACTGCTCGCAGCAGATCCAGCTGCGCGGCGGCACCATGGACGAGTTCGTCCGCTACATCCAGTTCCTGCAGCGGGTGCTCATCGACAACCTCGATGCCGACCAGGCGGTGGACTTCGCCTCGGCCCGCGAGGCGCTGCTGCTGCTCGCCGGGATCTTCAACGACGTCCTGGTCGAGGTATTTCACATCTACCTCGAGGGCAAGGAGAGCACCATCCAGGCCCAGCAGGAGGAACTGCGCCAGACCTCGACACCGATCACCGAGATCTGGGACGGCGTGCTGACGCTGCCGATCATCGGTTCGCTCGATTCCTCGCGCACCATGGTGGTCATGGAGAAACTGCTGTCACGCATCGAATCGGACCGCGCGCGCATGGTGGTGATCGACGTGACCGGCGTCATGGCGATCGACACCCAGGTGTCGCACCACCTCATCCAGATGATCCGCGCCATCGGGTTGATGGGCGCGGACGCGATCCTCACCGGCATCCGCCCCGAGATCGCCCGCGCGCTCACCAGCCTCAATATCGACCTCGGCGGCGTGACCACCCGTTCGAAGCTGTCGGAGGGTCTGAAGGAGGCGTTCCGGCGCCTGCGCGTGCAGGTGTCAGCGGCCGGAGAGCGCTAGGACCGCATCACGATGAACCTGCAGGGCATCCATCTCACCCCGATCGGCGCCGGCGACCTGCTGCTCGAGCCGAGCGAGAGCCTCGACCCGAGCCGCGACGACCAGCTCGAAACGCTGGTGGCGGCCCTGCAACGGCACCAGGCCCGCCGGCTGATCTACGACCTCAAGAACGTGCGCCTGATCGATACGGTGTATTTCCGCTGGCTGACCGGGCTGCAGGCGATCTGCCAGATCGCCGGGGTGCGCATGATCGTCATTCACATGCAACCGACCGCTGCGTTTGCGCTGTCTCAACTCATTCGCGACCGACCGCGGTTCGAGTGTGCGCTCGACATCGAACACCTGCCGCCGGAACCACCTGCGTCCGGCGACAGCGACTGACCGCAGCACCCGCCCCGACGCCTACTCCCGCCGCCAGGTGGTTCCGCCCGGGCCGTCCTCGAGCATCACGCCCTGTGACTTGAGCTGGTCGCGAATGCGGTCGGACTCGCCGAAGTTCCTGGCCTTGCGGGCCGCGGTGCGCGCCGCAATCAGGGTCTCGATCTCTTCGGCCGACAGCCCGGCCCCGGCCCCGGCCTGCAGGAAATCCTCCGGGCGGCGCCCGAGCAGGCCGAGCACGCCGGCCAGCCGGCGCAGCAGCGCGGCGAGCGCCGCCGCCTGGGCCGGGCTGCCGGCGCGCGCCTTGTTGATGTCGGAGACGAGACTGAACAGTTCGGCGATCGCCACCGGCGTATTGAAGTCGTCGTCCATGGCGTCGGCGAACCGCTGCTCATAGGCCGTGCCCTCGGGTGCACTGGTTTCGGGAAAATCCTTGAGCGCCGTATAGAGACGGGTGAGCGCGCTCTTGGCCTGATCCAGCGACTCGTCCGAGTAGTTGAGCGGGCTGCGGTAGTGGCTGGCGAGGATGAAATAGCGCACCACCTCCGGGTCGTAGAGCTTGAGCACCTCGCGGATGGTGAAGAAGTTGCCGAGCGACTTCGACATCTTCTCCTCGTTCACGCGTACGAAGCCGTTGTGCATCCACAGATTCACGAACTTCTCGCCGGTCGCGCCCTCGCTCTGGGCGATCTCGTTCTCATGGTGCGGGAACTGCAGATCGAGCCCACCGCCGTGGATGTCGAAGTGGTTGCCGAGACAGCAGGTCGACATCGCCGAGCACTCGATGTGCCAACCGGGCCGGCCGCGGCCCCAGGGCGAATCCCAGTACGGCTCGCCGGGCTTGGCGGCCTTCCACAGCACAAAGTCGAGCGGGTCGTCCTTGGACTCGTCGGCCTCGACCCGCGCACCGACCTGCAAGTCGTCGAGCGACTTGCCGGACAGCCGGCCGTAGTCCGGGAACCGGCGCACGCGGTAATACACGTCGCCGTTGGCGGCCGCATAGGCAAACCCGCGCTCGATCAGCTGCGCGATCATATTGATGATCTCGCCGATATGGCGGGTGGCGCGCGGCTCCTGGTCGGGCGGCAGCACGCCGAGCGCGGCGGCGTCCTCGTGCATGAAGCGGATGAAGCGCCCGGTGAGCGCCTCGATCGGCTCATTGTTCTCGCTGGCGCGCTTGATGATCTTGTCGTCGATGTCGGTGATGTTGCGGATATAGGTCACGTCGTAGCCGCGCGCGCGCAGGAACCGCGTCACCATGTCGAACACCACCAGCACCCGCGCGTGCCCGATGTGGCAGTAGTCGTAGACGGTCATGCCGCACACGTACATGCGCACCTTTCCCGGTTCGATCGGGGTGAAGGGTTCTTTTCTTCGGGTGAGGCTGTTGAAAATTTGCAGCATGGGACTCCGAACTGTCATTCCAGGTACAGCGGTTAGCGATTGGCTGTTCGCTAACCGCCAAAAAGCTAATCGCTAATCGCCAATCGCTGATTTTCCCGCCCTCTGCAGCCGTTCCCGCGCCCGCTCCACACCGATCAACGGCAACAACTTCGCCATCTCCGGGCCGTCCAGCTCGCCGGTGAGCGCGGCGCGCAGCGGCCGGAACAGCGCCTTGCCAGCCAGCCCGGTGTCGATCCTGACCATTTCGGCAAGCGCCTTGAAGTCGGTGCCGTGTTTTTCGAGTGCACGGCGCGCAATGTCGAAGAACTCCTCGCCGGCGGCGCGCGCCACCTCCTCGGCGGCATGGGTCGGCGTCAGCGCGGCGGCATAGATGTGCTCGGCCCAGTGGCGGGCATCGGGTGGAAACAGCACGTTGCCGCGCACCGCCTCGATAAACGCCTGCCAGTCGGTGCTCGGCACCCGGGTGCCGACCTCACCGGCCATCCACGCCCACAGGCCGGCGGAGTCGGTGGCCAGCACCGCCTCGCGCTGCCAGTGCAGCAGGTGCTGCTCGTCGAAATGCGCCGGTGCGCGGTGCAGGCGCGCCAGATCGAAATCCGCCGCCAGCGTTTCGAAGCCGAGGCAGGCGTTGCTTTCGTAAGTATGCCCGAGCCGTGCCAGGTAGTTGTTGACCGCGAGCGGCAGAAAGCCCTGTTCGCGCAGCTCGTGCACCGCGCGGCTGCCGGTGCGTTTCGACAGCGGCGCGCCGTCCGGACCCACCACCAGCGCGATGTGTGCGTAGCGCGGCACCGGCAGTCCGAGCGCCTCGAGCAGCAGGATCTGGCGCGGCGTGTTGGTAAGATGATCCTCGCCGCGCAGCACCAGCGTGACGCCCATGAGCGCATCGTCGACGGCATTGCTGAAAAAGAACGCCGGGCTGCCATCGGAGCGACGGATCACGAAATCGCCGATGTCGCCGGTGGCAAACTCCTGCCGGCCGCGCACCGCGTCCTCGAACGCCACGCGCGCGCCCTCGGCGACACGAAAGCGCAGCGTCGCCGGCCGGCCCTCGGCCCGGCGCGCCGCCACGTCCTCGGCCGGCAGCCGCCGGCAGCGGCCCGAGTAGCGCGGCGGACGGCCGGCGGCGATCGCGGTCTTGCG
>Ga0102851_10002871_pt1 | contig 10565 bp, 10 predicted proteins | sample Mud3Dept3metaG_FD_79558 | JGI IMG/M metagenome (GOLD analysis project Ga0102851, IMG submission 79558) | Freshwater wetland microbial communities from Ohio, USA, analyzing the effect of biotic and abiotic controls - Mud 3 Core 4 Depth 3... | ecosystem: Environmental > Aquatic > Freshwater >...
ATTTTACAATTTTATTTCTTCCCGTATAACCACGCGCAAGCCTGATAGCAGACATCACTGCTTCAGTACCGGAACTTACAAATCTTATTTTTTCAATGAATGGATTATTCTTTATGATCAGTTCACCCAATTCATTTTCTAATTGTGTCGGCGCACCGAATGAAGTACCGTTTTGCAAAGCAGATTCAATTGCCTCACGCACTTTAGGATTATTATGACCTAAAATTAAAGGTCCCCAGCTGCAACAAAAATCTACAAATTCGTTTCCGTCTTCGTCCCAGATTTTACAACCATTTCCTTTTTTTATGAATAAGGGTGAACCATCAACCGATTTAAATGCCCTGACAGGCGAGTTTACGCCACCGGGGAATAATGTTTTTGCCTTTTCAAAGAGTTCTTCAGATTTTTTTCGTGAGATCATTTACTTTTATTGAATGTTCGTATCTTTGCTTTGTCTAATTAATAGTCACAAATTGTGCGATTTCATTAGAATCGACACAAAATTAAACAAACAATGGTAGCAAACAAAAATTCGGTCGAATTTGCAAGGGAGATGGATAAAGCTGATCCGTTGAAATCTTATCGCGAACGTTTTTTTATTCCCCAATTTGAAGGGCATGACACCGTTTATTTTACAGGAAATTCTTTGGGTCTGCAGCCAAAATCAACGCTGTCATACATTCAAAAAGAATTAGATGATTGGGCAAAATTTGGAGTTGAAGGACATTTTGAGGCTTCAAAACCGTGGTTCTCTTACCACGAATTTTTATCTGAAAAAGCAGCAAAAATTGTCGGCGCAAAAACTTCTGAAGTTGTAATTACACATAGTCTTACAACTAATCTTCATCTTTTAATGGTTTCTTTTTACAGGCCCACAAAAGAACGATACAAAATTCTCTGCGAGAAAAAAGCATTTCCTTCAGATCAATATGCATTAGAATCTCAAGTTAAATTTCATGGATTTGATCCAAAAGAATCAATCATTGAAATTGCGCCAAGAGATAATGAACAAATTGTCCGTGACGAAGATATTTTAGAAGCTATTACGAAAAATGCAGATCAGTTAGCGCTGATTATGATTGGTGGTGTAAATTATTATACCGGTCAATTATTTGACATGAAATCAATAACTGAAGCCGGTCATAAAGCCGGTGCTATTGTTGGTTTTGACCTTGCACATGCTGCAGGAAATGTAAAGCTTAATTTACACGATTGGCAGGTAGATTTTGCTGCGTGGTGCTCTTATAAATATTTGAACTCTAGTCCTGGCGGTGTTGCGGGTTTATTCGTTCATCAAAATCATGAAAATAAACCTGAACTTCCTCGTTTCGCAGGTTGGTGGGGACATGATAAACAAAGCAGGTTTTTAATGGAACCAGGTTTTAAACCAATGAAAGGTGCCGAAGGCTGGCAAGTCAGTAATGCTCCTGTTCTCGGTATGGCGGTTCATTTAGCGTCGCTGGATATTTTTGACGAAGTCGGAATGGATGCGTTGATTGAAAAACGAGTTAAACTCACAAATTATCTTGAGGACCTGATCAATGAAATTTCAGGTAAAAATTCCGACAATTGCAAGTTGGAAATTATTACTCCTAAAGAACAAGAAAGACGAGGCGCACAATTATCTATTTTAGTTCACGGAAAAGGGAAAAAAATATTTGACGCATTAACATCACAAGGTGTTGTTGCGGACTGGAGAGAACCAAATGTAATTCGCATTGCACCTACTCCGCTTTACAATTCATTTGAAGATATTTATCATTTTGCACACTATTTAGAAAAAGCCATTGCAACCAATTGAACCAAATTTTCATGAGCTAATCGCGAACTATTTAAATGGTTCGGTAAATGAAGAATTTGTCATGGTGAAATTAGGTGTCCAGGTTATTGCAATTCTTGTAACGGGACTGGCGCTTTGGAAAATCAGTGCGGTTTTCAACAGAAAGAAAAAGCGGCCGCGAAAGACTGTTTTTATGGGATCTCGTTTCCAGAGTCAATGGAAAAATAAACAATAAAAAATGGAAAAAACAGCGATCATAGTCGGTGCCGGATTAGTTGGTTCTTTATGGGCCGTGTATTTATCAAAGGCAGGTTATAAAGTAACTATTTATGAACGCCGGCCGGATATTCGTAAAGCTGAAATTTCAGCGGGAAAATCAATTAATCTTGCCATGTCTTTCAGAGGATGGAAAGCTCTTGAAAATGTAAATGTTGATGAAGACATTCGCAAAATTTCAATTGCAATGAGTGGACGAATGATGCACGATCTTGATGGCAAACAAAATTACCAGGCTTATGGTAAAGAAGGCCAGGCTATTTATTCAGTCTCACGTGGTGGCTTAAATGCAAAAATGATGGACATCGCCGAAGAACGTGGCGGTGCCAAAATTTTTTATAATCACAAATGCATTGATGTTGAATTAGAAAAAGGAATTGTTCATTTAGAAAATACCGAGACCGGAGAAATTGTAAAAGCAAAAGCAGATGTTGTCTTTTCAGCGGATGGTGCTTTTTCAGCCGTTCGTTACAATGCTTTTCAAAAGTTAGATCGATTTAATTATAGTCAGAAATATATTGATGACGGTTATCGTGAATTGCTGCTTCCTGCTAATGCAGACGGTTCTTATAAATTAGATAAAAATGCTTTGCATATTTGGCCGCGTGGTCGTTTTATGTTAATTGCTCTGGCGAATGAAGATGGTTCATTTACCTGCACTTTATTTATGCCTTTTGAAGGAGAAATTTCTTTCAACGCATTAAAAACAGACGACGCAATTCGTAATTTTTTCAAAACAACTTTCCCTGATTTTTATGACCTCTGTCCAAATTTATTGGAGAGCTGGCATTCAAATCCATTATCATCTTTAGCAATTGTTCGTTGTTATCCCTGGACTCATGGAAAAGTTGCGTTAATGGGCGACGCAGCTCACGCAACCGTTCCGTTTTACGGACAAGGAATGAATGCCGGTTTTGAAGACTGCACAGTGATGTATGAGTTGATGAAAAAGCACAACGAAAACTGGCCAGTCATTTTTGAAGAATATCAAAAATTAAGAAAACCGGATGGCGATGCTGTCCAGGATTTATCCGTCCAGAATTATTTTGTGATGCGGGATTTTGTGGCTGATCCTCAATTCATTTTACAGAAAAAAATTGAAAAAAGATTCAGTGATCTGTATCCGGAAAAGTGGATTCCGTTATATACGCAAGTGTCCTTTACGAATATTCGATATTCTGAAGCATTAGAAACAGGAAACAGGCAAGATGCCATTATGAAAAAAGTAATGGATAGAGTTGATATTAATGAGGTGTGGGATTCTAAAGAAGTGGAAGAAGCTATATTGCAATTGATCAACAGCTAGTGTTCAGTTTTTAAATTTAGAATTCACTTTTTTTATTTGAGCTAATATTAAGTCGGCAACGGCAGTTGGCCGTTTCAGATACTTTAAATTACTAACAGAATTGGTTTGAAAATGAATTTAATTTGCCCGATTTTTTTTTGTAAATTAGCTTATCATTGTCATTTTGGATTATTTTGAGATGCAATGCTTTAAATCCTTACCTATGAAAAATTTCCTTTTTCTTCTCACAATTCTTTTTAGCACAACCGGCTACAACCAGTTTACTGATGAGTTTAATAAACGCCAGAATAAACGCGAAAGCGATAAAGAGGGCGGACTATTCAGCCCTAACAGGCGTGATGCAATATGGAGCCACAGCAATAGCAAATACAGAGGTTTTGGATGGTTCATTAATCCCGGATTAACTTATATGTTTGGCAATTCTGCCGATGATGAAGGCCGTTCTTATGATTTAACTGCAACGGGATTACCCGGTTATTATCTTGAGGCAGGAATGGAACATCTTTTCAAAAAAAATCAAAAAATAGTTCATTATTTTGATTGGGGTTTAGGTGTAAAACATTTTAGCGGACAAGAAAAATATTCGGAAAACGATGGTTCAAATCCAACACGCGGGCAATTTAATTTAGGCAATGCTTTTTTGCGCGCGGATATTCATAATGTCTGGCAAATTTCAATGTTTAATTTTATTGATCAGTCACTCGGCTTTAATGTAGATTATCGGATTTACGGGGGAAAAGATGATGCAGGTTATGCTTCACCGATCGCCTCAACAAATCAGGGAAAATTGTTAGCGCAATTGCATTACACGGTTGGTTTTGGATATAAAGTAAGAGATGGGTTTTTTATCGTTCCAAGTTTTCAAATTCCGATTTTGACGATGTTTAATTTTGACGGACTCAATCCATCGCACCACTGGTTCAACAGTCGCTATCAGCCAATGATTTTTACGCTGAAATTTGCGTGGTTATTTCCTAAAAAAGGTTGTCCTCCAGTTGATGGAATGGATGATGATAAAGACAGGAATAATAATTACCTCAACCAATAAAGAGTAATAACATTAAAACAAAAAGTCCGGATCAAAATTTTGATCCGGACTTTTTTTATTGAATAAATTTATTTTTTATTTGATGATAAAATTAATTGGCATCGTAAAACGAACTCTCACTTTTTTACCGGCCTGTTCTCCCGGAATCCAATTAGGCATTAATTTAACAACTCTGATTGCTTCAGATTTGAGATCTTTGTGGATATCACTTTTTACAACTACGTCACAAATTGAGCCATCTGTATTTACGACAAATTCAACATAAGCTGTTCCATCAGCGCCCATATCAAAAGCCATTACAGGATAAACGACATTTTTTTGGATAAAAATAACCCGCGCTTGTTCACCTCCGGGAAAATATGGTTCTACATCCGGAAAGTTAACAATAGGTTCTGGCAATAGTGCCCCAATCGGATTACCAACCGGATCACCAATAGTTGGATCTACGTAAGTTATTGTAGTTATTCCCGGATCAACAGGCGCATGTGAACTAATAACAACAGTATCAATCGGCGCCATATAAACAGCTACATTTTGTACCTGCTCTTTTGGTTTTTCAATATCATCAGGATCAGGTAAAACCTCGCAGATAATCGGCTCAAGATCTTTTTCGATTTGTACAGTTGTGTTTTCCTGATGCAATGATGAATATTCAAAAGCTACCAGACAGAATGCTCCAGAAACAATGAGTCCTATCTGAAAAAATGCAAAACGCTTTTTTTCAAGATTTGCTTTATCACTTTTTTTTAGTTCCATGAGTTCCAGTTTTATGGTTTAATTAAAAAGTTAATTGGAACTGTGAAGCGAACACGTACCGGTTTTCCGGCCTGTTCGCCCGGAATCCAGTTTGGCATTAGCCTGATAACACGCATGGCTTCTCTTTCAAGATCAGCATTCAAACTATTTTTTGAATTTACCTCGCTGATTGATCCATCTTTATTTACAATGAACCCAACATAAACAATACCTTGAATTCCCATTTCGCGTGGTATTTCAGGATATTCTGTTTTTCTTTTAATGAATACAGCCATCGCAGAATCACCGCCCGGAAATTCAGGTTCTTTATCAACGCCCTCATAAATAATATCTTCAGGAATTAGTTCGCCCAAATCACCATAACCGGCATCACCCATTCCGGAAAATGTATTTGATGTAAAACCAACAGAAGCTAACGCCTTTACACTTATTGTAACATTGTCAATAGGAATCATTGTAACTGAAACGCTGTTCTGTTTTTGCGGTATCGGTTGTTCAGGAATATCGTGAAGTTTTTCATCAAACGTGTATGCCTGTTCTACATCATCTTCAATATATACAACTTTGCCCGCTACATTTGCTGATGTATATTCAAATGCAACGAGACATACTGAACCGGCTACAATGAGCCCGATTTGAAAAAAGGCAAACCTTTTTCTCTCAAGGTCTGCCTTATTACTTTTTTTTGCGATCATAATATTAATTTTTAGTTTATACTATCGATCACATTTGCAAGAGCTATGCCATTTATATATTTATTTGTATATCAATCAATTACAAGAATGTTTTAGTTAATTTATTGTTAAGATGAATTAGATTTTTCAATCGTTTTTGCGTTTTCACAATTACAAAAAATGCTACGCAAATTTGAGATTTTATTTAAAACGCATCTGACAGTTAGCAGAGAAGATCAGGAAATTTGAATTTTTCATATTATAGCTTTCCTTAGTTCCCCTTTACAAAAACGGAAATCATATTTCCCCCAATAGCGATAATTCCAAAGATGACCCAGAAGAAACCCCACTGACTAAAATCGAAATTAGCAGAATTGGAAATTATAGCAAAATCAAGACATAAAAGAAATATGAAAGCAACTGAAATTCCGCGGGCGATATTTTTTACCGGGCGTAATTTACTTTTTAATGCAATAAAGATTTCTACCGCTAAAATGATAACTATGAATGGCAAAGTAATAATTGAAACAATACGACTTAGTGCAGGAACAGCATCTACGTCATAATAATCAAGTTGATCCATGTCATTTAAATGTTCAACAAGAAAATTTTCATTTGCATTGTAAATGCTTGCGCCAAAAAAAACCGAAATGAGACAGAGAATAAATCCCAAACCTGCGATGATAAGATTTTTATTTTTCATTTTTTTGATCAGCGAATCCGGTAACAGAATTAAACTAAATTCGAAGGTATGCTTTATTTGATAATTTTTTTGCGACAAACGTCAAATATTTTGGAACGGGCTTTATTGTATAAAAGCCTTCACATCTTCCATTTGACCGATTACATTTTCCATCCCTTAAAAATCGTATATTTGCGTTAAAATTCAACACATGTCTGATAAAATCAGTGCTCAGAATGCTCCTAAACCTGTTGGTTTATATCCGCATGCGCGCAAAGTTGGAAATTTACTTTTTTTATCAGGTGTTGGTCCGCGCGTTGCCGGTTCTGATAAAAATGACTCTGCGGTTCCGGGATTAGAATTGGATCACAATGGCAATTTTAAATCGTTCGATTTTGAAGCGCAATGCCGTTCTGTTTTTGATAATGTAAAATTAATTCTTGATGCATCCGGTTCTTCATGGAATAATTTGGTTGACGTGACAGTTTTTCTTGTAAATATGAAACGTGATTTTGTTACATATAATCGTATTTATGCAGAATATTTTAAAGACAATCAGCCGTGCAGAACAACAGTTGAAATTAACTCATTACCAACACCTATTGCGATTGAACTAAAATGTATAGCAACAATTGATTAAATAATTTATACAAATGATTGGATTACTAATTAAACTTGTACTCAGCGCCGCTTCTCTTTTTTATACCGTCTATTTATTTTATAGCGGATCGTGGGGATGGGGTATCGTATTTATTTTTGTGGACGCGCTTTTTATTCTAAGCATTTTCAGAAACGAAAACATCATTCTTGCGCTTAATCAAATGCGTTTGCAGAATGTAGAAAAAGCAGCAAAATATTTGAGAAGAATTAAACAACCACAATTTTTAGTAAAAAGACAAAGAGCTTATTATTATTATTTAGTTGCACTTTCAGGTTCACAAACTAACTCAATGGGGCAAGCTGAAGCATTGTTCAGAAAAGCGTTGGCAATTGGTTTAAAACGTGATCATGACCAGGCAATGGCCAAAATGAATATTGCCGCTATTTGTATGGGAACAGGTCGACGAAGAGAAGCAGAGTTATTATTAACTGAAGCAAAAAAACTCGATTCAAAAGGAATTCTGACCGAACACATCAAAGGATTAAAAAAGCAAATGGGCAAAACCACTTCTGCTAATCAAATGCGTATGTCTCAAATGGCTAAAGGCCAAAAAGGACGGGTACGATAAGAGGATTTTTTTTAATACGTTTCCTTTGATTTCCGATTAACGATTTTTGATTTTTTTATGACTGATTTTTTTCGATCAGGGTTTAAAATATCATTCTATATTTTTCCTTACCATCCGACCACCATTTTTTTATCTTCTCTTGCCTTTAGACATCTGAATCCAGTTCAATAATTTGCTCTTTTTTGCGTCTGTGGGTCGTTTTGTCAGTTCTATGTATTTTTCGCTATTGGCTCGTTTAGCACGTATGAAGAGCATTTGCTGCGGGTGTAAGAAATGATAAATGCCAATTGTTATGACGAGCAGAATAAACAATTTAAGGAGATACTGCTTAAACCAGAAGCCGGAAAGATTCAAAAAATGAGCATCTTCTGGCTCACTCGGATCGTAAAGAATAGTCACTTTATCACCGACCAGCGGTGCCGTTTGAACTTCATAATAAACAGGTCCTCCCAGGGTATAGGTCAAATTGTTAACTGTATACTCCGCAAGGGGTCTGTATTTTGTGATAATGGTTTTGTCCTTTAGGTATATGTTCCGGTGATGAGTGTCAGAATAAGACGACTCTGAATATAAAATCTGAATTATTTTGCCCGTACAGGTTTTATTGAATGCGTAAGTCAACAATAATGGAACAAATTGCAGCAGCAATAGGATGACAATAATTAAAAGAAAGATTTTATTGCGGCTAAGTTGAATCACGTTGAATCAAAAGTAAAGGATAGAACGCAGATGACACTGATTGCCTATTACTTTTTTTACCAGACCACTTGACCACCTTTTTCTTACCTGACCACCGATTACAGATTACTCTTTTCACCCGACCACCTTTTTCTACCCGACCACCTGACCACCAATTACGCAAAGGTTACCTTTTCCAAAACCCGACATAAAGAGTTAGATTTTTAAGAATAATTGGTTAAAGATGTGGCTTGACGGGAACTAAACGATTCATTTATCACACACTATTTGAGGTCAGATTATTCCTGCACTATGGTCAGTTTAACATCTTGGTTTTTTGAACGGGAGTCACTTCAATGTGGCTCCTTTTTTTTTTGATTTTTTTTCAAAAAAAAACGATGAACTCAGTTCACCGTTTTTAATTTTTTGAGAAAAAAATGCTTTTACTATTGATTGATGTAGCGTTCGTACTTATTGTCGTAATTTACATGGTACACGCCCTTTTTCAGATTTCCACATTTAACGAGCTCAGCCATACCTTTTTTTACAATGTTCCCGTAGGCATCGTAAATTTCATATTTTGTTGTGACCGGTTTACCATTATTTTCAAAAGCAATTCCTTCTTCTGTTTTTTCCATTTCAGGTTCGGGACAAGTTGTGCAGGTAAAAACTACTTCACGTGACACTCGTTTTTTTCCGGTATTATCAGTTTGACTAACTCTAACTTTGTTTTCGCCTGAATTTGGAGAAACATTGAATTTATAGTTGTTTTCAGCACTGGTTCCGATACCTGAAACTTCACCGATAACAATCCACTTGTTCCATTTATATTGTTCAATTTGATAAGTCAGTTTCCCATTTTCGCCGGTTGTTGACCATTCTAAAATTCCATCTGCTGTACAAGAAATATCACTTAAGATATAAGTGCTTTTTGGCAACAATACTTCCGGGTTAATTAATTTTGGTTTACAACCGTCTTCATGCTCTAAAAGAACCAGGACTTCATCACCAATATTGATATCAAATTCTGTTAAATCTATTTGAAATGCGCTGGTTTGATAACCTGCAGATGAAACCTGGCCGTTAACAGTAACTTTGCTAATGCAATAACCAAAGCCATCTTCGCTCTCGGGGCTCTGAACAATTAAATTCTTTCCCTGGTAATGTCCTTCTATTGACAAATTCGCTTTTGCTACCTGCGAAAATCCGGCCAACATCATCCCTGCTAATGCTCCTCTTCTAATTAAAATTCCTACACCCATGTTTATTATTTTTTCCGACAATTTTGTGATGATATACAAATACAATACCAAAAATCTTCGACAAAGTTACACCTCTTTGATGTTGAAAACAAGAAAAGTTTAGATAAACAGGTAAAAATCGACGATTATAGCATTCATTGCACATGATTAAACAGCAATGTTAATTATTTAACACGAAGAGGATTAGGGTTTTAACTCTTTAAAACTTATACGAAAACCCGATTCCCACCATTTCTTTAAATTGGGTTCTTGGACCGACATTACCGTCTGCATCAGTAATAGCGATATCATCATCATAAATTAAATGAGTAGAAATTGTTGCAGAAATGAACTTGTTTACTTTTAATTCGAGCAGATTTTCCCAGGCCACATCAATATTTTGTGGATTGTGTGCATAGTTTGAAAACAAACTCAGTTTTGAAGTAAGCGTAACATTTTCCATGAAAGTTTTTTTGAACATAACACGAAGAAATCCCCCATATTCAGATCTGAATTTTTTTCCTTCCGAAATTAAAAGGCCCGCATCATCAAACTGAGCCGGCTCAACTCCATATGCACCATTATGCGCCAAAGAGTCATCATTTACAAAAGTCATTTTAAGAGTCATCGGAGCAATAAATGCAGAAAAAACTTCATCTAATTCATAGTCCATACCAAACGCCACAAGTAAATAGGCCGGAGCTAAAAATTTAGAAATTATAACAGAATCATTTGGATAGGAATAACCCGGTGTTGCCTGCGTGTTAAAATTAACAAGTCCCGCGTAATACCAATGTTCAGATATTTGCTTGCCGTATTTTGACGACAATTCAATCCTGTCTTCTGTTTTGATAAAAGGACCGCTTGTAGTTAAAATTCGTGTGCCTTGCCTTAA
>Ga0102851_10002872_pt1 | contig 10565 bp, 10 predicted proteins | sample Mud3Dept3metaG_FD_79558 | JGI IMG/M metagenome (GOLD analysis project Ga0102851, IMG submission 79558) | Freshwater wetland microbial communities from Ohio, USA, analyzing the effect of biotic and abiotic controls - Mud 3 Core 4 Depth 3... | ecosystem: Environmental > Aquatic > Freshwater >...
CCCCTCCGCGTGCCCACCGATCACAGGCAGGTGTGTGGCCATGTCGCGGCGGACTATAGGTAACCGGGTACTCGCCTGCAAGGACGCGGGGCCGGCTACTCCACGGGCTCGTGTCATCTCCCGTGTAGATGCATGATCTGCACGCCGCGGTGCGGAGGGTCCTGCCCCCTCGGCCGCCGGGCGGCGATGCCCGAGGCACTCCGTGCGCGATCACGGACGGCAGGTGAACCGCGCCACCAGGGCGTCGAGCTCCGCCTGCGTCAGCGCCGGCGGCATCGCGATCGAGATCCTGCCCCCGTCGAGCCGCCGGTCGATGATCGGCGCCCTCCACACGGTGCCGTCGAGGACGAGCGCCAGCTTGCGGCCGACGTTCTCGCCGGTGACGTCGTACAGCGCGCGCTGGCCGTCGTCGGTGAGCGTCAGCACGATCTGCCGGCCGGCGACGGGATCGGTCGCGCTCCGTGCGCTCGCGACGTGCCCGCTGGTGACCGCGGCCTCGGCATGCACGAGGTACGAGCGCCAGCGCGTGCCGTCGATCGCCTCGACGAGGATCTTGCGATCGGGCGGCGGAGCCATCGCCGGATCGCTCCGGGCGAGGTCGATGAAGAACGCCTCGAGCCGCCTGCGATCGGCGGCCGTCGCGAACACGTCGGTGGTGACGCTCGGGCCGAGCGGGCCCCCTCCGGAGCCGGGGAGCGACCAGTCGTCGAGCTCGATGCGGATCGCGCCGCCGTACGTCCGGGATTGCCCACCCTCGACCGACACGTAGGTCCGGATCTGCTGCATCAGGTCGCTGCCGGCATCGACGACGTGCGCACCGAACACGACGCGGGTGCATGCGGGGGCGGTCGTCGCGCTCCCGCGCGAACCGGGCGGCGGCGGCGCGGCCGGCGCGGGCGCCTTGTCGCCACACGCGACGAGCCCGACGAGCCCGAGCAGCGCGAACTGGCTCCTCCTCACGGGCACGCTCAGGGCTGCTGCGCGTGCGCGGCGAGCACGTCGGCGACGCACAGCGTGAGCTTCTTCGCCGTCGGCACGTGCAGGAACTCGTTCGGACCGTGCGCGTTCGAGCCGGGTCCGAGGACGCCGGTGATGCAGAACTGCGCCTTCGGGAACTTCTCGCCGAGCATGTACATGAACGGGATCGTCCCGCCTTCGCCCATGTACATCGCCGGCTTGCCGAAGTGCCGCTTCGACGCGGCGTCGAGCGCCTGGTCGAGCCACGGTGCCATCTCCGGTGCATCCCAGCCCGCGCTCGCGGTGCCGCCCACGAAGCTGACCTTCGCACCGTACGGCGGATCCTTCTCGAGGACCGCCTTGATCGCGGCCTGCGCCGTCGCTGGATCGACGCGCGGCGGGATCCGGATCGACAGCTTGAGCGTCGTCGTCGGCCGCAGCACGTTGCCGGCGTTGCCGATCGGGGGCCAGCCATCGGCGCCCGTGATCGCGAGCCCCGGCCGCCAGGTGCGGTTCAGGATCAGCTCGACGTTGTTGTCGGTCACCGGCCTGACGCCCGGCTGCAGCGGGAACTTGTCGAACACCTCGTTCCCGATCACCTGCGCGGTGCGCTCGGCCTGCAGCACGCGCTGCTTGGGGATCTGGGTCGCGAGCTCGGCGAGCTTGACGACGCCGGTGAGGCTGTCGTCGATCCGGTCGAGCAGGATCCGCACGACGCGCTCGCTCGCGGCGATCACGCCCGTGCCGTCGCCGGAGTGCACGCCCTCGGTCAAGAGGGAGACCTCGAGGTTGCCGATCACGAGGCCGCGCAGCGACGTCGTCGACCACAGCTGGTCGTAGTTCGCGCAGCCCGAGTCGAGGCAGACCACGAGCGACAGGTCACCGATCCGGGGCGCGAGGTGATCGATGTACGCGGGCAGGTCGTAGCTGCCCGACTCCTCGCACGCCTCGATCAACACCACACAACGCGCGTGCGGGATCCGGTCGTGGTGGAGCGCGTTGATCGCGGTCAGCGAGGCGAAGATCGCGTAGCCGTCATCGGCGCCACCGCGGCCGTACAGCTTGTCGCCGTCGATCACGGGCGTCCACGGCCCCAGGCCCTCGCGCCACCCCGTCATCTCCGGCTGCTTGTCGAGGTGGCCGTACAGCATCACGGTGTCACCCGCCTTGCCGCCCGTGCCCGGGATGTCGATGAAGATCACCGGCGTGCGATCCTTGTCGCCATCCTTGAGACGGACGACCTCGAGGGTCGCGCCCTCGGGCAGCTGCTGCTTCGCCCAGCCGGCGAGCAACTCGACCGCCTTGGCCATGTGGCCGGTCTTCACCCACTCGGGATCGAACATCGGCGACTTGTTCGGGATCTTGATGTAGTCGACCAGCGTCGGGACGATCGACGCGTTGAACTTCTCGTGGACCCAGCTCGTGGTGCTGTCTGCGACCGGCATGATGGGGCGACTTGACCACAGAACGGGCGAATCGGCATGCTCGCGGGCGTGAAGGTGATCGGGTTCTTCGGCCGACAGATGACGTTCGAGCTCAGAGGTTCGTGCCGAGGGTCAGCTGGAACATGTTGCGGTCACCGTACGACTGGTACTCGATCTTCAACGCGTTGAGGAAGCCGAGGCCCGCGCGGTGAAACATGTCGAGACCGAAGCGAAACTCGTTGGTCGGATGCAGGTCGTCGTCGGCTGCCTGGTAGCGCCGCAGGATCGTGAGGTTGAGCGAGGCCCAGCCGTCCCCCCGACCGTCGGCCGCGCCGAGACGGAGGACCACGCCGCCGTAGGGGGCGGACGCGATGAGCTGCGTGTCGCCGCTACCGACCGCGTCGAAGCCGCCGGTGACGGACGCCCCGAACTTGCCGAACATCAAGCCCGCCGCGGCGTTCGCGTCATAGCTGAGGCCGGAGCCCGAGTCCCAGCCGACCTCGGCGCGGGCGCGCGCGAACCCACCACGCGTCGAGATCTGGAACGCGACGCGCGGGCCAAAGCCACGCTCGCCACCCTTCGTGGTCTGGAATCCCACCTCGAGCGGATACGGCAGCAGGTGTCCGCGCGGAGGCTCGTAGTTGGTCGTGGCGAGAAAACTGGCCCGCTCCAAGACGTCCCCGATGGTCCTGCGCGTCCGCCCGGTGAGCTGCGACGCCGGGAGACTGATCTCGAGGGCGCCGCGCTGGACGACGAGACACAGGGTCACGATGCCGGCGGTCTGGTCGACGACGCCGTTCCAGCCCGCGAGCCATGACGGTTCGTAGCGCTCGCGCGAGCCTGTCGGCTCGGTCGCGGCGCAGCTCGCGGCGCGGCGGACCGTCAGGTCGATGCCGCCGCCCGTTACCCGATCGGCGCCGTTCATCTTCGTCGCCTTTGCGTCCCTGGGGATCTCCATCACCCACCCGGTCGCCGGTAACGGAGCGAGGTGCTGCAGGAGCGGCTCGTAGAGCTCACCCTCGATCGATTCGAGCAGCATGGCGACCGACGGGTCATCTGCCGGTCCGAGCACGAGCCAGACCCCTTCCCCGCTCAGACGATCGATACAGAACCCATCGATCTTTCCGTTCGTCCACTTCTTCCAGCGATCCGACCGCGGGGCCGAGACCTCGCCCTTGTTCCAGTCGTCCATGAACGCGTTGAGGTTCGTACAGAACATCCCCTTGCGGAACGTCACCTTCTCGCCGCTGCCCAGCGTGAAGACGGCGAGGCCGTCGTGGGGGCTGTCCCGCGCCGTCGATCCTCGCTCGATCAGGGAGACGCGCAGGGACTCCGGGACCTGGATCGCAGGAAGGCCGGCGAGCGGGATGAGGTCATCGCGAGCCGAGATGCCGCCGAGGCGGCGGGCACCATCGAGCGCCGCCAGCGCCGCCTTGATGTCTGTCGCCCAGCTGTAGTCCTTCATCGGCCACCACTCGACCGCGATCGTGATCGTGTTGCCCCGATGGCAACCGAGGTAGGTCGTGTTGGGCGCCGGCTTCCAGCTGCGGATCTCCCAGCCGGGCGGAACGGCGAACGCGGTCTCCGGCGTGAGCGCCGTGCCGAGTGCCGCCTCTTGCTGGGTGAAGAAGGTCGCGCAGTCGGTGTCGACGAACCCGACGGCGAGGTTGCCATGCTCCTTGCTGCGGAGGAGATCGACGTTCTTGTCGCCGATGGCACGGTGGATCTGCCACCCGGGCAGGTCGACGACGAGCCGGTTGACCGGCAGCGTGAGTGCCTCCGCGGGAGCTGCGAGCGCCATCAGCGCGATCGCGGCGAGGCCGAGCGGCCCGCGCGCGATCACGCCGTCACCTCGAGGCGATAGAGGACACCGTCCCAGATCACGAATAGCCGGCGTTCTGCCTCGAGAATCTCGGCAAGCGCGTCGGGGAATGGGGTCGAGAGGATCGTGATCTGCTGCGCGGAGACTCCGGCGTCGTCGGGGCGCAATCCGAACTGGCCGAAGTAGCCGGCGGCGTCGACCTTGCGGCGGTCGACGTCCGCATCGCGCAAGGCGCGCGCGGAGACCTCGATGCGCAACACGTCGGGACCGGCGGCAACGATCGCGTGCGCGATCGCGATCCCGCGGAGCCTGCCGCCGTTCCCTGCATGGGCGAGGCCGGCGGCACTACAGACACTCACTGCGGTCAGCCGCAGGAAATCCCGACGGAGCATGGACTCCCATGTTTATCACAACCGACGCGAGTGATAGCGTCCGCTTCCAGCATGACGCGCACACTGAGCAGCCAGGGACTCGAGCTGCTCGAACGACTCCACGATCCGGCACGCGCGAGCTACGAGGAGATCGCGCGAGCCGAGCGAGCCGTTCATACGCTCGTCCGCGTCGAGATCACGCAGCATCAGTTCGAGGCGCTCGTCTCGTTCACGCTCGAGATCGGCCCCGCGAACTTCGCGCACTCGAGCCTGCTCAAGGAGCTCAACCGCGGTCATCACGATCTGATCCCCGACGAGCTCCTGCGCTGGACCCAGACTCGCGACCCGAGAGGAGAGCGCGTCGTCGACGCGGTGCTCGCGCGGAGGCGGGGGGCCGAGGTTGCGTACTGGTTGTCGGGCACGCTCCCCGCCGCCACCGAGACCACCGCGGTCGCCGCCGCCGCTCCACCGAAGCACCCGAAGCCGTCGAAGGAGACCATGGAGGTCAAGGCCGACAAGGACGACAAGGACGGGAAGGACAGCAAGGACTCGTCCGACGGCAAGGGCAGCAAGGACGGCAAGGACGGCTCTGACGACAAGGGCGGCAAGGACGGCTCCGACGGCCCCGGCAAGAGCGGCAAGGACGGCTCCGACGGCAAGAGCGGCAAGGACGGCTCCGACGGCGGCAAGAGCGGCAAGGACAACAAGGACGGCAAGGAGGGCAAGGACGGATCGGAAGGGAAGGAGGGCAAGGACGGTAAGGACGGCAAGGAGGGCAAGGATCAGAAGGACGGCACCGACAAGGGCAAGGAGCGCAGCGACTACGCGCCCGAGCACCCCGTGATCCCGATGTACCTCGCCGCCAACGTCTCCGACTGGTCGCGTCTCTCGGTCTAGGTCTGCGATGAACGAGGTCGCCGTGATCCGCCGCTGTGCGGACGACTACACGCCAGTCGTCGAGGCGATTCGTGCCGCCTTCCCGATGACGATCGACGTGCACCGCTGGGAGCACGTCCGGATCGAGCGCGTCGATTCGAACGGGCAGGTCACGGCCTACGTCGGCGACGCTCCGCTCGACGAGCTGCGCGCCGTGTTCCACCTCGGCTCACCCGCGTTCGCGCTGCCGACGCCGACCGCGGACCAGTCGTACGTCGCGATGGAGCGCGACCAGTCGATGCTCGCGGCGCTCGCCGCGTGTCGTCACATCAAGATCGTCAACCGCGGCGCCGTCCTCGCCGGGAATCGCGGCGTTCTCGAGCCGTCCGGACAGCTGCGCATCCTCGCGCGGATCGGATGGGCGACACCGTCGGTGACCCATAGCTTCGATCTCGACGGCAACGTGGCGACCAAGCTGCGCGATCCGGAGCCCGAGGCGGAAGCCCAGGACCTGCTCGTGATCGGGCTGCGCCGCCACGTCAGGCGAGGCAGCGCGCCGGCGCCGGCGCTCGATCCGCTGATCGCGAAGACCCAGCTCTATATGCGGGACGCTCAGCTCGACGTGTGCACGATCCCGATCGCGCTCACGCGCAGCGGGCCGGTCGCGTTCGGCATTCACCCGGGCGTCTCGACCGACGTGCCGCGGGCCGGGTTGACCGAGATCCTGCTCGAGGCCGTCGGATGACGCGGATCCTGCTGATCGGGTACGGCACGGAGAGCACGTTTTCGCACTTTCGCGACTTCCTGACCGCCGAGGGAATCGCGCACGAGGTCCTCGATCTGTCGACCCTGCGCGAGGCCCACGACCTCACGATCACGGAGTCCGCCGGCGAGCTGATCGTCTCGATCGACGACGAGATCTACCACCTGAGCGAGTACACGGCGATCTACGCGCGCTGCTTCTGGTTCGAGCTCGGCTCGGACTCGCGCAACCGCGCGCTTCAGACCCTGGTCGGCGCGCTGATCGGGTTCCTCGAGCACACGCCGGCGATCGTGATCAACCGGCCGTCGTCCGGTGCATCCAACGGGAACAAGCTCGCGCACCTCGGCAAGCTCTCGGAGGCCGGCCTGCTCCATCCCGAGGCGCACGTCATCGGCGATCCGGCGCTGGCGAAGACGATCGTTGCCCCCGATGGCTCGTGGATCTCCAAGAGCGTGTCGGGCATCCGCACGCGCGCCGTCGCGCTCGACGACGCGTTGTTCGCGCGGCTCGATCGGCTCGTGGTCTGCCCGTCGCTGTTCCAGCGGCGGATCCGCGGCGCGGATGTTCGCGTGCATGTCGTCGGGGGCGAGTGCATCGCCGAGAGGATCGTGGCGCAGCAGGTCGACTATCGCTACAGCGAGCCGGGGATCCCGCGGCCGGACTTCAGTCCGTGCGGTGTCCCGCCCGATGTCGAGCGCGCGTGCATCGCGTACTGCGACCGCAACCGGATGATGTTCGCCGGCATCGACTTCAAGATCGCCGACGACGGCACCTGGTACTGCCTCGAGGTCAACCCGATGCCCGGCTACGAGCCCTACGATCGGCGTCTCGGCCGGCGGATCTCGCGCGCACTCGCCAAGGTCCTCACGCGCAGCACGAGCGTCGAGGCAGATCTCGAACCGTTCGTCGTCGCGGCGCGCCGGCCGACCCCGACGCCGTTCGCGTAGGTAGTCACCAGTACGTCTGCCAGGTGTCACCGCAGCGGATCGCGTGGCCTTGCAGGGTCACGCGGCTCTCGCCGGGTGTCATCGCCATCGGCCCGATCTGGTGGAACCGCAGCCCCGAGTGCATCGTCAGCTCGCCGAGCCGGTAGCCGACGTGGCGGGGCGGCAGGGACTCGAGCTCTCGCACGCCGCCGGCCTTGCGCGCCGAGCGAGGATCCTCGCGCGTCACGTCCCACACGTTCAGCCCGGCCCCGGCGGCGGGCACCCGGATCGCGACGGTGAACGACAGTGGATGCTCGAGGTCCGGCGTGCCGTAGCGCGTGAAGTCGTGGGCCTCGAACTGGAGGTCGCAGTGGACGGAGCAGCGCAGCTGGGCGATCGCCGGTTCCCAGATGAACAGGTGGAAGCCTGGCGGTGCGAGGCCGTCGGCGAGCACGACGGGTGCGCGGAGCACCTTCGCGAGTGACGTGGTGAGCCGCGCGTACATCCACCCGAGCTGCTCGCACATGATCGGACCGAGGCGCCGCGCCCGGTCGTGGTAGGGCGGACCCGCGCCGCCGATCGCGTGGATGTAGCTGGCGGCGCCGAGGACGAAGCTGCGGCCGTACGGGCTGGTCTTCTCCCAGAACGCGCGCAGGCGATCGACCGTCGTCGCGATCTGCGTGCACTCGTCGGCGGTCAAGAAGTCGGACGTTTCGATCACGAGATCACCGTCGGTCCGAATGATAGTCTGCCGGACGTGGTCCTGTCGTCGACCGACATCGAGTCCTTCATCGAGCTCGGGCACTGCCGGGTCGAGCAGGCGTTCGACGAGCGCCTCGCGAAGCGTGCGAGATACCGGATCTGGCGGGTCCTCGAGGAGCGCAAGGGCATCCTCGAGCACGACCGTTCGACGTGGCCCGAGTTCTACGATCCGGAGGCGTACATCGCGGCCTCCGAGGTGCTGGCCACGTTCACCGACCGGTTGGCTGCCGCGATCGAGGAGATCGAGGGCCCGGGCCGCTGGCTGGGCGAGCGCAGGTGGGGGCTCTGGCCGATCAACTTCGCCCTCGATGCGAACGTGCCCTACGCCGTGCGCGACCACGGCTGGCACATCGACGGCAACTGGTTCCGGCACACGCTCGACGGCAAGCTCCAGGGGCTCCTCGTCATGGGGCTGTTCTCCGACGTCGGCCCGCGCGGCGGTGGCACGCTGATCGCGCAGGGGTCACACAAGCAAACGGCGCGGGTGCTCGCGCGCCACCCCAAGGGCGTGACGCACCGCGAGCTGTTCGACGCGGTCCTCGCGGAACCGATCGGAGACGTGACCGAGGCCACCGGTGCCGCGGGCGATGTCTGGCTGGTCCATCCCTGGGTGTTTCACGCACGCAACATGAACCACAGCGGCACGCCGCGATTCATGAGCAACACCGAGGCGCCGCTCAAACAACCGATGTGCTTCGAGCGGCCCGACGGCGCGTACTCCGTGCTCGAGACCTCGATCAAGCGTGCGCTCGCCGAGTCACCGCGCACACCGAGCCGTGCGTTTCGAGCACGGTTCTAGGCCGAACTCGCTGAAACCTACCCGAAATCGCGGGCTGCTTCGTTGCCATCCGGGGACTACACACAGGCCCAGGGTCTCGTAAGATTGGTGCATGGTGATCCGGCTCTCGGATGAGAAGAAGCCCCCGGCGAAGGGGGACCGCCAGACGGGCCTGGTGCTCGATGAACGTACGCGCACCAAGAAGCCCCCGATGTACAAGGTGCTGCTGCACAACGACGACTACACGACGCGCGAGTTCGTGGTGTGGGTGCTGCAGAGCGTGTTCCACAAGAACGAGACCGACGCGACCGCGATCATGAGTCACGTCCACAACAACGGCGTCGGCGTCGCGGGCGTCTACACGTTCGAGGTCGCGGAGACCAAGGTCACCAAGACCATGCACCTCGCGAAGGCCCAGCAGTTCCCACTCCAGCTCTCGATCGAACCCACGGACTGAGAGGTTCCATATGCTGTCGCCCGAGCTCCAAGCTACCCTGCAGCGCGCCGTCGATGACGTGCGCGTGCGCCGTCACGAGTACCTGACCCTCGAGCACCTGTTGCTCTCGATCCTCGACGATCCGAGCGGCGCCGACATCGTCACCAAGTGCGGTGGCGATCCGGAGAAGCTGCGCGGCGATCTCCAGCGGTTCCTCGACGAGGAGATCGACGAGCTCCCCGAGGGCGAGGAGTCGGGTCCCGATCAGACGCTCGCGTTCCAGCGCGTGCTCCAGCGCGCGGCGATGCACGTCCAGGCCGCGGGGCGGCAGCAGATGACGACGGGCAACGTGATCGCGTCGATGTTCCGCGAGCGCGACTCGCACGCGGTCTACCTGCTCGAGAAGCAGGGTGTGTCGCGGTTCGACGTCATCAACTACATCTCGCATGGCGTGTCGAAGGTCGACACCGGCGGCGGGCCGGTCGTGCCGCGCACGCGGGGCGTCGAGGATGACGGGCAGGAGGACGGCAAGGTCGCGAACCCGCTCGAGGCGTTCTGCGTCGACCTCACGCAACGCGCGCGCGACGGCAAGATCGATCCGCTGATCGGCCGCGTCGACGAGCTCGAGCGGATGATCCAGGTACTGTCGCGCCGGCGGAAGAACAACCCGCTGTTGATCGGCGAGCCCGGCGTCGGCAAGACGGCGCTGGCCGAGGGTCTCGCGCTGCGGATCGTCGACAACAAGGTCCCGGAGTCGCTCAAGGACGCGAGGTTGTACTCGCTCGACATGACGGCCGTGCTCGCGGGCACGCGCTACCGCGGTGACTTCGAGGAGCGGCTCAAGGCCGTGATGAAGGTCCTGATCGCGGATCCGAAGTCGATCCTGTTCATCGACGAGATCCACAACATCATCGGTGCCGGCGCGACCAGCGGGGGCACGATGGACGCGGCGAACATCCTCAAGCCACCCCTGTCGAACGGCGAGCTCCGCTGCATCGGCTCGACGACGTTCAAGGACTACCGCCAGGCGTTCGAGCGCGATCGCGCGCTGGCGCGGCGGTTCCAGCGGATCGACATCGGCGAGCCGACCGTCCCCGAGGCGATCGAGATCCTGAAGGGTCTCAAGTCGCGCTACGAGGATCACCACAACGTGAAGTACACCGACCAGGCGATCGAGGCCGCGGTCGAGCTGTCGGCGCGCCATATCTCGGGCTCGCAGCTGCCGGACAAGGCGATCGACGTGATCGACGAGGCCGGCGCGAAGGTCCGCCTGATGGCGCCCGAGGATCGCCCCGACGAGATCCGTCCCGCGCTGATCGAGGAGGTCATCGCGAAGATCGCGCGGATCCCGACGCGCAGCGTGTCGTCCGCCGACAAGAAGAAGCTCGGTGACCTCGAGGGCGAGCTCAAGCGGCTGATCTACGGCCAGGATGCGGCGATCGCGCAGCTC